>OAUS01000095.1_pt1 | contig 87028 bp, 73 predicted proteins | sample 1516801 | NCBI WGS metagenome assembly OAUS01 (sample SAMEA2580001, study PRJEB22360) | human gut metagenome | biome: human gut; feature: human-associated habitat; material: faeces | place: Denmark | collected 2008/2010
TCAGGCAGGTCCAAACCCCTGTCCTCCTATGGTTGTCGGTGTCGGAATCGGCGGTACTTTTGAAAGAGCCGCCCAGCTTGCAAAAAAAGCAACCTTCCGTCCGATTGATTCCAAAAATGAAGATGAACGCTATGCACAGCTTGAGGACGAGCTCCTTACCGAAATCAATAAAATGGGATTCGGTCCTGCAGGACTTGGCGGCAATACAACCGCAATCGGCGTGAATATCGAAACTTCACCCACACACATTGCAGGAATGCCTGTTGCGGTCAACATCTGTTGCCATGCCGCAAGACACGCAAGTGCAACGATCTGAGGAGGAAAAGCTGTGGAAAAGAAAATTACACTTCCGATTACGGACGAAGATATCAAAAATCTTAAAGCAGGCGACAGCGTTCTGCTCTCGGGTTCAATCATCACAGGCAGAGATGCCGCACACAAAAGACTTTATGAATTGATTCAGAAGGGCGAAAAACTTCCCGTTGATATCAAAGGCGAGCTTATCTATTATGTAGGTCCTGCCCCTGCAAAGCCCGGTTATGCAGTAGGCCCTGCAGGTCCGACATCAAGCTATCGTATGGATAAGTACGCTCCGTCATTGCTTGACCTCGGACTCAAAGGAATGATAGGCAAAGGCGCAAGAAATAAAGAAGTTGTCGATGCGATTGTTCGCAACAAGGGCGTGTATCTTGTCGCAATCGGCGGTGCGGCGGCACTTATCGCCAAGAGCATCAAGAGCGAGGCGATTCTTTGCTATGAAGATTTAGGCACAGAGGCTGTTCGCAGATATGAGGTTGAAGATTTTCCGTGCATAGTTGCAATCGACAGCAACGGCAACAATGTCTATGAAACCGAACCGCCAAAATACAGGGTGAAATAATCGGCAATATAAAATTTTATATAAATAAAAACGGTCGGGCGACAATGCTTGCATTTGGCAAACTGTCATCCGACCGTGAATTTTATTAAACTGTTTCTGCAAAGACAGACGGCTGTTAATTAAGCGCTTACTTTGCACAGCTTGCAATCGCCGATTTCTATAGCTCTTTCGAGGGTGTCGGTAAAATGTGTGACTTCTTCGGGAATGTCGCAGTAGAGGTACTGCTCATTCACGGCAAAATCTTCTGCCTCTCTCGACTGAACGCACACTTCATACATTCCGTTCGGGTGCTTATAGACCTCGTAACGAAACATTCTGTCATCTGTGTACATATCGTAAATCACATAGTCACGCATTTCATCACTTCCTCTCAATATATTTTTGTTGCGGATTGCAAACAGTATTTGGTTACTTCGTTTCTAAAAACTCCTGTACTCTTTCAAAAAGGTACGGCTGAATTGTAGGGTATGTCAAATTTTTTGGCATATCGTCAAAAAGCTTGATTTTTTCAATTTCAAGCGGCGGCAGTTCTCCAAAACTGCGAATTTCCGCAAAATAGAGCATTCCGTAATCCGTGAATGAATAGATGCACACGGGATAGATGTCGAAATCTTTTGCACCCGTTTCTTCCCAAAGTTCACGCTTTGCGGTTGCTTCAATATCTTCGCCGTCCTCACGATGACCGCCCGGAATTTCATATGTATCACGCTCTTTGTGCTTGCAGAAAACCCATTTTCCGTTGTATCTCGCACAAATAACGGCATATTTCAACGGCTTGTCTGCGTTGAGGTCGAAAAATTTAACTTTCATAGCTAATCCTTTTAATCAAAATATCTTACAAGCGAGATCACCTTGCCGAGCAAAGCGACTTCGTCAACTATAATCGGTTCAAAATTATCGTTTTCAGGCTGAAGTCTGAAGTGACCGTTTTCTTTGTAAAAACGCTTTACGGTCGCCTCGTCACCGACAAGAGCAACAACGATTTCGCCGTTCTCCGCAACAGGTGTGCGGTGAACAATTAAAATATCGTCAGGGAAAATGCCTGCGTTAATCATACTTTCGCCCTGAACACGCAGAGCAAAAAGCTCTCTGCCCCTTTTTAAGCTGTCGGGAACAGGCACATAACATTCAATATTCTCAACGGCAAGAATCGGATAACCTGCCGCAACTCTGCCCAAAACGGGAACATCGGTGTTTTTCTCCATGCCGTTAATCTGAATACAACGGTTCACGCCGTGTTCTCGTGAAATAAGACCTTTTTCTTCAAGTGCCTTGAGGTGGTGGTGAACGGTTGATGTTGAACTCAGTCCCGTTTCTTCGCAGATTTCACGAACGGACGGAACTCTGCCCTCACCTGCACATTCCTTTAGATAATCGAAAATTTTCTGTTGGCTTTTGCTTAAAGGTTTCATATCGCAACGCCCCTTGTTTGTAATTACAGTATGATTGTACCATATATTTTCGGAAAAATCAAACATTTGTTTTATATTTTTGAAAAATTTTTTATTTCGTCGAATAAATAAAGAAATTATTTGAGTTTTGATTGATTAACAGAAAAAACAGATGCTTTTCATTCCGAAAACAATATAAAAATCTAAACAACATAGTATTTATGCGGTGAATTTAATATATAGTTATGTAAAATTCACGGTTTTACAACAAAAATACAACTTTTAGTGAGAGGAGAAACTATTATCTGTACATTGAATGTGTTATACTATATTAAAAACTTATAAAAAATATATTGACAAATGCTGATAACCGTGCTATAATGTAGACAATGAACAAGGCCGTGATTTTAGAGACGGTATCTTAAGAAAACTGAAAAGATTGAAACATTAAAACGACTTCAAAAATTCAAATACCAAAAAGGTGGAGAATTATAGGGGTCGTTTATCTTTTTTAGAAAGGAGGTAAACGCAGTATGCGAGAACGCACTCGATACGATTCTGCAACAGCTGAATTGCTGACATTGCCAGAACTTTGTAAAATGTATGCAGTCGGACTAAATTCAGCGAGAAGTTTAGCACAAAAGGCAAATGCGATTGTCCATATCGGCAGATGTACAAGAGTTATTAAAGAACGAGTGGATTCGTACATTCAGAGTTTGATTGAGGAGTAACTAATGAAAATTTCTGTAACTGAAATGTTACAGGAGGACAGGGGCAACGGTTGGCATTCTGTACCTATGAAAGAACGAGTTCCCGATGATGTAAAAGAAATCGTATATTATCCGTGCTTAAATCAGTTCGAGGACTATCCAACAGCAGAAAAAGCATTTCGCCGTATTCGTAGGGCTGTTGATTATGCACGACTGAAAAATCCTGAGCTCGGGGGAATTTTGGGAGTGTCAACTCACCGACATTGGACGCCCTATCGCTACGAAACTTCACCACGAGGCGGAAAGCCGAAACGGATTTTTAATCCAGCAGTTCGATATAGAACAGCACCCCACATTCATCTATTTTTATATGGACGGGGTTCAAGAAGTTTGATAGAGCGAATAGCTCGGAAAGAGCTTGGCGACAACTTTACAAAGTCGAAAATACAGACTTATGACTGTTTTCCGCGACAGTATGTGATTCAACAATCTGACCATTTCAGAGAGTGGAAATAGCCGAGGTTACAAACACAAAAAATTTTACCGATAAACCCTGAAAAGCACGATTATAGCTGACTTTTTAGGTTATTTTACAAAATTTATTTTGTGTAAGAAATGTACACATAGCTATCATTATCTATTATTTTTATCTATGAAAGGAGAGTATTCACAATGACAGAAACCTATCGAAATCTTAGGAACGAATCTATCGAGGCACTTCGATACACAAAGCTGATTGCTGAAATAGTTTCAAAAAAATTAGCAATCGAAAAAATTATCAATATAAAAAATCCAAGCAATGATTTATTTATAATTATTACAGTTGATAATAAAAATCACTGTATATCAAAACATTTTAGTTTTGAACCTGAGGACGCTGTGTTTTTCCGTATTTGGCTCGGTCAAGATTTTCCCAATACTGATTATGAGGAAATCGACAAGCGACACCCCGAGGTGACTGCTTAATGGCTAAAATCGACAATCAAAAATTACTAATTTCATATTTAGAAAATGGATTCAATTTATCCGAAACAGCAAAAGCTCTTGGAGTATGCCGTCAGACTGTTTCAAAACGAATTAAGTCAGATGAATTTCAAGGGTTGCTGACCGAGTATCGGAAAAACTTATTTCAGCAGTCAAGTCAAATCCTTCTTGAAAACACCTTGCGAGCAAGCAAGGCACTTGTAAAACTGCTTGATTCTCAAAGCGAAAATATCAAACTACAATCAGCAGTTAAAATTCTGAATCTATCGGCTGATTTTACAACAATTGATGATTTACAGCAGGAACTTAATTCTTTAAAAGAAATTATTAACAAAGAATAACAGATTTTAACACTTTAACGCACTAAAGGGAGGCTTTTATGAACAAGCGTTTAAAAGAAATTCAAATTTCAATTAAGGATTTAAAGAAGAAAATCCCGACAGCTGATGATGATTTAAACATCAAAATTCACTGGAATGATGATTTTACATTTGAGGTACATATACCCATTAATAAAAAATATAACAAAAAAAGGAGATAATTTTATGAAAAATATTTATATTAACAAATTCAAGGCAATTGTAACCGACTATTATACTGAGGTTTGTTCTCTCAGAGAAAAGGCAAAATACAACAGCGTGACCTTCACACCAACCCTTGCAAAGGATTATAATGCCTCGCTTGAAGAGGAAATCACCAACAAAGGCAATCAGGCAATAGCTGAAATCAATACCGTTTTTGAGGGAGTCAAGAAGAAAATCAGTATTTGTAATTTCCCACATATGGAAATTCTTGGTGATGATTCAGTTATTAAATCTGGAATCCTCACAGCAGAAGAAATCAATGTTCTTTTAAAGAAATATTATTCAGAATATAATTTTATCAAAATCCGAAAGCTCGTTTCAGAATATCCAAAAATCACCGAAACAATGGTGATTCAGACTGCAAGCGATTTTATCGAGATTTATCGAAAATTTGCCGAGAGTGCGGTCAAAATGGTTTACAGCATTTCGCAGAATCCCCGATTTTCTGAAATTGAACTTAATGCTTATGGAGATAGCGGTTTCGCAAATGAATTGTATAGCATTATCAACACAGGAAATGCTTTAATTCCTGTATGTGTAACAGAGGGCAACGAGTATATGAGTCATTCGTTTGATTCCGTGACACTCGGTGTTCCGAGCGATTCAGAAATGAATTTCACTTTTCGAGGTGTTCGATAACGCTAATTTGCTTGTATTTGCGTCCTGTGCGATTTTTATATACAGATGATATAATTCCATTACTAATTCAAAAAATCGCTCATAACGCATTTAAAGCTATACTACAAGTATATTATGATTATACTATTTGTATAATCACTTGCTAAAAGTGTTTTCATAGATTAGTTGTATAGTTTGCCCTCTAAAAAACGGGGGCAAGCTATACAACACAAGTAATTAACCTGTTTAATGTAAGAAGTAAAAAAATTACACCACAAGCAGATGTAAAATTCGCTACAAGTAATAATATAACAAGTAAAAATAATAATAGTAATAAATCTTTTAATAATAAATTATTAAAAGAACACAGTTCTGAAACCCTTGATTCTGCGAAAAAGTTGTAAATTTTGTTGTACATTCGCATATTCACGGTTTTGTAGTCTTGAAAATGCAGTATTTATGCGGTATTTCAGAAAACATTGTGTTTTGCTTGCAAAAACATTATTTAAAAATATTGACTTTTTGTGTGTACAATAGTATAATTGTTGTACGGACAATAAGTCAAAGGAGGTGAATTTTGATTGAGTCCTAAAATGGGCAGACCTTGCAAATCCGAAAGTGAAAAGAAAAACCACAGATTACAAATTCGAGTGACCGATGAAGAATTGAATAAAATTCAATATTTAGCGGATATGTTTTCTTGTAGCAAAACAGAAATTTTGCTGGAGGGTTTGCAGTTGTTATATAAGCAGTCTGCTGATAAATAAAATTAGGTCAGCCATTCCCACCGACCAAAGTTTGAATGGCTAACCCACAGATAATGCAGGAATATACCTACCAGTAAATATTACCATACTGTTTAAATTCCTGCAAGTTTTAAGGAGGAATTTATATGTTGCGAAAAGATTCGAGAGGCAGAACCCTGAAAGCTAACGAAAGTCAGCGACCAGACGGTCGTTACCAGTATAAATATTCTGATAACGGGAAATTCAAATATCTTTACAGTTGGACATTGACAAAAAATGATGTTCCGCCTAAAGGCAAACGGCAAGATTTGTGTTTGAGAGAGAAAATAAAACTTCTTGAAAAAACATTTATAACGGTATAGATATTACAAATACAAAACAGAAATTCACGCTAAAAGATTATTATACTCGATGTATGAAAACAAAAAATTTAAAGCCTTTGACGGTAGATATTTATAATGATGTATTTCGATTGTATATTGAACCATATTTAGGGTCTATGAAACTATCTGACATAAAATACTCCAATATAAAAGAGTTGTATTGCTCGCTACTGAATAACGGTTTGAGTCTCGGCACTATCAAAAATATTCAGAATGTGATTCACCCATTGTTTGATGAGGGAGTGCGTGACGATATAATTTTGAAAAATCCTGCTGACGGAGCGGTTCAATCAGCACAACAACTTTGCAAAATCAAGAAGAGTGAACCTCGACACGCATTACAGCCTGATGAACAAACTGTATTTTTAGAATATTTAAAGAATACAAGAAAATTCAGACATTGGATACCTATATTTGTTTTTATGTTTGGAACAGGTTGTCGAATAGGTGAAACTCTTGCCTTAAAATGGCAAGATATAGACTTTGATAACAATGTTGTCAATATCCGTCACACTCTTTGGTATAGTCGCAGTCATAACGGCAAGCATTTAGGCTCTCCAAAAACAAGTGCAGGGGTTAGAACAATACCTCTTTTGAGAGAAGTAAAATTGCAATTATTATCATTAAAAGCTATGCAAATGCGTACAGGCTTATTTTGTATGGAGATAATAGATAATTATAGTGACTTTATATTCTTAAGCAGAACAGGAAAAATTATTAGTTCAAACGGAGTTAATAACGCTATAAAACGAATAGTTAATTCATATAATAAAGCCGAAAGAAAACTTGCAGTTTCCGAGAATAGAGAACCGTACATATTGCCTACATTCAGTTGTCATACGATTAGGCACTCATTTTGTAGTAGATATTGCGAAAATGAAACAAATGTTAAGGTGATTCAAACTATTATGGGACACGCTAATATAAAAACAACATTAGATGTGTATTCAGAAATTTCGGAAAAGAAAAAACAAGAATCGTTTGCTGATTTTGAGAATAAGGTAAAATTATTAGGATAATATTTTAGTGGGTGTAATTTAATTGCACCCACTTTTTATATACAACAATTTATACAACTTTTCTTTGAGTAATAGATAAATAAGGATAAACATACATAAGCAAGCAAATAACAAATATCCTTGATTTATGCTACGAAAACGGTAACGATAAACAGAGATAAATATACATAAACTCAAATGTAGTTTTCATTCCGATTTCAAAAAGGGTTCACACAGTTTTCATATTTGCATTGTTTAATATAAGCGTACTCAGAAAGACGGAACCGCATCCGTCAGAGTATAATTGTTCTACCCTCCTCAATGCGAGTCTGTACAAAGACTCGTAATTGTACCCCTCATTTTTTAAAGAACATAAGAAAGCACCGGGTCGCCGCAAGCCCGGTGCTTTCGTCGTTTTAAGGACAAATTAATTGCAACACTGCAGCGGTGAACAATTACAAAGTCACGCTCGGGCATAATAGTTTTTAATATTGCAAACTATCTGCACGAACGAAAATAAACACGAACCGAACAATTGCAATGCCACGCTCGGGCATAATAGTTTTTAATATTGCAAACTATCTACACGAACTAAAATAAACACGAACTAAAATAAACATAGACTAAAAAATTGAATTATCATCTGCACTATGATACAATATATATAGTAAAGTGAGGTGCTTGTATGCTTGAGAACAAACTCGGATTGACTTCTTCTGCGGAGCTTGCTCGTGAAGAGGAGCGAATCAGTAAGAAAAAGGCGGCAATGCTTTTTGAAAATCACATTCTTGACAACCTTGAAAGCGGAAAGTTTTCGACATTACAGACAATCCACAAGTACCTTTTTGACGAAATCTACGATTTTGCGGGAAAGTTGAGAACCGTAAACATTGCAAAGGGCAATTTCAGATTTGCACCTTTAATGTACATTGAATCAGCTTTGAAAAACATTGATGAAATGCCACAGAGCAATTTTGATGAGATTATAGAAAAGTATGTCGAAATGAACATTGCGCACCCATTCAGAGAGGGCAACGGTCGCAGTACACGAATCTGGCTTGACCATATGTTGAAAACGGAAATCGGCAAGGTTATCGACTGGAGCAAGGTTGACAAGGAAGATTATCTGCTTGCAATGGAGCGCAGTCCCATACGGGATATCGAGATAAAATATGTTCTGAAAAACGCATTGACCGATGAAATTAACAGCCGTGAGGTGTACATGAAAGGCATTGACCACAGCTATTATTATGAGGGCTACACAGCGTTTAAAGCGGACGAACTTTTGTAAATTCAAAATTGAAAATTGACGGCGAGCCGCCGTTCCCGGTCCGAGAAGATAGTTTTGATAGGGGCAAGAGTAAAATGCCCGAATGAAAATGTTTATTGAAAATTGTGCAAACAGTTACAATGCCACGCTCGGGCATAATTGGTTTTTAAACATTGCAAACTATCTACACGAACGAAAAAATATGAACATAAAAATAATGGACAGCAGAAACAAAATCTGCTGTCCGATTTGTTTTTTATACATATATAGTTATTTTCTTTTTCTTATAAACCAATATATCAAACCAAGTGCAACGAGGAAACCGCCGAGGACGCAACGGAAGATGATATTAAGCGTACCCTCAAACATTGGGTAGCCTGCAAAGGTTCGCAGTCCGTACCACACGGTCATGAAGATAAAAAACACAGCCATTAAAACGGCGAGCAAGCCTTGATGTTCGTGGCGATATTTGATTCCTACGATAATCATTAATATTGCAAGAGCCGCCCAAAGCCATACATACATATTCTGAAGAAATTCGCCCATAAAATTCACCCTTAAACATTACTGATAAACTGATAAGTAGATTATAGAGTATCCTCGGCACAATGTCAAACCGTGTTATGTGAAGATTTTCTGAAAACGAAAAATTTTTTCAAAAACGCTTGACTTTTACTGACTTTGGTATTATATTATGAGTATAGCAATTAGCACTCACCTATCGAGAGTGCTAAAACAGCAAAAACCGACACGAAATGAGGTGAACGGTATGGAGCTGGCTGAAAGAAAAAAGAAAATATTATCGGCAGTAATCGAAAGCTATATCAACACAGGCGAGCCGATTGGTTCAAAAGCGTTGATTAACGAAACGGGACTTGAGGTTTCATCGGCAACGGTGCGAAATGACCTTGCAGACCTTACAAATAAAGGCTACTTGGTTCAGCCGCACACCTCGGCAGGACGAATTCCAACGTTGCAGGGCTACAGATACTACATCGACAATCTGATGAAAATTACCCCCGTAACCCAAGGCGGACGGGAATATGTTGAATCCGAGCTTTACAAAAGCGCAGATTCCCCCGAAAGTATTCTCAAAGAGGCAAGCGGTGTTATTTCAAGGCTGACAGGCTGCACGGCGGTAACAACAACACCTTCGGGTGAGGAAAGCAGAATCCACAGAATAAGATTTGTTCAGACAGGTTCGCACACGGCAATGGCTGTTGTGATTGCCTCAAACGGAATCATAAAAACAAAGCTGTTCCGTTGCGATTTCCTTTTGAATCCCGAACTTCTGACCGTGTTTGACAAGGCATTTAACGAAATCTTTTCGGGAATGAAGCTTTCATCGGTCAACCGACCGTTCATACAGACAGCGGCGGCAAGGCTCGGTGAACTTTCAATGTTTACCCCGGGAGTGCTTGTGGCAATTATGGAGGCCTGTGAAACGGCAAAGGAAGTCAGCGTTTATCTCAGCGGAGTGACAAAGCCGTTGTTTATGTCCGATGTCAATTTTCTTAACGCACGAAATGTTATGGAGTTTTTGAACAACAGACACGACCTTGCGGAAATGCTTGAAAATCTTCCGCTTGACACCTCCGTCAGCATAGGCGGCGAAAACAGCAGAACAGAGCTTGCAGGGAGTGCGGTTATTTCCACACGATACCGACTTGACGGCAACCCGTCAGGTGTGCTTGCGGTGATAGCACCCGTGAGAACGGACTACGCAAGAGCAATTTCAATTCTTGAATGTGTGTCCGAAAGCGTTAGCACTCTTATTGATGAGCTGATAGAAATATGATAAATAAAAATCCTTGAAGGAGGATAAAGATGACTAAGAAAAAATCCGAGAAAACCGAAGAAAAAAAGGTTTCCGAAGAAACAGTCGCAGAAGAAACTAAGGCTGAAAATACCGAAGAGCCTGCAAAGGATGAAAATGCGAATAAAATCAAGGCTCTTGAAGATGAGCTTTCGGCACAGAAGGATAAGTATATGCGACTTGCCGCCGAGTATGACAATTACCGTAAAAGAACGGCAAACGAAAAGCTTTCAATCTATGACGATGCAACTTCAAAGGCTTGTATCGAGCTTCTTCCCGTTGCAGACAGCGTAACGCTTGCTCTTGCAAATCTGAAAGATGCCGATCCCGATATCATCAAGGGTATTGAGCTTATTTCAAATCAGCTTGCAAAGAGCTTTGAAAAGCTAAAGATTGAGTCCTACGGCAAAGCAGGCGATGCATTCGATCCGAACTTGCACAATGCGGTTTCAAAGATTGAGGACGAAAACCTCGGTGCCGACACAATCGCAGCCGTTTATCAGACGGGTTACAAAATCGGCGACAAAATTATCCGTCACGCAATGGTACAGGTTGCCAACTGTGACTGATTTCATATATAAATATTCAGCAGAAAACACACAAACAAAAACAATTAAAAATTCAATTGGAGGAATTTATCATGGCTAAGACAATAGGTATAGATTTAGGTACAACAAACTCATGCGTAGCAGTTATCGAAGGCGGCGAGCCTGTAGTTATCGCTAACGCAGAAGGCGCAAGAACAACTCCGTCTGTTGTTGCTTTTTCAAAAGACGGTGAAAGAATGGTCGGTCAGGTTGCTAAGCGTCAGGCTATTACAAACCCTGACAGAACAGTTGCATCAATCAAGAGAGAAATGGGTACTGCTCACAAGGTAACAATTGACGGCAAGAGCTACACTCCACAGGAGATTTCAGCAATGATTCTTCAGAAGCTCAAGTCAGATGCAGAGGCTTACCTCGGCGAAACAGTTACACAGGCAGTTATCACAGTTCCTGCATACTTCACAGACGCACAGCGTCAGGCTACAAAGGATGCCGGTAAGATTGCAGGTCTTGATGTTAAGAGAATCATCAACGAGCCTACAGCAGCCGCTCTTTCATACGGTGTAGATAAGGAAAAAGACCAGAAGGTTATGGTATATGACCTCGGCGGCGGTACATTCGATGTATCTATCATCGAAATGGGCGACGGTGTTCAGGAAGTACTTGCAACAGCAGGTAACAACCGTCTCGGCGGTGATGACTTCGATAAGAGAATCATCGACTGGATGGTTGCATCATTCAAGACAGAAACAGGCATTGACCTTTCACAGGATAAGGTTGCAATGCAGAGATTAAAAGAGGCTGCCGAGAAGTCAAAGATTGAACTTTCAGGTGTTACAACTTCTAACATCAACCTCCCGTTTATCACAGCAGACCAGACAGGTCCTAAGCACCTTGACCTTACTCTTACAAGAGCAAAGTTTGACGAACTCACATCAGACCTCGTAGAAGCTACAATGGGTCCTGTAAGATCGGCTCTTCAGGATTCAGGTCTTCAGATTGGTCAGATTGACAAGGTTCTTATGGTTGGCGGTTCTTCCAGAATCCCTGCTGTTCAGGACGCTGTTAAGAAGCTTATCGGCAAAGAGCCGTTCAAGGGCATCAACCCTGATGAATGTGTTGCTATCGGTGCAGCTATTCAGGCAGGCGTACTCGGCGGTGAAGTTGAAGGACTTCTCCTCCTCGATGTAACTCCGCTTTCACTCGGTGTTGAAACAATGGGCGGTGTTATGACAAAGATTATCGACAGAAACACAACAATCCCAACAAAGAAGAGCCAGATTTTCTCAACTGCCGCTGATAATCAGACACAGGTTGAAATCAATGTTCTTCAGGGTGAGCGTGAATTTGCCCGTGACAACAAGCAACTCGGTCTTTTCGCTCTCACAGGCATTGCTCCTGCAATGCGTGGTATTCCGCAGATTGAAGTTACATTTGATATTGATGCCAACGGTATCGTTAATGTATCTGCAAAAGACCTCGGTACAGGCAAAGAGCAGAAGATTACAATCAGTAACTCAACTTCAATGAGCAAGGAAGATATCGACAAGGCTGTTAAGGAAGCTGAACAGTTTGCCGCAGAGGACAAAAAGCGCCGTGAGGCAGTTGACGCTAAGAACGAGGCTGAAAACATTGTTTATCAGGCAGAAAAGCTCGTCAGCGAAAGCGGTGACAAGATTCCTGAGGATGACAAGAACGCAATCAACACAAAGGTTGCAGCTCTTAAAGAGGCTATCTCAAAGGACGATGCCGCACTCATCGGCACAGCTAAGGAAGACCTCCAGAAGACTCTTAACGATGCTGCCGCTAAGCTTTATCAGCAGGCTGCTCCGCAGGGCGGTGCTCCCGATATGAACGGTGCTCAGCCAAACGGCGGTAATCCTACAGGCAACAACGGCGGAGATCCTAATGTATATGACGCTGATTTCACCGATGTTGACGATAACAAGTAATTTATGTTAGAATAACATATAGTCAAAGGAGCTGTTATATGGCGGCTCCTTTTGGCTGTATAAGACGATAACCGGCTTGCAATATTGCGTGATTTCGGTATTTTGACAAAGGTGAGAGTAATATGGCAGACAAAAGAGACTACTACGAGGTGCTTGGCGTTCAAAAGGGCGCAAGCGACGATGAAATAAAAAAGGCATACAGAGCCTGTGCCAAAAAATATCACCCGGATTTGCATCCCGGCGATAAAGAATGCGAGGAAAAATTTAAGGAAGTAAACGAGGCTTATGAAGTTCTTTCCGACTCCGATAAAAAGGCTCGTTACGACCAGTTCGGTCACGCAGGCGTTGATCCCAACTACGGTGCAGGTGCAGGCGGAGCAGGAAGTCCGTTCGGTCAGGGTATTGATATTGACGATATCTTCTCAAGCTTTTTCGGCGGATTCGGCGGCAGACGCTCCAACAACGCAAACGCTCCTATGCGTGGCAGTGATATTGAAACTACGGTTTACATTTCATTTGAAGAGGCGGCAAAGGGCTGCAAGCAGACAATCAACTATTCATGCGTAACAACCTGTGACGACTGTCACGGAACAGGCGCTCAGCCCGGCACAAGCCCCAAGACCTGTTCGTCATGCGGCGGTTCGGGCAGGGTAACAATCAACCAGAGAACACCTTTCGGTGTTGTCCAGACTCAGCGTACCTGTGATGCCTGTCACGGCAGAGGTAAGATTGTTGACAATCCTTGTAAAAAGTGCGGCGGTTCGGGCAAACAGCGCAAGAACAAGACTGTTGATGTAACGATTCCGGCAGGTATCAAGGATCAGCAGATTCTTAATGTAAGCGGCAGAGGTAACTCAGGTACAAACGGCGGTCCTGCAGGCGACCTTCATGTTTATGTAAATGTTCGTCCGCACCCTGTTTTTGAACGCAGAGGTGACGATGTGTGGTGCGAAGTTCCGATAACCTTTACACAGGCGGCTCTCGGAGCAGATGTTGTCGTTCCTACTCTTGACGGCAAGGTTTCCTACACGGTTCGTGAGGGTACACAGCCGGGTGATGTTTTCAGACTCAAGGGCAAGGGTATTCAGCGACTCGGCGGCAGAGGCAGAGGCGATCAGTATGTAAGAGTTACCGTTGAAGTTCCGAAGAATCTTAACGGCAAGCAGAAAGAGCTTATCAAACAGCTTGACGGCGCAACAGGCGACAAAAACTACGCAAAACGCAGAAACTTCTTTGATAAAATCAAGAAGATGTTCAACGAGTAACACAGAATAAATAAGATTTGTGGGGCATGTGTCCCCACAAATTTTTTATACGGCGTGTCGCCGTTCCCAATTTGAGCAGATAATTTGTTGTGCAAAAAACATGTTATGCCAGAGCGTACAATTGTGATTGTCTGAACAATTTATCCGCCCCTACATTACAAACAAAAATATCGGCATAAAATGCCCGTGAATCAGAGGTTAAAATGGAATCCTGGACAGAAATAAAAATATCCGTTGACGCAAAGGATATTGACAGAGCAAGTGATATTGCAAATGTCGTAGTTCCCTACGGCATATATATTGAAGATTACACAAACCTTGAGCAAGAGGTTGAGGACATTGCCCATATTGACCTTATTGACGAGGATTTGCTTGCAAAGGACAGAAACAAGGCTTTTGTTCACATTTATCTTGAACCCGATGTTTCGCCGTCAGAGGCGGTAGCATTCCTTTCGGAACGCTACAATGCGGAGGGTATAAAGCATTCAATTGAACTTCTTGACTGCCTTGAAGAGGATTGGAGAAACAACTGGAAGAAATATTTCAACCCGATTGAAGTCGGTGAAAAACTTCTTATCCGTCCGAGCTGGCGAGATGATTACGATGCCGGCAACCGCAAAGTTCTCAACATTGATCCGGGCCTTGCGTTCGGCACGGGCGGTCACGAAACCACAAGGCTTTGCCTTGAAATGTGCGAAAAGTACCTTAAAGAGGGCGATTCTGTTCTTGATGTGGGTTGCGGCAGCGGTATTCTCGGTATTGCAACATTGCTTTTGGGTGCAGACCGTGCCGTCGGTGTTGACATTGACGAAACTGCGGTGAGAACTGCGGCTGAAAACGCAGAAATCAACGGCGTTGCTGACCGCTTTACAGCTATCTGTGGCAGCTTTACCGACAAGGTTGAGGGCAAGTATGACATTGTTCTTGCCAATATTGTTGCCGATGCGATTATGTTTCTCTCAAAAGGCATTAAGGACTTTATGAAGGACGATGCCGTTTACATTATGAGCGGTATCATCGACACTCGTGCCGAAGAAGTCAAGGCATCCGTAAGTCAGTATTTTGACATCATCGAAGAACATCTTGACAACGGATGGGCTTGTTTTGCCGCACGGCGTGCCGCCGTTCCCCGTTCGTGAAGATAGTATGATATAGAAAAAATTATTATGCCCGAGCGTAGCATAGTGATTGTTTGTACAAATATTTACAAAAACAAAACAGCTTTCCGATTTTGAGTTCGGAAAGCTGTTTTTAATTTACATTAACTTTTTACTTGATTATCTCATATGACAAATTGTTTTCTTTTGCATATGCTTCGGCGACTGAACCTTTTTTGCAATACATTTTAAAGCCCTTGAGCGGGACACTGTCATAATTGTCAGCAACATCCATACCAAGACCGCAATTATCCATTTCCTTTACGGAATCGGGAACCGTAACACTTTTAAGGTTCGTCATAGATGTGAACGCATCGCTTTCAAGAACCTTTACACCGTCGGCAATTTCAAGCTCGTATATATTGTCATTGAAGCTGAATGCAAACGAATCCACAACCTTAACGGTTTTCGGGATAACCACTTTAACCTTAAAAGCAAAATATTGCAAATACTTATTTGCTAAGTTCTTTTTCGATTATTTCTGCCGCTTCGTCAAGATAGTTCCCTTCAAAAAATTCAATCTTTCCCTCGTCAACACATTTTGCAAGTTCGGGATCAATCGGAAGCTTTGCAAGCACTTGTGTGTCATATTCCTTTGCAACTTCCTCAATGCGGCTGTCGCCGAAGATGCTGTGTTTCTTTCCGCAATCGGGACACATGAACCAGCTCATATTTTCAACAAGACCTAAAATCGGCACATTCATCATCCTTGCCATTTTAACGGCCTTTTGAACTATCATTGAAACCAGCTCCTGCGGTGACGCAACAATAACAATGCCGTCAATCGGCAGGCTCTGAAATACCGTAAGCGGAACATCGCCTGTTCCGGGAGGCATATCAACAAACATATAGTCAACATTTTCCCAGATTACATCTTTCCAAAACTGCTTTACCGTGCCTGTGATAACCGGCGAACGCCACACCACGGGATCGGTTTCATGTTCAAGAAGAAGGTTTGTGGAAATCATCTTGATTCCCGTTTCGGTAACAACGGGGAAAATTCCCTCATCGTTGCCTCTGCATCTCTCATGTACTCCGAATGCCTTTGGAATTGACGGACCTGTGATATCTGCGTCAAGAACAGCCGTGCTTTTACCGAGTCGGTTAAATGTTACTGCGAGCATTGAGGTTACAAGGCTTTTGCCTACTCCGCCCTTGCCCGACACAACGCCGATTACCTTTTTTACACTGCTGTATTTATTAAGTTCTTCGTGCAAATTCTGCTCTTTGCTTTTGCAATCCGAAGAACAGCTTGAACAATCGTGGGTGCAACCCATTTAAAACATCTCCAATTTCATAAATTCATTTTATCAAAAGAAAACAATCAGTTTTCTTCAACATACGGTTCATCGCCGCCGCTCTCGGATGACTGTGTCGGCTGAGTGTCATCCGAAGTCTGTGACGATTCGGTAACACTGATATCACTGCTCTGCTGCGGCTCTGTTTCAGGCTGATACTCTGTCTGCGGTTCAGTTTGAACAGGCGCTTCTGTTTCAGGCTGATATTCAGTCGGCGGTGCATATGTCGGTTCTTCCGTGTAAACGGGAACATAGTTGTCATCGCCGTATTCCGTTGTAGGCTGTACCGTTGTCACCTGTTCCGTTGACGGTGCTGTGGAAGCCTTGTTATCATTTTTTTTCTGTGAACTGCATTGTGTAAATGCAAAAACAACGGCAACAATAAGGCAGATTACCGCCGCAATTGTTAAGATAACCGCCACATTACGGCTTTTTTTTTTTTTTTTTTTTACAACCTTTTTACGCTTTGGGTGTATCGTTGATTTTGTGTAGTAGTTACCAATATCGTCAGATGAAAGGTCATACTGAAAATCCTTTGTAGCCTTTGACACCTGCTCCCCTGTCTGAGAATCAAAATTGTCACCATAGTCGGGAGTCTGTGTGCGGTCATCTCTTTCCGACGGCATTTTTACGGGAGTTTCCATATCGTCCTCAAAGTCGATTTCCGGCATCTGAACGGCGTCCTCGTCATAATCGCCGACAAATTTTACATCATTGTCAAAGTTATCGCCGTAATCCTCCTGAATATCGGAAGATCTTTCGGGGGCGTTGTTTCTTCTTGCAGGAAACGCAACCTCGTCATCAAAGTTGTCAGGCTCATAATCCTTGTTTCTATTATATTTATTGTTATCGTCCATTATGTAATTCTCCTTTGAAAGAAAAATTTTGAAACAGAAAAATACGGTGCATTTATTCTGCACACCCCGTACCAAAATAATAAATCAGCCGTGACAATTTGTCAACTGAATATTAGGACTGTTAAGTTTAAAAGCATAATTTTTTGCCATATACAAAAAGTACCCGCACAAGCCGTGCAGGTACTCGTCGATTTAAGAAAAATCAGCAGTGAATCAAGCGTCTTCACCGTTATCGGTTTCGTCTGTTGATTCGCTTTCATCCTCGGAAGGTTCCTCTGTTTCAACCTCTTCGGATTCTTCAAATGCAGTATCTTCTGCGTTTTCGTCATCTGCAAGATCAGCCTCAATGCCTCCCTGAACAGGGTTGCCTGTTTCTTCTTCAACAGCCTCATCATCGGCAACTTCAAAACCGCTGAGGAATGAGTAAGGAATTCCGTAACCGAGTGCGATACTTGCAAGCGTTACAATAACGCTTAATCCCGAGCCGTTTGCATTTGAAAATACATCATAAAGCGGAAGTCCCGGAGCAAGGGAAGCAACGATTATGTAGATTGACGGGAGTACCATTACAATAAGTGTAACGAGCGAAAAACGCTTTACCGCCTTGCCGTCACCGACACGGGTTGCATAGAACATCAAAAGACCGAACACAGCATACACAAGAATCGGAATGATTGAACCGAGTGGCTGTGAAAGGGCTGATGCGTACTGTGAGAAGAAGTGTGCGCAAACGATAAATGCGATGATCAGAAATGCAGAGAAAAACAGATTGATTGTATCTCTTTTAGTAGGTTTTTTCATAATATGTCCTCCGTACATACGATATTGGTTTAAGTTTAACATTGAAATGTGACAGTTTTGTGAACAAACAATGATATGTACATTAGAATAATGTAAACAAGGCGTAAAAAACGCAACCGCCTTTTGTTTGACAAAATTCGTAAGGGAGTTTATCATAAATCATAAAGGGATTATGCAACCGATTTTTACATAAAGTGTAAAATCAGGTTGGTAGAAATTGCGTTACATATGAAATATACTTAACTCAGGAGGTATGAAAAGTATGATTGGTATGAATTTGAAGTATCTTCGGAAAAAGTACGGATATTCACAGGAGGACCTTGCGGAGAAGCTTGAGGTGTCAAGACAGTCTGTTGCAAAGTGGGAAAACGAGGAATCTCTTCCCGATGTCGAAAAATGCGTGACGATGGCGCAGATTTTTGAAACTACGGTAGAAATGCTTCTTGTGTGTCCTTTTTACGAGGAAGAATCTGACGCACTTACCCCCGACGGTGACGGAAAGTACATTTTCGGCATTGTTAAGGTCAGCGAAAGAGGACAGATTACACTCCCTAAACACGCCAGAAAGGTGTTCGGAATTGAGGCAGGCGACAGACTTCTGGTTCTCGGTGACGAGAAAAAAGGTATGGCACTTGCAAAAATAAAAAATCCCTTTGATAAGTTAATGAAGTAAAATTTGACTTGAATCCCTTTTATCCTGAATTGAGGAGAAAATATGTACGCAATAAAAACAGAAAAACTTACAAAAAAATATAAGGAAAAAACGGCTGTATCAAACCTTGACCTTAAAATCAACGAGGGCGAAATGTACGGTTTTCGGAATGAGCTTTATCTCGCTGTTCTCGTCAATGCTCATTGCAAAGGACAGAACTACAAGCTTTATGATGAGATTGTTCACATCTCCGCTCAAAGCACACGAGTTTATTATCGGCTACACACTTCCGCTTTTGCCAATGGCAATTTTACAGAGTGCCGTATGTGTTGTTGTTGCGTTCTTCCTCAGACTTGAGGTCAGCGTGAACATTTTGCTTATGCTTGCGGTAAACATTCCGATTGCAATTGTGTTTATCTCGCTCGGACTTCTGCTTGGCACACTTCTGAATGAAAAGGCTGTCGGCGGAATTTGCGGTGCATTGCTCACAAACCTTTCGGCATGGTTTTCAAACATTTGGTTCGATACTGCAATGGTCGGCGGTTGGTTCAAAAATCTTGCAAACGCACTTCCGTTTGCCCATGCCGTAAACGCCGCAAGAGATGCAATTTCGGGCAACTATTCGGACATTATGTCCGAACTTATCCCCGTCTGCGGATATGCGGTTGTGTTGCTTGTTCTGGCTGTGGTCGTCTTTTCCGTTATGATGAAAAGGAATAAATAATTGATGAATCCAAACGGTAAAGCCTTGTTAAAAGAAAACAAAAGATATTATCTTCTCGACTCTCTGCGTGGAATTTCAACCGTCAGTATGGTTGCGTTTCACTTATGCTACGATATTTTTATGATGTACGGACTTAACACAAGCTGGTACTTTTATCCCATGACTGCGATCTGGGAACGCAGTATCTGCGTAATGTTCATACTGCTTTCGGGAATGTGCCTTAACTTTTCGGGAAACGGCATAAAAAGAGGTGTTCTTTTGAATCTTGCGGGTTTTGCCGTTACCTGCGTTACCGTGATAGCCGAACCGAATCAGGCGGTATGGTTCGGTGTACTGAATCTGATAGGCTGTTCAATGATGATTGTTTCCGTTCTGTCGGATAACCTCAAAAAAATAAGCCCCCTGTCGGGAGCGTTGATTTCACTTTTGTTGTATGCGGTTTCGTATGATTTGCAAAAAGGCTGTGTCGGATTTTTCGGGCTGGATATCGTAAAATTGCCCGATTTTCTCTATTCGTGCAAGTACCTTGCATTTCTGGGATTCCCCTCGTCCGACTTTGTGTCGGCAGACTATTTCCCGATTATTCCGTGGATTTTCCTCTTTACGGCAGGCTTTTATCTTTGGAATTTCATCGCACAAAAAAATCTTGCAAAATATTTTGAATTCAAAATCCCGCTGTTTGACAAAATCGGCAAATACAGCCTGTGGATTTATCTTGCCCACCAGCCTGTTATTATGGGTGTTTTGATGTTGATAATGTGACTTTGCCGATTGAAAGTTATAAACAAAAAAATAATGTCGGAGGTGTACCGCCGACATTATTTTTTATTTTAAATTATTTCCGATTGTGCTGCTAAGCCTTCGGATGCTGCAAAGGATTCTTCTCTGTCAAACACACCGCAGAGCCACATATATGAAGCTGTTGAAAGGGCAATGCTTACAAAGCCGAACCAGATGCTGTTCACACCGATAAAAACGCTCGGAACGCAGGCAAGGACAACACCTATATGATAGCTTGCAAGTGTAAGCCAATAGAATTTAGCCTTTTTCTTCATATCCTTGTCCTTGTCAATAATACCCGTGAATGTTGAAACCGTTGCAACACGAAGGTTGTTTGTCGAGAAAATCGGAGATGTAACATAACTTCCGGCTGTTCTGAATGAATTCCACAAAACAGGAGTTACGAACAGAATCGGCAGAATTGCAAGGTAGTTGTTTGAAATATTCGGAAAAATTCCGATAATCAGAAGTGCAACCGCACTTGCAATAAGACTGACGGTTTTGGTTTCAAGCTTAATAAAACGGTCGGAAATTACAAAGAAAACATTGCCGAGAATATATGTAAGGAGAGCGATGACGATAAACACAACGCCCTCAAAATCACCCGTAAAAATTTTGCTGACAAGGTGAATCATATTTGCTGTCTGTGCGTTACCGAACACATCACAGTGATTGTAAATTGCATATCCGCCCATAAATCCGCCCAGAGAGCTGACTGCAAAATGCAAAATATGCTGTTTTTGTTCTCTTGTCATTTTAAAGACTTCCTTTTTCGCCATAAAACATGTAATTGTCTAACATAATTATACACCTGCAATTCTGATTTTGCTATTATCCCCCAATGGAATTATACTCCGTTTTGCAATAAAAATTAAGTCACATTGCACAAAACAGCTGTCTTACTGTTGTACAATGTGACTTTTTTGCTTTTTATGAAGTTTTAAAGAATCAAACTGTCATCAAACTTTTTCAGGCATTTCATCTGCCATACATTCAACAAGAACAGCTTTCTGAGCGTGAAGACGGTTTTCTGCCTCCTCAAAGATTTCGTTTGCGTGTTCTTCAAATACATCTGCAGTAATCTCTTCGCCACGGTGTGCAGGGAGACAATGGAGAACCATACAATCCTTGTTTGTAACAGCCATAAGCTCCTTGTTAACCTGATAGCCTGCGAATGCTGCCTCACGGATTTTCTTTTCTTCTTCCTGTCCCATTGATGCCCATACATCTGTATAAACAACATCGGCATTCTTAGCGGCCTCAAGCGGATCTGTTACGATTTCAAACTTGCCGTTACCGTACTTTTCACCGAACTCGATAATATGCTTAGGCGGCATATAATCCTTTGGACAGGCGGCAGAGAAGCTCATGCCTGTGCTGAGTGCGCCGACGATGAGTGAGTTCATCATGTTGTTGCCGTCACCGATAAAGCACATCTTGAGTCCTTCAAGCTTGCCCTTGAATTCACGAATTGTCATAAGGTCTGCGAGAACCTGACATGGATGACAATAGTCTGTAAGACCGTTGATAATCGGGATTGAACCGTACTCTGCAAGAGCCTCAACTTCTTTCTGCTCAAAGGTACGAATCATAATACCGTCAAGAAAACGGGAAAGAACACGGGCTGTGTCCTCAACAGGCTCGCCTCTGCCAATCTGAAGGTCATTTGATGAGAGGAAAAGCGGATAACCGCCGAGCTGTGTCATACCAACCTCAAATGAAACACGGGTACGGGTGCTTGACTTTTCAAAAATCATACCAAGAGACTTGCCCTTGAGAATTTTATGCTCAATGCCGTGTTTCTGCTCATATTTAAGCTGATCGGCAAGGTTAAGTGTGTTGATAATTTCTTCTGTTGACCAATCCTCAAGTTTAAGTAAGTGTTTCATTAGTTGTTCTCCTTTATTGTTTTTTCGAGTATATTAATCGCCTCGTCAATTTCATTGTAATCAATAACAAGCGGTGGGAGCATACGGAGCAAATCTTTTGCCGTGATAATAAGCAAGCCGTTTTCAACGCATTTGATTGCAATGTTGTGTGCATCGCCCTTTTCAAGCTCAATACCAATCATAAGTCCCATTCTGCGAACGCTCTTTACACCGTCAATTTTTGTGAGCTTGTCCTCAAAATACTGACCCTTTTTCTCAACCTCGGCAAGAAATTCGTCATTTGCAACTGTGTCAAGAACATAGTTTGCACCTGCACAAACAACAGGGTTTGCGCCGAATGTTGTGCCGTGAGTTGACGGTGACATAACATCCTTGAGCTTTTCACCGCACATACAAACACCGATAGGAAGTCCGCCGCCGAGCCCCTTTGCAACCGTCATAAGGTCGGGGAGGATACCGTAATTCTGATGAGCAAACAGCTTGCCTGTTCTGCCTACGCCTGTCTGAACCTCATCGACAATAACGAGAATATCGTTGTCGTTGCAATACTTAACAAGTTCTTTTACATATTCGGGATCGAGGATATTTACACCGCCCTCGCCCTGAATGAGTTCAAGCATTACTGCGCAGGTTTTGTCCGAAACAACTGCTTTCAGAGCGTCCATATCGTCTGCGTCTGCATACTTAAAGCCCTCTGTAAACGGGAAGAAATAGTTATGAAAAACATCCTGACCTGTTGCGGCAAGAGTTGTAACAGTTCTGCCGTGAAAGGAATTGTTAAGCGTTACGATTTCATTTCTGCCCTCGCCGTACTTGTCAAAGCTGTACTTGCGGGCAATTTTGATTGCGCATTCGTTAGCCTCTGCACCGCTGTTGCCAAAGCAGACCTTTGAAAGACCTGTAAGTGTGCAAAGCTTTTCGGCAAGGTCACTTGCCTGTGAACAGTAAAAATAGTTTGACATATGCTGAATTGTGCCTGCCTGCTTTGAAACAGCCTCAACCCAACCGTCATTGCAATAGCCAAGGCTGTTTACACCGATACCCGATGAAACATCAATGTACTTTTTGCCGTTTTCGTCATATGCGGTAACGCCTTTTGCACTTTTGAGAGCAACATCGTAGCGACCGTATGTGTGCATAATATATTTTAAATCTTTCTCTTTTGTAGTCAAGTTAGCCACACCCTTTCATATTTTATCGTTGCTGAAGGAGTAAACAAAAACATCCTCACGCTTTTCAAAGCCGAAATCACGCCAGAAGCTTTGACCTGTTTCGTTGTTCTGATAACAGAAAATGTGAGTTTTGTCGATGCCTTGTTCACGGATTTTTTGGATAGCGGTCTGTGCAAGAGCGTGACCGATTTTCTTTCGTCTGAATTCGGGCAGAACAGCCATATGGTGGATAAATCCCCGTCTGCCGTCATGACCTGCAAGCACGGTTCCGACAATTTTTCCGTCAACCACGGCAACCTGACTCATACCGGCGTTGTGCTTGAGATAACGCTCCATCTGATCTTTTTCATCAGCCTTAGAGAGCGCACGCTTTGTGGTAATCTGCCACATCTCATAGACCTCGTCATAGTCGTCAATTGTCATTTCTCGTATAATCATTGCACCCTCCAAAATCTAATCTGTAGGGGCGGATATCATCCGCCCGCACGGCGAGTCGCCGTCCCCCGCTCGTGTAGACAGTTTGATAAATTAGAAACTATCCATACCCGAGCGTAGCATAGCTACCGTTTGCACAATTCTGTAGGGGCGGATATCATCCGCCCGCAAGAATAGAAGAAATATTTTTAATGTACTATTTTTATAAAAAGTACAATGTCAGCGTAGGGGCGGATATTATCCTCCCGCACGGCGAACTGCGGTTACTTACCCATATGTGTTGCATACGGATTGTACGCATTGCGTGCAAATTTGGATACACAGTTTTCATAACATCATAAAATTTTAGTGAACATAAATTTTATCAAGGCGAGCGAATAATACCCGTTCCTACAAAAACTTATGTAGTGCTTTTAAAATCTGATTAATAATCCTTTTCCCATACAAACGGATTACTGTTAATGTATTGCCATATTTCGGAATACTCTTTGTCATTCCTTACTATACGGTCGTAAAATGACTTTTGCCAAACGGAATACCCTGCCTGTGCGGAAACTGTGCGTTTCATTTGACCGATAACCGTTGAAATTGATTTTGTCTTAGAAAACACCACAGAATTTTCTGTCTCAATCATATTATCGATTCGCAATAGCAAGTGAATATGATTCGGCATAATTGTAAAAGTATCAACAAATATGAAAGGATAATGCCTGTGTATTTCAAGCACCGCCTTATAAACATATTGTCCGACAATTGTAAATGAACGGAAAAGTTCATCAGGCGGGCGGATAATATCCGCCCCTACGGAAATACCTGCATCTCCGAGAACTTTATACGCACTAAAAGTTTTGTTTGTCCAAAAAATTCTTTGCTTATCCTTTGTACAAACAGTTATGTAGTAAACACCAAAATCCGAATAATCATAATTTTCAAAACGGATTTTCTTTCTGTTTGGCAATTTGTCACTCATAAATCAATAAAACATTGTACCGATGCCTTCATCGCTGAAAAGCTCGAGAAGGATTGAATGTTCGATTCTGCCGTCAATGATATGGGCACGGTTTACACCGCTGCGGACTGCCTCAACGCAGCAATCAATCTTGGGAATCATACCGCCGCTGATGATGCCGTCACGCTTGAGCATAGGAACTTCGCTGACATTGACAACGGGAATGAGTGAATCCTCATCGTGAACATCACGGAGAAGTCCTCTGATATCTGTCATAAGAATGAGCTTTTTTGCACCGATTTTAGCGGCAATCTGCGATGCCGCAATGTCTGCGTTAATATTGTATACATTGCCGTCATAACCGCCTGCAACGGTTGAAACAATCGGAATATAACCGCTTGCAAGAGCGTTGTTGAGTGGTTCGGGGTTAACCTCCTTAATCTCGCCCACATAGCCGAGGTCTGCGCCTGTAACAAGCTTTTCAGCCATAAGCATTCTGCCGTCAAGACCGCAAAGTCCCATAGCCTTACCGCCGTGACTGCCGAGAAGCTGAACAAGGCTCTTGTTGACCTTGCCTGCAAGCACCATCTGAACAATGTCGATAGTTTCCTTGTCGGTCACTCTCATACCGTTGATAAACTTGCTTTCCTTGCCAACGGCTTTGAGCATTGCATTGATTTCGGGTCCGCCACCGTGAACAAGCACAACATTGACTCCGACAAGCTGCATAAGAACGAGGTCGCTCATAACTGCCGCTTTAAGTTCTTCATTTATCATAGCGTTTCCGCCGTATTTTACAACAATTGTTTCGCCCGAATATTTCTTGATATAGGGCATTGCCTGTATAAGTACCTTGGCTCTCTTTGAAACATCCATTTTCTTCAATCCTTTATGTAGTTGATTTCCGCTCACACAATCAAATCGCATATTATGTGCGGTAGTCACCGTTGATTTTTACATAATCATAGGTAAGGTCGCAACCGTAAGCCTCGGCAGATGCATTGCCGTCACCTAATTTTACGAGAATTTCAATTTCATCCTCAAGCAAAATCTCCTTAGCCTTGTCCTCATCAAACACAAGACCGTTGCCGTCCTTGCAAACAAGGATTTCACCCTTGGCGGATTTATATGAAACATCAATTTTTTTAACATCTGTTTCGGCACCGCTGTAGCCGATTGCGCAGAGGATTCTTCCGCAGTTTGCGTCAGCCCCGAACATTGCCGCCTTTACAAGACTTGAACAGATGATGCTCTTTGAAATAATCTTTGCGCTCTTATCGTCTTTTGCACCGTCAACCTTGCAGATAAGGAGCTTTGTTGCCCCTTCGCCATCTTTTGCAAGCTTCTTTGCAACCTTTTTGAATGCATCGGTAAGAACGGCTGTAAAGATTTTGTAATCATCGTTCTTTTCTGTGATTTCCTTGTTGCCTGCATAACCCGATGCCATAATTGCAAGGGTATCGTTTGTTGAGGTATCACCGTCAACACTTACCATATTATAGCTGACATCAGCGGCTTCGATAAGTGCGGATTTGAGCATTTCGGAAGAAATTGCCGCATCGGTTGTTACAAAGGAAAGGGTTGTACCCATATTAATATGAATCATACCGCTGCCCTTTGCAATACCGCCGATTGTAACCTTTTTGCCGTCAAGAACCGTTTCGACAGCCCACTGCTTTTTCACGGTGTCGGTTGTCATAATTGCCTCTGCGGCAGAGATTCCGCCGTCCTTTGAAAGCATGCCTTTGAGCTTTTCAATTCCGCTTGCAATGGGTTCAATCGGGAGAGGCTGACCGATGACACCTGTTGATGCAACGATTACATCGTTTTCGTCAACACCGAGAGCGTCTGCGGCAAGACTGCACATTTTCTCAGCCTTTTCATAGCCGTCAGGGTTACAGGCATTTGCATTGCCTGAATTTACGACAACAGCCTGAGCCGTACCGTTTTCAAGGTGTTTTTTAGTAACATATATAGTGTCGGACTTTACAAGGTTCTTTGTAAAGATAGCCGCACTGTTGCAAACCTTGTCGCAGTAAATGAGCGCAAGGTCTTTTTTAGTTGTGTTAGATGCTTTGACTCCGGCACAAATTCCGTTGGCTGTAAAGCCCTTTGCGGAAGTGACCGAGCCGTTTTCAATATACTTGATTTCCATAGATATTCACCCTTAAAATGCAGGCGGAACGATTACCAAACCTGTTTTTTCGTCAAGTCCGAAGATGATGTTCATATTCTGAATAGCCTGACCTGCGGCACCCTTGACCATGTTGTCGATTGCGGCACAGGCAACGAGCTTGTTGGCTCTCTTATCGTGGTGAATTGAAACATCACAGAAGTTAGAATATTTGATATTGTGAATGTCGGCACATTTGCCGTCATCAAGAAGTCTTACAAAAAATTCGTCCTTGTAAAAGTCCTCATAAGCCTTTCTGATTTGTTCAAAGGTTACACCGTCTTTGATGTCGGCATAAACAGTTGCGAGAATGCCACGGTTTACGGGGAGAAGGTGCGGAACAAAGGTGATAATAACCTTTTCGCCCGAAAGTTTTGAAAGAGTCTGCTCAATTTCCGGAGTGTGGCGGTGGCTTGCAACCTTATAAGCGTGGAATCCTTCGTTGAGTTCGGGATAGTGGTTGCCCTGATTTGGCTTTCTGCCGGCACCCGTAACACCGCTTTTGCAGTCGCAAATGATGCCCTTTGTGCTGACAAGTCCGTTTACAATTGCAGGAGCAATTGCGAGTGGTGAACAGGTTGTGTAACAACCCGGATTCGCAACAAGCTTTTTGCCCTTGATTTTATCTCTGAAAAATTCAGGGAGTCCGTAAACTGCCTGTTCGTGAAGTTTTTTGTCAAGAAAAGTTCCGCCGTACCATTCGGTGTATTCTTCTTCGCTTTCAAGGCGGAAGTCAGCGCCGAGGTCGATGAATGCCTTGCCCGCATCAATGCACTTTGCGGCAAGCTCCTGTGAAAGACCGTGTGGAAGAGCGGCAAAGATAACATCGCTCTTTTCAACAACGGCATTCTGATTTTCACAAATCATATCGTTTAAAAATGTATAAGACGGATAAACATCGCTCAGCTTGTCACCCTCAAAGGAAACAGAGCTGATTGCCGAAATTTCAGCCTCGGGATGAGCGGTAAGAAGTCTTACAAGCTCTGCACCTGCATAGCCGGTTGCACCGACAATACCTGCTTTTATTTTCATTGCTATCACCTAATCTATTGTAAATTTATATCAATCTTTGCCTGTATGTGTTGAATACGGCAGTTCACTTTTTGCATGAACCGGTAACGGCGGTTCGCCGTACTTTATATCTCTGTCAATTCATATTGACTTTTATTTGCATATACTATATAATAAGGCTACAGGGAAAACCGTTTAAAGCGGTTGACCTACTTTATCTGGTGTAATAACCGTCCGAAAGTAGAGCGTCGGGCGGTTATTTTTTTATGTTTTAAGGAATCACTGATTAAATCGTTTGTGCATATTGCACCGTCAGATTTCTTGTCAGATTGAGCAAACAAACCACAGTAATGCTGTCGCATTACGAGGATTTTTTGAACAATATGGCGAGAAATATGCCAGCAAGATGTGCAAACAATATTCTAATGTGATTTATTCAGTGGTTCCTTAGTGACTTCTGCAAGTGCTACGAGTAAAATTACGAGTAATACCGTTTCAGTCATACATATCACCCCCATTCATTTGGGAGTGTCAACCGCCTTAACTTCCCTGCAATCCCAACAAACCCGAAAATCGGGTTTATCGGCATTGAGTTTGTTTATTTATTAAATTATTTGAAACATTCCGTTAATTCGGAATGTTATTTTATTTTTTACAGTTTTTCTGCGATTTCTGCAACACGCTTAGCCTGAGCTTTTACATTTGTCGATGCAGGACCGCCGAATACTGTACGCTCGTTTGTACAGCGTTCAAGTGAAATTGCGCTGTAAACATCATCGTTGAACACATCGCAAACCTTTTTGTATTCGTCCATTGGAAGATTTTCGAGGTCTGTACCGAGTTCAATACATCTTGCAACGAGTTCGCCTGTTGCCTTGTAGGCATCTCTGAACGGAACACCGTTCTTTGTGAGCCAGTCGGCACAGTCTGTTGCGTTGATGAAACCGCCTGCTGCGGCTTTTCTCATATTCTCGGGAATGACACGCATTGTGTCGAGCATGGGAGTAAAGGCTGTGAGGCACATTTTAACCGTGTCGAGTGCGTCAAAGATAGCCTCCTTGTCCTCCTGCATATCCTTGTTGTATGCAAGTGCAGTACCCTTCATAATTGTGAGGAGCGTCATATTGTCACCGAAAACTCTGCCGCTCTTACCACGAACAAGCTCCGCAATATCGGGGTTCTTTTTCTGCGGCATAATTGATGATCCTGTTGAAAAAGCGTCATCAAGTTCAATGAATTTAAATTCCCAACTGCACCACATAATGATTTCCTCTGAAAATCTTGAGAGGTGAACCATTATTATCGAAAGCACCGATGCAAATTCGATGCAGTAATCTCTGTCGGAAACACCGTCAAGAGAGTTGTTTGTAATTCTGTCAAAGCCTAGGAGTTCGGCTGTGATTGTTCTGTCAATCGGATATGTTGTGCCTGCAAGCGCACATGAACCGAGTGGCATTTCGTCCATTCTTTTAAGGCAGTCTTCAAGTCTTGAAACATCTCTCAAAAGCATTTCGCCGTAAGCAAGGAGATGATGTCCGAAGGTAATCGGCTGTGCTCTCTGGAGGTGAGTATAGCCGGGCATAACGGTTTCGCTGTACTTTTCAGCCTTGTCGGCAATAACCTTAATAAGACCTACAACGAGGTTTTTTACATTGACAACCTCTTTTTTGAGGTAAAGCTTGATGTCAACTGCAACCTGATCGTTACGGCTTCTTGAGGTGTGAAGTCTTTTGCCGTTGTCGCCGATTCTTTTGGTAAGCTCACCCTCGATAAAGGTGTGAATGTCCTCAGCCTCCATATCAATGTGCAGAGTACCGTTTTCGATATCCGCAAGAATGCCTTTAAGACCTTTTACGATATCGTTTGCCTCTTCTTCTTTAATAATGCCGCATCTGCCAAGCATTGTTGCGTGGGCAATGCTGCCCTCGATGTCTTCTTTATACATTCTGCTGTCGAATGAAATCGAGCTGTTAAAATCGTTAGTGGTTTTTGAAAGCTCCTTTTTGAAGCGTCCTTTCCAAAGCTGCATTATTATTTCTCCTTACATATAGATTGTATGGGCAAATCGACTGCCATACAGTAGCGGCAATCACTGATTGCCAATCGAAACGATTGTACAATCGTTTCGACTTAATTCAATTCATCTGCTTATTGTTATGCAATTATATATTCACATCTGTTCGTTTTGGTTTTACGACCAAAACGATTGGCGTTCGCTGAACGCCGCTACAATTGAGAAACGGCTTTCTTTGCACCAAAATATAGGGATTAAACGCATGAAATCGCATAAAAATAAAAAGGTGTAATAAACACTTATCGGGGCAGAGAAATTCCCTGCCCCTGATTATGTATGCAAATCAAAGATTTAATTATTTGATAAGGCCTTTCTTTGCACGAACCTTGATCGGAAGACCAAAGAGGTTGATGAAGCCTGCACTGTCGTTCTGGTCATAAACCTGATCTTCGTCAAAAGTAGCAATTTCCTCGTCATAGAGTGAATACGGGCTTGTTACGCCTGCATCAATGATGTTGCCCTTATAGAGTTTAAGTTTTACATCACCTGTTACATACTCCTGAGTGCTGTCAACGAAAGCTGAGAGAGCCTCACGGAGAGGTGTGTACCACTTGCCGTCATAAACGAGCTCTGCAAAAGCGTTGGCAACATTTTGCTTGTAGTGGAGTGTGTCCTTGTCAAGGCAGATTTCCTCAAGCTTTGCATGAGCAGCATAGAGGATTGTACCGCCCGGAGTTTCATAAACACCACGAGCCTTCATACCAACAAGGCGGTTCTCAACGATATCTGTGATACCGACGCCGTTTCTGCCGCCGATTTTGTTGAGTTCCTTAATGAGTTCAACGCTGTCGATAGCCTCGCCGTTAAGCTTTGTGGGAACACCCTTTTCAAATGTAAGAGTTACATATTCTGCCTTATCGGGAGCCTGCTCAGGTGAAACACCGAGTTCAAGGAAGCCTTCCTTATTGTACATCGGCTCATTTGCAGGATTCTCAAGGTCAAGACCTTCGTGGCTCAAGTGCCAGAGATTCTTATCCTTTGAGTAGTTTGTTTCACGGTTAATCTTGAGCGGAATATTGTGCTTTTCAGCATATTCAATCTCATCTTCACGGCTCTTGAATTCCCATGTTCTCCAAGGAGCGATAATCTTCATGTCGGGAGCGTAAGCCTTGATAGCAAGTTCAAAACGAACCTGATCGTTACCCTTGCCTGTACAGCCGTGGCAAATTGCGTCAGCACCTTCGGCTTTTGCAATTTCAACGAGTCTTTTTGCAATGATAGGACGGGCAAAAGATGTGCCGAGGAGGTACTTGCCCTCGTAAACAGCACCTGCTTTTACTGTTGGAATGATATATTCGTCAACAAATTCCTTGTTGAGGTCTTCAATGTAAAGTTTTGATGCGCCTGTTTTGATAGCCTTTTCTTCAAGACCGTCAAGCTCTGTACCCTGACCAACATCACCCGAAACAGCGATAACTTCGCAGTTGTCGTAGTTTTCTTTAAGCCACGGAATGATGATTGAAGTATCAAGACCGCCTGAATATGCAAGAACTACCTTTTTAATCTTATTGTCAGCCATTTTTGATTCCTCCGGAATTTGGAAACACTTTATGTCGGTGTTTCCTTTAATTAATTTTTATTACTCTTACATTATACACTCTGTTTTCAAAAAATCAAGTGTTTTTTGAATAAATATTCAATGTTTTTTCAAATTTGCATTTTGGGGTACAAATTGACCGAAATCTGCTTTATTTTCGCTGTATTATCAGTGTTTTTTGCGGTTGATATGTCACATTCCCCTCGAAATTTCTGAAAAATGTATATATGCACAAAAAGTGAATATTCATTTTATTCATCTCTTTATGCATATTCATACATACATATACACCCATTTTGCATATTTTTTATTTTGTGAAAACCGCTGAAATCACTTCAAAAACCTGTTGACACCGTATGTGATACCATATATAATATTATTCGGAAATACGAAAACAGGCATTAAGACAAATTGTTGAAGGTGAGGCGAAAGATGATGAAAACACTTAACGATTATCTTGCAATGTCATATCGTATGGAAATTGTCGAGGACAAGGACGAGGGCGGTTTTGTTGTATCATTCCCCGAACTTCCCGGCTGCATAACCTGCGGAGAAACGATAGAATCAGCTGTTGCTAATGCCGAGGACGCTAAAAAAGCCTGGTTTGAAGCCGCCTTTGAAAGCGGAGTTGTAATTCACGAACCCGACAGCCTTGAAGAATATTCGGGACAATTCAAGCTGAGAATCCCGAAAAGTCTGCACCGTTCACTTGCCGAACATTCAAAAAAAGAGGGCATAAGTATGAATCAATACTGTGTCTATCTTCTGGCAAAAAATGATGCAGTCTATTCAAAATAGAATTTTGAAAGCATATTATATAAAACACAATTGTTGAAAGGAAGATTTATATGTCAGCATTCAAAGAGATAAATCCGAAAGAAATTGTTGAAAGTCCGTTTAAGCTTATCGGTGATGATTGGGCGCTTGTTACGGCAGGCGACAGAGAAAAATTCAACACAATGACGATAAGCTGGGGCGGTGTAGGCATTATGTGGGGTAAGCCCGTTGTATTCACCTTTATTCGTCCGCAGAGATATACATTTGCGTTTATGGAGAACGGCGACCGCTATACAATGAGCTTTTTTGATGAAAAGTACAGAGATGCCCTCAAATTCTGCGGTTCAAAGAGCGGTAAGGATTATGACAAGGTAAAGGAAACAGGTCTTACTCCTGCGTTCACGGAAAACGGCTCTGTATATTTTGAAGAGGCAAAGCTTGTTCTTGAATGCAAAAAAATGTACGCTCAAAGTCTTAATGCCGAAAGCATTGCCGACCGTGAAAGCGTTGACAAGTGGTATGACAACGACTTCCATAAAATGTACATCAGCGAAATTACAAAGGTTCTTGTAAAAGTATAATCGGTAATTTTAAATTCATCATGACAAAATGGCAGACAATCACACGGTTGTCTGCCATTTTCTATTTAAAAAGCTGTACAAAAAATGCCCCTCACATTTTGTGAGGGGCATTCCTTACTATATCGACTAAACGGAACGATATGTCAATTGCTTTAAAACTTATTAAAAGTTGCTGATGAGTTTTACAACAAACTTCTGAATAGTAGTAGCATCCTTAACTGTGATTGTGCTGTCATGGTCAACATCGGCAGCAGTAAACTGGTCATTTGTGAATGCAACGAGCTGAACAACATACTTCTGAACTTCGGTTGCATCAAAAACTGTGATATCGCCGTCCATGTTAACATCACCAAGGGTTACATCGCCGACAAATACCGTTGATGCGTTTACTGATACTTTTTCAAAGCCTGCAATGCCTGTTACATCGCAAACCTTGCTGTTATTTACAACAGATGCCTGATTAAGCTTGTTGCCCTTTACATAACCTAATGTAAGGTACTGTGTGTCAAGATATACGCTTGCAGTACCTGAACCGATAACCTCAAATGTGAGTGAGATAAATGTATCTCCGTTGTACTGAGTAGGTACCTGTGGGTTAGTAAATATACCCTTAATTACATTGCTGTAAGCATTGTGAATAAGGTTTGACTGTGAAGGCATGATTGTCTGCTTGCCGTCTGCCTTGTTATCAGCCATGTTGAATTTGAGCTTGCTTGAATCATACTTAACAGCCCACTGTCCGTCAACAACGCCCATGTTTGAGTTGAGCTTGTAGAGAACAGTTACCTTCTTGCCGTCAGTGCTTACTGTCTTTGATGCAGAACCAAAGTAATTTGAAGTAGCGTTTACTGTGAGCTTCTGAGCAGGAGCAGTAGTCGGCTCTGTAGCTGTTGTAGGCTGTGTAGGTGCAGTCGGCTGAGTAGCTGTTGTTGGCTGAGTTGAAGTAGTAGGCTGTGTCGGAAGTGTAGGAGATGTAGGAACAACTCCGCCTTTAATGTCGCCGTTCTTCATAGCATATGAATATGTGCCGTTTACACCGTTTCTTGTTGCGTCAACCTTGATTGTGCTTGTTGTCTTGAGAGCTGATGTTGCAACTGTGAATGCACCTGTAACATCGTCTGCAGTAGCAGTATATGTCTTACCGTCAACTGTAACAGTTACCTTTGCAGCGCTGGCTGTAACACCTGATACAACGCTCTTGCCTGCAACTGCATATGTGAGTGTTGCAGGAGCAAGTACAAGTGCCTTCTGAGCTGACTTGAGGTCTGCAATCATAGCATTCATATCTTCAGCTGTTGTAGCGTCTTCGCCTGCTTTAATCATAGCCTCGGCTGACTTGAGAACCTTCTGAGCATTTGCCCAGCTCTCTGCTGTGTAGTCTGATGCTGTCATAGCAAGAATCTTTCTTGCTTCTTTCTTGAGTGATTCATAAGGTGAAACAACGATTGGCTTTGATGTAAGCTTGTATGTTGTACAACCTTCGTTTGTAATTTCGATTGTAGCGCCGTCTCTAACGCCTGTGATATCTGCTGTCTGACCTGAACCGCTGCTGAGAATAATGCTTACTTCGTCAACATTATCGAACTTAACAACATAGTTGCCGTCAGAATCTTTTTCTGTAAGAGCAACGCCCGGCCATGCGCCTGTGAGCTTCTGTGTATCATTCCAAGCATAGATTTTGTAGCTTGCAGATGGGCTGTAAGGCTTGATTGTTACGGAAACAGAACCCTCTGCAGGCTCTGGCTCGCCGCCGCCTCCCTGCTGGTTGCCCTTAGTTACTGTCTTAACCGATGTGTAGTTGCCGTTCTGAATTTCGAGAACAGCACCGTCATAAAGACCTGTGATATCGCCTGACTGTGAGCCGCTGCCGTTGTTGAGAACAACGCTGAATGACTTGTCGGCTGAAACAGGAAGTGTGAGTTCATATGTGTTTGCCTGACCTGAAACGGCTGCTGCCTTTTGACCCGGCCATGCACCGTTGAGTGCTGTGCTTGCACCTGTCCAAGCGTAAACATTCGGAGCGCCTGCTGTGCTCTTGATTGTAAGCTTTGATGTCTGACTTGCTGTCGGACCGGGAACAGTTGTGCTCTGTGTCGGGCTGGTTGTAGGCTTTTCGTCGTTTTCGCCGAGCTTGAGGAATGTGAATTTAGCCTCTGAGGTTGCCTTGTCGTTTGTAGCTTCAACAGTTACTTCGATTGTATCGTTCTTGTAAGCTGTCTGACCGATTGTGAATGTGTCGCCGTCCTTAACAACAAACTTGTTACCGCCGTCAACAGAAACCTTTGCGCTGTCGCATTCCTTGAGAGAAACAGTAACCTGCTCTGTGCCGTAGAACTTCGGCTCGCCTGTGATTGATACAAGCGGCTGACCGTCAGCATTTTCCATAAGGATTGTGCCGTTTACACCGCTGTTGAAAGTTACCTTACCGTCAGTAACAACTGAAGATGAGTTGTCATAAGTATTGATTATATAACTGCCGTCTTCCCAAAGAGTTGAAACATCAACAGTTACGCTTGAATTTTTGTTACAGCCGATTACTGCAGCTGCCTGATCTGTTACGCCGTTCTTATCGTATGTACGGCCGAAAGCAACACCGCTTGTAGCTGAGAGCTTAACATTTGAGCCGGCACCGATGGATACATGCTTGTTACGGAACTGACCAACCTTCTGCCACTGAGCAAGAAGAGTTTTGTCCATGTCGTTCCAGTTCATATCACTTCTGAGTGCGTGACCCGATCCGCCGTAACCGTCAAATGCAACGCCGGGATAGAGAGGACGGTTGGTTTCGTCACCGTAGAAAATCTGAACTCCGCCCGGGAGAAGGAGGAATGCAGCCGCATTGTAAAGCATTGTGTTCTCATCGCCACGGGTAAGTGTTTCATCGTGTGATGACATAAATGAAAGAACGTTAAAGCCTTCCTTTGTGTTGATCTTGTCTGCATAGCCCTGATATGTGTTTGCAACACTACCGCTTGCAAGAGCACCGCCGCCTGTAACTGCGAAGTTAATCATTGAGTCGAAGCCGCCCTCGGAATAGTATGTGTCGTAGCCTACACCGTGATCCCAATGCTCGCCTGTCATCCAGAAATCTTCTTTCCAGTCAGCACCTGCTTTGCCCTTGTTGTTGGATCTCCACTCTCTGAGAGCAGAAACACAAGCCTGCTTGAGCTGGTTCCAAGAAGCCTTATCAACATGCTTTGCAGTATCGCAACGGAAACCGTCAACACCGTACTCCCTAACCCACTCTGAAAGCCAGGTTGAAAGGTAGCCTGTTACTGTGTTTGATTCACCGTATTTTGCAAGCTTCTGAGCATATGTACCTTCCTGAGTCCACTTTGTTTTGAGGATCGGAGGAATTGTAACATCCTTTGTCTGCTCTGTTCTGAAGTCGGGAAGTCCGCTGAGTGACATTGTAAGATCACCGCCGGCACCCTCTGTATATCCGGGAAGACCGCTGCGGATCCAGTCATTGCTCCACCATTTGCCCCAGTCTTCTTCTGATGTTTTATAGTCAATGTGGTCGTTTACTTCACCTACATCTGTGAGCTTGTATTTGAAGTCTAATGCACCGTCAAGGAGAGTACCGAAGCCGAACTGCTCCATATCTGCAACGGTGTTGTAGCCTGTGTGGTTCATTACGATATCCATGATAACTCTGATACCGTGCTCATGCGCTGTGTCAACGAGAGTTTTGAACTCCTCTTTTGTACCGAAGTTTGCATCGGTTTCGGTATAGTCAAGAACATAGTAGCCGTGATATGAGTAGTGAGCAAAGCCCTTACCTGAATCACAATAGCCGTGAGTCTGCTCATACGGAGCTGAGATCCAAATTGCGTTTACACCGAGGTTATCAAAATAACCCTCTTCAATTGACTGAGTAACACCTGCAAAGTCGCCGCCGTGGAATGTACCGGGGTTTGTATCCCAGCCCTCAAGCGGTTTGCCGTCCTTGTCAAGTGTTCTGCCGTATGAATGGTCATTTGCGGTGTTTCCGTTCTTAAAACGGTCGGTAAGCAGGAAATACACATTGGCATTATCCCATGTAAAGCCGTCATCTTCAACAAGTGAACCTGCGGCAGTTGATGATGCAGATGTGCTGCTGTCATCGGAAACTGTTGCAGCACTTGCCGAACCAAATGCTACGGAAGCACCGGGGAGAGCCATACAAAGTGTCAAAACGGCACTGAGCGCTCTCTTCATACTTCTTTTTTTCATTGTTTGATTACTCCTTTCAAAGCTTTTAAAACGTAGGGTCAAACATCCCTAGACAATTTGATTTTATCACAAAACTCTCACAAAAACTACACATAATCCTTTTATTTTGTAAAAATAGCAAGTTACACAATCTTTACACTGGAATTTTATGCAAAATTACCCTTGTTGCTCTTCTGTTTTTATTTATAAAGACAGTTTCAATTGCCCCCCTGCCGAAAATTACATAAATACGGTCGGGAATAATAAGATTTGTACTTAACAAAACTTTATTCCCGACCGCAATTTTCGCTTTTTAATTTTTATCTTATCTGAGTCTTACATTCAAAAATCTGAGTTTAAAGGTTGAGCCGACGCCGAGTTTGGAATCTGCGGTAATATATCCGCCTGTTTTTTCAACGATTGATTTTGCAAGCGACAGACCTATGCCGACGCTTGACGGGGATGAATTTCGTGCTTTATAGAACCTCTCAAAAATGTGGGGCAAATCCTTCGGGCTGATTCCGCAGCCGTTGTCGCTTATGGTGATTTCCGAATACATGCTGTTCCTTTCGGCAGAAATTCTGACATAACCGCCGTCGGTATGCTCAATACAGTTTTTTACAATGTTTGAAACCGCTTCGCAAATCCAGCGAAAATCGCAATTAAGCATAAAATCATTTTTGACGGTTTTTTCAATTCTCACATCACGGATATCGGCAAGAACCTCTGTGCGTGAAATGCACTCGTCAATTATTTTTTCAACCGACACATCTCCGAACTTCAATTCAACAGTTCCCGAATCAAGCATTGAGAGCGTGAGAAGACTTTTTACAAGGAAATTTATCGAATGGGCATTATGCGCTATATCCATAACAAAATCCCGTCTGATTTCAACGGGCATATCATCGTCATCAAGGATATTTTCGGTTGTAATCAAAATTGAAGTCAACGGTGTTTTAAGCTGATGTGAAATGTCGGCAAGCGAATTTTTGAGGATTTCTTTCTCTCGCATTGAATTGTCGGCATACTCACGAAGCATTACCGTTGTTTTTTGAATTTCCTGCTTTAACAGCGACATATCGTCGTCGGTTGAGCCGTCAAGGTCGAGGTCATACTCTCGGTTGTTTATTTTTTCAAGACACTTTACAATTTCAAGTCGCTGTCGCTTTTGCTTTTTGCAGTATCTTATGAACACAATGCAGAGCAAAATTCCGAACACACAAACACCTGCGGTTGCAATCACAATTGTAATCGTTGCATAACTTCCGCTCTGAATGTCAACCCAGCCGCTGTCGGATTTTATTCCGTACTTTGCAAAGTCGCCTTTTATGCCGGCAGTGTCGCTGTTTAAAATTTGAGCAAGCTCCTTTTCCGAAATGTCGGGATAATTTTCCTTAACTTTTTCCGCAACGGCAATTATCTTTTTATCTGTGCTTTCACGAACAGCGTTAAAGCCTGCACCGACGCCTACTGCAACAGCACAACAGAAAAGCCCCGTTATCGCAAGCATTACCGCAAGAAATTTTGATGTGTTTTTCATTATACCTCCAGCCTGTAACCAAGGCCCTTTACGGTTTTAATCATATTTGTATCAAGTTTTTTGCGAAGTCTTTTTATGTACACGGTCAGCGTGTTGTCCTCAACATAATTCCCCGACAAATCCCATATGCGTTCAAGAATCTGTTCACGGGTCAGCACCTTGCCGCTGTTTTTGGCAAGCATTGCAAACAGGCGGTACTCAAGCGCCGTAAGCACAACGGGATTGCCGTTTTTGCAAACCTGTTTTTTGTCAAAGTCAATGCTGATGTCGCCAAAATTCATAGCCATAGTTTTGTCGAGCTTCTTGGTAATTCGTTTAATTCTTGCAAGAAGCTCACGGCTTGAGAACGGTTTTGTTATGTAGTCCTCCGCTCCGAGGTCAAAGCCTTTGACAATGCTGTCCTCATCGTCAAGTGCTGTGAGAAAAATCACGGGAGTTTCGCACACTCTTTTTATCTCGTTACAAAGCTCAAAACCGTTGCCGTCGGGAAGCGACACATCAACAATAAAAAGGTCAAAGTCACCGCCGAGAGAGTTAAGGGTTGATTCGGCATTTTCACACAACGCAACCTCAAAGCCGTTTTGTTCAAGAGTGTAAACAAGTCCTTTTGAAATTGCACGGTTGTCCTCAATAAGAAGAATTTTCACAACAAGTCCTCCAAAATGAAATTCGGGCGGATTAAATCAATAATCCGCCCGTCAGCAATGAAAACATACAAAATATTGTGGTATCTGTTGTTACAACTACATTATAACAGAGTGTAAAACTATTGTCAACAAATTTCAACAAAATACAGTCTGCTGACTGAATATGACACTTAGATATTGTCATTTCGGATTGTTTCAATAATATTTTGCTTATTAACCTTTGAAATTGAGTATTTCATAATCAGCCATACCACAATAAATACAGCCGCAATACTAATCAAAATCGCTTTCCACGGGAATACAAAGCTCATTGGAACATTGCCTCTTGAAAATGCGGAGAAGATTGCAAATACACCGAGAACGCCGAGAGGGATACCGATAATCAAAGATTTTATGCCGTACATAAGGCTTTCAAGGCGAATCATACGGTTAAATTCTTTCTTTGTCATACCGATAGATTTAAGCGATGCAAATTCCTTGCTCCTCAACTGCATATTGGTTGAGATTGTGTTGAAGATATTCGTCATTCCGATAAGCGAGATAACACCAATGAAACCGTAAACGAATATTCCGACAATCAGCATAACGGCATTGAACTGTCTTACAATTTCTTCATAGTCAAAAATAGAAATATAGCTTTCCGAGTCACCTGTACCCGACATAGACTCAATACGATTTGTAAGCGAAGTGTGGTCTGATGTATTGGCATAGAGGGTAATACCGCATCCGTGTTCACCAAGCTGAGGGGAGATTACACCCTGTTCACCGATTATCAATCCCTGACCGAAAATTGTTCCTTCGCCGATTACAGAATCAGCCGACTTTGGAATTTTATCAAACACTGACGAAACCTTTAATTTGCCTGTTATCAAGGCGTTTCCTTCATCATCATTTCCGTGAACGGTAAACTTTGTCGGAGCGGTTTTGCCGAACAGTTTCATTGGCTTGGAAGAGTTGCCACTCTCACTGTTATCGGGGGTTACCTGAGAATACACAAGTACACCGCCCTTGACCTTGTTGTAGTCAAGTTCCAATTCCCTGCAAATCTGAACAAAGGTATCGTGTTCAAATTCAAGAAACTCTGCACCAAATGACTTTGTACCGTCAGGTTCATCATAAAGGAAGTTCTTGCCACATTCATTAACAGGCACATCTGCCGACACATAACCGTACTGCAAACCGACTGTCAGATAATTTTCGATTTCGGGCATTTTTTCAATTGTCTGAGCCTGCTTTGAATCAATTCCGACAACCATATAGCTGTAATCGGCATTGCCGTAGTAATGGTCTGTAAATGTCATTACGTAGTCCATAAATGCCGAAACTGCAATGAACATTGCAACGCTGACTACAATTGAAATAACAGTTGTGCGGTACTTTTTCCTACTGCGTTTAAGGCTCTTTGAGGCGATTTCACCGCCTACACCGAAAAGCTTTTTGGTAAGCTTAGATGTGCGGTACGGCTTGTTGTTCTTCACCTTGATATCCTTGTTGCCTCTGATTGCAACAAGCGGTGGGATTCTTGATGCACGCAGTGCAATAAAGAATGACGAAAGGAATATTGTAACGGCAGAAAGAACGATTGCACAAATAATCGGAATTGTAGGGGTTACAAATACAAATGATGCACCGCTCAGCATATCACCGAGAACGCTGTTGAGTATTGCAATAAGAATTGCGTTTACACCGAGTCCGAGAAGTATTCCGAGAGGAATACCGATTAAGCCGAGAATGAATCCCTCAAAAAGCACATTCCTGCGGATTTGTCTTTTGGTTGCACCGACCGACGCAAGCATACCGTACATACTCGTTTTCTCGGTAATTGAAATTGCAAAGCCGTTGCGGATTACAAACACGCTCGCAAGCATTACTATAATAATGATAATAACGGCAAGGCTGAAAATCATTACATTTGTACCTTCACTTCCGCCGTAGCCTTTCATAGCGAGAAGTGTCGTGTTAAAGCTGTATCCGTTCACTCCCGAGGTCTGCTGATCTTCGGGTGAAATTTCATCGCTGCTTACATTATTCATATCATCAGCTTTAAAGCCTAAAATATCCGCTGTATTTTGAAGATAATTGCCTTCGCTCTGAGGAGTATAGGCGATATACAGCTTATTCATATGCTTTGTTCTGATTGCCTCGACAGGTGCTTTTTCATCAGACACGGTATATATTTCGAAACAGGAGGAAGGATTCAGCTCTCTTGTGTTCGGATTTTCGATAATTCCTGTTATTGTATATGTCTTTTGCTTTTTATCGGTTATTTTAGATTCTTTGAATCTCTTTGGCGACAGGTCAAGCAACTCGCTTTCTCCAAGAACCTTTCCGTCTGTACCTTTAAGCACTCCGAGTTCAAGCGTAATTTTATCACCGACTTTTACATCTTTTCCGTCAGTGTTTTTAAATGCACCTGTAACAACAGCTTCGTTTGAATTTGTCGGGAAACTGCCTTTTTCAAGTTTTAACTTAAAGCAACCGTCAAATGCATTTTCGCTGATTGCGGTAACGGCATATCCGTATTCGGCATTATCGGCAACTGTTGCCTTGGAAAATCCCAGTCTTTCCTTATAAAAAGCATTTTCAACATTACGGTTCTGTCGGATTTTATCAATTTTTGCGGTGTCGATAATATCAAGTGCAACATCATAATTGCCCGACCATTCCGTCTGACCGTCAATCATAGTCTGTCGTCCGCTGAGTGCCATTCCCGAAACTACCGTGATGAGTGCCGCCGAGAGCATAATGCCCACGATTGTAACAATTGTACGTACCTTGTTAAGTCGCAGGTTTTTAAGAGTAAGCTTGTTGAGAAGTTTCATAATCAACCCTCCTCAATGATTTTACCGTCACTTATTGTGATAATTCTGTCAGCCTGTTTTGCAATGTCAAGGTTGTGCGTAATCATTATAACAGTCTGTCCGTAACTCTGATTGCACATTTTGAGCATACTCATAACCTCTTCGCTTGACTTTGAATCAAGGTTGCCTGTCGGTTCATCGGCAAGCACAAGAGACGGATTGTTAATGAGCGCTCTGGCAATAGATGTTCTCTGTTGCTGACCGCCCGAAAGCTGGTTTGGAAGGTGTTTTCTTCTTGCACGCAGTCCGAACGAATCAAGAATCATCTCAAGTCTTTCTCTGTCAACACCTCTGCCGTCAAGGTCACAGGGGAGCGTGATGTTTTCTTCAACAGTCAGAATCGGGATAAGATTGTAGAACTGATAGACAATGCCCACCTGTCTGCGGCGGAATACGGCAAGCTTGTCATCATTCATTTTGCTTATATCGTTGCCGTCAACAAAAATTTTTCCGCTTGTGGGACGGTCAACACCGCCGATAAGGTGAAGAAGAGTTGACTTGCCGCTGCCGCTTGCACCGACAATGGCAACAAATTCGCCCTTTTCAACCGAGAACGAAACATCGTCAACCGCATGGACAAGGTTTTCACCGCTTCCGTAGGTTTTTGTAAGATTTTCAACTTTCAGAATTTCCATAAAATATACCTCCAAATTCATTTTACACCCATATTATAGTGACGCAAAATGACTGTAAAGTGAATCCTGCAGACAAATTTTTCCGTAGGGCAGCCCACTTGAATACAAGAAAAACATTTGATATAATTGTTTGGTAAGGAAATGGCGGCGGCTGTTTCGACTCCCTTGAGAAAGGGGGTGATTGTGTGGAATACATAGCTGTGATAGTAATTTTCACATTTTTTATTGTGTTTACCATAAAGAAATAACCGCCCTGTACTGCGAATACAAGGCGGTTACCAAAAATAATTTGTCTTAAAAGCGGAACAGCTAAAGCCGTTTCCTTATCTATATATTAACATCTAACTATTAATATGTCAATCATTTTTCGGTGTGTTGCTTCGTTGCACACCGTTTTTTATTTCTCGTTTTTATTTACAATCTAAAAGTAACACTCGGGCAAATATGTTTTGCATATTGCAAACTGTCTTCACGAATTGGGCGTAGCGACACGCTACCTGCAGTTTTGAAAATATATTTTGATGAGATTATTCGGCTTGTCGGCAATGCCTATGCCTAAAAAATCACCATCATGGGTTTTCATTCTGAAAAGCTGACCGTTCTCGTACCCCGACTTGGCAAGATATGTTCTGTCGGCACTCAATGCACCGCCGTTTGCAAATCGTTTTGCCTGTGCAGACGATACGGCAAGATAGCCCAAACTCATAAACAGGCTCTCAACGGAACGCAGTTTTTCTTCAACATTTCCGTTTTCGCAAATGCTTTTCAGCTCGTCAAGCGTTATGCACTCGTCAAGCGAAAATCCGCAAGCCGATGTTCTGCAAAGTGCCGTCATAACCGCACCGACACCGAGAACCCTGCCTATGTCATCAATTATCGTGCGTACATAAGTACCCTTTGAACAGGAAATTTCAAGCGTGCCTGTCTGTGCTTTTTCGTCAAAATTCGCAAGCGAAAGAGAATAGACAGTAACCTTTCGGCTCTCACGCTCAACCTCGATTCCCTGTCTTGCAAGGTCATAAAGCCTTTGACCGTTCTTTTGCACGGCAGAGTACATCGGCGGAATCTGCTCAATTTCACCCGTGAATTCGGGAATTACTCTGCGGATCTGCTCCTCTGTAACCGAAGATTCGCATTCTCCCGTCACCGTACCCCAGATGTCGAGGGTGTCGGTGGTTTTGCCAAGCTGAAATTCTGCCGTGTATGACTTGTCGTGATTGAGAATCAAATCCTGTGTTTTGGTTGCAGTTCCGAGCAAAACAGGCAGAACGCCCGTTGCGTTCGGATCAAGTGTTCCCGTGTGGCCGAGCTTTTTCTGTCCTGTCAGTCTGCGGACAACGGCAATAACATCAAACGAGGTGAATTCCTTTGGCTTGTCAATCAGCAGTACACCGTTAAGATTGCTCATGATAAAAACTTCTCCGCAGCTTTTTCAAGCGTTGTCTTTACGGTTTCAAGGTTGCCCTCAATTGAGCATCCTGCCGCCGCAGGATGACCGCCGCCTCCAAACTGCGAACAGAAATCCGAGGCATTGATATTATTGTTTGTACGAACGGAAATCTTGAAAAATCCGCCCTCTTTTTCACGCATTGTAATTCCGATGAGAACACCCTCAATTTGACGGGGAATAGAGGCAAGTCCCTCCATTTCGTCATCACCCGTGTTGAGCTTTTTGAGCATATCAAGCGTTGTGTAAATTATTGCGCACCTGCCGTCTGCACAATAGGTCATTGAGTCATAAACGGCTCTTTCAAGCCGAATTTTGTTTTTCGACTTTGTTTCAAACATCGCCTTGTTTATGTATGCGGTGTTACAGCCAAAGTCCATAAGGCTTGCGGCAACACGCATGGTTTCGGCGGTTGTGTTTGTGTATCTGAAACAGCCGGTGTCGGTTGAAATGCCTGTGTAGAGGCAGTCTGCAATGTCCTTTGTAAAGTTGATGTGCATTCTGAGGAACAGCTTGTAGAGAATTTCGCAGTTTGCCGCCGCATATTTGTCAACAAACTTTTCCTTAGCGGTAAATGTGTTTGAACCGTGGTGGTCAATGCACAAATCAACCTTGCCGATATATTTGCCCATATTTGAACCGAGAAGGTTGTCAGCCGCAACATCAACGCTGACAACCGTTTCGGTTGTAAAATCTTCTTCCTCTATGTTTTTCTGAAGATAGGTAAACTTTGACGGAACACCTGTTGTGATAACCCTTGCTTTTTTGCCGATTTGGCGGAGCGCAAGGCAGAGCGCAAATCCGCTGCCGAGGGTGTCACCGTCAGGATAAGCGTGAGTTAAAATATCATAATTATCGTGTGCCTCAAGAAAACGGGCAACCTCATACAGATTCATCATTTTCTTCCTCGTCTTCCTTAATGTCAAGGCTGTTGAGAATACGGCTGATGTTTGCGCTGTATTCTATGCTGTCTGTTGCGTGGAAAATGAGTTCGGGAACATGGCGAAGATGAAGTCTGTGTCCAAGCTCTCGTCTGATAAAGCCCGATGCAGACTTTAAGCCCTTGACAGCCTCTTTGGCTCTGTCAAGACCTTCAATTGCGCTGATCTGTACCGTGCAGTATGAAAGGTCGTTTGTAACCTCAACTCTTACGATAGAGATAAATGCCTGCTGAACCCGTGGGTCTTTTAATTCTCTGAAAATAGCAGTAAGCTCTCTTTTGATGTCCTCTGTTGTTCTTTCAATTCTATGGCTTCCCATGCTATCACATCCTTATAATTTAATGAATTATGAAAATTCGTGGATAATCTGTAGCGGCGAACAGTGTTCGCCAATCGAAACGATTGTAAAATCGGTTCGACAATACAAATGTTTTGTTTTAACCGATTATTATGCAACAATGGGTTTGTTGTTTATTCGTTTTGGTTAAAACCAAAACGATTGGCGTTCACTGAACGCCGCTACTGATTAACAGTCGCATTGTGACATTTATAAATTCTGTCTTGTAAAAACATTGTGCCGTTTATAAAATTTGATTTGACAAACAACCGACCGCAGGACAATTTCATCCGTCACAGCGGATTTCACCGACTGATTTGCTCTGCAAGTTAGTCCCTGTATTCTTCGATTGTATAAACCTCGAACATATCGCCCTCTTTGAGGTCGTTGAATCTTTCAAGACCGATACCGCATTCGTAGCCTTCGCTAACTTCCTTGACAGCATCCTTGAATCTCTGGAGAGATGCAATTGCGTCATCTGCAATAACGATACCGTCACGGATAACTCTTACGCTTGCGCCACGCTGAATCTTACCGCTCTTAACATATGAACCTGCGATTGTGCCGACTGATTTAATCTTGATAACATTACGACACTCAGCCATACCGAGAACAACTTCTCTTGTCTTAGGAGCAAGCATACCCTTCATAGCAGATTCGATTTCGTTGATACAATCGTAGATAATGCTATAAAGACGCATATCAACGCCCGAACGCTCTGCATTTTCTGCGGCAACCGCATCGGGACGAACATTGAATCCTACGATGATTGCGTTAGATGCCTCTGCAAGCATTACATCGGACTCGTTGATTGCACCTACTGCGCTGTGAATTACATTTACTCTTACCTCGTCATTTGAAAGCTTTTCAAGTGACTGCTTAACAGCCTCGGCAGAACCCTGTACATCGGCTTTAACGATAATCTGAAGTTCCTTGATTTCACCGAGTTTCATCTGGTCAAAGAGATTGTCAAGAGTAACCTTAGTCTGTGCGTTGAAGATTTCTTCCTTCTTAGCGGCCTTTCTCTGGTCAACAAGAGTTCTTGCAAGACGCTCATCGGAAACTGCGTCAAAGATATCGCCGCCAACCGGAACTTCGTCAAGACCTGTGATTTCAACAGGAACAGAAGGACCTGCCTCGGTAACTCTTTCGCCCTTATCGTTTGTCATAACTCTTACACGACCGACGCAAGTGCCTGCGATGATTGTATCGCCCTTGTGAAGTGTACCGTTCTGAACGAGTACGGTTGCGATAGGACCTCTGCCCTTGTCAAGTCTTGCCTCGATAACAGTACCCTTTGCGGCTCTGTCGGGGTTAGCCTTGAGTTCTTTCATCTCTGCAACAAGAGTAACCATTTCAAGAAGATCGTCAAGACCTTCCTTTGTTTTTGCGGAAACAGGAATACACGGTGTATCACCGCCCCACTCCTCCGGAATAAGTTCATACTCTGTGAGCTGCTGTTTAACATTTTCGGGATTTGCGCCGACCTTATCCATTTTGTTGATGGCAACAATAACAGATACACCTGCGGCTTTTGCATGGTGGATAGCCTCAACTGTCTGCGGCATAATACCGTCATCGGCGGCTACAACGAGGATTGCAATATCAGTAACCTGAGCACCTCTTGCACGCATTGTTGTGAATGCCTCATGTCCGGGTGTGTCGAGGAATGTAACAGGCTTGCCGTTTACCATAACTCTGTAAGCACCGATATGCTGTGTGATACCGCCGGCCTCGCCTGCTGTTACATTTGCGTGACGGATAGCGTCGAGAATTGAAGTTTTACCGTGGTCAACATGACCCATAACAACAACAACCGGAGCTCTCTCAACGAGATTTGCCTCATCGTCCTCGCTGTCATCAATAATCTGTTCTTCGATTGTAACAACAACTTCCTTTTCAACCTTTGCATGAAATTCCATGGCGATAAGTGACGCTGTGTCAAAGTCGATTGTATCTGTTGCCGTTACCATTGTACCCATAAGGAATGCCTTTTTAACAACCTCGGCAACGGTAGCCTTGAGTCTGAGAGCAAGCTCCGAAACTACGATTTCGTCAGGAATCTGAACTGTAATCGGTTTCTGCTTACGCTCAAGAGCAATACGGTTCAGACGCTCCTGCTCTGTTTCACGCTTCTGTCGTCTGCCCTTTTGACGCTGGGTACGGTTTGTGAATTTCTGCTTTTTAACAATGTTGTCCGTGCTTCTGCCCTTTGAGCTGTCGCTTGCAAGGTCATCATACTTCTGGTTGTAACGCTCAACATCAACATTTGTTGCACGGGTGTCAATTACTCTGCGCTTGCGGGGAGCAGACTCCTCAACGCTCTTTTCCTGAGTAACTTCAACCTTTTCCTGTTTTGATGCAGGCTTTGCATCCTTGTTGTTAGGCTTTTTGTCGTTTTTATCGGTCTTTTTCTTCTGATTGTCAGCCTTTGCATTCTGCTTTGCGGGCTTATCTTCCTGCTGTGGCTTGCTTTCGTTGTCAAGCTTGTTGTTGCGTGCCGCAAAGTATTCGTCAAAGTTTTCAACCTTGTTTTTCTTTGTGATTACATCAAAAATCACATCGAGTTCGCTTTCCTCGAGTGTTGTCATTGTTTTCTTTGTAACACCGCAATGTTTTTCGAGAATCTCAATAATTTCCTTGTTTGAAACTCCGAGATCTGCTGCTGCGTCCTTTACCTTATATTTTATCATACAATTCTCCTCCCGATTCGTTTTCAATAAGCTGTTCAAGCTTATCTGCAAAGCCTTTGTCTTCGGTTGTCATAACTCCGCAGATTTTTCCGAGAGCAAATCCGATTTCCTCTTTGCTTCGGTTCATTGTCAATGTTTTCACATTGCATTCATCAGCGGCTGTCTGCACGCTTTTCTTACTGCTCTTTGAAAAATCATTTGCAAAAATAACAAGCTTTGCCTTGCTTTTTCGTATTGAGTCAATCGTCGTGTCGGCACCTGTAATCAGCTTGCCTGCCCTCTTGCAAATGCCAAGCAGCGACAAAATCCTGTCGTTCATAAAAAATCCTTTCGCCTACTTGCTGTCTGCTGCGGCAAGTTCACTTTGCATCTGCTCATATACTTCATCAGGGATTTTACAGCTTAACGAGCGTTCAAAGCGGCGTGCCTTGCGAGCCTTTTCAAAGCAGGCAAGATTTCTGCACACATATGCGCCTCTGCCTGCCTTGCGACCTGTGAGGTCAAGCGAAATTTCGCCTTTTGCAATGATTTCACCGTTTTCATCTTTGGTGTCGGGTGCTTTGACAACACGGATAAGCTCACGCTTTTCTTTCATCTCTCCGCAACCCGTACATTTACGCAACGGCATTTTTCTTTGCTTCATAAAATCCCTCTCTGTTTAATCTGATTATTCCTCTGTTTCATCCGAAACAACTGTTTCGCCTTCTGTGCTTTCGTCAAGGTCGAGAACATCTTCGGACTTTTCTTCTGCCTTTGGTTCATCGTCCTCATCTTCGCCGTAGAAACCGCTTTCGGGACGGATGTCAATTCTCCAGCCTGTAAGTCTTGCGGCAAGACGGGCGTTCTGTCCTTTGTTGCCGATAGCAAGTGAAAGCTGACCGTCGGGAACGGTTGCACGGCAGCTCTTTGTTTCTTCATCTGTAATTTCAACCTTGCAAACGCTTGCAGGAGAGAGAGCCGCCGAAATGTACTTTTCGGGATCATCGCTGTAAAGCACGATGTCGATTTTTTCACCGCCGAGTTCTTCAACAATCTTGTTTACACGAGCGCCCTTGTTACCGATACATGAACCGATTGCGTCAACATCGGGATTTGAGCTGTAAACAGCCATTTTTGTACGACTGCCTGCCTCACGGGAGATTGACTTTATTTCAACAACGCCGTCATAGATTTCGGGAACTTCCTGTTCAAACAAACGCTTTACAAGACCGGGGTGTGTTCTTGAAATGATTGCGTGAGGACCTCTTTCGTTGTCTTTGACATCTGCAATGTAAACCTTAATGTGGTCGCCTTCTTTAAGGTCGTCATGACCGAGCTGTTCGCTCTTTGGCAGAGTAGCTTCGCTCTTGCCGATTTTGATTGTTGCAACGCCCGACTTAGGATCAATTCTTTCAACGGTTGCAGTAACAATTTCACCGAGCTTGCTCTGAAACTCGATAAGAGTCTGACCTTTTTCGCCCTGACGAATGCCCTGACGGATAACATTTCTTGCAGAAGAAACAGATGTCCAACCGAGGTGCTTGGGATCAATCGGAACTTCAATCTCATCGCCGACAATAAATTTCTTTCTCTTGTTAATCTGCTGAGCCTCCTCAACAGTAACCTCAAAGTTAGGATCAAAAACCTCCTCAACTACTGTTTTGACAAGCTTTGCGTCAAAGCTGTTCTTTTCCGGATCAACCTTGAATACAACATTTTCATTACCGCCGTAGTAGTTCTTGCAGGCAACGGAAATTGCCTTTTCAATGTTTTGAAGCATATAGTCCATAGGAATGCCCTTTTCCTTTTCAAATGTTCTCAATGCCTCAAATAAATCTTTGTTAGTCATTTTCCAAATCATCCTTTTCTTATTTTTCGGTTATATACAAATTGTTATGCTGTTATGTGTATCCGTAGTGTTCAAACTGCAATTTTTAATCAAAATCGTCAAGCTTAATCCATGCGGCGTCCTTTTTGCTGATTGTGATTTCATTCTCACCGCTGTGATCCTCAATTGTGACCTTACCGTCGGAATAATCCTTTAAAACCCCTTTAAATTCTCTGCCTATGCCGTCAATGGGGCGGAGCATCTTAACCATAATATCCGCACCGATGAACTGCATAAAATGTTCGTCACGGATAAGCTCACGCTCAATTCCGGGAGAGCAGACCTCAAGACAGTACGCCTCCTCAATCGGATCAAGCTCATCAAGAGGACCGTTGATTGCACGGGAAACATTTTCGCAATCGTTAATGTCAATGCCTTCGGGTTTGTCAATGTAAACACGCAGGAAACGGTCTGCACCTTCCTTGACATAACGCACATCCCAAAGTGAAAGTCCGAAGCCTTCAACAATCGGCTGACAAAGCTCCCATACTTTTGATACGGTTACACCGCCTTTGCTTTTTGCCATAAATTCACTGCCTTCCTGTCTGCAAAAATACCCTGTGCGAAATATTGCAGACAGATAAACCGCACCGAGGAACAAAGTGAAAACTAATAAATAAGGAGCGGGTTTGTTGCCCACTCCTTTAGCTTTCATTATTTACAAGAAAATTATAGCACCAAAACGGCTTATAATCAAGTGTTTTTCAAATCTTTTCGTATTTTTTACAAAAAAGTTTAAAAAAACATTTGAAATCACCGTGCAAATGTGTTATTATATTCCGTGGACACTTTACATCACGATGTTTTTGTGATATAATCACCGTGGTTTTGCGACCGTGTAAAAAAAGTAAAATTAATTTTGATTTTGTTATTGTTGGATTTTTACTGTTTTTTATATCAATGATTTGGCTGTTAATGTCCAAAATTTTGCGAGATTAACATTATAAAGGTTGCAACCTTACAATTAAATATGCTGATATAGCTCAGTAGGCAGAGTGCGTCCTTGGTAAGGACGAGGTCACGGGTTCGAATCCCGTTATCAGCTCCATAAAAAGGTATTGGTTAAAAAGACCGATACCTTTTTATTGTTGTTTAGAAAACAATACCGTTACCCAATCCAAACTGATTAATATTATTCTTGTACAATCTATCTTGCATATACTGCAATTGCGTTGCGGTCATACTGATTATCGCTTTCCCCTTTCCTTATCCTGTGACTATATTATACTACAATGTTTAAGCGTATAATTTGTGCATATTGGTACTTGTTAAGTGTAAAGAGGTGCGCTATAATAATATTTGTAAAGGAACGGTGGCGGCTGTTTCAGCTCCCTTGCGAAAGGGGGTGTATTCCAATGGCAGAGATTACATACTTGTTTGTTCTCGCAATTGTTTTCGTGGCTTTTAATGAAGTCATTAAGAATATAAAGAAATAACCGCCCTGTAGTCGCAATACAGAGCGGTTTTTAATAAAAAAATACGCAAATGCGAAACAGCTAAAGCCGTTCCTTTTCACCTATATTATACAACAACAACAAGTTGAAGTCAATAGATTTTTAACGGTCAGGCGGTGAAGAAATGGCAGAAAATAAGAACAGTAGGGCAAGAATTGAGGCAAACAACCGATATAACGCTAAAGCATATGACCGTATCAATGTTGCTGTGCCGAAAGGTCGAAAGGATATTATCAAAGCCCACGCAGAAAAGAACGGCGAAAGCGTGAACGGCTTTGTTAATCGTGCTATTAATGAAACAATACAGCGTGACGGTGAGTAATTCCACAAGGCAAGCTCTGAAATATGGGCTTGTCTTGTTTTGTTTTAGTTGACAGGTTTCTTAACGAATTTAATTTTCCAAAACAGCCAAATGAAAGTATTTTTGAAATTATGTAAAATATACTTGACAATAAGTAACTTTTAATGTACTATAATGGTACAGAAAGCTTTTTGTACGCATTGTGGATTTTTTAAGTATTCACATCTAAACACATAAAATTTTTTAATATTATTTGCGGATTATCGGTTGGACGAATAAATCTGCAAATTGGCTGATTTATTTGGGAGATGTTATTATGGGAGAAAAATACTATTGGGTGCTTGGTTTTTGTTGCGGTTTTATTGCCGTAGTTATCGTAACGCTCATTATCGCAAACATTAAAAAGAAAAAGAACACTTACACAGAATACGATGAACGACAGATTCTTGCACGGGGCAAGGCTTATAAATCGGCATTTTTTGTGCTTATCGGGTACATAATTGCCTGCGCTTTAGTTAATGTTTTGGAGATTAATTGGGCTGAACTCAGCGTTCAAATGTTCATAGGACTGTTTCTTTCAACCGCCGTATTCGTCGGAATAAGCATTTTAAATGACGCATATTTCACATCGAATAAAGGCAGAAGGAGTCTTTTAGGCTCTTTGGCATTTGTTGCGGGAGCAGAATGTTTGGGAATTGCTTTCGGCAACAAAACCTTTGTTACAAACGGAATAGCAAATCTTGACATTATTCCTATCATTGTAATGATTTGGACAATAAGTATTTTTGTGATAGTTGTCATCAAAAAAATAATTGACAAAAAGGCAGTTGAAGAATGAAGAATTTAAGATTAAAAAGCGCCCGTGCCGCAAAGGATTTGTCACAGCAACAGCTTGCGGAACTTGTAAAGGTGTCAAGACAGACAATAAGCGCAATTGAAAAGGGTGACTACAATCCCACAATTAACCTTTGCATAGCAATATGTAAAGCGCTTGACAAAACCCTTGACGAATTGTTTTGGGAAGAATAAGCAAATTTTAACGGCAGTCGGTGATTTATTTCTCGGTTGCCGTTTTTATTTTTACCTTTTCAAAATCAAACGGAAAATTGCCACGGGAAATATTACAATGTGGGGGAATTGTAAAAATTAACGAAAAATGCTTGAAAAATGTCGGGTTAAGCCGTATAATATAGGTGTTTGAGGATTTCGGACTCATACAATTTATTGAAAGGAGAAGTACACATGATTTATTCAAAAGAAGTTGAAAATATGTGCACTGTAGCAAAGGGACCTAAGCACGGTCCTGCACCTATTCCCGAAGAGGGCAAATGGGTAAAATCTTATGACATTAAAGACATTTCAGGTCTTTCACACGGCATTGGCTGGTGTGCTCCTCAGCAGGGTGCCTGCAAGCTTACACTTAATGTTAAAGACGGTATCGTTGAAGAGGCTCTTGTTGAAACAATCGGTTGTTCGGGTATGACTCACTCTGCAGCTATGGCAGCAGAAATTCTTCCTAACAAAACACTCCTTGAGTGCCTTAACACAGACCTCGTTTGTGACGCTATCAACACAGCTATGAAGAACATCTTTGAGCAGCTCGTTTACGGCAGAAGCCAGACAGCTTTCTCAGAGGGCGGTCTTCCGATCGGCGCAGGTATGGAGGATCTCGGTAAGGGTCTTCGCAGCCAGGTTGGTACAATGTACAGCACAAACGCTAAGGGCGTTCGTTACATGGAAATGGCTGAAGGCTATGTTCTCAAGACAGCACTTGACGAGAACGATGAAGTTATCGGCTATCAGTTCGTAAAGCTCGGCAAAATGCTCGAGGACATTCGTCACGGCGTTGAGCCAAACGAAGCATACAAGAACAACATCGGTCAGTACGGTCGTTTTGACGGCGCAGCTAAGTACATTGACCCTCGTGAAGAATAATTCGGTAAGGAGGACACCATAATGGCAGTAACATTTGAAGGTATGGAAAGAAGAATGCCTAAAATTGAGAAGTGCCTTGCCGAATACGGTATTGCAAATCTTGAAGAGGCAAGAAAAATTTGTAACGATCTCGGTTTTGACCCCTACGACATCGTAAAGGGCGTTCAGCCGATCGCATTTGAAAACGCAGGCTGGGCTTACACACTCGGTTGTGCAGTTGCAGTTAAGAAGGGCGCAAAGACTGCTTCAGAGGCAGCAGAAGCTATCGGTATCGGTCTTGAGGCTTTCTGTATTCCCGGCTCAGTAGCTGAGCAGAGAAATGTTGGCCGTGGTCACGGTAACCTCGGCGCAATGCTCCTCAGAGATGAAACAAAGTGCTTTGCATTCCTCGCAGGTCACGAAAGCTTTGCAGCAGCAGAGGGTGCTATCGGTATCGCTCGTAACGCTAACAAAGCAAGAAAAGAGCCGCTCCGTGTTATCCTTAACGGTCTTGGCAAGGACGCTGCTTACATTATTTCAAGAATCAACGGCTTTACATATGTAAAGACTCAGTTTGACTATTTCACATCAGAGCTTAAAATCGTTGAAGAGAGAGCTTTCTCAGACGGTGAAAGAGCTGCAGTTCGCTGCTACGGCGCTGACGATGTTCGTGAAGGTGTTGCAATCATGCAGCATGAAAATGTAGGTGTATCTATCACAGGTAACTCTACTAACCCGACTCGTTTCCAGCACCTCGTTGCAGGTACATACAAGAAGTGGGCAAATGAGAACGGCGTTAAGTATTTCTCGGTTGCATCAGGCGGCGGTACAGGCCGTACACTTCACCCTGATAACATGGGTGCAGGTCCTGCATCATACGGTCTTACAGACTCAATGGGCAGAATGCACGGTGACGCTCAGTTCGCAGGTTCATCTTCTGTTCCTGCTCATGTTGAAATGATGGGCCTTATCGGTATGGGTAACAACCCGATGGTTGGTGCTACAGTTGCTTGCGCAGTTGCAGTTTATGAAGCTGTTAACAAGTAATTACCAATCTTTTCAATAAATTAAAAAGGGGTCGGCTCTTTGAGTCGATCCCTGATTTTTTTTGTGCAACGAAAATCCCCGATTGTATCAGCATTTTAACAAGTTGGAATTGCAAATACAAAAAATATTAAGCTGAATTATTTCGCCGCCCCGAACGGTATGGCGGAAATTTTTATGCATTTTTGCTTTAACGAGTTTATGTTTACGGATATTCTTTAGCTGTTTTCTTTACAGTGTATATGTAACTTATTTACAGGTGCTTTTTAAACCAAAAGAATCGACTGACTACAGTAACAGCTTACTCTTTCAGTTTGTTAAGCTTTTCAATATGCTTCATGCGCTTGTAGCGGTAGAGAATGTTTTCTGCCCATTCACGGTCAATTTTAAGAAAGCCCTTTAACTTTTTGTCCTTATATGCAAGCGAATCGACAATTTTCTTCGATTTAACATAAATTTCAAGTCTTGCTGTCTGAACATACGGTGTATGCTTTTCACCTGTAAAATATGTAAATCCCATTGTGTTTCGTTCACGATCGTACATTGAAAGGTATCCGTCATGAATTTCCGCACCGTTAAGCTTTTTTGAAACCGTTTGGCTGATTGCAAGCTTTGTAAGCTCAACCGACATATCGTCAAGTCCCGACTCAAAGATAAAAATTTTCTCCTTGAACGAATTGAAGGTCGGAACAATTCGTTTGCTTATGTTGCGGAGATTGCTGTATTTTTCTTCAAGCTCGTTGTCGCAGAGCTGAAAATGATCAATTTTGGGAATGAAATACACCATAAAACGATTCTTCATATCATTGTAGAGAATCGGATATGTGAGCCTTGCGGAGTATCCGCATGACGGACATTTCCATGCAAAAAGCTCACCGTCAAGCGCTCTTCTGCGCACACCCTTTGTTACGGACGGGTTGATGCTGGTGTAAACATCAGCCTTGCTCATTTCACCGCACATTGGGCAGACGATTGCCTTGGTAATTTTCTTTTCAGGCATCCAAACCACCTCTTTAACACTCTATGAAACTAATTATAGCAATTGACCGTGATTTTAACAAGTAAATTTTAAAAAAATGTTGATTTTATCAAAAAAATCTGTCATAATAATAGAAATAAGTTTAATATTATTCGCCACGGCAGAATGTGTCAGAGTGTTTGTGCCAAAGCGGTTTTAAAGGAGAAATTTACTATGACGATACTTGACAGTGTAAAAGGAACAGTAAATACAGCCGTTGATACAATTTCATCGGTAGCTCAGACAATAGTAGAAAAGAACAGAACAAACGCAAAGCTCAACAGATTAAGACTTGTTATGAAAAGCGAAAGCGAGCTTATGAACAGAGCATATATTGCTCTCGGAAAGGTTATGTACGACAGCAGAAAGAAAGGCACTGAAATTAATGATGCCGAGTGCGAAAAGCTTTTGAAGGTTATTGATACTTCAAAGGCCAAAATCGCAAAAGCAAGAGAGTGTTACAGAAAGATTGTCAACAGCTCAAACGATATTTTCTACGGCAATCCCGAGGTTGCTCCCGAGGTTAAAGAGGATGATATTGTTGATATTACAGTAGCTTGCTCAAATGAGGGCGACTACAAGTCATCTCCTTTTAAAGAGGAAAAGCCTGTTGAAAAACAGCCCGAGGCTGTTACCGAAGAAAAGGCAGAACCCGAGCATCTTACAAACATCTGCGACCTCAAGGCAGAGCTTGAGGCAAAGCGTGAAGAAGGATTCTCCGAGTCCGCAGATTCAGACGAGGCAGATGACGGTGAAGCTCCTCACGGTGAACTTTTCTGATAATGTAAATACTTAAAGCTAAAGACCTGCCGATTTCGGCAGGTTTTTCTGCATTTTTAAGATATATTAAAGTCGGAACAATGCTCCGCTTTGCTTTTGAGGGCAAATTATATGCAGTAGATTATACATTATGCCCTTTATGTGTATTGAATTTTTGTGATAAAAATGGTAAAATTCATCAAAGGTGAAAATATTCTGAATTAGAATTATTTTCTTGGCAAAAAATACTATAATTAACTAGATATGCACAATGAGATTACTATGTATTGATTTCGGAGGCACAAGTTGAAATTAGGATTGGATATTGGCTCAACAACAATAAAATGTGTTGTGCTTGACGACGAAAACAAATTAATATACAGCACATATGAAAGGCATTATTCCCGAATTACGGAAAAGATTGCAGAAATTCTTGCACTTGTACGGACAAGGATTGACGGCGTTGAAAATGCCTCGGTGGCTCTTTCGGGTTCTGCCGGAATGGGTGTTGCCGAGTCTGTCGGCGTTGATTTTATTCAGGAGGTTTACGCAACAAGAGTTGCCGCCAATACTTTTATTCCGGGTACAGATGTTATAATTGAACTCGGCGGTGAGGATGCAAAGATATTGTTTCTCACAAACGGACTTGAGGTAAGAATGAACGGTACCTGCGCCGGCGGCACGGGTGCGTTTATTGACCAGATGGCAACACTTCTGAATGTTAAGCTTGAGGATATGGACGAGCTTGCAAAACAGCACGAAAAGACATACACAATCGCATCAAGATGCGGTGTGTTTGCAAAGACCGATATTCAGCCGCTCCTTAATCAGGGTGCGAGGAAGAGCGACATCGCAGAGAGTATTTTCAATGCGGTTGTAAGCCAGACTGTTGCAGGTCTTGCACAGGGCAGAGAAATTGAAGGTCAGATTGTATATCTCGGCGGACCTCTTACATTTATGAGCGAACTGCGAAACTGCTTTGACCGCACGCTCGGAACAAAGGGCATCTGCCCCGAAAATTCACTTTATTATGTTGCCTGCGGTGCGGCTTTGTGTGCCGAAAAGACTATTGATTTTGACGAGGTTATCGAAAAGGTAAAGAACTACCGTGGCAGCGGTAACTTTGCGTTCAATCAGCCCCTCTTTAAAAACGAAGAGGAGTACAGAAAATTCTGCGACCGTCATGCAAAGGCTGATGTTAAGCAGAAGGAGCTAAAGGGTTACACCGGCAAGGCTTATATAGGAATGGACGCAGGTTCAACAACCGTAAAGGGTGTTGTTCTCAATGATGACGGTGAGTTGCTCTATTCAAAATATCTGCCATCAAAGGGAAACCCCGTTGAGATTATGAAGCAATTCCTTGACGAGGTTTACGAAATAAATCCCGAAATAAATGTTGTTTCTTCTGCCGTAACAGGTTACGGTGAGGACATTGTAAAGAACGCATTTGCGGTTGATTACGGCATTGTTGAAACAATCGCCCACTTTACCGCCGCAAAATACTTTATGCCCGATGTTGAATTTATCATCGATATCGGCGGACAGGATATCAAATGCTTTAAGATACATAACGGTGCAATTGACAATATATTCCTTAATGAGGCTTGTTCATCGGGTTGCGGAAGCTTTTTGCAGACTTTTGCAAACGCTCTCGGATATGAGATTGCCGACTTTGCAAAGCTCGGACTTTTTGCAAAGCGTCCCGTTGACCTCGGCTCACGCTGTACCGTATTCATGAATTCAAGCGTTAAGCAGGCTCAGAAAGACGGCGCAACAATTGAAGATATCTCGGCAGGTCTTTCACTCAGCGTTGTAAAGAATGCCCTTTACAAGGTTATTCGTGCGTCAAGCCCCGACGAACTCGGCAAGCGTGTTGTGGTTCAGGGCGGTACTTTCCTTAACGATGCTGTTTTGCGTGCATTTGAACAGGAAATGGGCGTTGAAGTTGTCCGTCCTAACATTGCAGGACTTATGGGTGCTTACGGTGCGGCTCTTTACGCAAAGAAAAAGTCAAAGGGCGTTGGCAAGAGTACAATTACCGACAAAAAGGGACTTGATGAATTTGTTCACGAAATCAAGGTTGCAAACTGCGGTATGTGCAACAACAACTGCCGTCTTACAATAAATTCATTCGGCAAGGGCAGAAAGTTTATTGCAGGAAACCGTTGTGAAAGACCGATCACAAAGAAAGCTCCTGCAAACGATATGAATATGTATGCCTATAAGCTGAATCTCATTGATTCCTACAAGCCTGTTGAAGGCATAAGAGGTAAGCTTGGAATTCCTATGGCGCTCAATATGTATGAGCTTTATCCGTTCTGGTACAGATTCTTTACAGAACTTAAATTTGAGGTGTTCCACTCACCGTATTCAACAAGAAAGCTTTATCAGAGAGGTCAGCAGACAATTCCGAGCGATACCGTTTGCTTCCCTGCAAAGCTTGTTCACGGTCACATTCAGACTCTTATTGATATGGGTGCAGAAACAATTTTCTACCCCTGTCTTTCCTATAATTTTGACGAGCATCTCGGAGATAACCATTACAACTGTCCTGTTGTTGCTTACTATCCCGAGGTTATCAAAAACAATATGAAGGATATACGCAAGGTTCACTTCATAAAGGAATACTTTGGTATTCACCGCCCGAACGATTTTCCGAAGAAAGCCTATGAAAGACTTTCGTTCCACTTCCCCGACCTCACTCTTAACGAGGTAAGAAATGCGGCTAAGCTTGCATATCAGGAACAGGAAAATTACAGAAAAAAGGTTATCGACAAGGGCAGCGAGATTATTGCCAAGGCTGAAAAAGAGGGCAAAAAGATTTTTGTTCTTGCAGGCAGACCATATCATATTGATCCCGAAATTAACCACGGAATCGACAGACTTATCTCAGGCTTTGATGTTGCAATCGTCAGCGAAGATGTTATTTCTCCGAGAGTTGAACATTTCCGGACTCATGTTCTCAACCAGTGGACATACCACGCAAGACTTTATGCGGCGGCAAAATATGTTACAACAAGAAAGGACATGGAGCTTGTTCAGCTTGTATCCTTCGGCTGCGGTGTTGATGCGATTACAACCGATGAGGTAAGAGAAATTCTTGAAAGCAAAAATAAGATTTACACTCAGATTAAGATAGATGAAATTACAAACCTCGGAGCAGTTAAAATCCGAATCCGCAGTTTGCTTGCTGCGCTTGAAAACGATTGATGAAAGGAAATTCTGTTATGGCAGAGTTGAAGTATGACAAAAAAACAGGTCGTTTGCTGTTTACAAAGCAGATGAAAAAGGAATATACAATTCTTATGCCCAATATGGCGCCTATTCATTTTAAAATACTTGAAAAGGTGTTCAACTACTACGGCTATAAGTCTGATTTGCTCGACACAACAGGTCCGGAGATTGCGCAGACAGGTCTTAAATATGTTCACAACGATACCTGTTATCCGGCTTTGCTGGTTATAGGTCAGTTCATCAATGCTCTGCAAAGCGGAAAATATGATGTTCACAAGGTTGCCCTGATGATTACTCAGACAGGCGGCGGATGTCGTGCGTCAAACTACATTTTCCTTTTGAGAAAGGCTCTCAAAAAGGCAGGCTTTGAGTTCGTTCCCGTAATTTCGCTTTCATTCGGTATGGAGCACAACAGCGGTTTTTCGCTCACACTTCCGCTTATCCGCAGATTTGTCGGCGGTCTTGTGTACGGCGACCAGTTAATGCTGCTTTCAAACCAGACAAAGCCCTATGAGGTGAACAAGGGTGAAAGTATGGCGCTTGTTGATGAGTGGACGGATAAGATTTCCGATATGCTCATACAGGGCAAGGGCTACACGCTTGAAGAAATTGACGAAACCCTTGATAAAATTACAAAGTCATTCACAAAAATTGAGCTTAACAAAGTGCCGAAGGTTAAAGTCGGTATTGTCGGCGAAATCTATGTAAAATACTCCAAAATGGCTAACAACGGTCTTGAGGACTTTCTTGCAGATCAGGATTGCGAGGTTTGCATCCCCGGACTTATGGGTTTTGCGTCGTTTAAGGTTGATAACCGTATTGAGGATTATAAGATGTTCGGCGGCAGCAGAGTAAAGTACAAGTTCTGTTCGATGCTTCTTAACTACCTCACAAAGCTTGAGGGACTTATGGTTGATGCGGCTGAAAAGTACGGCTTCGTTCCGCCTCACAGATATGCTCACACAAAGGAGCTTGTAAACGGTGTTATCGGCTACGGCAGTAAGATGGGCGAGGGTTGGTTGCTGACAGCCGAGATGATTGAACTTGCCGATACAGGCTATGAGAATATCGTATGCACACAGCCTTTCGGTTGTCTGCCGAATCATATCAACGGTAAGGGCGCAATCAGAAAGATTAAAGAAATCAGACCGAATGCCAATATCGTTACCATCGACTATGATCCGGGTGCGCCGAAGGTAAATCAGGAGAACCGTATCAAGCTGATGCTTGCTGTCGGCAAAGAGGAACTCAAGAAAAAGCTTGAGGCTGAAAAAAATGGCGAAAAAGCCGAATCGTCAGAGAAGTCAGAGAAAAAGTAATTTAATATCAATGCTTATGAGTCATCGCAGATGGCGGTGGCTTTTTTATTTTGCGGTAATATCAGGCAGAAAAAGCTAATACAATTTTACAGGGGTTTATCTCGTTTTTAAGGAAAAAATAAGTGTAAAAATCGGGGGATATTATGAAAAAACGACTTAAAGGATTTTTTCAAAGGCTTGCACGGTGGCTGAATGTGCGTGAAATGCGACAGCACAGAGTTAAGGCAGGCGTTTACATCATTATAAGGCTCATACTTGTGTCACTTTTGACTGCCGGCATTTTAAACGGAAAATGGGAGAATGTCATGACCTGCGTGTTAACGCTCGGACTGTTGATGCTTCCGTTGTTCATCGACCGAAAGCTGTCGGTAGCGTTGCCGAGTGTGCTTGAAACGATTGTTGTGCTGTTCGTGTTTGCGGCAAATGTTATGGGTGAGCTCGGTGCGTTCTACGAAAAGATTCCGATATGGGATTCATTGCTCCATACTGTGAACGGCTTTATCTGTGCAGGCGTTGGTTTTGGATTGACCGATATTTTGAACAGAAGCGAACGGGTGAAATTGAGCCTCTCGCCCATATTCGTGTGCCTGTTTTCGTTCTGCTTTTCAATGACAGTCGGTGTTGTGTGGGAGTTTTTTGAGTTTGGTGCGGATATGCTTTTTGAAAAGGATATGCAAAAGGACACCGTAATCACGGCAATACATTCGGGTTTGATTTCGGGCAAGCCGAATGTGATAATGCACATCAGGGATATAACATCAACCGTTGTGAACGGTGAAAATCTCGGTATTAACGGTTACCTTGACATCGGTCTGATCGATACAATGAAAGATTTGCTTGTTAATTTTGTAGGAGCGGCAGTTTTTGACACCATAGGTTGGTTTTACCTGAAAGGAAGAAGTGCAGGTTTTTTGCGGAATTTTATCCCAAGGAAGAAGTAGCGGCGATCAGTGATCGCCAATCGGTTTGGTTGTAAAACCAAACCGAACAAACCGCAAGTCAATTTTGTGGTATTATTATCTGTTAAAGCAATCATATAATGTCGAACCAATTTTACAATTGGTTCGATTGGCGGTCAATGACCGCCGCTACGGGAATGCACATTATTTTCAGACAAACAAAAGGCAGTCACATTGCCGTGACTGCCCTCTTGCTTTTGGTGATATTCTTATATTAAAATTACTTATCTTCCTGAAGTGTGATTTCAACCTCACCGTCGCCCGATGATGAGCTGTAATATTTAACCTTGATTTTGTCCCCCGGCTTGTGGGTTTCAAGAATCGCATAAACATCTGCAAAGCTTGTAATTGTTTCGCCGTCAACCTCTGTGATGATATCGCCTTCTTTAAGGCTTGTGCCGTCACACGGACCGCCCGATACGATACTCTGAACATAAATGCCCTGCGGAATGTTGTAATTTGATGCCTGATCGGAGGTTACTGCAATGCCCGAAATGCCGATTTTTACTCTGCCTTCAACATAGCCGTTCTTTACAAGTGTGTCAACAATGCTTTTTACTGTCTGTGACGGAATTGCAAAGCCCATACCTTCGTAAGTTTCGGAAACAATCTTTGAAGTTGTAATTCCGACAACCTGACCGTAGTAGTTTACAAGCGGACCGCCCGAGTTGCCCGGATTGATTGCGGCATCGGTCTGAATGTACTTTGTAAGGCTTGATGTTGAAAGTTTTCTGTCAAGCGCCGAAATAACGCCCTTGGTTGTTGTGTTCTGATAGTCAAGACCGCCGGGGTTGCCGACTACGATAATATCCTGACCAACCTCAAGCTGTGACGAATCACCGAATGTTGCAGGAGTAAGTCCCTTTGCATCGTCCATTTTGAGAACCGCAATATCGGTTCTTGAATCGTAACCTACAACACCTGCCTTGTATACCTTGCCGTCAGATGTTACAACTCTGATTGCATAGGCTGTTTTGCTGTTGCCGATTACATGAGCGTTTGTGATAACATAGCCGTCCTGTGAGAAGATAATTCCGCTTCCCTGTGAAGATGCGGTTGTTGTGTCAGCCTGATCGGGTACATCGTCCGAGTAACAGAGAATGCCGACTACCGAGTCGGAAACCTTTTCTGACGCTTTTGCGGCTGTGTAGCCGTTGTTTGTTTTTGCGTCTTTCGGATTGCTTTCAAGCTTCATACCCGAGTAATCCTTGTTCACTTTGTCACTGTAGTCAGACTCATTATGAGTTTTACCCTGCGAAGATGTGTCGGGAAGGGTTTCAAACGGTGTTGTGCTGTCTTTATTCGGAAGTCTGAACGAATTGCCCGAATCACTTCGGTCGTTGTTCAAATCTTCTTTTATGTCAACCGAAAATCCGTACACCATCATGCCGATAAAACCGATTGTAAGAAGTGAACAGAGAACGATAATCAACGCAATTATTCCGCCCTTTGTTTTCTTTTGTGGGTACTGTGCGAACATCTGCGGATTGTATTGCTGATTGTATGTACCGTTGTTGCCGTAGGGAGGCTGTCCGTACATATTCTGCTGATACGGAGGTACATTCTGATTGTATCCTGTGTTGTTTTGATACTGTCCGTACTGCTGATTGTTCTGATTATACTGCGGATTCTGTCCGCTGTAGGGATACTGACCGTAACCGTACTGCCACGGCTGAGCGTAGGTGTTCGGATTCGGATTTTGATTCTGCTGATACGGCGGAACATTTTCAGTCGGACTTGCATTGTTTGCCGTGTTTTGGTTGTTGTTGCCGAAAATATAATCACCGTACGGTGTGTTGCCGTTCTGCGGCTGAACATTCTGAGCCTGTTCTTCCTGTGTTTCGGGTTCGGAAACGGGAATTGTCTGTTCCGTGTTCATATTATTGTTTTGTACGGGCTTTTCGGTGAACGGCTTTTGCGGTTCAAACCCACCCATATTGTTGTTGTCAAAATTGTCCATAAAAGTTACTCCTACATTTATTTGTTACCGTGGGGTACAAACTGCGTTTGTCCTTAAGTAATGAAACAAAATTTTTTGCAAGCAAATTGCCGAAATGAACAAATATTTCGTAGTGGCGGATATCATCTGTCCCTACGGGATAGTTTACAAAAAATATTATCATACAACGCTTGACCAAAATCAAGTATTGTAATTTACATTTATATTATACCTTTTCACAAAATCAAAATCAACCTTGTTGTGTTATGGAAGTGTGAGTTTATTTTGAAAGTTTAGTGATAATTGACTAAAACAGGACAAAATGAAGAATTTTTCGACTAATTGTTAAAATTTTCACTAAATCTTCTTTTTAGGTCTTTATATTTTCAAAAATATATTGTATAATAAACTTAAATCGGCAGGTGGGGACGCTTGTCTGCTGAAATTTTTTAAAAAAGGAAGATTAAAATGCCATTAGTAAACGCTAAAGAAATGCTTACAAAAGCAAAGGCAGGCCACTATGCAGTAGGTCAGTTCAACATCAACAACCTTGAATGGACAAAATCAATTCTTTTAACAGCACAGGAACTCAACTCACCTGTTATCCTCGGTGTATCTGAGGGTGCCGGTAAATATATGTGCGGCTACAAAACAGTCGTTGGTATGGTAAACGGTATGCTCGAGGAACTCAACATCACAGTTCCTGTTGCTCTCCACCTTGACCACGGTTCATACGAAGGCGCTAAGAAGTGCATCGAAGCCGGTTTCAGCTCAATCATGTTCGACGGTTCACACTATCCGATCGAAGAAAACATTGAAAAAACAAAGGAACTCGTTGCAACTTGTAACAAGCTCGGTCTTTCACTTGAGGCTGAGGTTGGTGCAATCGGCGGCGAGGAAGACGGCGTAGTCGGCATGGGCGAATGCGCAGATCCTAAGGAATGCAAAATGGTTGCAGACCTCGGCGTAACAATGCTCGCAGCAGGTATCGGTAACATTCACGGTAAGTATCCTGCAAACTGGAAGGGCCTCAGCTTTGAAACTCTTGACGCTATCCAGCAGCTTACAGGCGAGATGCCGCTCGTTCTCCACGGCGGTACAGGTATTCCTGCCGACATGATCAAGAAGGCTATCTCACTCGGCGTTTCAAAGATCAATGTTAACACAGAGTGCCAGCTTGCATTTGCAGCAGCTACAAGAAAGTACATTGAAGAGGGCAAGGATCTCGAAGGCAAGGGCTTCGATCCAAGAAAGCTCCTCGCTCCCGGTGCAGAGGCTATCAAGGCTACTGTTAAGGAAAAGATGGAACTCTTCGGTTCGGTTAACAAGGCTTAATTGTAAGCACGCAAACTTAATCTTTACAAAAATTTCAGGGACAGCAAAACGCTGTCCCTGTTTTTATGTTCTGTTTGGTTAACTCAGTTGTATTATAAGACGGTTGTAAAGTCAATTGTTACATCAAAACGGATTGTAATTGTCACTTTAAAACATAAATCGGGTTGACAAATGCGATAATCGGTACTATAATAATTGTCAACCGATAAAATAATTTGGTTGACAATCTGCAAAACAAAAGAAGCGGTTTTGCAAAGGAGAGGTAATTTTATGACAGAAGCAAAAACAAACAGTAAATCAAAAAGTAATGTATTAAGCCTTGTGTATATGGCGATGTTCGTCGCAATCATCACAGTGTGCGCACAGATTCAGATTCCGATGACAGTTCCGTTCACACTTCAGACTCTCGGCATCTTTATGGCTGCGGCTATGCTCGGTTGGAAAAGAGGACTCATCAGCGTTGCGGTTTATGTTCTCCTCGGTGCAATCGGTGTTCCCGTGTTTGCAGGATTCTCAGGCGGAATCGGCGTTCTCGGTGGTCCGACAGGCGGTTATATCATCGGTTTCCTCTTTACGGCGCTTATCGTTGGACTTATGACTGATTTTCTCGGCAGAAAGCTTTGGGTGCTTGCGGTTTCAATGGTTGCAGGCCTTGCAGTATGCTATCTTTTCGGTACAATCTGGTTTATGATTGCAATGCACACAGAATTTGTTGCCGCACTTCTCACCTGCGTTGTTCCGTTCCTTCTTGCAGATGCTGCAAAGATTGTTGTTGCAACAGTTTTGGTGAATCGTCTTGACAAAATCGTTAAGCTTTAAGTTCAGACCGCATCACAGCCTTTGTGTGCAGTTTTTTGAAGGCAAGGGTTACAGCGATGAATTTGTCTGCGGAATGGCAAAAATAGTGTCGGTTCTTGAAAATAACAACGCAAACCTTACGCTTACGGGCGGTTGTGACGAAATTTGTTCATCGTGTCCGAACCGTGACAACGGCAGCTGCGATGTTACGGGCAAGGCGTCATGCTATGACAAAAGATGTCTTGATTTACTCGGAATGAAAATCGGCGATACTGCCGATTGGAAAGAGCTTTCGAGAATTGCAAGAGAAAATATAATTTTAAAAGACAGGCTTTCGCAGGTGTGCGGCGACTGCAAATGGTCGCATATATGCCGTGATAAAGCCGATAAAATGAAAAGTCTTCATTAATCCTCATAGATATATCATGATAAAAGACCTCACGAATTTCGTGAGGTCTTTTGTTTACGGCGAGCCGCCGTTCCCTATTTGTGCAGACAGTTTGTATATTTTAAAACATATTTTGCCCGAGCAAATATTTGTAATTGTCTTTGCAATTTGTGTTGTAGGGGCGTTCATTGGACGCCCGCCTTGATGAAACATTTTGTTTAGTCACATATGTTTTGATGTGATAAATGTTGTGTATCGAATTTGCACGCATTGCCCCTACAATATAACAATTGTTTTGCGGCATTTATAAAATTTAATCTGTTATGAAAATTCTGCCGTTACCTGCGGGCGTCCGATGAACGCCCCTACAGGTTGGTACAGACAATAACAATTTTACGCTCGGGCATTTTTAGTTTTCTATTGTACAAACTATCTTCACGAATGGGGTGCCGAGGCACTCGGCTATTGACTTTTGGAGGAAATTGGATTATTATTTAAACTGTATAACTTTAAGTATGCTTATTTTTAGGACAGATGATTTGTGAAGGAGTTGAAAAAAGTGCCGGATCTTTCGATAATTTTCGATATGGGTGTTGTTGCACTGCGTTTTCTTATGCCTGTTTATGCAATAATAATTGTGTACCAGTGCTTTGCCGCAATGCGCCGTCGCCGCCGTCCCGAAACTCCTTTGATTTCACTTTTGAACCCTGCAACGGGCGAGATACTCCCCGTGCTTTTTTGGGAAAATTCAATCGGCAGAAGTAAAAGCAGTGATGTAACCGTTGATGACCCGACAGTTTCAAGAAATCATTGCGTACTCCTTCGCCGTAAAGACGGTTGGTATGTAAACGATACCGACTCAAAGAGCGGCACAATGCTCAACGGCAAAAGAACAAGAGGCAGAGCAAAGGTGCTTATTGACGATACAATAACAATAGGCGGTACAAGCCTTATAGTAAAAAGAGGCGAGGAGTTCCAACAGCCGTTGCAGTCGAGTTGGTTTTTCTCAAAGGTCAGCGATAAGCCTGCAATGAAATCGTGGAAGCTTATGCTTCTTATTACATTTTTTCACTTTTTTATGTGCGTTCAGGCAATGTTCTGGAATGACGGCACAAATACAATGGCTCCGCTCGTGCTGTTCGGCGCTCTTGCGGCTGTTGAATGGGGATTCTTCTTTATCTCCTATTTTGTAATCCGCAGAGTAAATTTCGAGCTTGAATCGCTTGCCCTGTTTTTGACGGGCATAGGCGTAATGATGCTTATCAGACAGTCGGAACGCTCGGCTTATGTTCAGCTTATTGCTGCCGCAATAGGTATGATTATCTTCTGCGTAATCATCAAGCTGATTGAAGATCCCGATAAGGTAAATAAACTCAGACTTCCGGCAATGATTTGTGCGGTCGGTCTTTTGGGCGTAACAATTGTATTCGGTAAGATTACAAACGGCGCCGCCAACTGGATTTATATCGGCTCGTTTTCATTTCAGCCGTCAGAGCTTGCAAAGATTATTTTCATCTTTATCGGCGCAAGTTCACTTGATGTGTTGATGACAAAGAAGAACCTGCTTGAGTACATTATCTTCTCGGCAGTATGCGTCGGACTTTTGGCTCTTATGGGTGACTTTGGTACTGCGCTCATCTTCTTTGTAACATTTTTGCTCACAGCGTTTATGCGCTCGGGCGATTTCAAGACGATTATTCTTGCTGTTGCCGCCGCAATTTTCGGCGTAACCTTTGTCCTCAAGTTTAAACCGTATGTTGCCGACCGTTTTTCGGGCTGGCGTCATGTGTGGGAACATACTCAGGACAATCTCGGTTATCAGCAGGCAAGAGTTCTCACATATATGGCAAGCGGCGGACTTTTCGGCGTAGGTATCGGCAATGGTTTTTTAAAGCAGGTTGCCGCATCCGAAAGTGACCTTGTTTTCGGACTTGTTTCGGAAGAAATGGGAGTTATCGTTGCGTTCACACTTGCCGTGGCAGTAGGTGCAATGTTTATTTATGCAAGGGCAATTACAACCCGAAGCAGAAGTACCTTTTATTCAATTTCAGCGTGCTGTGCGGCAGGACTTTTTGTCGTTCAGCTTTCTCTCAATGTTTTCGGTGCAACCGATGTCCTTCCGCTTACAGGCGTAACATTTCCGTTTGTGTCTGCCGGCGGTTCAAGTATTATGTCTTGTTGGGGACTTGTTGCATTCATCAAAGCCGCAGACGAGAGAACTTATTCGGTAAAAAGATAAGTTTAGTAAATTGAAAATGAAAAATTGAAAATAGAAAATTGTTGTCGAGAGGAAAAACAGCAAAATAAAATGCTCTATCTCCCAACCGTATTCATAGTGCTTTGCAAGCAAAGCCGCATTTTCTTTAATTTTTCGATTGTTCACTTGATACACAGGGTGGTGTAAGGTTTGAAAAAAATACTTCGCAGAAGTACACTTATATATATAGTTGCGCTTGCGTTTATCGGCGGACTCGGCTATCTTGCCTTTGAGCTTGTAACAGGGGCAGACGATTGGGTTGATCAGGCATATAATGCGCATATAGCAGGTGACGGCGGCCTTGCACAGGCAGGAGCGATCTATGACCGCAACGGCACGGCTCTTGCACAGACGGTTGACGGTAAAAGAGTTTATAACGAAAGCGAGAGCGTAAGAAAATCTCTGCTTCATGTTGTCGGTGATGACAGCCTTAACATTTCAACGGCTGTTCAAAGTATGTATCGTTCTCAGCTGATAGGCTATAACCTTGTTTTCGGACTTAATATGCCGGAATCCTTGCGTGCCTCTCACGATATAAAGCTGACAGTCGATTCCGCAACCTGTGCGGCGGCTTATGATGTTCTTGCAGCTTATAACAAAAAAGGTGCCTGTGTAATATATAACTACAAAACAGGCGAGGTTATCTGTTCCATAAGCACCATGGCTTACGATCCGCAGGCTCCTCCCGAAATTACCGAGGACAACGAAAGCGAATACGAGGGTGTTTACCTTGATAATGTGCTTTCGTCAACCTTTACTCCGGGTTCAATCTTCAAAATCGTTACATCTGCGGCGGCAATCGAGAATATTCCCGACCTTTATGACCGCACTTGGGTTTGTAACGGAAGTGAGAACATAGGCGGAAGTGAAGTTACCTGTACGGAAACTCACGGAACGCTGACATATAAAGAGGCAATGGCACATTCCTGCAATATTGTTTTTGCAAAGCTTGCCGTTGAACTCGGAAGTGACACAATGACAAAAACTGCCGAGAAAATCGGCATTAACAGCTCCTTTGATGTTGACGGAATTAAAACCGCAAAAGGTTCATATGATGTCAGCGATGCCAATGAAAACCAGCTTGGCTGGTCGGGTGTGGGTCAGTATAATGACAAGGTAAACCCGATGCAGATGGCAATTATCTGCGGTGCAATCGCAAACGGCGGTAAGGCTACAAACCCTACCCTTATCAAAGATGAGTCCATACTCTCCGCACTCGGCATAAACTACAAGAGCAGCGGACAGGAGCTTTTTTCACCCGATACGGCGACAAAGCTTGATGATGTTATGAGATACACCGTTTCGGATTACTACGGCGACAACCTTTTCGGCGGACTTACAGTCTGTGCCAAAACAGGTACGGGTGAAGTCGGCGATGATAAGAACCCTAACGGCTGGATGGTCGGCTACTCAAAAGATGAGGACTGCCCTCTCGCCTTTGCCTGTGTTGTACAGGATTCGGGTTTCGGTTTCCAATATGCCGGTCCCGTGGTTGAGGCCGCAATGATTCAGGCTGCAAAGAGCCTTGGAGCGTCTGCGGTGCAGTAAATTAAAATTATATTATTGAAAATACAGTTTGACCGATTTTTTCGGTACATTGAAAGGAAGAACCCTGATGAATTTTTTAAAGGCTATGTTCGGCAACTACAGCAAGCGTGAAGTTAAGCGTGTGCAACCAATCTGTGACAAGGTGCTTGCACTCGAAGATAAATATGCGGCTATGAGCGAAAGTGAACTCAAGAACCAGACAACAATTCTTAAAGAAAGACTTGCCAACGGCGAAACAACAGACGATATTCTCCCCGAAGCATTTGCAACCTGTCGTGAGGCAGGCTGGAGAGTGCTTGGTATGAAGCACTTCCCCGTTCAGATTATCGGCGGTATCGTTCTTCACCAGGGCAGAATCGCCGAGATGAAAACCGGTGAAGGTAAAACCTTGGTTGCTACCCTCCCTGCATACCTCAACGCTCTTACAGGCGAAGGTGTTCACATTGTAACAGTCAACGATTACCTTGCCCGCCGTGACTCAGAGTGGATGGGCAAGCTTTACAGATACCTCGGTCTTTCGGTTGGTCTTATCTGCCACGATCTCGATAATGAGGGCAGAAAAAAGGCTTATGCCGCAGACATTACATACGGAACAAACAACGAACTCGGTTTTGACTACCTCCGTGACAACATGGTAGTTTACAAGGAAAACAAGGTTCAGCGTCCGCACGCATTTGCAATTGTCGATGAGGTTGACTCAATCCTTATTGATGAGGCGAGAACTCCTCTTATTATTTCGGGTAAGGGCGACAAGTCAACAGACCTTTATGCAAAGGCTGACGCTTTTGCAAAAACTCTTAAAGTTCAGCGTTTTGCAGAACTTGACGCAAAAGAGGATATGGAGGAATATTACAAGGAAAACGACATTGATTATGTTGTTGATGAAAAGCAGAAAACAGCAACCCTCACACAGAGCGGTGTTAAGAAAGCCGAAGAATTTTTCGGTATTGAAAACCTTACCGATCCCGATAACCTTACAATTCAGCACCATGTAAATCAGGCTATCAAGGCCAACGGCGTTATGAAGCTTGATGTTGACTATGTTGTTAAGGACGGCGAAGTTATCATCGTTGACGAATTTACAGGTCGTCTTATGTACGGCCGTCGTTTTAACGAAGGTCTTCATCAGGCTATTGAGGCTAAAGAGGGCGTAAAGGTTCAGAGTGAAAGCAAGACTCTTGCTACAATCACATTCCAGAACTACTTCCGTCTTTATAAAAAGCTTTCGGGTATGACAGGTACTGCTCAGACAGAGTCGGAAGAATTCCAGGAAATCTACAAGCTTGATGTTGTTGAAATTCCTACAAACAAGCCTGTTTTAAGAAAAGACCTCCCCGATTCGGTTTATAAGACAGAAAACGGCAAGTTCCACGCTGTTATTGATGCAATTGTTGAGGCTCACGAAAAGGGACAGCCTGTCCTTGTCGGTACAATTTCAATTGAGAAGTCGGAGCTTCTTTCAAAAATGCTCAAAAAGAGAGGCATCAAGCACAATGTCCTCAATGCAAAACAGCATGAAAAAGAGGCTGAAATTGTTGCTCAGGCAGGTAAACTCGGTGCGGTAACAATCGCAACCAACATGGCAGGTCGTGGTACCGATATCATCCTCGGCGGTAACGCAGAGTATATGGCAAAAGCTGCAATGCGTAAGCAGGGCTTTACAGAGGAGCTTATTGAAGAAGCTACAGGTTATGCGGAAACCGATGATGAAGAAATCATCAATGCAAGAAATACATTCAGAGAACTGAATGACAAGTATAAGGAAGAAATTAAAGGCGAGGCTGAAAAGGTAAGAGAGGCCGGAGGTCTTTACATTATGGGTACGGAAAGACACGAGTCACGCCGTATTGATAACCAGCTCCGTGGCCGTGCAGGCCGTCAGGGCGATCCGGGCGTCAGCCGTTTCTTCCTCTCAACCGAAGATGACCTTATGCGTCTGTTCGGCGGTGACAGAATGAAAATGATGATGGAGCGTATGAATGTTGCCGAAGATATGCCTATTGAGAATAAAATGCTCACAAGTATTATCGAGGGCTCACAGGAAAAGGTTGAGCTTCGTAACTTCGGCATTCGTAAGGATGTCCTCCAGTACGACGATGTTATGAACAAACAGCGTGAAATCATCTACGGTCAGCGTGATCAGGTTCTTAACGGTGAGGATCTCCACGAAACAATCCTCAAAATGGTTGAGGATACAATCGCAACTTCAATCAAGCAGTATCTCCCCGAAGGTCCTGCAGAGCATTGGAACTTCCAGAGCCTTAAGGATTACTACGCAGGCTGGCTTATAAGAGATGAATCAAAGTATGATTTCAGCCTTGAAGATCTTGAAGATATGGAACCCGAAGAGATTCAGAAGATGCTCGTTGACGATGCTCTTGAAATCTACAAGGAAAACGAAGAACTTCTTCCCGAGGAAACAATCCGTGAGATGGAGCGTGTTTACCTTCTCAAGAATGTTGATACACATTGGATGGATCACATCGACAATATGGATCAGCTCAAGAGCGGTATCAGACTTCGTTCATACGGTCAGCACGATCCTGTTGTTGAGTACAGAGTTGAAGGCTTCGATATGTTTGATGAGATGATTGAAAGCATTCGTGAAGATACTGTCAAGATGATGCTCATTATGCCAAAGCGTGTTTATGAGATTCAGAAAAGACAGGATGCAATTGCAGCGGCAAAGAGAGCAGCTCAGAGGGCTGCCGCAGCGGCAAAGTCTGCATCCGATGATGAAGAAGCTGTTGAACAGTCGGACGCCGTAAAGCAGGCGCTTCACCGTGAGCAGGTTGCTCAGCCTACAGAAACTTCTGCAGACGGTACGGATTCTGTCAACAAGACTATCCGTAAGGGCAAGAAAATCGGCAGAAACGATCCCTGTCCGTGCGGCAGCGGTAAAAAGTACAAGAAGTGCTGCGGCAGAGATCTTTAATATGTTTGCATAAAGCGGTTTGTATAATTGCGATTTAAGTGAATTACATTTTGAAGGGCAGAGAGCAATACTCTGCCCTTTATTTGTGCCGAATTTTCAAGGTATTCGGTGATTAATTTTATCGGATATAGAAACTGATTATAAAAATATATCTGAAAATTTCAGTAAAATGTAGGTTTTGGGGCATTTTAAAAGCAGCAATCGCAAAATAATACATATTTCCGCACGCACAGCTTGGAGTAAACCTGCATAAAATTTTTGATATTTTTGAAAAAAGAATTAAAAATCAACAAATTTAGTGCCGAAATTGACTTTTTAACTGCCTGTTAAGGTTGTACAATGGGTATAATTTATCTTAAACACAAAAAATGGCGATAAATAAGTAATAAAATCACATTATGGTCAAAAATATTAAATCGTGCTTGCAGATATGCAAAATAACCAAAAATATTACCCAAAGTTTGGCTGTATTGCCTCTACAAATATGCAATAAAATAGTATATACTTGTATACAAGTAAAAAAGAAGAACAAATTCAAAAAATTGCGTTTCATAATTAGTTGGCAGATATATTGGACTGTCCTATGCAGTTCTGTTTAATTGTACTTTGACTGCCAAAACAAAGTAATCGGCAATGAAGGAGAAGAAAAAATTATGAAATTAAGTAAAAAGCTTTGCATAACCGCAAAGAAAAGCTTTTCTCTTGTGCTTGCACTTACCCTCATGCTTTCGATATGTGCCGTGTCGGGTATGTCGCTTAATGTGTTTGCGGCAACATCTTTGGATCAGAAGATTTATATTAACCTGACCAAGAATAAGGAATGGAATGGTTTTTCTTCTGTTACATGTCGTTTTGCTCAGGATGACGGCACGGTTCTTAAAACAGAAGAGGTAAGCAAAGATCCTTTGTCGGGAGTTTTTGAAGCCACTGCACCATCCGGTGCAACAAGAATTGAGCTTTCTTCCGGGGTTAAATTTACTCTTCCCGATAAGACTGTTGCAAAAGATTTTCGCCGTATCTATCTTTATAACAGCAATAATACCTATAATGAAGCTTATGCATATTCTTGGGTAAACGATACTGACTCCAACGCAGAGTGGCCGGGTGTTGCAATGACTAAGACATCTTCAGACAGCGCTTACTACTATGTAGATGTTAAGTCATCCTATAAAAATGTAATCTTCAGCAACAAGGGCGAAACACAAACAAGCGACCTCGGTATTAACGACTCATACAGTGCCGATAATGCTCTTTATGATGCTTCAAAAAGTCAGTGGACTAACCCGTTCATCAAGACCATCGACATTTCTGGTGCTACGGGCGACACAGAATTTTATCTTTCTACCGACGGCTCGTTCAAAGAAAGTAAATACCTTTCTGTTGAAGCTCCCGACAAACAGTCGAAAGCAGAATATAAAACAGTTTATGTTTCAAACGATGACTGGAAGTCGCTTACAAAGGTTTATGCAACTTTTGACTACAACGATGCCTATGAAGGAACAGTTGAGCTTGCAAAAGACACCAAAGACACCAAGGTAAGCGGTTCTGTGGTGTTCAAAGGTAAAATTCCGGCGGGTGCGCTTTTAAGATTCCATCCGAACGAACATAACCTCAACGGTGCATCTTCTGCAACATCATATCCGACAGATTCGGGATATGATGGTTCGGACTACAGCGATAACACGGCTACATATGTTAAGACAGCCAGAGGCGAAGGCTGGACAAAATTCTCGGAAATAGACAATGTAAACTATGGTGCTGTCGTTGAAAATTCATTCTCAGATAATCCTGACATCGTAGGCGTTGACGCAACATACTTTGACTACTGGTCGGATATGGAGCAGGAGAAAGGGTATCTTCAGTGTCAGGGTAATGACAAAATGCATGACTATTGGTATCAGTTTGATAACTTCAACAGCTACATAAGCAACATTGCTTCAAACTGTAAGTCGGACTGGAAGTATCCTCTCTACTTCGGTAATATGTATAGGGGTGGAGAACACTACGAAACATTTAAGACCCACGCAGGAGGACTTACAAACATCAACGATTATAATGATAACTATTACTATGCAGTAAACAACTCCAACGGTATGGCATGGGGCAACGGTAATTATAACCAGTCCTTACAGGGTCTTATGTACAACAGGCTTGACAGCAAGGGCAATCTTCGGGTTGCAAATGGTGTCAAGGCTCCTTACTTTGATGCTAAGGCACTTTCAACCGCTACATATAATGATAAAAGAGTTGCCAATGTTTATAAGTCATCTTTCCCGTTCCGTACAACTACTGCCCCTGATGGTGTTACTACTTATGAATTCACTTCAAAAGATGCAACCGATAACATCTACTTCACATGGGACGGCCTTACACCTACAAAAATTAACTACGGTGCGGGCGAACAATTTGGTGTACATGATGATTTGGGAAAATTCGGCGGTACAGAAAACGGTTATGGTGTTTTCCCATTCAACAATACTCAGAATACATCAACGGGCAAGGGTACTAACGATAACCTTGACTATGGTTTCGGTATCAGACTTGATATAGACTTCAGAGTTCCGAAGAACGGTTTACTTGCAGACGACAAACCTGCAACCTTTAACTTCAGCGGTGACGATGACCTTTGGGTTTATATCGGTGAAGATTCAACAGGTGCTAACGCAGAACTTGCTCTCGACCTCGGTGGTGACCATAAAGAGGCAAAAGGTTCAATTAACTTTAATACAATGAAAGCAACAGCTGACGATGTATTTGCCGACTACTCATCTTCATCATCGTCGACAACAGTTACAGTTCCGAGTGATGAGTTTTGGGTTAAGACAAATAATAAATACTTCTGTCTGAATGTTTGGGAGGATACAAGTGTTGGTGTAGATAATAATGGTAAACGTTATGTAGAACCTTATGACAAATCAGACGGTTTTTACAAATTCAAAAAGGCAGACCTTGGCAAAAATACAAAAGCTAACTTCTGTAAGTGGCAGAATATAACTGACGGCAATCTTACACCAGATGCCCCCCTTACGCTTTCAGACCTTTACGGTGGAATGTGGAACGATAACGGCACTCCGTATACCGGAGACGCTGTGTTACATCATACAAATCTTGGCATCGTTACAAAGACAATCAACAATGGTGTTCAGCTTGATCCTAACAAGACATACCATATGGTAGTATTCTATATGGAGCGTGGTGAGGCTGAGTCTAACTTCTCAGTAAACTTCACAATGACACCTGCCAACAATGACCTCAAGGTTACAAAGGCACTTGATACAGGCAATGTTGTTTCTGAAATTTCAGATGACCTCAAAGCTAATGAAGCTTTTGATTATACAATCAAAGAGAACGGCAAAGATACCTCCGGTAAAAGCTACAAGCTTACAAAATCAGACGAAAGCACAAGCAATGAAACTCTTTCAAACAGCGGTTTCACACTTAAAGATAATTATATAGCTGACTTTGACAACTCATTCAAGACCGGCAATGAGATGAAGGTTAACGAGTCAACAAAGAGCAGTAAGCTTACATACACAACAAACTGGGAGCTCGTTAACAACAGAGTCGGTTCAACAATCGATAGCGGTTTAACTACGAACTCGGAATTCAAGCTTGTAGATGACAAGGATGACAGTGCTTATGCACAGCTCCAGCTCAACTATACCAACAGTATAGTGACAGCACCTCTTGAAATTTCAAAGGATGTTGTTGGTGAAGACGGTAAAACCGATTACGATACAGATCAGCAGTTTACATTTGCGATTGCTCTCGACTTTGACGGCGACGGTTCAACCTATGATTACAAGACCTATCCTCTTGAGTATCAGCTCAAAGAAAAGAATGCAAGTGGTTATTCAAACACAGCTTACCGCACATCTAAGGACGGTTCGTTCACAATCAAAAAGGGCGAAAGCATTAAGCTTCTCAATATTCCTGTAGGTGCAACCTATAAGATTACAGAGAAAAATGTTATAGGTTATGTTCCTTATAAAGTAGGCAATCAGGACTTCAACGGTACATTCGTCGGTACTCTCGCCGAAGCAGGAAATGCGCTTAAATTTATCAATAAGGTTAATCCTACAAACATTGCCATTTCGGTAAATAAAACTCTTGACGGTCAGGCTTACAGCGGCAGCAAGTTCGTCTATACATTGACAGGTCTTGAATCAATGGATACAACAAAACCTGATGCCGACGGCAAACCTATCAAGACAAACAGCGCAAAAACAATTTCCACGAATTTGAAAACACCTGACGCAAGCGGTAAGGTTGAATTCAAAGACCTCAAATTAGTCACTGCGGGTGTTTACAGATTTAAGATTACCGAGGCTCTTGCCGAGGGTGAAAATGCATCCGATTATAAAATGGATACAAACACCTGGCTTGCCGAGATTGAATTGCTTGAAAGCGGTGAAGTAACGGAGGCTAAGTACATTAAGGTTAAGAACTCAGATATTGAAGGCAAAACCGATGCTCAGCTTGCAGAATACTTCAACGATCCTTCTTCTAAAAAAGCCGTGTTTGAAAATGAAACCACACACGGAAGCGCAACAGTAAACAAGAAGAATCAGACAGGCGGTAATGTAAGTGATACGGAATTTGCGGTGATGAAGGTATCTGATAAGGATATCTTTACTGCAGATGATATCAATACAATCATTAATGATGCCTCAATGAAAACTCATATGGTTTCTAAAAAGACAGACAGCAACGGTCAGGCTGTGTTTGACAATCTGACAATCTTCAAGGACGGTAACGGTGAGTTCACAAAAACAAACGGTAATGTTGTATGGAGCGACAGTTCCGACAATTATATATCAGGTACTTCAACATATCAGACATACTGTCTGTTTGAGTACAAACCGTCAGAGGGTTACACCCCGAACTACACACTTTCCTACTTCACACTTCCTGTTGAGGGTAAGTACGGTGTTACATATAATTATGTTGACGGTGCAATTACAATGCCTTCGGCAAGCGGTGACGGTATGAACGGCTATGTTGTTCTCGGTTTGTCGGTTGCAGGTCTTGCGGTGACAATGTTCACGGGTTACGCAATCTATTACGGAAAAGTTCGTAAAAAACGCAGAGCAGGACGCAGAAAGTAACCCAATATGATTTAACTTGTTAGAACAGGTGATTTTTTAATCATATGTTTCTTTCATAGAAAACCTCTTTGACTGCTACGGACACCGTTGTTAGCCGGTGTCTGCCATGCAGCCACCCCAACCCGTTTAACCATTCGGTTAGAATATAATTACATATATTAAATCAAACACAAAGGAGAAAGAAAAATGAAAACTACAAAGAAAATCTTTGCAGCAGTTCTCGCAGTAATGATGATCGCTCTCATGATCCCATTCTCAGCAAGCGCTGCTACAACACTTACAGTATCATGCAACCCTAATGCCGATACAACAGTTAATAAAGCCGACTATGTTGGTACTTATGAGTACAAATTCTTCAAGCTCGCAACGGTTGATACTACAACAGGTACAGTAACAGTTGAAGATGCTTATGCAAGCAACACTGCCCTTGTAAACGCTCTCAACTCAACAGAAGCAGACAAGAGCCAGAAAATCATCACAATTTGTGATGGTATGTCATGGACAGGTACAGCTGCTAAGACTGTTACATTCAAATATGACGGTTCAGCAGATGTTCCTACACAGCAGATTACAGACCTTGCAGACGGTATCTATTATGTATACTGCTCTAAGAAGCCTGGTACAGTTAAGTCTGTACAGGGTTCACTCATCTCACTTCCTTTCTTCAATGGCACAGACTGGACATATGATTATGAAACAGTAAACCTTGCTTCAAAGATTAATGTTTCAGGTATCACAGTTACAAAGACAGTTGAAGACAGCAAAGTTGGTACACTGAAGAACGCTGAGTACACACTTACAGCTTCAACAGCAGGTTCAACAACTAACAAGGTTGGCACATATGCAATTGTTGATAACATGGACAACGCTCTTTCACTCATTGACAGTACTGTAAAGGTTTACTTTGTTAAGGATGGTGTTGAAACACCTGCAGAGGACGGCGACTTCACAGTAGTTCCTGGTTATGCTTATAAAGATGCCACTGGCAATGAAGCAACAGCTACATTCGCAGTCGTTGCATCAGATGCACTCCTTCAGGGTGACAAGTTCTACGGTTATGACACAATCAAGGTAACATTCTCAGCTAAGGTAAACGCTGATATCGCTGAAAAAGTTACTACAGACCTCCCCAACACAGACGGTCTTTACTATGGTAATGAAGGCAACTTCACATACAAGCCAGGTAATAATACTGTAAATGTTGCAACTGCAGGTCTTGATGTAACAAAGGTTGACGGTAACGCAACATCAACAAAGCTTGCAGGCGCTGAATTCACACTTTATAAGGATTCAGCATGCACCGAGGCAATTACAGTTGATGGCGTAACTGTTAAGGCAACAACAACAACTAACGGAAACGATAAGTTCTACTATGGTTCAAATGAGTTCTACTTTACACCGGATGTTACATATTATGTAAAGGAAACAAAGGCTCCTGCTAACTACAACCTCAACGCTACAGTATTCACAGTAAAAGCTGTTGCAAAGGCATACACACCGGTTGGTACAGTTGGAAACGGTGCTGCTACAGTAGTTAAGGATTACCCTGTAACTGTTCCTAAGACAGGTGGTATGGGTACAATGATGTTCTATGTTGGCGGTGCAGCACTTATCGCTTGTGCAGGCGTTCTTCTCTTTGTTCTTAAGAGAAAGAAAGCAGCTAAATAATTAATCGAATATCTTTATCTTAAAATCTGTGATATGATATATGTAATTTTCAGGGGATGCGGCAACGCATCCCCGTTCTATTTACAGAAGAGCTGTAGAGGCGGATATTATCCGCCCGCCAAGTAATGGCAGATAAATTATGATAGATATAGAATTTTATAAATGTTGCAAACCATTGCAATGCTACGCTCGGGCATAAATGTTTTTTGACATTACAAACTATCTACACGAACAGGGAACGGCGGCTCGCCGTGCGGTTGCGATAAATAGTAAAATATAGTATAATAACAATGGAACAAAACACGCAGAAAAGGAAAATTTTATGAAACGAAAGCTGTCAATTTTACTAATAGTTTTAATATTTGTTGCAGGAATCGGCATAATGAGCTATCCGCTTGTCAGCTCCGCAATTAATAACTATGTCAGTCGAAGCATGGTTAAGGAGTACACCAACAGGGTTGCTCAGATGCCGAGTGAGAAAACTCAAAAAATGTTTGAAGAGGCTGCTAAGTACAATAACAGCCTTTCAAATAATATGATAATTACCGACCCGTTCGACGAAAAGGCTTTTCAGAAAATCGGCGCAAATTATGAGAAAACTCTCAATGTTGATAATAACGGTCTTATCGGCTATATTGATGTGCCGAAAATCAATGTTTATCTGCCGATTTATCACGGCACAAGCGAAGAGGTTCTTTCCAAAGGTGCAGGACATCTTCAAAATACTTCCCTGCCTGTCGGCGGTACAAGCACACATTCCGTAATTTCTGCCCATTCGGGTTATCCGGGTGAAACATTTTTTGATTACCTCACCGATATGAAAGTCGGCGATGAGTTTTATGTTCATATCCTCGACAGAACGCTGAAATATGAGGTTGATCAAATCGAAGTTGTTCTCCCCTCGGAAATCAATTCCTTGCGGATTGTTGACGGCGAAGACCTTGTAACGCTCCTCACCTGTACCCCATACGGCATTAATACTCACAGACTTCTCGTGCGTGGCAAGCGTGTCGATTATGACGATACAAAGTATATTGAAACGGGCGAGTCGCTTGCAAAATTTGACAACGGTTACATATTCTTTCTCGGTTACAAAATCCCTTATGCAGTCGCAATCGGCATAATTGTCGGCTTTGTTGCACTTGTTGTGTTTGTGGTTGTATTTCTGCTCAAGCGTAAAAAGAAGAAGTCAAACGATGCAAAACGGCTGAGAGATGACTCGGCTGACGAAAATCAGAATAATTCGGGCGGTGATTCCGATGATTAAAAAAATACTTACGGGTGTGGCAATAGCAATGCTCGTTGTCGGAATAGGTCTTGTCGCATTCCCCACTATATCAAATTTTATCGGAACACAGATTTCAAACGGTGAGGCTGACGGCTTTGACACCCGTGTTGAAGAAGCTGAGGACGGCTCTTTTGAACAGGCGGTCAAGGACGGCAAGGTTGACGAAGATGGTTACAAAATTGACAGGGAAGGCAAGCGTACTTCCAAACAGCCCGTTGTTTTCAAGGCTGACCTCGACAGACTTTTCAATGACAGCGTTGCCTACAACAAAAAACTTGAAACGAACCAGTATGAAATGCTCCGCAACGATACCTATTCACAGGCTGCCGTCAATCTTGAGGATTACGGCATAACGGACGGCATTTACGGCTATGTTACTGCCGAAACAATAAATATGCGTCTGCCGATTTACCTCGGTGCGAACAGCTCAAATATGAGCTACGGTGCGGCACATATGAGTGCAACATCATTGCCGATCGGCGGTAAGAATACAAACGCAGTCCTTGCAGGTCACACGGGATACATCGGTCGAATATTCTTTGACAACCTCCGCAACCTCAAAATCGGTGACAGGGTTTCAATCACAAATTATTGGGATACACTCAATTACAAGGTCGTTGAAACCAAAGTCAATAAGCCGAGCGAATCAGGCGACTGCTATTTGCAGAAGGACAGAGATTTGCTCACGATGTTTACCTGCATAAGTGACGGCAACGGCGGTTTTGACCGTTACTATGTAATATGTGAGCGTGTGTCATAATTTACAGCAGACTGCATTACGGTGCAGATGCAACTATTTTGCAGAAATATGTTGTCGGTTCGGACAGATAAACAATAAAAACGGAGGATAAACAATGAAAAATATAATTAAAAAAATATCTGCAATCGCAATGTGCGGTGTGCTTACCGTCGGTTCGGTTCTTATGACAGGTGCGGTAAGCGAGGATGAAAATCACAAGGACTTTGAAGTTACAAGTACAACGCAGAAAATCTCAAACAATCAGATTTTTGTGACAACAACGGGATACACTGAAAATACCGATAAAAATTTCGGTGCAAAGTTCCAAACAACCGAAGAAAAGGATTACGATATATGGTTTAAGGATTGTATCAACGCACCGAGATTTTTAAATCTTCCAAAGGGCGAAAAATTCGTAAAATATATGATGACGCAGGGGCACGGTTATTTCGGTAATGTTCAGACATTCTATAAGTTTGACAAAACAGGCGGTGAATATGTCAAGGTGAAAATTAAGCTTTCCGATTTTTCCCGTCTGTTCAATGAAAACGGAACAATGACTGCTGAGCTCAGCGACGGTTCTTACAAGGATTTTGATTTTACATACGAAGATTTCGGAACTGACAGCATCGGTGCTAATTGCTATGCGGGATCCGGCGCATATGCGACAAGCGGAGGTACGGTAACCTCCTTTGCTCCCGATAAGGACGGCTATGCTGAAATATATGTTTCAAGACAGCTTGGTGTAGATACAAAAGTAATGTCATACCGCTATTGCAGACTTAAAGACGGAGCTCATTGTGATTACGGAATAATCGGAGATACTCTGGTCGGTTTAACTTGCGGTGATACGGATTTAAACGGATACATTTCTGTTACTGATGCAACGCTTGTTCAAAAATATGTTGTAGGTATTGAGGACTTTGACAAGCTTCAGCTCTTTAACAGCGATGTAAACGATGACGGTGAAATCAGTGTTGTTGACGCAACCTTGATTCAGAAACATATTGTCGGTTTGGATAGCTAAACAATATAAATAGGTGTAAACAATGAAAAATATAATTAAAAAATTAACTGCAATCGCAATGTGCGGTGTGCTTACCGTCGGTTCGGTTCTTATGACAGGTGCGGTAAGCGAGTATGAAGATCGCAAGGACTATGAAGTTACAGGTACAACGCAGAAAATCTCAAACAATCAGCTTTTTGTTACAACAACGGGATATACCGAAAATACGGCAAAGAATTTCGGGGCAATGTTCATATCAACGGATTATCAAAAGTACAGCGTGATGTTTAAGGACTGTATTGATGCACCGAAGTTTGTAAATCTCCCGAAAAATCAGGAATTTACTCGCCATATGATAACAGCGGATAATCGTTATTTTGGTGATACGGGTATGAAATTCAATTATGATTCAACAGGCGGAGAATATGTTAAGATAAGGATTAAACTCTCCGACTATTTTCCTGATGGCTTTAATGATGATGGCACAATGAGCGGAAAACTCAGCGATGGCACATACAAGAATTTTGACTTTACATATGAGGATTTCGGTACAGACAGCAGCGGCAAACCTTGCTATGCAACCTCGGGCGCATATTTTGTCAGCGGAGGTGCGGTAACATCTTTTGTCCCCGATAAGAACGGCTATGCGGAGTTTTATATTTCAAGACAGCTTGGCGAGGATACGGGCCTTATAGCTTATAAATATTGCAGACTTAAAAACGGCGCAGAGTGTAAAACAACGATTGGTGGCAAATTGAACTGCCTGACTTGCGGTGATGCATATCCAGACGGAAACATTACGGTTGGAGATGCAACATCTGTTCAGAAATATGTTGTAGGTATTGTAAAATTCGGCAAGACTCAGCTTTTTAACAGCGATGTAAACCATGACGGCGAAATCAGTGTTGTTGACGCAACCTTGATTCAGAAGTATATCGTTGGGTTGATTTAAACAAAAATAATGGTACAAATAATATTGAAAATTAAATGATATAAATGTTACAAAGTAACTGCAATTCTGTATCTCATTTATACAGTTTATTTTCATCATAAATTTTCTGTCATTACTTGGCGGGCGTCCAATGAACGCCCCTACGGGATTGTGCGAAAAATTGCAATGCTACGCTCGGGCATGATATGTTTTTATATTACAAACTATCTACACGAATCGGGAACGGCGGCTCGCCGTGCGGGAGAACACGGTTCTTCCCTACAAAATCATACACAACTTCCATAACATCACATAATCTTATTTAAACATAAAATTTAATCAAAACTGGTGTCCGATGAACACCCCTGCTGATTAAACAAAAACAGTCGGGAAGACAATGCTTTGCATTTTGCAAATTGTCTTCCCGACTTTAATTTTACATTTTTAGTTATAGAATTCTGCTCGGGCATTTTATTTTCGCCCTTATAAATACTATCTGCACGAACTGGGAACGGCGGCTTGCCGTTAGTGTCTGTATTCGTTTAAGATATCGTCAATTTCGCTTTCGTTCGGATCTTGCTTTCTGTCAATACCGGAAAGGTACTTGTCATAATCAAAATCATCGTCATCTGCTGTTTCGGTTTTCTGCGGTGCAGGCGACGGTCTGCGTGCAGGCTTGCGTTCCTGTCTGTAAGGTGCTTTTCTTTCGGACTTTTTGCTTGATGAAGTCATGTTCTCAAGCTCTTCCTTTTCACGGCGCTTTGCCTCAAGAAGCATTTCCTCTGCTTCTTCCTGTTCTGCCTTTTCTTTCTGACGGCGCTTGTCACCGAAAGCAAGGTCGCCGAGGAAAAGTCCGAAAATTCCGGCAACAAGATAAACTACGAGGAGAATAAGGTTTGTTGAAAGTGTGCTTGAAGAAAATCCGCCGTTGTAGATGAGCATACTCGGAAGATAAATAATCGGCGCAATGAGTGCAAAGAGAAAGTCAAGTCCGTGTTTTGAGCAGTAGTGTGCCGAACAGCCGATTGCTGTAATCGGGAACACAAAGTCATATGCAACGGGTGAAAACTTTTGCATTGCGCCCGGAATAAACACAAGCGGCAACAGCATATAAACAAGCAAAATTATTACCGCATAGGGAACATATTTTTTAACCATATCTGTCATAACGGTTAATCTCCAATCTTTGAAATTTTATTTTAAATCATGCATATTCATTATACATTGATACACTTAAAAAAGCAAGAAATATTATACCGAGTTACCAAGCTGTTACAGAGGATAATGTAAAATGTTTGCAAAGTGGATTTTTAGCGGATAAATCCGTTGACATCGGACATAAAAAAGAATAAAATAAATATGTACGGGCTTTTGCCCGAATTTAAATGCGAATGAGGTGAAAACTTAATGGACGCAGACGGTAATAAAGGCGCTGTACCCGGGCGAAGTTGCAACAGAATGTGCGCTTGTGCGTTCATTTTGTTTTATTGATTTTGCTTTGTATTTTTATTTTAATTTGAATTGATTTAATTTAATACTCAGGGTGACACCGTCTTTACTTCCAATTGAATTAAAAAGGAGGAAAAGATGATGGAACAGGTTAACGTAACCCTTACCGAAACTATCAAATTGCTGCTTGATGACAAAAAGTTCAGCACTTTGCGTGACATTTTGATTACGATGAAACCGTTTGACATTGCTGCGGTTTTTGAAAATCTACAGGATGAAAAAATGCCGATTCTGTTTCGTATTCTGCCAAAGGAGCTTGCGGCGGAAACCTTTGTCGAAATGGATGACGAAACTCAGGAATTCCTTATCCACGGCTTCAGCGACAGCGAACTGAAAGAGGTTGTCGATGAGTTATTTGTCGATGACGCCGTTGACCTTATTGAGGAAATGCCTGCCAATGTTGTAAAGCGTATTTTAAGACAGGCCGACAAGGATATGAGAAAGCAGATTAACGAGCTTTTGAAATATCCCGAGGACAGCGCAGGCTCGATTATGACAACCGAGTTTATTGTGCTTCGTCCCGATATGACGGCTGAAATGGCTATTAAAAGAATCAGAAGAACAGGTGTTGACAAGGAAACAATCTACACCTGCTATGTAACCGATGCCAACAACAAGCTTATCGGTATTACCACCGTAAAAGACCTTTTGCTTGCCGAAGATGACGAGCTTGTAAAGTCGATTATGGAGGAAAATGTTATCTCGGTAACTACTCTTGCCGATCAGGAGCAGGTTGCCCAGATGTTCTCAAACTATAACTTCCTTGCTCTTCCTGTTGTTGATAACGAAAACCGACTTGTCGGTATCGTAACAATTGACGACGCTATTGATGTTATTCAGGAAGAGGCTACCGAGGATATCGAAAAGATGGCAGCCGTATTGCCGTCTGACAAACCGTATATGAAAACAAGCGTTTTCGGTCTGTACAAAAAGAGAGCGCCGTGGCTGCTTATACTCATGCTTTCGGCAACCTTTACAAGTGCGATTATCTCATCATTTGAGGCTGTGCTTGCAAATGTTTTGATTCTCTCATCGTTTATCCCGATGATTACGGGTTCGGGCGGTAACGCAGGTTCTCAGGCGTCGGTTTCCGTAATCCGTGCGTTGTCGCTCGGTGAAATTCATTTCAGGAGCATTTTCCTTGTGCTGTGGAAAGAATTCAGGGTGTCAATTCTTTGCGGTATTACCCTTGCGGCGGCAAACTTTGTAAAACTGCTTTTGTTTGATCTCAACGGTCAGGAAAACGCATTTATGATTGCCCTTGTAATTTCGCTTACGCTTGTCGGCACAATTATTATGGCAAAGCTTGTCGGCAGCAGTCTGCCTCTTTTGGCAAGCAAGGTCGGCTTTGACCCAGCCGTTATGGCGAATCCGCTAATTTCAACAGTCTGCGACTCGCTTTCATT
>OAUS01000105.1_pt1 | contig 81262 bp, 63 predicted proteins | sample 1516801 | NCBI WGS metagenome assembly OAUS01 (sample SAMEA2580001, study PRJEB22360) | human gut metagenome | biome: human gut; feature: human-associated habitat; material: faeces | place: Denmark | collected 2008/2010
ACGAGAGCTGGAAGAATTCAGGCTCAACAACAGCAACAACGGCAACATACAGCTTCACGACAGAGGGAAAGCATAACGGAATGCTTGTTCGCTGCATAGTAAAGGATGCAAGTGGAAATAGCATAATAAGCTCTGAAGTAAAGGCGAATATAATATCTGTTGAGGATTGGGAGCTTCCAATTATGTAATTTAATATTAAAATCAAAATAGAACTTTATACGAGTAATCAAACTTTTTGTGGGGTTGCCAAAGTTTATGAGGGTCAGTCGTGAGGGGCTGGCCCTTTTAGAATGCCAGTTTTTGAGGGGTTGAGGGTTTGGTTTGAGGGAGTGTGAGGGGAATTTGTAAACGTCAAACCACCCGCCTTGGATAACTAGCATTTTTGTGAGACACTCTAAAAAACACGAAAAAACTAATAGTTTTTTAGAGGAGGTAAACTATCATGGATTCACTCACCCATAATGTAAGGCGTGCTAACTGGTTAAATATTATAAATCAATGTCAGGAACGACCTGCAAACGTAACCGTCCGACAATGGCTGAAACACCAACGCAGGTGATAGCAGACAGCGACCACCATAACAGCAAGTGTTATATGTGGGTGCACCGTTCCGGAGAGTTTTATACCAGGCGTCCAATCGTGATATATGAATACCAGAAAGGTCGCGATCATCAAAAACCTCTGGATTTTTACAAAGATTATAAAGGAATCCTTGTAACGGATAGTTTGCAGCAATACCATTTGGTCGACAAAAAGCTTGCAGACGTAACAAACGCAAACTGTTGGGCGCATGCAAGGCGTGATTTTGCGGATGCGGTTAAGGCTGCAGATAAAAAAGATCCATCGTCTGTAAGACAATCGGCTGCATACCAGGCTTTGCAGAAGATCGCCGAGTTTTATAATGCTGATACCGGGTTAAAAGGGCTCTCATCAAAGGAACGTCTTCAAAAACGGCAGGAACTGATCAAGCCGATGGTTGAAGAATTTTTTGCGTGGGTAAAACAGCAGGTAAGCGATTGTACAGTACCTCCAAAATCAAAAACAGGACAGGGACTTAATTTCGTAATCAATCAGGAAAAATACCTAAGGGTATTTCTCGAAGATGGTGATATTCCACAATACTGCAAAAGGAGCCTCTGCCAGCGCAATGGTATATAGAATTTCTGAAACCGCAAAGCTGAATAATCTGCGACCGTATTATTACTTTAAATATATCCTTACAGAGTTGCCTAAACTCTGTGATGAAAGAGGAAATATAGATCCTACAAAATTGGATTATCTCATGCCATGGTCAGAAAGCCTTCCGGATGAATGCCGGAAACCACGCCGCTCATAATAGGCGGCGTTGATTTTAACAACCTGCGTATGATTTAACGTTTACGTTTGAGTAGTTAATTAGTGGTTGAATAAGTAAAGTCAGGGTGGACATGAGTTCACTCTGTTTTTTATATAAAATTTATATTTTACTTTCATATTATTGTAAATAGTGGTAATCTGTTATTAGTACTAAAGGCGTATGATATTGTATTTTTAAAGGAGCGTTGATATGACAAAACATGTATTAAAGAGAATGATAGGAGTTGTCCTTTGCTTATGTCTATTGCTTCAATTACTGCCCCAGGCTCAAAATGTACTTGCAGCATCTAGTAAGGTTGAGACGGCGCTGGACTGGGCACAGAAAATTGCAGATGATAATAGTCATGGGTATTCACAACAACATAGAAATGGACCAGATTATGATTGTTCTTCATATGTGAGTACTGCACTTGTAAAAGCCGGATTAAATGATAATGGTAGTCTTACAACTTATACTATGAAGAAGTATTTGTGCTCAAAAGGATTTACATGGATTCCTTGGAGCTCAATTGGAGGTCAGAGTGGTTTAAAAAGAGGTGATATTCTATTAGATGAAGATACACATACGGAATTCTATATTGGAAATGGAAAGATGATTGGAGCCCATAGGGATTATGGATATCCAGCAACGGGAGATCAAACTGGAAAAGAAATATCTGTTCAAAATTTTTATAATAATCAATATGGTATTTCATGGAACGGAGTATTACGATATGAGGAAACAAATCCCCCAACCTATTCAAATTTCTGGGTAGACCATTACCTATTTGATTTGTCTGAGACGGTATCATTCACGGCTGTGGCATCGGGAGCAGACAATTATGCAATAGGAATTGACAAGAACGGTGTTGGTCGTGTTGTGACAGAAGGCTGCGGAAGTACGTATACTATTTCAGCTGACAGGCTTGGAGCAGGAGAGTATTCAGCTTATATGACGGTTGCAAATAGTGCGGGATATGTTGATACATACAGGGTATATTTTGTTGTAGCTGAAAAATGTAATTTTGGAGATAAATTTTCAGCAAGGATTAAGAACATAGGAACCGGATGCTATATTACAAACAAAGATAGCAAAATCGTTGGAACCCCTGAGAGTGGATATAATAATCAGATATGGTTTTTTAATAAGTATTCAGATGGTTCATATACCATAATGAGTCAGCTAGATGGACTCATGATGGATGTTTCGTATATTGATGATCCACCAGCAGGAGCTGATGTGCATGCATGGGAGTCAACAGGAAAGTGGAATCAAAGGTTTAATATATATTATCTGGATGATGCATTTTATATCCGACCGGCAAATACCAAAACTCTTGTCGTGGATATGGGAGCAGGAGAGCCATATAATGTGGCATGCTACAACCTTTCAAGGAATGCTGGACAGCAGAAATACAGGTTTGACATGGTTGGCATGGGCGATTATATTCCATACGGACTGGGAGATGAATTTTATGCACAGCTCAGATGTCAGGGAACAAATTTATATGTAACAAATCAAAGTGGTAATGTAGCAGGCACTGCGGCAACAGCTGATGATAGTCAAATATGGAAATTTATGAGACAGTCAAATGGAGCCTACGTTATTCAGAATACATTGGATGGTTCATATATAGATGTAGAAAATTCAAATGATGCCAATAAGACCAATTTCCTTTCGTATAATGAATATACGGGCAACAGGAATCAGCAGTTCTATTTCTATGAAATGGACAATGCTTTTTATATAAAACCTTTAATCAGTAATACCAGGGTAATGGATATGCAGTCAACTGCTCCATACAATGTGGCACTATGGGATAAGGGAAACGACTGGGGACCACAAAAGTTTGATGTGATAAAAGTCAGCCATAGTGATGACAACATGAGTAAACCGGTTGAGACGTCGTATTTTAAAGGACATAAATATGAGCTCTATAATGAATCAATGACCTGGGAGTCGGCTAAGCTCTTTTGCGAGAAAAAGGGAGGACATCTTGTTACTATTTCAGATGAGAAAGAGAATGAATTTGTTAATGGCATGAGATGCCGTAACCTTTCAACCGATTACCAGCAGAGTATATGGCTTGGAGGTTCTGATACAGCAAATGAGGGAACATGGTCTTGGATTACAGGAGAAGCGTTTACGTACAATAACTGGGAACCAAATGAGCCTAATGGTGGAACCACACAGAATTATCTTCAGATGTATTCATCAGGTAACTGGGATGATGTGCAGAATGAGACTGGCAGATTTGTGGTATGTGAATATGATTCGGTACAACCAAAGCTGACACCTGTTGCCAGTTCGCTCAGTCTGAGTGATAATATTGGATTTAATATTTACATGCAGATATCCGATGATGTGCTGAGTGATGATGGTGCATTGATGATTATTACAAATTCGGATGGAAATGTAATTAAGAAGCCGATTTCATCATATGAGACAACAACATATCAAGACAAATCAGTAAAAAAGATAGTTAGTATGGTACCTGCAGCAAAGATGTCTGGAAAGCTTTCATTTAAAATTTTAAAATCAGATGGCACAGAAAGCAGTACTTATATATGTTCAGTTATGGATTACGCAAATGAAATGATTAAGAAAGCCGATACTGATGCTGAGTGTAAAAAGGCACTTCCTCTCGTAAAGACAATGCTGAACTATGGAGCCTACTCTCAGATATATTTCGGTGAGGACAAAACTAATCTTGCAAATGCCATATTAAAAGATGACAATACTGCAACGATAAAGAGTGAGGATATAATAAAATCTATTACATACAGTGAGCAGGGGCTTTTTAGCAATAAAGATTTAGGGTATATGGGCTCATCACTTATATGTGAATCAGATACCTCATTAAAGCTGTATTTTAACAATAAGAATAAGCTAACAGAGAAGCAGATAAAGGGTAGATATGATATCAGCACACTTGACAAAAACAAGCATGATTATGATACCGGTGTTGACGGAAGCATTTTCTGGATAAAGATAAAAGGCATAAAACCGGCAGAGCTTGGTAATGTATATGGAGTAAACCTGGTATCTGATGATGGTTCAGTTATTGTGGAGACAAGTCCATATGTGTATGTGAAAAAGGCATTGGAGTCTGGTGATAGCAGGTTGCAGAATCTGTGCAAAGCAATGTGGGCTTATGGACAGGCTGCAAGGGAGTATGAAATGTAGTGTTCAAGAAAGGAATTCCTTATGAAGAGAATATTTAGTGTATTAATGTCAATAGTGATTGTTTTGAGCTGCGTTGTATTTATTATGCCACCAAATATAGTGTTGGCTGCAAATAATGCTGACGATATAGTTTCTATTGCAAGAGGAGAATTAGGAAGTACAAATTATAGTAAATATTATGGTGGAAATAAAGGTGCTTGGTGTGCAGATTTTGTCTCATGGTGTGCTCAGCAGGCTGGGGTTGACAGTATAGCCAAGAGTTCTTCTTGTTACAATATGTATATCGGTATGAAGAATAATGGTTGCCAAGAAGTTAGTTCTCCTCAAAAGGGGGATATTGTATTTTTCTATTGTACAAAATGCAGTTCGACAGCTGGAAAATGGTGTCATGTTGGAATTATGGAGGATTCCAAATACTCTATTGAAGGTAACAGATGGAGTAATGGCGTATCAAAGGTAGAAAGAGGAAACTCATATTCTCATAATGGAGATTTAGGTTATAAGCACAGAGATGGAATTGTTAGAAAATATTTGAGGCCTAAATATAGTGTTCCAAATCCCCCAACCTATTCCAATTTCTGGATAGATGGTAATTTTTACGATTTATCAGAAACGATTACATTTAATGTTACTGCATCAGGAGCAGATAGATTTGCTATAGGAATAGACAAAATCGGTGGTGCACGTGTTGTAACGGAAGGTTGCGGAAGTACATATTCTATATCTGCGAACAGGCTGGGAACAGGAAATTATTCTGCATATATGAGTGTTGCTAACAGCGCCGGGTATGTTGACACTTATAGGGTAGGGTTTATTGTTGCAGAAAAAAATAAGTATCTAGATATAGGAAACAATTTAATAGCAAACATCATTAAAGTAGATTCCTGGAGTCATGTGGTTAACAAGAATTCGAATGCCTGCATAGGGAATGAAGTAGGAAATGCAAATGAATACTGGTTTTTTCAAAGGCAGGATGATGGTTCATACACTATCAGGTCAATGGAAGATGGAAAATACTTGGATGTTTCAGAAGCAGGCAATAGAGATGGTTTAAATGTGTATTGTTATGATTATACAGGGGCAGATAATCAGAGGTGGTTTATTAAGCAAGGAACCAATGGATTAATTCTTGTGCCTAAATGTGCTATAAACTCATGCCTGGATATATCTAATGGAGGTTCCGCGGTGGATACAAATGCACAGTTGTGGACACAGGCTGGTGTAGCAGCGCAGGAATTTAGCATATATAACCATCCAGAAGTACCAGATTTTATCAGATGTGGAGATAATTTTATCGCTAACATTATTAAAGTAGATACATGGAGTTCTATGGTAAACAACAACTCTAATGCTGAAATAGGTAAGGAAGAGGGAAATGCAAACGAGTATTATGAATTCACAAGACAGAGTGATGGTGCATATATAATTAAATCACTTGAAGATGGAAAATATCTCGATGTTTCTGATGGTGGAAATAAAAATGGTCAGAATGTGGGCTTTAGCGATTATACAGGAGAAAATAACCAAAGATGGTATATAAAGAATGGCTCTAGTGGAAAAATATTAATTCCTAAAAACGCAACAGGATCGTGTCTAGATATATCTAATAATGGCTCAGCAGTAGGAACAAATGCACAAATATGGGCTCAGGCGGGAGTGGCAGCCCAGGAATTTAGTATATATACACAGTCGAAAATTCCAAACTTCATTAATTTTGGAGATGATTTTTATGCAAATATAATCAAAGCAAGTACATGGAGTACTCTTGTAAACAAAAATCCTAATTTGGAAGTTGGTGGAGAGGGTGAAGCAGAAGGAAGCGATATATGGCATTTCAGACGAATGAAAGATGGTACATATACCATACAGTCTCTATTTGATGGAAAATATCTTGATGTTGAGAAATTTAGCGATCAAAAAGGAGCTAACGTATATTGCTATGATTATACAGGTGATAGTAATCAGAGATGGTATTTGACATTGGGAAAAAATGGAAAGGTCTTAATTCCAAAGAATGCTACTGGATTATGTTTAGATGTTTCTAATGATGGTTCGGATGCTGGTACAAATGCACAGCTATGGGAGCCAAACGGAACAACTGCTCAGGAGTTTAATGTTTATAAAGAGGACACGATAAAGCTAGGCACGGCAAATGTTACTTTATCAAATAACAACTATATATATGATGGCAAAGAGAAGAAACCGGATGTAACAGTAAAATATGGATATGCTACGTTACAACAAGGGACAGATTATACGGTGGAGTATTCAAATAACGTAAAAGCAGGTACAGCTACCGTTACAATAAAAGGCACCGGAATATATTCAGGTACAGTTTCTAAAAACTTTGAAATAAAGGAAGCTTTATATACTGTGTATGGATATCAGGTTGCTATCAAGGGAAATTTTGATTTGAAATATTATATTGATTTGTCAAAAGAAGCTGCAAATGATACCGATGCGTATATTGAGTTTAAAGTCGGTGATAGAATACAAAAGGTAAAACAGCGAGAAACATCTAATGGGCATTATGTTTATACATGTGAAGTGCCTGTAGCTCAGATTGGTGACAAAGTTACGGCAACACTACATTATAAGGATAAATCATATGCTCTGACGCAGTATTCGGTCAAAGATTATCTAAATACAATAGTTCAAAACAAAGATAAAAAAGAAGAGTATGGAAAGGCTGCAGATATTGCATCAGCTATACTGAATTATGGGGCAAGGGCACAGATATATTTTGGATATAAGACAGATTCATTAGTTAACAGTGCTTTACCGGATGCTGAGATAAAAAAAGTGGATTCGATTTTGGCACAGGATATTAAGAATGCTATAACCAATAAGGAAAGCGGCAACCTTGAAAACAATGATTTCAAATACTATGGAGCTTCATTAGTATGCAAGTCAGATACAGGAATGAAACTGTATTTTGAAAATAAAAATAGCCTTTCTCTTAAAGAGATTGATAAGAAATATGATATTTCGGTTAAAGATTGTAAGAAGCAGATCAGTAAATCCATAAACGGAAATATGATTTGTATTACTATTAATGACTTAAATGCTACTGAACTGGATGATAATTTTGTGGTGCAGATAACGAATAAGCAAAACAGCAGTCAGAGTATGTCTGTTTCAACAAGCCCATATATTTATATAAAGAAATCTATGGATTCAGGAAATGCAAAGCTTATAAATCTCAGCAAAGCGATGTATTGGTATAATCAGAAGGCTATGGAGTATTCAATGATGGAAAATAGATAAGTTTTATAATTATCTTTTCGAATTAATAGATTTAAGGAATACAGTTGCAGCAATTGCTTGGGAAATTGAATAATAACACGAGGAGATAGAGAACGGCAATGTTCTCTATCTTAATTTATATTGCATTGAACAAATAAAAATAGTAATATAGAACTATAAGAAAAGAACTATATAAAAATGGATGTTATTCTAAGTCAATTTTGATAATATGAGGAGGACCAAAAATATGAAAAGAAAATTTAAAGTTTTATCTGTTATATTGGCAATGACATTATTTATTACGTCTTATTGTATATTTCGTTGCAAATGAACCGCTTGCACGGAGACTGAGCCAATGTAATATTTTGTTAATCATCAGACTTCTGCCTGTTGATTATATACCAACTGAATAATTAATCTACGGATTCATCAGGAATGGAGATTCCATGATCTACAAGTAATTGCTCCAGCTGAGCAACACGTTTTCGTAGAGAAGTCAACCCCAGCTGATTGCAATGGCATAATTCATCGGCTTCCTCAAGCTCATACCGCGTGACCTGATAATCAGTCCATTTGAGATACTGATGGTTAGTTGTAAAATTTCTGGAAGTTCACATGTCTGCTATTTTTTCTAAGACTGTAAAATGAAGGCGTGTACTCAATAGAATATAGAATTTTACAAAAAATGTAAAATAACGACAAAAAACATTGACTATTGAGGGGACTATATGATATTCTAAGAATAGAAATAGAAAAGGATCACGTTTGACGTGACCCTAATCTAAATTCATATAAAATTTGTTTGCATCTTATTTTACTATGAATTTTTTTAGTTGTCAAATGTGCGCCTTTTCTGTTTTTAGTATTAGTAGAAAGGAGAATTTGTGTTATGAAAAATTCAAAGCAGACATCAGCTAGAGCTGCCAGCGCAGCATCAGCTGTACTTCGTGATGGCAGGACAAGTGCAAAGTCAAAAACTGCCGCTGGAAGTGCATTAGCGCAGCGTCCGTCCAAGAAGACAAAATAAGTAAAAGCCTCCCAAATAGGGAGGCTTTTATAGGAGAAAATATTATGAGATATTCTATAAAAGCATTTATAAAGGAAAAAAATGAAACGGTTTCAAATGTTGCAAGTAAATTACAATTGTCACGTCCGACCTTTGATACATATATAGCTGCATATGAGAGTGGTTTAAAAATTACTAAAGGAAGATATCAAAAAATATTTGACAGTTTGTTTTCTGATTATTACATATCATCAGATGTATTTAAAGAAAGATTGGAATTGTATCATGAACTGTTAAAATCAGAAAAGAAAAATGAACCAATAGAATATTTATCTAAAAGAGCAGATCGTACATCAATGCTTATGAATGAAATTCGTGATAATATTAGAGATAATGGCTTGGATAATGATTTATACAAATTTATTAATCTTGTAATTACAAATTATTCAGAAGATATATTTTATAATTTGGTACAGTTTTTTTTGATTTTGTATGGTAAAAAAGATATGTCTCATGTTACAGATTTTCAGACTGCTTATTTTTCTGAATTATACTGTGCATTAAGTGAAATTGATCATAATGAAATAACATTTAATCTTAAAGATTGGGAGAAATATAAAAAAATAAGCAGAGACGCATATCTTAGAGAACAATTAAGATACATGGAAATAGAAAAAGAAAATATAATGCAGAAACAAGAAGAAATAAGGAGGCAAATATATGAGAATACAATTACATGGATATAGTTATGGGATAGAGAATGTAGAGAAGCACAATATATCTGTTTCTAGATTAACAAATGAAAAGCTTCATTTTATAGAGATAAGATTGAATATTGATAATGATGAAGTCCAGAATTTCAAAAAACTGTTTAATGAGTGCAATAATGGAGATTTAGTGATTATTGATCAGGATCCTGAAATTGATAATCATAGGTTTAAAGGTAAGATTTGTAGTAGTTCTTCTAGTAATAGGGTGGATTATAATACTTTTATTATTGAACTTGAGGAATGCAGCAATAAATCTATCGATAAAATAGAAATTGAGGGAATGTGTTTAAAACCATATGAGATATCTCAGGAAATTTCCAAAAATGCAGTTATAATAAATGCAAAGGTTAATGTAGATTCAGAACAATTCAATATTATTAATAAATTGAATATAAGAGAGGAACGGTATTTTAATGTAAAACGTGTTGGAATTGATGATACATTACTTCAAATGCGTTTCGGACGGAATTTATGGAGTGAAAAAGATGGAAACATTAAAATGGCACTGGTATTAGTTGAGAAAGAGTATGATAATACAGATGATAATTATCATGGCTTCTCTGAGCCGGAGCTTTCAATAGCAATTAAGCAGATTAAACAGCTCCGAGCGATAAATGCTCGACTGTTAGATATATTAAATCAGAATAATCTTATTTCTAAAGAGCAAAAGAAAGCTATTGAAACGGAATTGACAAAGGAAGAACTAAAAAAGGAGAGTTATATATATAGTCAGGTCGATGATATTGATGAATGGTGGTAGAGGTGAAAATAAGTAGAATGCATCGCAAATGTAATCTTAATTGCGACAATGAAATGAGCAGTTGTCGGACAAAATTAGCGTTGAATTTAGACAATAGGTAATTGATAAATGATTTTATCAGTCCCTGTGGATAACTCTCCCCTATATAAGGATAGAAAAAGTGTCAGTATTCAGAATTGTTTTTGAATTGACATAAATCATCAGATTTTGGACGTACTTTAATAAGCCCAAATAAGTATTATGACAATTGAATATTTTTTCAGGCAATTAAAGGTTTTAGGCTTCGAATGTATTGTGGACAATTTATTGCATAAGTAACGATGACAGCCGGCTGGCTGGCGATGCCTGAACACAGTGGGGGCAGGCACCATTAAATTTTTATAAAGAGAGAAAAGTTGCCACCAAAAATTAAATTTGAGGCAGGCCTTATTTCTCCTAGACTTGAAGATAGTGTCTTTAATGAGGCTAAAGCTATATTGGCCCAATAATCAAAAAGTATAAATGTGGATGATTTGATACTGTCGGAAGTATTTGCATTATAAACATGATTATTAACGCAGAAAAATAACAAGTATTTACAGATAATTGCGAAAGTACTATAAGTCGGGTTGGCGAGAAACTTCACCACGGACTATTCATTTTAAATCATCATTAATAGATATAGATTGTGTAATTGGAGGTATATATGAAAATAAGTATAAATATATCGCATTTGTTCAGCATGATTGCGATTATAGTAGCAGATGTATATTTAGGATTTGAGTATAAGGGAAATGTTATATTAATTGTGTCTTATACATTCTTAATGTTATATATAGTATTAATGGTATCTGTATTCTCTTATAATCAAAGAAGTAATAAGTATTTATTACAGGTTATGAATAAATTTTGGGGAATCATATCATTTATTCTAGGTGCACTTTTAAGTGATATCCTTAAATGGGGCGTTGCATTTATAAAAGATGATAAGTTAAGTGTGATGGTTATATTGATTTGTTCACCTGCTATTATTGAACTAGTTGGACTTGTGGTGTCTATGGTTGCTTTTATTTTTTGGCCGGGATATACAGTCTGTATCAATAACAATAACAATGATAAGACGGATGAAGATAAAGAGACAATTAGTGTATACAAGAAGCATTTTAAAGCAAAAATATTATTGGGATGTATTCAATATAATTTTGATGATAATGTGTTATATATTAATCTTAATATATTGTATTCTAGTAAGAGGATATTGACTTATGAGAATATGGATATTGCTCCAGCATTAAAACAAATAGTGGATAAACTAGAATTTATTGCTAAGTTAAATCAGAAATGTAATGAAATTGCGGTGTGTTGTGACTTATATGCACCAGAATTACAGGTTACATATAAATTTAATAAAATTAAAAGTTATAATAACAATATCTATTATATTAAAAAGATTAGATAAAAAGTATATGTTAGTTTGGGGGACGGGAGATGTTTTGCGGGATTAGACAGATGAGGCATTTTCTCTTATTCGTAAGCGCAAAATAATTCAACGGATTGCAACAAATTAATTATCAACTCATAATAAGTATCAGGAAATGCTAGTGTTTTACTATACTTATGTTTGCTAGATGCTGGCATTTTACTCTAATTATTATGAGGTGACGTAAAAGCTATGAGAGCACCAAGAGTACCAGTTGAAGAACAATACCGCCTGATTATGGAATGTCGCAAAAGCGGACTGTCTGATTATCAGTGGTGTTTAAACAATGACATTAATCCAGGCACATTTTACAACTGGGTTAAGCGTCTCCGCAAGAATGGCTGCGGAGATATTCCTAAGAAAAATCAGCTGTCAACTTATGAACAGTCTCATCAGGAAGTTGTAAAAATTGAGATGAATTCCATTTCTGTTCCCACTGACATGAATAAAAATACTGATACAGCCGCAATGGAGTTAATGATTGGAAACATGAACCTGCGTATTTCAAACGAAACGGATCCACTGTTTCTTGCTAAAACAATCCAGATACTTACGGAGCTTTCATGCTAAGCGATATAACAGCTGCCGGCGAGCTTTATATTGTGACTGGGTAAAGGCACTTCTATGGGAAAATGATGGCTTTGTACTCTTGTATAAACGCATGGAAGTAAAAGGCAGGTTCCGCTGGCCACGTTCAAGCCAGGAAGTGCGTCAGCTTACATGGCAGCAATTCGACTGGCTTATGTCAGGCCTTGAAATCGAACAGCCCAAAGCATTTAAAACGCCGTGAAGCCTTGAAAATACTGGCATTTCTGCTTCTTCTTTAATGCTCTTTGTGGTATAATAAAAGTATCGAAAAAGGAGCAGAAAATCACATGGCAGATGAAACATGGATACAGGTACTGAAGGAGCTGGAAAGAAATCCCGAAACTGATTATTTCATGTGACTGTTCCGCTTAGGTGAAGATGGACTGCCATCTATCGTCCTTTACCATTACACTGAAACAAGGGCAAGATACAATGCAGTTGATTTCCTTGATGGTTTTTCGGACGGATACCTGGAAACGGATGGTTATCAGGGGTATAATAATCTCCCTGGTATCAGGCGCTGCTCCTGCTGGGCGCATACGAGAAGATACTTCATTGATGCGGTTCCAAAAGGAAAGCAGTATGATTACAGCAATCCGGCAGTACAGGGAGTCCAGTTCTGTTTAAAGCTTTTTGACATATCTTTTGGAGCATCGTCCAAGTGAAGACATGTCAGATGAACAGCTTGAGGCATTGACTCCGTGGAGCAAAGAAGTTCAAAATGTTTGCAAAAATCAAAATGTAGTAAAACGCTTGCATCTAGCAAAGATGATGCAAGCGTTAATTAAAATCTAGCGTTGGAATATTGAGCGCTTACGGTCAAGTGATGGACAAGATAAGCAATCATAAACAATAATAGGAGAAGATGCGAATGAGAAATAGACTGGGAAAACATCCATCGGAAGGCACTGGATATGGATAGGCGGAACGAAGGAAGTTAGGACTCTCCGAAAGCGTGAGATGGTTATGCTATGGATTGAAAAAATAGTATATTGTGTTAAAATATTTATTGTATTAGGAACACTTTGTTGAAATACAATTTTATAGAATGATGAAGCGTGAAATAAGAGATATTGAAAAGTATATTGAAAATGTTTCTTAATATTCAAATGAATGTAGGAGTAAATTATGGCAAAACTACGAGCGGATAAGAAAAATTATAAAAAAGCATTTACTATACACGCAAATGCATATGACAATTGGAATTTGGGAAGTGATAATAGTAGAAGGTTAATACTATGCTATTGTGTAGAATGTGGATTAAAATGTTTGATTATGGACAATGATAATATTTGTACAATTTCGCAGGCTAATGAAAAGACCGAAGAGGTATTGTGTACACATGATTTTAGAAAATTATTAAAGGAAGTGGGGCAGTCAGGGCAATTTCAATTTAAACAGTTTGTTACAGAATATGGAAATACAGTTTGTCCGTCAGAGTATCATCAGTTATGTAGATATAATATTGCACCTAAAGATATAGAAGATGTAATTAAATTTGAAAATGTATTAAACGAAATTAAAAATTGGCTAAAAGAGGTGGTATGATTATGAGATTTTATACATGGAAAGATATAGAAAGATATATTTTACTTCATTGTACACAATGGAATAGTCACATATGTGATATAGATGTTTACCCGGATGAGATTATTGTTTATTCAAAAGATAATTCATATGATATGTGTAAAAAAGTATTACATGATCTTTTCCCTAAAAATTTGTCGAGTGATGGTTCGAAAATAAAATTGGATTATATTGATTCGTATATAGAAGTTTCATATGAATGTGGAGATATAGATAATGTAGTTAATATAATGCCACTATTTAAAAAAGCAATTTATCAGGAGTCTGCTTATCCTAATAAGAGATTGGAGAAACTTAGCTGTCCGGTAATAGGGTTTCATTCATATAAGGGAGGGGTAGGGAGAACTTTATCTTTAATTGCATTCGCACAGGCTTGGACGAATATGCAAAATGACCCGCAGAATAATAAATTACTTATTATAGATTCTGATATAGAGGCACCGGGACTTACTTTAATTCAAGGAAAATTAGATGAAATTTCTTTTAGTTATTTGGACTTACTTACATTGATTCAAGATAACAGTGATGAAGAGAATGTATTATCTATTGCGGCAAATTTAATTGGAAATCTAACAATACCTATTGAGACAAAGCAGGAAAAGGTAGAGCATATATTTTTACCTACTTATAGGTATGAGCAACAACTGTATGATCTATATGCAAGTCCACAGTCTATAACTAATAGTAGAAATAAGGAATATGTTTTAGCAGAAATTTTATCTAGTCTTGCAGTAAAGTTAGGGGCAAAGGCAGTTTTGATCGATTTAAGAGCAGGAATAAGTGAATATTCAGCACCATTATTGTTAGACCCAAGAGTGAAAAAATACTGTGTTACTTCAACATCTAGTCAATCTGTAATTGGTACTAAAAAAATTCTGAATTTTATATCAAAAGGTCTTGATATAGATAGTACAACATTGTTACCGACTATTTTATTAAGTATGGTTCCGAAAGAATTTCCTCAAAATGAAAAAGAAGCCATAAAAGAAGTGATGATTAGTTGCTTTAAAACAACAGAAGATAATGAGGAGCTTTTTGATAATATGGTAATCGAGCTTCCGTTTGCAAGTGAACTAATACACTTGACTAGTTTACAACAGATTCTTTTTACATTAAAAGATAGGGAAATGTATGAAACAATTTATAAGTTAGTCGAGCAGAATTATAAATCGATAGATAAAGAAGGAACATTTTATTCTGAGGAACAACATAGGATAGTTCTTAAACAAATATATGAATTTGCGAATAATCAGATTACTGCAGAAGCAAATGGAGCAGAAGAGCTATTGTTGACGGAACCTATTAAAAATTTGTGTGGTAGGTTTAATTATCAAATTCCTACCACAATAGTCCAAGGAGCAAAAGGCTCTGGTAAAACCTTTTTATATAGACAGTTAATTGAACAGAAAAGTTGGAGACATTTTTGCTCAAAAATAGACAGTAAAAAGTTAAATTCAGAAGATGGATATTTTATTCCGGTTTTAGCACCACAAAATATTTCTAAAATTAAGACTTTACTTGATGACTGTATTGATTCTGTAAATAACTCATTGGATTTTGCGAATGTATCAAGGTCGGTTTATGTTGATAATGCCTATAAGTTATCTGTTTTGAATACAGGTGATATGGATTGGATGAAATTATGGGAATCAATTTTTGTTTCGTCTATTGATAAGAATTTATCATCTTTATCAGAACTTAATGATAAGCTGATGAAAATAAATAAATCAGTTATTTTTCTGATTGATGGACTGGAAGAAATATTTAAAACTGTATCAGCAGATGAGTGGCAACAGAAAGCTATAGAAGTATTATGTCAGGGGATTCTGAATACTTTAGCATCTAAATATGAAAATATCGGTTTGATTGTATTTTTACGAAGTGATATGGCTCAAAATGCAATAACAGTTAATTACGAGCAGTTTAGACAAACTTTTGATTATGCAGAATTAAAATGGTCTTCTGAAGAGGCTTTGAAACTTGCGGTTTGGTTGGTAGATCAGGCGGTGCCTGATTTTTATAGAGAATCAGTGCCGATAGAAAATGCTTCACAGGAGATTGTGGAAAAATACTTAATAAAGTTGTGGGGATTGAAATTAGGAAGGAATAGTTCTAACGAGGCATATGCGTCAAGATGGATATTAGCGGCTCTTTCAGATTTTAATGGACAATTACAAGCTAGAGATATTATAAGATTTTTGAAATATGCTTCTAAACAGAATGGGAAAAAGCCTGCGTATTTTGACAGAGTTCTAATGCCTGTGGAAATTCGTAATGCGGTTTCGAATTGCTCAATGGATAAGATAAATGAAATTAAAACAGAATACGAAAGTTTAAAGCCAATATTTGAAAAACTTGAAGAACTGCCACCTGAAAAAAAACATCTGCCTATCAGTCAGGAGGAAAATTTGCTTAGCGCACAGGAAGAAAAATTAATGAAGCAGGCTGGGTATCTTACAAGAGAAGGCGATAATTTATATTTACCTGAGATAATCAGACACGCATTAGGATTTAGATATGAAAGAGGGGCAAGACCAAGAGTATTGGCACTTATTCTTAGTAAATAGGCATTTGATGCTGATATTGCAAAGATGCTATTAAATTGTAGAACATATTCACTACGCTCTGATAACCCTAACTTCCAAAAATGAGTAGCCCTAATGAAGATAAAATTTAAAAACAGCCCGTATTTATGCAAAATTACTTGCAAAAATACGGGTTTTATTGTGCAATTGATATGAACGCCTATGGTGTGTATGGAAATGTAAGCGCAAAATAATTCGACGGATTGCAACAAATTAATTATCAACTCATAACAAGTATCAGGAAATGCTAGTATTTTACTATATTTATGTTTGCTAGATGCTGGCATTTTATTCTAATTATTATGAGGTAAAAGCTATGAGAGCACCAAGAGTACCAGTCGAAGAACAATACCGCCTGATCATGGAATGCCGCAAAAGTGGACTGTCTGATCATCAGTGGTGTTTAAACAATGGCGTTAATCCAGGCACCTTTTACAACTGGGTTAAGCGTCTCCGCAAGAATGGCTGCGGAGATGTTCCTGAGAAAAATCAGCTGTCAACTTATGAACATTCTCATCAGGAAGTTGTAAAAATCGAGATGAATTCCATTTCGGTTCCCACTGACATGAATAAAAATACTGATACAGCCACAATGGAGTTAATGATTGGAAACATGAATCTGCGTATTTCAAACGAAACTGATCCATTGCTTCTTGCTAAAACAATCCAGATACTTGCGGAGCTTTCATGCTAGGCGATATAACAGCTACCGGCGAGCTTTATATTGTGACAGGGTAAAGGCACTTCTATGGGAAAATGATGGCTTTGTACTCTTGGAACAACTCAGTGGGGTCAGGCACAATTAAATCTTTATAAATTAATAAATTTGGATATACGGACTATTGAAATTGTATATTAAGTGTGATAACATAAAAAACAACTTGAGGTAGGGAACGTTTAATAACGGCTAAAATTTGTGAATTATTAAACTATTAGGATTTGAATATGAAAACAATAAGTGACAGAATATTTGAAAAATTAAAAGAAAAAGGTATGAGTCAGAAGGAGTTTTCACAGAAGACTGGCATTGCGGAAAGTTCAATTAGTGACTGGAAGAAAAAACATACTAATCCGGTAAGTGACAAGATATTGATTATATGCGAGGTGCTGGATATTTCGCCATATGAGTTATTGTCAGGAGCAGAGCATATTGGAACCAGAAGCAGGGATAATCAGACATATGTTTTTGCAAAAGATACTGAACTTGGAATGGTAGTTGAGACGTATCAGCAGTTGGATTATAAGCAGCAAAAGAGACTTTTGGGCTATATGGATGCTTTGAAGATGAACAACTAGAAAAAATGTAATTTTGTACCACATGATACGTAAAAACGAAAAAATTCTCACAAGAGAGGATGAAGATTATATATTCAAATGAAGAGTACTGGGTATGGTTGTCCAGATGCAAAAAGAATAATTCATTCTTTATGATTATTTTATTTGATTGAAATACCGATACGTGGTAATATGAATTTGAAAGAGAGGATATAATGGTTAAGGAAAATGTTAATGAACTGGTGGATAAACTTACTCTATTTGATGATGATTTAATGAGTAGAGTTTTCGACAATAATATCGAAGCAACAGAGCTTATGCTTAGAATCATATTGGGAAGGAACATTAATGTAATTAGTGTTATTGGACAAGATGAGATAAAAAGTCATGAAGTAGGTGGAAGAAATATAACATTGGATGTTCATGCGATTGATGTGAACGGTGATGAAATAGATATTGAAGTACAAGGAAATTCGGCAGGGGCACATATCAGACGAGCAAGATATCATAGCAGTATGGTAGATTCTAAAATGTTAGACGAAGGACAGGAATTCAGGCAACTTAAGGATTCGTATATCATATTTATATATAAACATGATAAATTTAGAAAGGGTTTACCAGTATATCACATAGACCGATATATAAGGGAAACAGAAGAATTATTTGATGATGGTTCCCATATTATATATGTAAATGGTAACTATAAAGGTAATGATGAAATTGGACAGCTAATGAATGATTTTCGTCAGACAGATTCAGATAAGATTCATTATGCTGCATTAGCAAAAGGTGTAAAGCATTTTAAGGATACTGAAAAGGGGCGTGAGCAAATGTGTGAAGCAGTTGAAAAATATGCAAAAGAATATGCAAAGGAATATGCAAAGGAATATGCGGTAAAGGAAAAGATGATTTCTGTGAAAAATCTTATGGAGAATATGGAACTTACAGTGGATCAGGCACTAAATGCTTTGGGAATTCAAGGGGATGAAAGAAAAACCATAATAAATCAATTACAAAACCGAAATTAGGATATTTAAGTAGAGATATATTAAAAAATTTTTAGAACACAAATATAAGATGTTCTGGATTGAAATGCTAAAGAGTGTCATGGCACACCCAAATAGAAGCCCCAGTAGCTGGAACTACTGGGGCTTCTATTTAATTGAGCTGCTACAATTAACAGTGGGGTTAGGCATCATTATATTTCTTACAAAAATACAGAGTTTTATATATAACCTATCTGCCTAAATACATTGAATTAGGATGAAAGACGATATTAAAAAAGAGTGCAAACTGCTTGCAATTAGCAATCAAACGAAATATAATGAAGAAAAAAGAGGAGGCGATATCTATGGCAAGAACAGCAAATGTATTTGCACGTGTTGAGCCTGAAGTAAAAGAGCAGGCAGAGCAGGTGCTTGATCGACTTGGCATTCCAATGTCCAATGCGGTAGGAATGTTTCTGAGACAGATTGTACTCCAGAGAGGAATTCCTTTTGAAATGAAACTTCCGGCTTATGAGGAACCTGTTGCGTATGGTTCTCTTACAAAGGAACAGTTCGATGCAGAAATAGAAAAAGGCATGGAAGATATTAAAGCAGGCAGAGTATATTCAGCAGATGAAGTTGAAGCAGAAATGAAACGGGAATTTGGTATATGAAATATAAAGTGATGTATACAGCAGGAGCCAAAAGAGATCTGAGAAATATTTTCAGATATATTTCAGAGGAACTGTTAGCTCCAGAGAACGCTGCCAGACAGACAGACCGAATTATGGCTGCTATTCGAAAGCTGGACACCATGCCGAATAGAAACCGGCTTTATGATGAAGAACCATGGCATAGCAGAGGACTTCGGTTCTTTCCGGTGGACAATTATTTGGTATTTTATAAGACAAATGATGAAAATGAAATAGTGTATATAGTTCGAATTATGTATCGTGGACGTGATGTTCGCAAGCATTTAAGCCGGACAGAGGACATTTCAGAAAATTAAAATTTAATATGGAACCAGAGGTTTGAGCAGTTAGTCTATGAAAAATAGGGGAGCTGCTTTTTTCATACAAAGTCCATCTGAAGATGTGTGATTTAATGAGTGGTGGGGGCAGGCACCAATGTGGTCAAAAAGCATCAACTTAAGGAAAATGTCTTAAGTTGATGCAAGATAAAATTATCGAGCTGTTATCTGGGCGGAACATATTGGTGTTTATGATTCCTTATCTTGTCCAAAATCGGTTCTCATTTTTGTCAGGCATCAGCTCATTTCATTGCCGCAACTTTGCAATTTATAATAGTTATCAATTGAATATTAACCTAAAATTCGCTATACTGAATAATATAATTTGTCGAAAATATGTTTGCCGAAAGGACGGATTGCAACAAGTTAATTATTTACTCATAATAAGTATCAGAAAATGCTAGTGTTTTACTATACTTATATTTCAGTCGACTTTTTAAGACGGTGGAGGGCATGAGTCCGAGTTGGCATAGGAAAAAGTGGTAAAGTATAAATTGTTTTTACTGCAATCTGAAGAGTTATTGTGAAGGAGAGGTAAAGAATGGATGAGCATGATGTAGTGGAAGCTGGAACTGATTTACTTTTTGGGGATCCTAAGTCAGTCTTAAAAAAAATAGGTTTATCTATTTTGGATAAGAAACAGTTTGAGGCTATATTCGTATCAGCTGGGAAAACGGTTGCTGAATATGAAAAAGATAACACAGAGCAGAATGACATTAGGAGGATTTTGTTCTGTGAGGAAACTATGAGACTTTTAGCTAATGAAATAAGAAAGAGTAATAGTTTTGATTGGCTAAATGATTTGGATAGATGTGTTAATGATTTACTTTCTTTAAGTGAACTTGATAGCATCAATAAAGCTAGATGCAAGAAACATTTTGAGGATATAGTAATTTATCAAATTAAAAAGTTATTTCCGCAGAGGTATGGTTCTTATTGCTTGGGAGATATCCATGACAATGTTAATAGTTTGATGGCTTCAACGCAATCTAGTAACGAGACGCTCAATAAGATTCTTGAATTGATGAGTCAAAATGATGGTGAATACAATCAAAAGAGTCCAACGACACATGAAGACTGGCAGGATAAGAGTTCATATACATTACTTGAATGGCATTTGGAGAGGGCGGAAGTTGATGGTATATTTGCGCACAAAGATAGCTATACGGATGATATTATTAAACTAACAGAAGCGTGGCAAAAGGAACGTGATGAATATCCGGGTTGGTATATTATTCCATATAATACAGCGGTAGAGTTAAATATGTATACCGACGAGAAGGGATTGCTACAAAAGCATGAGACGGTAAATATTGACGTAATGTTGGATTTTGCGTATGAATTATGCTGGAGACGGATAAAAATAATGTTACCATATAGCGAGTATGAAGTATTTCACTTAAGACAGATATGGGACAAGTATTATGTAAAGATTACAGAAAATGCCGGTGATTCAGACAAAATACGAAAGTGGTTCTATATAGGACAGATACTGCTTTCTGATTATAGGGAGTCTATGAATTGGAACGAATGGCAGCGGCTTATGGACATTTTGATTGTCTATCAGGAGAGTGGAAATAATGGTAAAGTCGACTTAATGATAGAAAGAGCTAAGGCATGTTATTTTAAATTAGATATACCGAGTTTGAGAAGGGAGTTGGATCAGTGCGATATTCCTAAGGAGTGTTATGAACAGAGACTGTTGGTAATAGGACTCGAGTTGGAATGTGGAAAATTGGAAGAATCACTTGAAAAGTTAAAGCAGCTCAGACAAGATTTAATTTGTAAAGTAGATGAGAATAATGAAAATTATTATCTAAAGAGTTTAGAGGCATCGGTATTACAATTACTTTCTATTTGTCAGCAGGCATATTCTTTGCATAAAGAAATATACGAATTTGAGCAAATGGGAATCGATGAGATATTAGAAGAGATTGAGCGAAAAAAAGAATTTTTTGACTGGGAATCATGGAAAAATAATGTTGCTAAAGAACTTTTTAACCATTGTGTTGATAACCAATTTGAAAAGGAAACATTTGAACTAAACAGGAGTACAGTGACCATATGTTCATATAGTCGTTCGGGTCATGCGGAAGGATACCAGCTTTATAAAGTGTTAGAGAAACTTGGAATCCCATTTAAATGTGGATGCGTTACTGTTATTTCAGATATGGAATTGTCTTTGATAGCGTCTATTTATAATTTTAATAATAGATTAGGTTTGTTACTGTTAGTTCGTTGTTCAAGTACAGGGACAATAGAAAAACTTGTTAATAGAAAATTTGTAATGGATTTAGAGAGTGGGTATATTGACGATGTTATAGATATTTTAATAAATGCTATTGAGGTTAATATCGGTGAAATAATTGCAATGGGAAATGGTTTCCCGGAATATTTAGCTGGGCATATAAGGGAAAATGTTCCGATATTATTGCAAAGATTTTCAAGCCGGGCATCTGAAAGGATGCAAAAAAAGGAATTACAGTTTATTCAGAAAATTATGAGTTATAGGAACATTCCACCTCGATTTGAAGTAACTCAATTAATGGATAAGCTATTACGGCAAATATCCGAACGTATGAAGGTTAAGCTACTTCATCTAATGATGGAAACTGAGATTGTAGAGCAAGTAACAATGCATTCGAGAGTTGACGGTTCAAATGGAATAGATTTTTTTGACTGTTATTTTAACAAGCAAGGATTGGATACTTTGTTTGAAGAATATCATGTGTTGATAGATGAAGATGTGATAAATTGGCTATTAAAAGATGATTGGAAGTCTGATTACGAATGGAAGACAAAAGTCGTAAGATTAAAGATTTTAGATGAATATCATCTTTTAAACACTAAACAGCATGATGAATATGTGAAGTTACTTTGGTCAAATATTGACGAGAAAACTCAATTGCCGAAATTGGCCGGTTATTACTTATGGGTATATGAAACGCTGCCATACATTGATGAATCAATTCCCAAATTGTCGGTTAAGAATTATTTTATTACAAATGATATTGCTAAGGATAGCAATGATTTGTATTTAAAACAATTGACACTTTTATGTGCAAATACGGAGCTGGGCTATTGGAATGAAAACGATGTGCTTATTATTATAAATAAGATAAGTAAATACTGGTACAAAATCGCAGAGAATACAGCAAATATTATGTTTGAGGATAATTCTAGAAAAGCTGTATATGCAATAGCAGCTGTGCTGGAAAATTGTAATGGTATGATTTCCGATGAAGCACGAGAGATTCTTATTAAATTGGCACATGAAATGAATGAAAAGGGGATTTACACAAAGTGTTTTGATATATTTATTTTGCGGGATGAACAATGGGAGCGTGATGTACAAGAGAATATTTTTGCAATGAATGAATCTCAATCAATAGATTCACTTAGAGCTATGGAAAAGTATATTATACGTTATCCTGATAGTATTACTACCAGTGAAATGCTTGGAAAGATAGTCGAATTAATTGAGCTTAGGAAAGAACCAGGATTGCTTTCAGCTATATGGATATTACATAATCTGGTATATGCGAAGAATACGGTTATAGATACTATTGGAATTGAAAGAATAGATAGATTACTGTTTTTTTTGGCAGAATTAATTAACTACGATAATGCTGCTATGAAAGATATTAAGCATTGTATTGAGCTTCGACAGGCTTGTGCGGCTCTGGCTTTTAGACTATTTGATTGGAAGACAGTAAATTGCGGTAAGGGTGTGGAAAAATGGCGTGAGATTTGTAAATCATCTGATGAGGCAAACGAGGTACGTAATCAGTGGATATGGTAAATTTTGCAGGAACTTACTAGTATTTTGGGGTTTTTAGCTATACTATTACCCATCCGTAAGGACGAAAACTATGAGAAAAATTATCTGATAGGAAAGTATTGTGCAATTCCTACCTTAAAGAGTATTGATATTTTTAAGGGAGATGGGTGGTCGGAGGACATTGGTTTAGCATCGACCGGAGTGGAACGGAGAGATTAGGATGGGGAAAAAGGACAGAACAGATAACAGAAAAATTCGTGAGCAGAGAAAGCAATTCAAGGTACCGGAATTATGTTGCCAAGGCATATACAAAATGCAATGTTGATGCAGAGATTTTACTGAATTCATTGTACTGGTTCGAATATCAGAAACAACAAATGGCATAGTTTTGCTTGTAAATTTCATATAGAAAGAGTACTATAGTTTTAGAAGACTATGCTATTTCAGCATTGATAGTAAAAATATATCTGATTATAAGTTTACAGTAGGAAATCAAATTTTAAAACCGGTTAAGAAAGATGGTAAATATTATGTTGATTTAACAGGAATATTACTAGCCAATTATTCTAAATCATTTACTATAAATGTAAATGGAAAAGCGTTTGTTACATATAGCGTAAATGATTATTGTAATAAAGTGCTAAATTCAAAAAATAGTAGTAATAAATTGTCCGATTTAGTGACTGCGATTTATGAATTAGGTACTGCAACAAAGTAATTAACTGGAAATTAAGGAATAATGTTACATGAAATTTAATAAGACAAAACCAATTGCGTTAGGAATAGCATTCACTCTCGCCCTAACACCGATTCACGCAATCACATATGCAGACACCAATTCAGACAGTGCATCGATAAATGTTCAGACTGCACAGACAGAATATAAATCAGGATTTGTATTCACTAAGAGCAGCTACGTTTATAGAAAAGGCGCTGATTTGACAGTATGTGTATCAAAGAGCAATCTTTCTGTGGCTTGTGATTCATATAAGCTGTTTTATATATCGGACGGAAGTGAGCAAGCAATTGACCGGAACTCATATACAATCAGAGTTCTTGGGGATGCGGTATATTTTACTTTATCCACGAATTGGCTGAGCCAGTACAGCCCTCAGGATATTGATATTACTGCGATTGCTTACAATGGAACTGCTGAGGTATCTAAGACAAATGCTAAGCTTGTTTCTGAGGATGGCTTTGATATAGACTTTGCAGCCGGAACAGTGTGTGTCAATCAGACAGAAAATATCAGAACTAACGGACAAGGCAAACTGACACAGGATGCGCGGTCGCAGGCTGGCGGAAAAAAATACATATATGTAGTTGACTCAGTAATTTCTCAGGATGAAAGCATCATAAAAATATCCAATGTCGGTAATGAGTGGAAATATACCGGAATGAAGCCTGGAAAGACAAAACTCACAGTACGTTATCACTACTATTATGGCAAGGAAAAATGTACCGGTGAGAAAACTGCTGAGTATGAAGTGGTTCCTGCCACATATACACTCGATGAAGAACGTGGCAGCTCTGGTATGCTTATAAACCGTGGCGTCTCATATACATGCAATCTTAGAACAAAGCAGACAACCTATGATAAGAGTGGCAAGGCTGTAAGTAAATATGTAGATAATGTTGCATACGAATGGTATATAAGTGAAAAAGAAGAATATGTTGCGGTAAACATAGAACAAACTGCACAGAATAAGCTTAAAATAACACCAGCAAATGCCTCGGAATCAGGAGCTTTTTGTATAGGAATAAGAGCACTTGATGCTTCCGGTAATGTTTATTTTGAAGAAGAATCAATATGGTATCTGGTAACAGATGGACAGGCAGATGGAGATCATGGAGATTCATCAGAAACTGCAAATCCGGGAAATACCTCATCCGGAAGTCAAAATACAAACACAGGAAGCGAAAAGGTAAGTGTATCGAAGAGTCAGAGTATATCCTTATTGGAGAATCATAATATCGGTCTAAATATCTACTGGAAAATGACCGGCTCTACGTATGACATAGGAGACTGCATGGTCAAGTACACCTATGAAGGTGACAGCGGAACACCACACTATGTGGCATTGAACCGGAGTCCGGTTGGTGATGGCGAATCATATTGCTCAAGAATTGATATAAGCGCAGTTGAGATGACCGAAAAAGTAAATTTACAGTTACTCTCTAATAGTGGAAAAGTCCTGGATACATTTTCAACATCAGTAGAGGATTATTCCAAGAGCTTATTGGCAAGCAATACAAAAGAATATGCAGCATATAAGCCGGTGGTAAAAGCGATGTTGAATTATGGCGCTGCATCACAGCAGTATTTTGAATTTATGACATATGCATTAGCCAACAGAAGCCTTACGAATGCCGATAAGACGATACAACAAATTCCACAGGCAACGCTGAAGCAGTATGCTGCCAATTCAAGTATCCGCCAATTTTCAATGAGTGGAATACACTATTACGGATCGAGCCTTGTGGTGGGAGATGATGTAAAGCTCAGACACTATTTTAAGCTTGATTCCGGCAGAGATATATCAAATTATTCGTTTGCAACGTATGTGGGCGGAGATATGATAGGCTATGCTACACCATGTCGTTCGAAAGATAAAGACATGTATTATATAGAAGTAACTTGTACAAACAGAAATTTCTTTTCTGGCATGAGGACGATAGTATCGAATGGAAATACAGAAACTATATTGGACTATCAGCCGATGAACTACATTGCAAAAGCATATGGCAGTTCAAAGCTAACCTCTGAATTGAAGACGTTGCTTGATGCAATGTATTGGTTTGAATATCAAAAAATTAAATAAATTGTTGCATAAAATATAGTACTAGAGTATAATTCCTGACTTTGAGAGTTGAAGTTAGAGGAAATTCAGCTTGCTAAGAAGCATGCATATATAAAAGAAAATTATGAAAAGTGGAATTTTTTAGAGGCTTTTTCAGCGTCTGACGATTATAAGACAGAACCTATAGATTTCTATTTCGAATTTAAAAAGTCATCTACTTGCAGCTTGGCTGAATTGGTAAAAAAGGAACATAGATATATATGCAATGATGAGTATATTAAAGAGCATTCAATTGATGATTTAAGCGAGTGCATTGTAGTGCACAACCGTAAGCAGGCTTTGAAAATATTTGCAAATATCAATAGAATATTTGATGATTATTTGAGCAAGGCTGGGCTTGAAGGAATTGAGTATTATCGGCAGTATTTTGAAATTAGTGTAAGAAGAGATGGAATGCCACAAGTATTTTTGCCATATAGTTGGACAAGTAAAGAGTATCTGATAAAGGAAGAACCCCTTCTTTTGTTATCTGATTTACAGAAATTTATTAACCAAGTAGTCTTGATTGACTACATCATAATTATACTAGGATATAGAAAATGAAATTTAATTTTAACAAAAAAATGGTTAGCACAATAGTGATATTGATTTTTGGCGTAGCAATTACAGCTGCAGCATTGTCTGCAAAGAATATAGCGCTTGAAAATAAAACAAGCTCAGAAATAGCCACAGAGGCAGTATCAGCTACAGAGATGATATTGGATACAGAAAATACAGAGACTAGTAATGTGGATAAGAATTCTGACGAAAGTTCAACAACTACAAAAGAAACGGGCAAAAGTTTGAAAGATACAAAGAGCTCATCAGAAAACACCGATAATAATGATTCCAGGGATTCATATGAGACTGATATAATGAAAAATGATGAATCAGAAAACACTTCAGACGATGTAAATAAAACAGGTGATAAGATTGATAAAAAATCTGAAAAAAACAATTCAGGAGATAGTGGTTCAGGCACAGATGATTCAGATAATGACAATTCAGGAATGAATAATAATAATGAACCGAAATCTGATAACGGAGTGATAGAGCTTCCAATTATACCGATTGACTAATGTGACGTTAGTTGTGGTTTTACCTACATTTGAAGAAGAAACGTAAGAGGAGTTAATACAATGGAGAAAGTCGAATGAAGACAAAAAAGTTTTTATCATTGGTGTTAAGTGTGGCTATGATATTAGGTGTGGCTGTTCCGGTCGCAGCAGAACCGGTGTCAGCAGGGCAAGGCGTTGAAGCAGAACAACAGCCAATTGTAGAAAATAGCATTACAAGTGGATATATTCTGAGTGATTTGGATTATAATACACCGGTGTATGAACCGGATGAGGCGGTGCCGTATTCTGATGATTGGGGATATTCTGCAGATGAAACTATAGAGAACAGGTATCCGGCAAATGGAGTCAGCGATATCAAGGCGAAATATCCGTCTGTTCGTAATCAAAATCCTCTTGGCACATGCTGGACATTTTCGTCAATAGGTCTTGCAGAGTTTGATCTGATTAATGATGGTGCGTTTGATAAAAATATAGATCTTAGTGAACTGCATCTGGCATATTATGCATATAATTCGCTGTTAGATCCGCTTGGTGGAACAGAGGGGGACTATGCAAAGTACTATATGAATAATACAAGTGTTCAGTATGGTTATCTCAATCGTGGTGGCAACTATTTGATGGCGGCACGCAGAATGGGACAGTGGTGTGGTCCGGTAAGCGAGAGTGATGTACCATATAGTAAGGTGGCAAGCAACGGATATACAGCAAGCACTATTGATACTTTTCTTAATACAGGTTTATCTGATGAATATGCATATTTAAAGGACAAGGCACATCTGGAAAATACATACATGATTAATATCAAGGAAAATGCATCAGATGTGAAAAAAGCCATAAAAAAATATGGTGCAGTGGGAATTATGTATAGTCATAATGATACCGGATATCATTACATAAATAACAGTTATAATGATAAAACAAATAACAGAGCAGGTCATGCGGTAATGGTTGTTGGATGGGATGATAACTATTCTAAAGATAATTTCAGAGACGGTGTTAAACCTGAAAAAGATGGTGCATGGCTTATTCGTAATAGTTGGGGAGACGGAACCGGTTCATATTATAATCAGAGTTATTTCTGGATGTCATATGAAACGTTTTCTTTATCCGATACGGCTTGGGTGTTTGATTTTTCTGCTAATGATGGATATGATAACAATTATCAGGTTGATGGAGGATTAAATGTAGCCCATCAAAGCGGTTACAGGAAATTGGCCAATGTTTTTACTACTCAGACAAAACAGGGAGTATCTTCTGAGGACTTAAAAGCAGTTTCCCTGTCTATTACATCTAAAACAAATGTGAATTATACAATAGAGATTTATACAGATTTAAAAGATAAGACAAAGCCAACCAGCGGAACAAAGCAGGAGACTGCTACCACTACAGGGCAGACAACCTATGCCGGAGTATATACCATTCCACTTAAAGCAGCGGTTAATCTGAAGCCTGGGACAAGCTATTCGGTTGTAGTGACTACTGATACACCTGCCATTGACATTGAGGCAGCGATGACCGGTGATGTAAATTATAATAATGAAATGGTGTGGGAGAATCATGTGTCAAGTGATAATACGGCAAGCTATTATTTCTATGGTACAGGGTTGGCATATTCCCGCAATTGGAATTATCAGAATGTGTATGGTAATTTCTGTATTAAAGCATTTACCGCCAATAATGTAGAAAAAGATTCTGAGAAGCTTGTTGGCAGGAGCCTTACTTTAAAAGATAATATTGACATGAACTACTATATGGAGCTTCCTGAAAGTATCAAATCAAACAGCAACGCATATATGGAGTTTACGGTGAATAATAGCCAGCCATACAAGGTCAGCGTAAACGATGCAATCCCTGTTGAGAAAAACGGAAAGGTTATATATAAGTTTGCATGTCCGCTAAATGCTGCACAGATGTCAGATACGGTTAAAGCCAAAATGGTGGTGGATGGTAATAGTGGAAATGAGTACACTTACAGTGTAAAAGAATATGCCACCGAGCTCCTGTCAAAATCAAACGAGTATCCGGAAGAAACCATTAAGCTGGTGAAGGCACTCTTAAACTATGGAACGGCAGCGCAGAACTTCTTTAAATATAACACTGATAAGCCGGCAAATGCTGGTTTGAGCGATACAGATAAAGCTGTAGCAGCAGCTGATTTTGCTGCATATAAGGCTGTTATTAAAACAGATAGTGCAAATAGTCAGAGTAATGGACTGACATATTACGGAAGCTCTCTGATATGTAAGTCTGAGATGACAGTAAGACATTATTTTATGGTGAACGAAGGCTGTGATATAAACAATTACAAGTTCAGCTATGTTAATGCAGATGGCAATGAAGTCAGTCTGACATCTAAAAAGGCTTCAGATGGGGTGTATTGTGTAGATATAAACGGAATAATGGCACGCAACCTGAATAGTAATTATGCATGCAAAGTCACCGGAAAGAATAAGGCCTGTATTTTCGAGCTGGACTATGGTCCGTTCAGCTATGCGGAGAAGGTGCTTAATAGTGGAAATACATCTTCTAAATTAAAGAATTTGATGAATGCATTATATTGGTATTGGTATTATGGATATAGAAATTAAAAAGACTGCATAATTAAAACCACCGCAGAATTTAACGCTTTAACTAAGCTAAATTTCTGCGGTGGTTTCTTTTATTAAATGTTACTCCATCACAAGCTTATCGTTTGTTGTGCATCATGTTCGATAAGTAGATCTATAATATGATCACATGAAATAGAAAGAAATGATACACAGGCTAAGGAAACCCAATAATTGTTAATTAAATTATTGCAACATGCATAATAAAATAGTAATATGGAACTATAAGTTATCAATAAACTGAAACAATGCAATGCTGTTTTATAATGGCAGAAGTCGGGAGGAACAACGTATGAACAAAAGACTAATTAGCCTTGTTTTAACATTCATTATGTTGATTACAATGGTTCCGTCAACTATTGTAGAGGCAAGTGAAGTAACGACAATGGAAAGCGTCAAAGCTTCGAGCAACCGATCTGAGAGCAACCAATCAGAGGTCACGAAACCGGAGGAAAATACTATCTATGCGGTAAATCCACTGTATGAGGATGTTATCAGCATTGATGATTTAAAGAGGAAGCTTGACTCCGAAAGCTCAGATAAGGAGTATGCAGATGGCGAGCAGCTCTTTGGGTCGTCCACAGGACAGTATTTTTCGGATTATGACAGTGCCGTTTCATATCTCAGAAAGCAGATGGTTAGCAGAGAAACGGAAATAACCTTGAATTTCCCTGCATCCTGGTTTACTTCACACAAAGATGGGCTGTATTGGGATTTATTATATGATGCAATGAAGTGCGACGATAGCTCTACCGGACAGGAGGGGGATGCCCTCATATATGGGTTTGGAGGCTGTCGTCTTTCATACAGTAATGCAGGATATATACAATATACCATGTCATATCATTCTGATGCAGAGCAGGAAGCGAAGCTGACAGCGGCTGTGGCTGAGGCAATGGCAAAACTGCAGCTTAATGGTCTGAGCGAAGCCAAAAAGATTACAAAGATTCATGATTATATCTGCAATCATGTCGATTATGCATACAATTCAACCGAGGAGCAGATATATACAGCTTATGGCGCTCTTTGCACCGGAAAAGCTGTCTGTCAGGGATATGCTGTGCTTTTCTACAGACTGTGCAAGGAAGCAGGGCTGTCGGTCAGAATTATCAGCGGTACCGGAAATGGAGGACCGCATGCGTGGAACATAGTGCGAATCGGCAGCAAATACTATAACGTGGACTGTACCTGGGATGGACAGGATGCGGCCACATATAATGAGTTTCTGTTGAAATCAGAAGCTGATTTTAGAGATCATACCCGTGAATCGTGGAAGGTGGCAGGCAGTCATTATCTGGACTATACGTCAGCTGAGTTTAACGCGCAGTATCCTATGACTGAAAAATCCTGGGATGAGTCGACTACATATGCACATAGCAAGGAGGAGGCGTCAGGTGCTGTGACACTAAAAGCAGGATGGAATGATCCTGTACTGGGACAGCCGACCATATTCCATGTGTCTGCAACAGGCGGCTCAGGAAACTATAAATTCAGAATGGATGCACCGAGCTATTCGAGCCCAAATCAATGGGCATTCGAATCAGTAGCGGATCCAAGCCGCGGTGAGTGGATGAATTATACATCAGAGTGTGCTTCAAACGATTATACATTTACCATGACTGCTACCGGTACCTATAACTTTAGGTTTTATGTGATGGATAAAACAGCAGGGGTAAATTACTTGCGAGTGAGTTTCAATATAAGTGTATCGGATGATAAATACCCGAGTGTTGACTCGATTGTCAAGTCTGCAGTAGCTGAGTGCAACAGCAAAACTGATGGCTCAGAGTATGCAAAAGCCCTTTGGCTGCATGACTGGCTGCTTGACCAGCTTGAGTATGATAAAACCCTGAAATGGTCTTCGGCTGAGAGTGCGCTGACCAGAGAGCTTGGCACCTGTCAGTCGTATGAGAGTGCATATGCAAAGCTCCTTACTGCAGCAGGAATAGAAAACAGCGAGACAAGGGATACCTATGATGGACACACCTGGAATGCCATGAAGCTGGATGGACAGTGGTATCAGACGGACTGTACCTGGGATGACAGCAGCGATAATTGGTATAGCTTTGACCAGAGACGTTTGTATTTTGGTCTGACGGATGAGCTGATGGCCATAGCACATCCGGGACATAGCAAAATTTATACCACAGATGATTATAAAACGCGTTCAACAAGCCTTGCCGACAATTATTTTGTAAGGACAGGAGATGCCGCAAAGTGGGCAAAAGCATACTCAGACAGGATTCAGAAAAATCTGGATGCAGGAAAGACAGAGTTTGAAATAACAGCGGACAATGCTTCTTATCCACCGAGTATTTCAGGTATTCAAAATGGTATTATAGCGTATGCGATAAATCAAATGACATGGACTACAGACAAAGCAGCGGTAACATTAAATGCAACAGGAAGTGCAAATAGTTTTAAATTTACAGCTGAATACGCTTCAAAGAGTCCTGAGGTCAGCTTGTATGGCAGAAGCATAACCCTTAAAGACAACATCGATGTAAACTATTACATGGAAATGTCTGATTCGGTGTTTGAGCATGATGCTTATCTGGAATTTAAAATCGGTGGTCAGACATATAAGCTTAATGCGAGTGACGCCGCTGAGGTAAATGAGAACGGTAAAACCTTATACAAGTTCTCATGTCCGGTGAATGCAGCACAGATGTCTGATACCATCGAGACAAGAATAGTGATTGATAACAATACTAAGGAAGAGTTTTCCTACAGTGTAAAGGAATATGCCACCGAGCTCCTGTCAAAATCAAACGAGTATCCGGCGGAGACTATTAAGCTTGTGAAGGCACTCTTAAACTATGGAACCGCAGCGCAGAACTTCTTTAAATATAACACGGATAAGCCGGCAAATGCTGGTTTGAGCGATACAGATAAAGCTGTAGCAGCAGCTGATTTTGCTGCATATAAGGCTGTTATTAAAACAGATAGTGCAAATAGTCAGAGTAATGGACTGACATATTACGGAAGCTCTCTGATATGTAAGTCTGAGATGACAGTAAGACATTATTTTATGGTGAACGAAGGCTGTGATATAAACAATTACAAGTTCAGCTATGTTAATGCAGATGGCAATGAAGTCAGTCTGACATCTAAAAAGGCTTCAGATGGGGTGTATTGTGTAGATATAAACGGAATAATGGCACGCAACCTGAATAGTAATTATGCATGCAAAGTCACCGGAAAGAATAAGGCCTGTATTTTCGAGCTGGACTATGGTCCGTTCAGCTATGCGGAGAAGGTGCTTAATAGTGGAAATACATCTTCTAAATTAAAGAATTTGATGAATGCATTATATTGGTATTGGTATTATGGATATAGAAATTAAAAAGACTGCATAATTAAAACCACCGCAGAATTTAACGTTTTAACTAAGCTAAATTCCTGCGGTGGTTTCTTTTGTGCTTATCTGTTTACAATGCTATCAAGCACAAAATAGGCGATTTAAAATATTTGCAAAAAAGATAGAAAGAGATCCGGGAATTGTGTTGGGCAGATTGTTGAATGATGGACAAGATGACTTATTTTCTAAGCTATCAGATGAAGAACTTAAATATTTTGACATTAACACAATTGCACAACCTATAAGAGAGACTATGGAGTGTATTGCGGAGCGGATTAAGAGAGAATTGCAGGATTATCTTATAAGCGGAGAAGAACTGAATAGATTAGCTAATGATAGCTGGTTTGATAAATCAGTCAAATTTGAAGAGAGGTAAAAGGGAATGAGACAAAAAGAATTTACACAGAAAACAGTCGGTGAAAAGCAAGGATTTAATCAATAGGTCAAGAAATAGCTAAGTGTTCTCAAAAAGAGTATGAAAGAACGATGGTTAACAAGTCTATTGGATTATTTTTTACTCTTGGAGATGATGCTATAAGGGTTATTGTTCAATAAACGGTTTTTATGCAATTTTACCACTTCACCGCATTAAAATTTAATGCTTTTTTTATAAAATATACAAAAAGTAACAAAAAGTACTGGACAAAATGTCCTATACGAGGTAAAATGCATATATGTAATCAAACAGCACATTTGAAGGTTGTGCAGATAGTATTGGTTATATTTTGCGAATTGGGGGGATTTTTCATGAGAATATATCATGCTAAGGATTATGCAGATATGAGCAGAAAGGCTGCAAATATCGTATCGGCACAGGTGATTATGAAGCCTAATTGTGTATTGGGACTGGCTACAGGCTCTACACCTATCGGCTTGTATAAGCAGCTCGTTGAGTGGTTCAAGAAGGGGGATTTGGACTTCTCAGAGGTTATGACGGTGAACCTTGATGAGTACAAGGGATTAAGCCGTGAGAATGACCAGAGCTACTATTATTTTATGCATCAGAATTTGTTTGATCATGTGAATATTCCGGTTGAGAATACTCACCTGCCAAACGGTATGGAACCGGATTCACAGAAGGAGTGCAAGCGCTATACAGAGCTGATTCAGTCTCTTGGCGGTGTTGATTTACAGCTTCTTGGTATCGGACACAATGGCCATATCGGTTTTAATGAGCCGGGCGAGTCTTTTGACAAGCAGGTACACTGTGTGAATCTGACAGAGTCTACTATTGAGGCCAATAAGCGCTTCTTTGCATCGGCTGATGATGTTCCGAAGCAGGCTTATACAATGGGTATCAAGACAATCATGCAGGCTAAGAAGATTCTTATTGTTGCAAGTGGTGAGGATAAGGCAGAGATTGTGCACAAGGCTTTCTTTGGACCGATTACACCACAGGTGCCGGCTTCTGTATTACAGCTGCACAATGATGTTACGCTTGTAGCGGATGAGGCTGCACTGAGTTGTTTGTAGATATTTTTTAGTTGAGAAGGTGCATATATATGATAATAAAAAATGCAAGGGTATTTACAGAGGATGGCAGCTTTATGCAAGGTGATGTTGTCGTTAAGGATGGCCGTTTTGACAGTGTTTTGAAGAGAACAGCTGACACGGACGCGGCTAATGACAGCGCACCGCAGGAGATTATAGATGCATCAGGTCTTATCATGATACCGGGTCTTGTGGATATTCATTTTCATGGATGCAAGGGAGCTGACATGTGTGACGGCACCAAAGAAGCGCTTGATGTGATTACAGCATACGAGGCTTCTATCGGAGTGACGAGCGTGTGTCCGGCTACTATGACCATTCAAAGGGATGAGCTTTTGAGTGTCATGAAAAATGCCGGTGATTATACTTATCATGGTGGTGCACATCTTGTAGGTATCAATATGGAGGGACCTTTTATCAGTCCTTCTAAAAAGGGCGCACAGGCGGCAGAGAATATCATGCGATGTGATTATGATTATTTCTGTGAGCTTCAGGATGCGGCCAATGGCTTGATAAAGCTTGTAGATATTGCTCCGGAGGAGCCGGGCGCGATTGATTTTATAGACAGGGTAAGAGGAAGTGTTGTGGTTTCAATAGCACACACAGCGGCTGATTATGACACAGCGGTAGAGGCTATTGAGCATGGTGCAAGCCATGCCACACATTTGTATAATGCGATGCCACCGCTTCATCACAGGAATCCCGGAGTTATCGGGGCTGTGAGAGATTCAGAAAAGTGTCATGCGGAGCTCATTTGTGACGGAGTGCATATTCATCCGTCGGTTATCAGGGCGACATTTGCCATGTTTGGTGCGAAGCGCATGATTTTAATAAGTGACAGCATGAGAGCCACAGGGCTTGAGGATGGAGAGTATACACTCGGTGGACAGGCAGTGACGGTCAGAGGTCCGCTTGCCACACTTCATGATGGGACAATTGCCGGCTCGGCAACCAATCTGATGGATTGTATGCGTTTCACAGTAAGGCAGGCAGGTATTCCGCTTGAGGAGGCAATTATGTGTGCTACAGCCAATCCGGCTAAGGAGATTGGCATCTATGATGAAGCAGGCAGCATTTCTGCAGGAAAGAGAGCAGATTTTGTGCTTCTCAATGATGATTTGGATATTGTGAGTGTGTATATCGACGGAAAGGAGATATCATGTTAGGTTTTTTTAAGAATAAATCAAAGGGAAAGGTGATCTGTTCTCCGTGCAACGGCAGAGTGGTTCCTATTACAGAGGTTCCGGATCCTACTTTTTCTGAGAAGATATTGGGAGACGGCGTGGCCGTGATTCCTTCTGAGGGCAGGTTTTACGCTCCGGCGGATGGTGAGGTGACAGCTGTATTTGATACGCTTCATGCTTTTACCATGACGACCACTCAGGGAGTCGAGCTGCTTTTGCACATTGGTCTGGATACAGTGACACTAAAGGGTGATCCTTTTAAATCACATATTTCCGTTGGTGATCAGGTGAAGAAGGGTGACCTTTTGATGGAGGCTGACCTGAAGCAGATTAAGGCAGCAGATCTTAATGTCATCACTCCGGTTTTAATTGGCAACACTGCTGATTATAGTGAGATAAAGATGCTCAAAGAGGGAAATGTATCCGCCGGTGATGAGATTTTAAGTCTCGCGTAGATTTGAATATAATTATATAATAATAACGAACTTTATTGGAGTATCTCCAGTTTAGTATACATAATGTAAAGGAGGGGAAATTTATGAAATTTCTTCAAAAACTGGGTAAAGCTTTAATGCTTCCCGTAGCAGTACTTCCTATCTGTGGTATCCTCATGGGTATTGGATATTATTTATGTCCTGCAACCATGCAGGGTGGTGACATCGAGGGTGTACGTAATTTAATAGGTCTGTTTTTAGTTAAAGCAGGGGGCGCTTTGATTGACAACATGGCCATCCTTTTTGTAATCGGCGTTGGTGTCGGTATGTCGGAAAAGAACGACGGTACCGGCGGTATTGCAGCTTTAGCTTCATGGCTGATGATGACAACACTCCTGTCTACAGACTTTGTTACAAAAATCATGCCATCTATCGCTGACAGCGCTACAAAGACACTTGCATTCGACAAGATTGCAAACCCATTTATCGGTATCTTAGCCGGTGTTATTGGTTCTTTGTGTTACAACAGATTTAAGGATACAAAGCTTCCTGACTGGCTGTCATTCTTCAGCGGCAAGCGTTGCGTAGCAATTATCGCAGGTGTTGTTTCAATCCTTGTATCTGTAGTATTACTGTTTGTATGGCCATTACTTTTCGGTGCTCTTGTAGCTATCGGTAAAGCAATCGTTGGTTTTGACGTAGTCGGCGCAGGTATCTATGCATTCCTGAATCGTCTGTTAATCCCTACAGGATTACACCACGCATTAAACAACGTATTCTGGTTCGATACTATCGGACTTGGAGACCTCTCTCATTTCTGGAATGGCGAGACATCAAAGGATGTTTCATGGAGCCTCGGAATGTACATGTCAGGTTTCTTCCCATGTATGATGTTTGGTATTCCTGGTGCAGCACTTGCCATGGTTAAGTGTGCAAAGCCTGCTAAGAAAAAGGCTGCCATCGGTATCCTTGCTTCTGCAGCTATCTGTGCATTCATCTGTGGTGTTACAGAGCCTTTCGAGTTTGCATTTATGTTCCTTGCTCCTGTTCTCTATGTGATTTATGCTTTACTTTATGGTATTTTCACAATGATTACAGTAGCTCTTGGATTTAGAGCAGGCTTCTCATTCTCAGCCGGTGCGATGGATTTATTATTCTCATCTTCACTTCCGGCTGCAGCAAAGACATGGCTCATCATTCCTCTTGGAATCGCAGCTTTTATCGTATTCTACATTGTATTCTATTTCGCTATCAAGAAATGGGATCTTAAGACCCCTGGTAGAGAGGATGATGATGTCGAGGCAGAGAAGAAGGCAGTGCTTACTAACAATGACTACACAGCAGTAGCAAAGACTATTCTTGAGGGCTGCGGTGGCAAAGACAATATTGCAAGCATTGACAACTGTATCACAAGACTCAGACTTGAGGTTAAGGATATCACTCAGGTTGATGACAAGAAGATTAAATCTGCAGGTGTTGCAGGCGTTATGAAGCCTGGCAAGAATTCTGTTCAGGTTATTATCGGAACCAAGGTTCAGTTTGTTGCGGATGAGTTTTCTAAGCTTTGCGAGTAGATTTGTTCTGCAATATAGCAGTGCTGATTCACATTAGGTGATTCACATAATTTCATAATACATGATTAAAAGCCACACCGGGTGTTATGTCTGGGGTGGCTTTTTTGAGTTCGGGCCGTAAGCTCTGCCCGGTCGTGGTGCACACGGAAATGTATAGCTTTACAGCAAGGGTTGAAAAACAAACAAACGTTTGCTATAATAAATGAAGCGAGGAAATAAAAGTATATTAGGTTTAGTAATTTAAGTATTCATTTAATTTATTGTAATTAGGGAAAATCCAATATCAATCGATTGATAGAAAGAGTGATTTTATATGAACATATGGCTTAAGTTAAGGAAAACAGCAGCAATTGCAATATGTGAGTTACTTGCAATTGCTACAATTTTTACAGGCTGTGCCTCCACTGATTTATCCGGCACGGAAGGTGCCGGGCATGCCGCAGGAGCTGTAGTGGCAGGTGAGGATTCTTCCGGCACTTTAGGTAGCAAGGATAAAGTGGATAAGCCACAGGAGGATCTGGTAAACAACAATTCCTACGTTTCTCTTGATGCGATTCCTGCATATGATGGCAAGGCATATGTGGCCGTCAACAATAATGAGCCTTTTTTTACGGACAGCGATATGACTACCACTGCTTTTGAAAATTACAGTGATTTGGATTCACTTGGCAGATGCGGTGTGGCTTATGCCAATATTTGCAAGGATATCATGCCGACTGAGGAGCGTGGCAAGATAGGCATGATAAAGCCATCAGGCTGGCATACGGTGAAGTATGATGTGATAAAGGACAGGTATTTATATAATCGCTGTCATCTTATTGGCTATCAGCTTGCCGGGGAGAATGCCAATCCGAAGAATCTTATTACCGGTACGAGATATCTGAATGTGGAGGGGATGCTTCCGTTTGAGAATCTGGTAGCGGATTATGTAAACAATACAGGAAATCATGTGCTTTACAGAGTGACTCCGATGTTCTCGGGCAGCAATCTAGTTGCAAACGGCGTTCTCATAGAGGCAAAGTCGGTTGAGGATAACGGTGGCGGCATACTTTTTAATGTCTATTGCTATAATGTGCAGCCCGGAGTCGGAATAAACTATGAGAATGGTGACAGCTGGCTGGATGGCACCACTCCGCAGCAGAGCGCTCAGACGGATACACCGCAGAATGAAGGCTCGCAGAGCAGCGCTGGAAGCGGGGCAGGAGAATCCGGCTCTTCAGGCAGTACGACAGGAAGTGCATCATCAGGCTCAGACAGCTCGGCAGCAGGAAATAGCGCTGCAGATTCTTCAAACAGCGAGACAATGGTTCATATCACTGCAACCGGCAAGAAATATCACCGTGCGGGCTGTCGAACTTTGAAAAAGAGTGACACAGAGGTAACGCTTGATGAAGCAAAATCCATGGGCTTGTCTCCGTGCGGCATCTGCAATCCGCCGCAGTAGATGTGCATTAGCATTTGCAATCCACCACAGTAGATGTGCATTAGCATTTGCAATCCACCACAGTGGATGTGCATTAGCATTTGCAATTCACCGCAGTAGATGTGCATTAGCATTTGCAATTCACTGCGGTAGAAGCACATTAGCATCTGAAATTTTCCACAGTAGACGAACATTAGCATTTGTAACCCTTCACAGCAGATGCTCGTTACCTTTGCAGTACAACCAAGTTTATTGAAGAAACTAGGAAGAAACCGTGCAAATGAAAATATTGTCACAGAGTAAGGGCTGCAAGCCACGGCACCGCCGGGGCGCACGCATATGTTTTGATTGAGCGGATAGCGAAGCCGCTTAGATACTGTAGGATTATGCACATGAAGCACAGAAATGACTTGCCATGGAGGGCAAGTCAAGGAGAACCGCGCCAAGGAAGGCGCGTTTCGACGGTTTCGTCAAGCATAGAAGCGCAAAAAGCATAATCCGTACAGTATCTTAGCGGCAAAGCGTAGCGAAAGCAAAGCATATGCGTGCGCCCTGGCGGTGCCGTGGCTTGCAGCCCGTATAATTGCCATAAACCCTTGACGATTGCAAAACCGAAAAGTATAATAGAATAGCTAATGAATTCAATATTTTAATATAGATGGAGGAAACCAAATGGCACTGAGCAAAAAGCCGGTCAACGGCATGAAGGATATACTACCTGCAGAGATGGAAATCCGTGATTATGTGACAAGCGTGATCAAGGATACATACAGAAGCTTCGGATTTACACCGATAGAGACACCATGCATGGAGAATATAGCAAATCTCACAAGCAAGCAGGGCGGAGAAAATGAGAAGCTGATCTTCAAGGTAATGAAGAGAGGCGAGAAGCTGAATCTGGAGACAGCAAAGGAAGAGTCGGATGTAGTAGACTTTGGAATGCGCTATGACCTTACAGTGCCACTTTCAAGATATTATTCAAACAATGCCAACAACCTGCCATCGCCGTTTAAGGCACTTCAGATGGGCAGTGTGTGGAGAGCAGACAGACCTCAGAGAGGCCGCTACAGACAGTTTACACAGTGTGATATAGATATACTCGGAGAGCCAAGCAATCTGGCAGAGATAGAGCTGATTACAGCAACCACTACCACAATCGGCAGACTCGGCTTCGAGAACTTTGAGATAAGAATCAACGAGAGAAGAATCCTAAAGGCAATGGCTGCTTACAGTGGTTTTGCTGAGGAGGACTACGACAGCGTATTTATCACACTCGATAAGATGGACAAGATAGGAGTGGAAGGCGTTGCAAGTGAGCTTGCACAGGATGGCTACCCACAGGAAAATATTGACAAATATCTTGATCTGTTCAAGCTTTTGGAGCAGACAAGGGATGTCACTGAGGGTGTAAATATACTTTCAGAAAAGCTCGGTGAATATTTAGACGAAGAAGTGGTTACAAATATGACAGAGATAGCTACGGCTGTTAATGCCACAAAGGGAGCAAAGTTTGAGCTCGTATTTGACCCTACACTTGTTCGTGGAATGAGCTACTACACAGGAACTATTTTTGAGATATCAATGCCTGAGCTTGGCGCAGCCTGTGGCGGTGGCGGACGATATGACAAGATGATTGGAAAATTCACCGGAAATGATGTACCGGCCTGTGGTTTTTCAATCGGTTTTGAGAGAATTATCCTGCTTCTCATGGAGAGCGGCTTCAAGATTCCTGAGAGTCCAAAGAAGGTGGCTTATCTGGTTGAGAAGAAATATCCGGCAGACAAGCTTGTTGATGTCATGAACCAGGCAAAAGACGCAAGAGCAAACGGACAGCAGGTGCTTGTTGTGCGCATGAACAAGAACAAGAAATTCCAGAAGGAGCAGCTTATGAAAGAGGGCTACGAGGAGTTTGTTGAGTTCTTTAACAGATAGGAATCTGATAAGCAGCAGATTAGCTGTGCAGCAGCGGTACCAAACAGATATTAGAATAAATATATAGTAGAAATATAAGGAGCATAAAATGGCAGAATCAATGCAGGGCTTACATAGAAGCCATAGATGTACAGAGGTATCAAATGCCAATATCGGTGAGAAGGTCACCGTGATGGGCTGGGTACAGAAGAGAAGAAATTTAGGAAGTCTCATTTTCGTAGATTTAAGAGACAGAAGCGGAATACTTCAGATAGTATTCGGTGAGGAAAATGTAGGTGCAGAGGGCTTTGAAAAGGCAGGCACCTTAAGAAGTGAGTTCGTCATCGCAGTTGAGGGAACTGTCCAGAAGAGAACAGCTGCTGTCAATGAGAACTTAAAGACAGGTGATATCGAGGTTATCGCTACATCAATCAGAGTGCTTTCAGAGGCACAGACACCTCCGTTCCATATTGAGGAGAATTCAAAGACCAGCGAAGACATCAGACTTAAATACCGTTATCTGGATCTTCGCCGCCCTGATATCCAGAGAAATCTCATGCTCAGAAGCAATGTGCTTCGCGTGATGCGTGACTTTATGGCAAACGAGGGATTTTTGGAGATAGAGACACCAATCCTTTGCAAGTCTACACCGGAGGGCGCCAGAGACTATCTCGTGCCAAGCCGTATACACCACGGACATTTTTACGCGCTCCCTCAGTCACCACAGCTCTTTAAGCAGCTTCTGATGGCTTCAGGCTATGACAGATATTTCCAGATTGCACGATGCTTCCGTGATGAGGATCTGCGTGCAGACAGACAGCCTGAGTTTACACAGGCCGATATGGAGCTTTCATTTGTAGATATCGATGATGTAATCGAGGTAAATGAGAGACTCTTAAAGCACCTTTTTAAAGAGGTCATAAATGTGGATGTTGAGATTCCGTTTAAGCGTATGCCTTGGCAGGAGGCTATGGACAGATTTGGTTCTGACAAGCCTGACACACGTTTTGGTATGGAGCTTTGCGATGTTTCGGATGTGGTAAAGGACTGTGGCTTTGGAGTATTCACAGGAGCTCTTGAAAACGGTGGCTCTGTCCGCGGTATCAATGTAGAGGGACAGGCAAAGATGCCTCGTAAGAAGATTGACAAGCTTGTAGAGCATGCAAAGGGCTGTGGAGCAAAGGGACTTGCTTATCTGTGCATCAATGAGGATGGCACATACAAGTCATCATTTGCCAAGTTTATGACAGAAGCTGAGCTTGATGCACTTGTTGCAAAGATGAACGGAAAGCCGGGAGATTTACTCCTTTTCGCAGCAGACAAGAATAAAATCGTATGGAATGTACTGGGAGCACTTCGTCTCATGCTTGGAGCTGAGCTTGGCCTGATTGATGAGAACAAGTACAATTTCCTCTGGGTAACAGAGTTCCCACTCCTTGAGTGGTCTGATGAGGAAAACAGATTTATGGCAATGCATCATCCATTCACTATGCCTATGGAGGAGGATTGGGACAAGATAGACTCAGATCCGGGCGCAGTTCGTGCAAAGGCATATGATATCGTACTCAATGGTACAGAGCTTGGTGGAGGCTCAGTGCGTATCCATCAGGATGACATCCAGGAGAAGATGTTTGAGGTGCTTGGTTTCACAAAGGAGCGTGCACATGAGCAGTTTGGATTCCTGCTTGATGCATTCTCATATGGTGTACCGCCACACGCAGGACTTGCCTTCGGTGTTGACCGTATCTGCATGCATATGCTGCATACAGACAATATCAAGGAGGTTATTGCATTCCCTAAGGTAAAGGACGCTTCGGACCTCATGTCAGAGGCACCCGGAACTGTAGATCCAAAGCAGCTTGAGGAGCTTGGAATAGCTGTAGCTGCAGAGGAAGATGAGGAATAACACTATAATATGAATTTGAAAAAAAATATTTTCAATGCGATTACCATAATACTGCTCGCCGCACTTATTGCGGGGGCAGTATTGCTTAATAATAGGATAAAAAAGCTCGAGACACAGATGTCATACACATCAGACAACACATCGGTGATACTTTCCGATGTGCAGACCATGCAGGATGATATCAAGTCCACCCTTGAGGAGGAGGCCAGTCTCATAACAGACTGGGATATTTCCTTAAAAAGTGCAGACTTTACCGATAAGACATACACAGTCTCTGTCTCGGTGGTGCCAAAGGAGTACACAGAGGATACAAAAACCAGTGTATTTTTCGGTACAAACGAGATACCGCTCGAGCTAGACGGCATCAAGTATACGGGTGAGGCCACACTTCCACTGTCTGAGGACTATGCAGGCAATGTGACATTTCTGTTTGTTGACGGAAATAAGAGAAGCACAGAGGTGCTCGATGAGTTTGAAGGTGTGACATCAGTGTTCAAAAATGTAACATCAGGCATACTTGCCAATAAACCAACCTTTGATAATGGCAGCATAAAGCTTGGCACAGATGTAGATGTAGCAGTCATGGGAAATGATTACTTTGACTTTAACAGTGTGCAGCTTGTAGTTGCAAGCTCAGGAACAGAGCTAAAGACCTACGATATCAGACAGCTGTTGGCAGAAAACGGCACGGATAGTGCAGACTCTGCAGACACAGATTCTATCACATCCGCCTTAAGCCGGAAGGATGATGCCAAAAAAGATGGCTCAAAGAATGACACAGAAAATGATACCTCTGATGCCTCAAAAGAGGACGACGGTAAGCTCCATAGCCTCGAAGGCACAGTCAAAATCGAAGACTTAATCCCTGTCACAGCTGCAAGCAATATCAAAATATATGTCAAAGCAGTATCGGCACAGGGCTACACCTTCACATATGACCTGTTCGATGGTACCGTAAATCAGGACATCACAGACTTTGAAACCACAGCCGACATATCCGGCGGCGACTACACAGTAACCGACCCGTCCGGCAGCAAATATGAACCATAAGAATATGATATAAAATAAGCTCATTTCGCATAAGTGGAATGAGCTTTAAATTTAAGAAGGAAAAAGTGCCGAACAAAATTTCACGCCAGTGAAATAAGTTCGGCACTGCCAGAATGCAAGGCAGCAAAGCGCCTCGCTCATAAACCTGAATTAGCCGGAGAGCATACGGTGTGTTCCGAAGAAAAATGTGAACTGCCGCGGAGTTCCATAAATTAAAGAAGAAAGAAAACATAAATAAAATCGTAACCTGTCCGGATAAAGAACCGCGGCTGACTTCACATTTTTCTGAGGAATATACTGTGTGCTATGCCGGCAGCTTCACAACCTAAAAAGCGAGGCGCCCACCACCAATCATTTGATGAGCTGCGCCTCACCCTTCTTTTTTGCTGAGCGGCAGCGTAAATATAAACTCAGTTCCCACACCCTCAGTGCTTATCACATTTATATTCTCACCATGCGCCTGCACAATTTCTTTAACTATAGACAGGCCAAGTCCCGTACCGCGCTTATCCTTTCCGCGGGATAAATCACTCTTGTAGAAGCGCTCCCAGATCTTTGAAAGGCTGTCCTTTGGTATACCGATACCGTGATCCTTTACTGATATAAATACCTTTTCATTTCTGATACTCGTCTCAATCTTGATACTCGAATCATTATTTGAAAACTTCACAGCGTTGTCAATCAGGTTGTAAAGAATCTGCTGGATTTTGACCATATCACCGCGCACGAAAAGCTCTTTTCCGGTGAGCAGCAGGTCAAAGCTTAAGCCCTTTTCACTGCATTTACCCTCGAAGGTAAGGATTGTCGTGCGGATCATTGTATTGATGTCAAAATCAGCAATATCCAGATGTATGCCGTGATGACCGAACTGGTTCAGATCGATAAGACTCTTGGTGAGCTTATTAAGCCTCTCGGTCTCAAAAAGTATGATATTTAAATATTTATCCTGCATCTCAACAGGAATGGTTCCGTCCAGCATGGCCTCCACGTAGCCCTTTATCGAGGTAAGAGGGGAGCGGAAGTCGTGTGACACGTTAGAAACAAACTTGCGCTGATCCTCCTCAAGCGTATCAAGCTCAGTTGCCATGTAGTTTAGTGTGTTTGCCAGATAGCCGATTTCGTCATTGGAATGTACATCAATCTGGGCAGTGAAATCGCCCTTTGCATACTTCTTTGCGGTCTTTGTGATTTTGGAGATAGGACGGTAAATGGAGCGGCTCATCGTGACAAGCATAATAAATGCCACTACAAAAATGAGCGCTACAGTGTAAAAGGAGATATTCATAAAACCGTTTACACCTGCCGTGATATGGCTCATTGTCTTGTGAATGACTATGTAGCCGATATTCTGGTACGAGACATTTACCGGGGAAAATACGGACAGCATCCTATGCTTGAAGGAGCCGTAAAAATTTCCAATCATATAGTTGTCGCTGCCAAAATCGGTGACATCAAATTCATTTATCACTACAGGCTTAGAACTGTCATTTTGGATATCAATGCCTATTGACGGATCATCTGAGTCCATGAGCAGCTCACCGTCAGGGCTGACCACCCATACCTCGGCATCCATATAGTCGGCTACGATTTTCATGTGATTCTGGAAATCGCTAAGCGACATGGATGAGCCAAAGTATTCACTGGCATAGTCACCTGCAATGATGGATGCTTCCCTGTAGAGATTGGATGCTTCCTGCTTTTCGATATAGTCGGTGGTGAGATGCTGTGTAAAGGTGCATATAATGAAAAAAGCGATGACACCGTAAATCAGGTAGCTGATTAACAGCTTAGAGTAGATGGTGTGCTTCATTATTATTTTACCTCAAACTTGTATCCGATACCCCAGACAGTTGCGATGCGCCAGGTTGGCTTGTCCTTGATTTTCTCGCGGAGACGCTTTACATGCACATCGACAGTGCGGGTGTCACCGACATATTCATAGCCCCATATGTTGTCCAGAAGCTGCTCTCTTGTAAACACCTGATTTGGAGATGAGGCAAGAAAATATAATAGCTCAAGCTCCTTTGGCGGCATATCAATCTGCTGTCCGTCATAAGTGACAGAGTAGTTGGACAGATTTACAATAAGCCCCGGGTACTCCACACACTTGATATCTACGGAAGCATAGGCCTCCGGCTTTGCAGGCTGGAAACGTCTGAGCACGGCCTTGACTCTTGCCACAAGCTCCTTTGAGTCAAAGGGCTTGAGTATATAGTCGTCGGCGCCAAGCTCCAGGCCTAAAACCTTGTCAAATACCTCGCCCTTTGCGGAGAGCATGATAATCGGCACATCGGACTTTGCACGTATCTCACGGCATACCTGATAGCCGTCTATGCCCGGAAGCATGAGGTCCAAAAGAAGCATGTTTGGCTTGTAGTGCTCGAACGCGATAAGAGCCTGCTCACCGTCATTTACGATTTTGGTGTCATAGCATTCCTTGGTCAGATATAGAGATATAAGCTCTGCTATATTGTTGTCGTCGTCTACTATCAGTATTTTCTGTTTAACAGCCATTTCTAATCTCCTTCTTAAAAATTATTTATATTCCGTAAAAGTACATTGTCGTTATTTAAAGGTTGCGATGGTTACTCCGGCATCGCCCTCACCAAACTCACCGAGATGGTATTCCGCAATAGTTTTTGTCCTCTTAAGGAGTCCATGCACAGCCTTTCGCAGTGCACCGGTGCCTTTTCCGTGGACAATGCGCACAGATGTAAGATGAGCGATATATGCGTCGTCCAAGTATTTATCTAAGAGAGCAAGTGCCTCATCCGTAGTCTTTCCAATCAGGTTGATTTCTGATGAAACTGACAGCGATTTGCTCATCTTTATCTTGCTTCCGCTGCCGCCGTACTTCTTGGCAGGAGAGACATCGTCGTTTAAGAGCACGAGGTCATTAATATTAACTAGCGAGCGCAGTATACCCATCTGCACATACAAATCGCCCTTGGCGTTTGGCAGAGTGTGGACGGTTCCCTTCAGATTGAGGGAGAGCACAAGCACAGAATCACCGATGCGAAGCTTCTTAGGCGCCTTGTGATTTGCCTTGGCAGTGTTTTTCTTGATGTCTGACAGCTTCTTTTCCTTGTCATTCATCTTGTCACGAAGGGCAGAGCGCTCCTTTTCCATCTGGCTCATAGGAGCCTGTCCCTGTCCGTATTTGTTGAAATTGCGGATGGTTTTGTCGGCAAGTTCCTTTGCATCCTGCAGTATCTTGTAGGCTTCCTCATTTGCCTCGCGTAAAATCTTGTCTTTGCTCTTGTCTATGCGCTCGTTTTTCTCTTCGAGCTGTTTCTTGAGCTTTTCAATCTCGGCCTTGTAGCTGTTGATTTCAAGCTGTTCCTTTTCGATGGTTTGTCGCTGTGACTCGAGGCTTGCAATCAGATCCTCAAAATCAAGGTCGTTATCATTAATCCTGCTTTTTGCATCCTCGATGATGCTTTCGTCCAGACCAAGCTTTGATGAGATCGCAAATGCGTTACTCTTTCCAGGAATACCGATTAACAGGCGGTAGGTAGGGCTTAAAGTCTCCACATTGAACTCACAGCAGGCATTTTCCACACCGTCTGTGGAAAGCGCATACACCTTCAGCTCACTGTAGTGTGTGGTGGCCATGGTGATGGCGCCATACTGGTGCAGTCTGTTTAAAATTGAGATGGCAAGTGCCGCACCCTCTGTCGGGTCGGTTCCCGAGCAGAGCTCATCGAACAGGCAAAGGCTTCTGTCGTCAGCTTTTTCAAGAATTTTTACGATATTGGTCATGTGAGACGAGAAGGTACTGAGACTTTGCTCAATACTCTGCTCATCGCCTATATCCGCAAAGACGTCCTCAAAGATGGCGAGCTTTGACCTGTCAGCCGCAGGAATGTGAAGACCTGCCTGACCCATGAGAGTCAAAAGTCCGACAGTCTTTAGTGAAACCGTCTTACCACCGGTGTTTGGTCCGGTGATGATGAGCTGCTTATAGTCCTCGCCGAGCCGTACATCTATAGGGACCACCTTTTTAGCATCCAAAAGCGGATGACGGCCCTTTCTGATATTGATATGTCCCTCGGTGTTGAACTCCGGTGCCACACCGTTATATGATTTAGCCAGATTTGCCTTTGCAAAAATGAAGTCAAGCTCTGAAAGAATCTCATAGTCCTGCTCCAAGGCAGCCGCATTCATGGCAACCTTGTCGCTGAGCGCTGCAAGGATTTTTTCAATTTCCTCCTGCTCCTTTATGAAAAGCTCCTTGAGCTCGTTATTCAAATTGACGACAGCCATCGGTTCGATAAAAAGGGTAGAGCCGGTAGATGACTGGTCGTGCATCATGCCGGGTACATTGCCTTTTGCCTCAGCTTTTACAGGCAGACAATATCTGCCGTCGCGCATGGTCACAACCGCATCCTGCAGATATGTCCTCGTTGTGCTGTTGTTCATGAGCTTGGTGAGCTGCGCATGGATTCTGTCGTTCATGCCGCGTATGCTCTTTCTTATCTTAAAAAGCTCAGGACTCGCATCATCGGCAATCTCTTCCTCAGATAAAATGCACCTCTTAATCTCATCGCAGAGTGCAGAAACCGGTTCAATCCCTGCAAACAGACCGGAGAGTGAATCCTGCTTCTCATTATCCATGGCGCTTCTGCCATAAGCCTTCACGCGCTTTGCAACCTCCAAAAGACTGCAGATGCGAAGAAGCTCGGTCGTATTCAGTGCACCGCCGATATCAAGTCTCTTTAGGGAAGCATGTACATTGTGTATGCCAACGAAGGACACTCCGCTGTCCTTGTACAGGCGGCTTAGTGCATCGGCAGTGGTGGTCTGCAGATGTCTGATTTCGTATAAATCGGTGATAGGCTCAAGCGAAAGACACCTTTTCTTTGTCTCATCACATGCTGCGTAGCTGCTTAGCATGGTGAGGATTTTGTTATATTCCAATGTTTTGTAAACTTTTTTATTCATTTCTATATCCTTATATTTCGGTAGTTGAATATTAAATTCATATTTACTGTATAGCTTATCATATTATAGCTGAAAATCTTCAAAAAAACCATAATAAATATGTATTAAATGATAATTACAAGATGATAACATAAAGTTTAATACATAACGAACCGGTTTGTTAAACGAGCCAAAAAGTAAGGGCTTGCAGCAGTCCGGCGGGTACATGCCACAAGCTCGTACTCAAAAAATATGGTTGCAACGCAATATAATTCAGAATATAATGTAAGATAGTAACTAAAGACATCTAATCAGGGTGACAATATGGAGCAATTTATCAGAGAAAAGATAAAGGATAAACCGCTGAATAAAAAAAGACTTGCAAAAAAAGCAGGCACAGCAGCACTCTGCGGAGTGGCATTTGCAGTGGCTGCAAGCATTGTTTTTGCTATATTTCTGCCGGTTATCAACAGACAATCAAAAAAAGCTTCAGATGGAAAAAATAATAATGATGTGCAGATAGCCACACAGCAGCCTGGCATAGATGACAGCAATGATGCATATAGTGAAAATGGTACACAAAGCACAGAGTCCGGCACTTCTTCGGAGCCGTCTTCGCAGACATATCAGCCTACACTCGCAGATTATCAGGCAGTGCAGAACCAGCTCTACAGCGTGGGCGCTTCGGCCTCGAAATTTGTAGTAGGAGTCACGGGTGTGACAGATGCCACTGATATTTTCAACAATTCATATGAGACCGAGGGTCAGGGAGTGGGAGTGATACTGAGGGACAATGGAAAGCAGCTGATCATTCTGACAGAGAAAAATGTAGTGGATAAGGCGGATAAGCTTAGTGTAACCTTTGTAAACGACATGATGGCTGATGCTGCGCTGGTCAAGTATGACAGCAATACAGGTATAGCAATCATTTCCGTGGATAAGTCACTTCTGGACGACGCCACAACAGGGGCTATAGCGGTTGCGGAGCTTGGTAATTCAAATATTGTTTCAAGAGGAGCATCTGTCATTGCGCTTGAGGCAAACTATGCCATTCTCACAGGTCTTGTAACGTCAACAACCAACGAGCTGTCGGCGCAGGACAACAATTACTCGGTGCTCACCACAGATATCGCAAGCAACAAGTTGCAGAGCGGTATACTGATTAATACAGATGGTCAGGTCATAGGGCTTTCACTGCAGGATTTCAATCCGGCGGAGGAAAACAATACGCTCACGGCTGTCAGCATAAGCGACCTGTCACCTGTCATTGAAAAGCTCGAGAGCGGCGCAGATGTGCCGTACATAGGCATCACCTGTACTACAGTTACAGAAAAAATAGCAAACAGATATAACATCCCAAAGGGTGTTTATATAAAGCAGGTTACCATGGATTCACCGGCATTTGTCTCGGGGCTTCAAAGCGGAGATGTGATAGTTGCGGTAAACAATACAGATGTGTCGAATGTGTCCGCGTACAACAAACAGCTTATGCAGCAAAAGCCTGAGGATACCTGCAATCTGAAAGTAAAGAGAAAAGGAAGCAACGGCTACACGGAGATTACCTGTCAGGTGAAAATCGGAGTGATGAATTAGCCGAAATAGGAGGATATATGAAGTATATTTCAACTCTCCGCGAGGGAGAGAGAATCAATGAGATTTTTTTATGCAAGAGCAAGCAGGCAGCCATGACTAAAAGCGGAAAGCCTTATGACAATGTTATCCTGCAGGATAAGACAGGCACGCTGGATGCCAAGATATGGGATGTGGGCTCAGTAGGCATTGAGGAATTTGATGCAATGGATTACATAGCCATAACCGGTGATATCACAAGCTTTCAGGGCAATTTGCAGTGTTCCATAAAGCGTGCGAGAAAGGTGAACGAGGGAGAATATGACCCTGCGGATTATCTGCCGGTCAGCGATAAGGATGTCGAGGTCATGTATAAGGAGCTCATGGGCTTTATCGGCTCTGTAAAGAATCAGTATCTGTCACAGCTCTTACATAGCTTTTTTGACAATAAGGAGTTTGAGCGCCGTTTCAAGTTCCATTCAGCCGCAAAGAGCGTGCACCACGGCTTTGTAGGAGGTCTTTTGGAGCATACACTCGGTGTGACGAAGAACTGTGATTATTTTGCAAAAATGTATCCGGTTTTAAACCGTGACCTACTTCTTACAGCAGCCATTTTCCATGATATCGGAAAATTAAAGGAGCTTTCTACTTTCCCGGAGAATGACTATACAGACGCAGGCCAGCTCCTCGGACATATCATGATTGGTGCAGAGTGGGTAGGCGATGCGATTAAGAGCATCAACGGCTTCCCGGTAGTGCTCGCAAACGAGCTGAAGCACTGCATACTTGCCCACCACGGCGAGCTTGAGTTTGGCTCTCCTAAAAAGCCGGCACTTGTCGAGGCACTTGCACTTAGCTTTGCAGACAACATAGATGCCAAGATGGAGACCTTCAGGGAGCTGCTTGTAAATGTGCCTGAAAACGATACAAAGTGGCAGGGCTACAACAGATTTATGGAGACAAATTTCCGCAGAACAAGTGTGTAAAAAGGCGGACGATATTAAATATAGCTATGGTGTGATTTTTGGTGTGAAAGCTTGCGCCGGATACAAACATTATAAAGAGTAATTATATATATAAAATAAAGAAGAGAAAAGCATGAAAAAAAATGACATATTTGAACTTGAAATAACAGATATGGGAACAGATGGCGAGGGTATCGGACATTATGATGGCATGACCTTTTTCGTAAAGGATGCACTGATTGGTGACGTCATAACAGCCCGCGCAACAAAATTAAAGAAAAACTATGGCTACGCAAGAGTGGAAGAGATTAAGACCCCTTCCACTTTTCGCGTTGAGCCGCAATGTGAGCTGCACAAGAGGTGTGGCGGCTGCCAGATACAGGCGCTCTCTTATGAAAAGCAGCTTGAATTTAAAAATAATAAGGTGCGCAACAATCTCATGCGTATAGGTGGATTTTCCGAGGCAAAGCTGGACAGTAAAATGCAGCCGCCTGTTGGCGCAGACAATCCATACCGCTACCGCAACAAGGCACAGTTTCCGGTGGGATATGACAGGGATGGTAATATAGTGACAGGCTTTTATGCATCGCGAAGCCACAATATCATCCCGGTCGAGGACTGCAGGCTTGGGGTGCCGCAAAACAAAGAGATACTGGATATCATAAAGGAATGGATGAATGAGTGCGGCATCACACCGTATGACGAGAACACACACAAAGGGCTCGTGCGCCATGTGCTTATCAGATATGGTTTTACATCAAAGCAGATTATGGTGTGCCTTGTGATAAATGGGGACAGTCTTGAAGCAAAATGCCGAGCCGGGAATGCAGCAGATATACTGTGCGAAAGACTCTCAAAAATCGATGGAATGACTTCGATTTCCTACAATATCAACAAGGAAAACACAAATGTCATCCTCGGCAAAAAGACAGTCTGCATATGGGGAAGACCATATATTGAGGACACCATCCATCTACTTTCTTACCCTGATTTCACACCACAGGGGACAGGCATCACATATCAGATTTCTCCACAGTCGTTCTATCAGGTAAACCCGAAGCAGACAGAAAAGCTTTACAGCACGGCACTTGCATTTGCAGGGCTCACAGGAAATGAAAATGTCTGGGATCTCTACTGCGGTATCGGTACCATATCGCTCTTTTTGTCACAGAAGGCAAAGCAGGTGTACGGAGTGGAAATAGTGCCTCAGGCAATCGAGGATGCCAAAAACAATGCGAAGCTCAATGGCATCACAAATGCACAGTTTTTCGTAGGAAAGGCTGAGGAGGTGTTGCCACAGTTTTATGAAAATGCAAAGAAAAAAGAGAATATCACTGATGATACAGCATCCACCGGACGTACAGATATGCTTCGCCCGGATGTGATAGTCGTTGACCCGCCAAGAAAGGGCTGCGATGAGAAGTGTCTGGACACAATGCTTGCGATGTCACCGGAGAGGATTGTATATGTGAGCTGCGATTCGGCAACATTGGCAAGGGATTTGAAGATACTCTGTGAAGAGAAGTATGAACTCATGAAGTGGCAGGCATTTGATCAGTTTTCTCATACGACGCACGTAGAAAGTATTTGCCTCCTCGAGCGGGTGAGCAACTGAAAAATATTGATATGAACTAAGTAAATTTATAGACATTTTCTTATCGTAAAGCTATAATATTAAAATCATATGGAACAGATAGACATTGATTTTAGAAAGTGATACAAATGAAAAAGCTAAAAAAGAGATTCATTATTCCGGCAGTGGTATTTATATTGGGCATGTGTGCGTTAATCGGCGCTATATATGTAGTCGGCAAGAGTCAGGAACAGCAGAACAGGACAAATGCAAAGCTCAATGCGATGACATATACGGAGCGTATATATGGCGAGCTTATGGAGGGAATAGGAGTTACCGATAGCTTAAAGCAGGTTGTCATAAGTGGTGATGGAAATATAAATAGGTTTTATGATATTGCAGCAAATATGATGGACGATTCGATTCAGAGTATACAGATAGCACCGAATGGAGTTGTGACTGAAATATATCCGGAGGAGAGTAATGAATCCAGTAAGATTGATCTGATAAATGATAGTGACAGGGGAGAGATTTCGCGCTATGCGAGGGATAATGACACTGTAATTATGCAGGGACCATTGGAGCTGAAGCAGGGCGGATATGGTATAGCAGTGCGCAATCCGGTTTATTTGGAGGATGAAAATGGTCAGAAGAGCTTTTGGGGCTTCACAATTGTTATACTGAAAGTTCCGGAAATTTTTTCTGAATCTGTAGAGGCTCTTTCCAGTTTTGGATATAAGTACAGTCTGCAGAAGTTTGCTTCGCCGTGGGATGATACGTATGAGTGGGTTTACGGTTCAAAGGAAGAGTTGAACGATCCGGTGATATATGACTTTAACGTGTATGGATACAAGTGGAGGCTTGAGATTTTACCCAAGAGTGGGTTTTACAATAACAGATATCTGCTATATCTGTTCATCGGAGGTGGAGTTATTGTCCTGCTTTTGGCAGGGCTTACAGCAGCGTTGATTTCAATCAATGAGAACAGGAAGAATTTCAAGAGACTGGCTGTGACCGATGCACTGACCGGTATCTACAACAGGCACGGTTTTGATGAGCAGGTTGAGCAATATATGAGACAGAATCCGCAAAAGCATTGTGTTGTGGCAATGCTTGATATTGACGATTTCAAGCTGGTCAACGATGTGTATGGACATGCGGCAGGTGATGGTGCACTGCAGAAGCTTGCAGAGAGCATGAAGCAATATTTTTCAAAGGATGTTATACTAGGCAGAAACGGAGGCGATGAGTTTAGCATTTTTATGCCGGATTGCACGGTAGTGGAGGTTAAGCCTTTCCTTAAGAAGTTTACAGAAGAAACCAGGAAATTTTATTGTAAAGGTGAAGAACATACATTTACCATTTCACTGGGCTTTGCGGAGTATCCTGTTTTGGCTGATGACCGTTCACAGCTCATGCGGTGTGCGGATATGGCACTTTATGAGGTGAAAATGCGTGGGAAGAACGGCTGCATGGCATACCGTGAGGGTGAGCGTATAAAGAGCCGCGCAAAGCTTGGTTTTGCGGTGAAGGATATTATTGACAATATGCCGGGAGCGTTCATTGTTTACAGGGCAGATAAAGAAAATGATGAGATCCTGCTTGCAAACAATGAGCTGCTTAGGCTTACAGGCTGTAAAAACATGGATGAGCTGCTTGCATATACAGGTAAGAGCTTCCGCAATCTGATACGCCCGGATGAACAGGAAAGCTGTCAAAAAAGCATATGGTCGCAGATTAACGGAGGACACTCAAATGATTATATTTTCTTTCATATGAAAAAAGCAGACGGCACATATATTTCAGTGCTCGACCATGGCAGGATAGTGGATTCAGTGCACAATGGCAGAGTATTTTATGTGATGATTATGGACTTAAAGTCACTGCAGAGGCACTATGGAGACTGCCTGGAGCTGGTGGAAAAGTAGAAAAAAGCAGATTGTGGACATATGAGTTCACAATCTGCTTTTTTAATAGTGCATACACAATTTATTTATCCGAATAAATCACATTTCCACCGCATACGGTGTACTTAACCTTACCGGTCAGTTCCATGCCGGTGAAAGGTGTGTTTGATGATTTTGATGCATATTCGCATGGTACCCATTTTTCGTCAGGATCAAAGATGACAAAATCTGCAGCAGCACCCTCTGAGATAGTACCGTAAGGCATGTGGTACAGCCTGGCAGGATTGATAGTCATCTTTTCCAAAAGCTCAAGCATGCTCAGATGACCCGGTTTGACAAGGCTTGTGATACCAAGAGCAAGAGATGTCTCAAGACCGATGATACCGCTTGGAGCTTCGGTTACAGGCTTTGATTTTTCCTCAGTGCTGTGAGGCGCATGATCTGTTGCGATAAGGTCTATTGTGCCATCGATAAGTCCCTCTATAATCTTTTGACGGTCTGCTTCAGTGCGCAGAGGCGGATTCATCTTGGCAAGGGTGCCGTGCTCTAAGACAGCATCCTCAGTCAGCGTGAAGTGATGTGGAGTGGCCTCGGCATGGAGCCTTGCACCAAGCTTTTTGTAGGTGCGGACTATATCAACAGATACACCGGAGCTGATGTGCTGTATTACAACATCAGCACCACTGCGTAGCGCAAGCAGACAGTCTCTTGCGACAAGGGCTTCCTCAGCGATGGATGGTGAGCCGTAAATACCGAGAGCGTCAGATACTTTTCCATGGTTGATGCCGTTGTTTTTGATAAATGCAGGGTCCTCCTCATGGAGACTTATCGGCATATCCAGCTTTGCAGCATTTTGCATGGCTCTGTAGCAGAAAGCGGCATTTGTAAGCGGGATGCCGTCATCGGTAAAGCCACATGCTCCGGCTTCCTTTAAAGCTGCCATGTCAACCTCATCCTGTCCTTTGAGGGAGTGCGATATTGCAGCGGCCTGATACATACGGATTTTTTCCTGCTTTCCACGTGTGAGGTTGTCCTTTAGAGTATCCACATTATCCACTGTAGGCTTTGTGTTTGCCATGCACACAACAGTTGTGAAGCCACCCTTTGCGGCAGCCAGGGAACCGGTGTGGATATCCTCCTTGTATGTGAAGCCCGGATCACGGAAATGCACATGTGTGTCGATAAGTCCCGGTCCGACAATCATTTCGGATGCATCTATTATTTTTTCTTTTTCAGTTGCAGCAGTGTCTGACGTACATGAGATGTCAGGTGCTATTTTTACTATTATCCCATCTTTTACAAGTATATCCATCTGTTCGTAGAGACCTGATGCAGGGTCTGCAACAATGCCGTTTTTTATTATCATGATAATCCTCCTGTAGATTGTACTTATTTTCTGATATATCCTAGTATAACAGGTTTAAACGAACTACACCATATCACTTGCATATTTTACCGGTAGTACAAGAAAATAAAATTGAAAATATATAGGGATAAAAGTATATTGACAGCCTGTATATAACTGTATATACTGTGTATATAGCAGGCGGAGCAAAAAACGCAAAATGAATAAATCGCAAGTGAATAAATGGCTAACTAAAAATGCCATTTGCATACAAAGGAGTAGCTTATGAATAATGCACTGATAGTCAGAAATGTCAGTAAAACATTTGACAAATTCAAGCTGGACAATATTTCATTTGAAGTGCCGGGTGGAAGCATTGTAGGTGTGATAGGAAAGAACGGCTGTGGCAAGTCAACACTTCTTTCTGTTCTTATGGGGATGAAAGAGTCTGATTCGACAGACACCGGGATGGTGATAGGCGGTGTGTGTCTGCATGAGGATGAGAAGGAATACAAGAAGAAAATAGCTTATGTATTTAGTGAATTGCCGTTTATGGAAAAAATATCTGCTGTCTCGATAGGAAAATATTACGGCAGATATTACGACGGATTTAATCAGAAAAAATATGAGGCTCTTCTTAAGCAGTATGGTCTTATCGATTTTCCGGGCGTACCTCTTAGAATTTCAAAAAGTAAAAAGGATATTATGAATGCCTCGGATTTTTCGCAGGGGCAGAAGATACTGCTACAGCTTGCATTTGCACAGAGCTATGATGCGCAGGTGTACTTTTTTGATGAACCTACGGGAAATCTGGATGTTGAATTTCGTGATAAATTTTATGAAACCATAAGGGTGCTTGCAGCAGATGAAAATAAATGCATAATTTATGCAACACATCTGGTCGAGGAGCTTGAGCATTTCGCAGATTATATTTTATGGCTGCAAAAGAAAGACAATACCACAAGCAAATTCTATTACGGTTCGCTGGATGAGCTTAGGGATTCCTACAGACTTGTTTCCGGGGAAAAGGCATTGCTTGAGAGGATACCGAAGGAGCTTGTAGTCGGAGGGCGTTTAAGCGAAAGCTCGAATGAATTGCTGATAAGATATGATGAAGCAAAAATAACCGCAAAAATTAATCATGAAATCAGGCAGCATATGAGATATGCAGAGCTCAAAGAAATCATGTACTACGTACAGAAGAAAGAGATAATAAAAGAAAGTGGTGATGAGTAATGATCAGGGATTATTTTGAGAGAAAAAAGATATGGTTATCCAGTTCACCGGGGCATATCGGTTTGGCATTTATCGTATTACTTGTGACAACACTGTGCGGCATGTTGGGGTTTATATTTGCCGGATTTCTGTTTATGCTATCCATTGCAGTATTTAGAAGCCTTGAGATAAATGAGCTTTTACCCTTTTCAAAGAAGGAAAGAAAAACAAGATTTTTGACAGAGGTGATGCTTGATTTACTGTGTTTAAGTGTTCCTCTTCTTATAAACACTGCGTTTATTGTGATAAGGCACAGAAAGCTGGAGCTTTTTTCACATCCGCTTTATGTGGCGGTATGTTTTATTTCATATATTATAATTCTTGCACACTTTTCGATAAATGGTATCTTTTGGAAAGCGGCAGAAGACAGCAGAAATTTAGAAAAGTGTTTAGCTGACGCGAGTGTTTCAAAGTCTGTAAAAATATATGAGACTTTTATTGCGTTGGTAAAAATTGTTATAGACACAGGGTTGTTTGTCTGCTTAATGACTATTGTTACAAATGGCAGCTTTTCTGATATTTCAGGAATAGGCAATGAGTTCTATAAGCTTGGATGTATATCAGGGATTTTGTCAGGTGCTATACTGGTGATAGACATGGTAAGAACTATTGGAGGCAGAAATGAATATTTCCATACAGTCTAAGGGCGGAACACCCATTTATGAGCAGATTGCCACGCAGATAAAGGAGGCAATACTTGCCGGAAAATTGAATAAGGATGATGCGCTTCCATCGATAAGGGCGCTTTCAGCGGACATTAAGGTCAGCGTCATTACCACGAAAAAGGCATATGAGGAGCTGGAAAAGGAGAAAATGATATATTCGGTGCCTGGAAAGGGCTTTTTCGTGGACAATCCGGATATGGCATATCTTGAGGAAAAACGTACTTTAAGTGTGGAGGAGGAGCTTGCCGCGGTTATAGAAAAGGCAAAGGCGGCAGAGCTTGATGAAGCAGAGTTTATTGATATGGTGAGGATACTTTGGGAGGAGGAAACATGCTAGAGGTTCAAAATTTATCTTACAGTACGAAAACCTTTTCTATGGAAAATGTCAGCTTTTCACTGGATGACGGATATCTCATGACACTTTTGGGAAGAAATGGCGCAGGAAAAACTACGCTTTTTGATTTAGTGTACGGACGTATTGAACCACTGAGTGGAAAGGTATTATGGAATGATATTGATGTCACCGGAATGAAAGCAATTGACATTCTGTATCATGATGAGGTGGCATATGTCGGTGGAAGAAGCTGGTGTATAGGCGGGATTAGGGCTGACGAAAATATCAAGATGTTAAGCTGTCTTTACAGCAGATGGGATCAGAAGCATTTTGATGAAATGCTTGAAATGATGGAGTTCACCAAGGAAGAATATACGACAAAATTTGAGGAGCTTTCAACAGGAAAACAGATGCAGCTTCAACTGGCTTTTACTCTGGCAAGGCACCCAAAGCTTCTGCTTTTGGATGAGCCTATGGCAAATCTGGACCCGGTCGTAAAAACGGACATCTGGGAGCTTTTGATCCGAACAATAGAAAAAGAAAACATAAGCATCATAATCAGCACGCATCTGGTTGAGGAGGTCAATGACATAACTGACTATATCGGATTGCTTGATAATGGCAGGCTTGTTAAATTCGGGGACAGGGAGCAGATATTAAATGATGATTTAGGAAATAAAAATAAGAATCTCAGGGAATTACTGGAGGAAGAAAATGGATAAAGCGGAAGAAATTTTTGCAGAGGGCATAGAAGATAGAAATGTGAAAACAATAAGGCAGGCGAGAGTACTTTTTGTAATATGTCTTATGGCAGGCATGTTCATCATATTTGAAAGTGATGACATCTTTAAGTGGGCTGCAGTGTTGGCTGTTTATTTTTTTACAGATTCGTTTTATAAGAAATATCTGAGAGTGGAAGCAAATTTGGCTGATGATATGACCGGCAATGATATTTATCAGTTTATAGGGCAGCACGCACTTTCGGTGGATTGCTATTTCGGGATTATTTCAAAAAAAATACGCAAATACAGGATAATTTTTTTGGCAGAGTATTTTTTGTGTGCCATATTCTCAGATTCAAAGGGGGATGGGCTGATTATTGCCGTGTTGAGCGTTGTCGTAACGTATGCCACCGCATGGATAAAAAAGAAATATTTTATCTGCCGCCTGGTGGGAAAGCTAAAGCCTGTTGAAATGATATTAACTTTCACAGATAGTTTTTTAAACATATTTAAATTTCTTCTTATACTGTTGGTCAGCTTGTTGTTTTGCGTGGTGTTTCTGGGAGTAGCAGAGGGCGCAGTGGAACGTGAAATGGTAAGCGGGCAGATACTTGAACGTTTTATAGGAATACCGGCCTTTTTTGTAATGGTTGTAGCAGGCTTGATTGTACCATTGGCAGGATATGCTTTTTTTAAACCATCAGCCATATTAAATGCAACCCTAAAAACTGCCATGGTCATAGGAATAGCGGGATTTATCTGTATACTGGCATCGGCAAGACTGTGGTATTATGAAATAAACTATACAACGCAGAAAATAACATTGGTTCATTTTAAGGAAAAACAGTATGATTTTTCAGATGTAGAAAGGTACATATGGAAAAGCGGTGATGATGATGAGAATGAAAAAACGCTTGTTTTGTATCTGAAGGATGAAACAGTGCTGGATTTATGCGATGATGGTGCATTTAGCAGTGAGCAGGGCGATTTTGAGAAAGCGCAAAGGCAGGCGTGGCCACAATCATGATAGACTGTATATATGGACAATAGAAAATTTTATAGATATAATATGATTTAAAACAGCACCCAAAATTCAGCCCAAAAGCCGGAAAAATAGCGGGAAAAAGTAGCTGAAATCACTATAAATCACAAAACAGCTCCAAATAATTAAAGGGAGAAAAACAATGAGCTTAATAAAAGGTATACATCACGTATCAATGAAGTGCAGCAGCACAGAGGAATATGAAAAGACAATAGATTTCTACAAAAACATTCTGGGAATCCCGGTCGCAAGGGAATGGCAGTCGGGAATCATGCTTGATACCGGAAACGGAATTGTTGAGATTTTTAACGATGGAGATGATGCACCGGGCAAAGGTGTGATTCGTCATTTCGCATTCGCAACAGATAATGTGGATGCGTGTGTAGAGGCTGTAAAAGAAGCAGGATACGAGGTATTTATTGAGCCGAAGGATATAGAAATCACATCAACACCGGTATTTCCGGCGCGCATAGCATTCTGCAAAGGACCACTTGGCGAGGAAATCGAGCTGTTTGAGGAAAAGTGATAGGACGTATTAATGGTTTTATAGGGGTATTATGCTATGGGAAAAACTCCAGTTAAGCACACGCTTGCAGGCTATATTATTAAAAAAACAGACACCGAAGGATACCGGTCAGGAAAACTAACCGGAGAAAAACATTTTAACAAAATAACAGAAATGATGGAATTTGTTGGTGGACGGCGGAAACTAATCGATCAGGCAAGGTTCATAGAGAATAATACACAAGCAGGCCACGATGGGAAGATAAGAATTAGTTGGATTCAGGTCAACAGCGATATTAAAAAAATTGATTGTGATGTCAGCAGCATACCGGAGCTGTGTCGGCTTGAGGGTGTTGAGGATTCAAGAGCAAAACAGCTAAGATTGATAGAGTCTGTAAAGCAGTGGAAATCAGAGGTTGGTGACTGCGATTGGATATGCAGATATTATGATGATATTTTGGGGCGTCTGGAAGCCGGAAAGAGTGTCACAGAGGCTGAGGAGGATATGCGTTTTAAGTGTATCAATGCTATAACAAGAATAAAGGAGCCTGTGTGGGAGCGTGTTTTTAGTGCAAAGGTTTTTAAAGATTCAAAGAAATTTGAAAAATGCTATCGACAAAAGATGGTATCAATTCTGACTAAATATTCTCCATATTATGAGAAGGATATGGAGGATTATGATACAGAGGGAGAGGAAGATGATGCCAAAGAGGATAAAAAAAAGTCGGGGCTTGAAATTTTGAAGATGCATGGCATTATGTCATATGCACAGACAATGGAATGGAAGGGACCATTGTCATATAGAATTGATGATACATGTGTTATTGATACGTCAAAGCAGATTTATGGAACCATTATTAATACGCAGACACTTGAGCATGCAAGTCCGGTTTCGCTTGCAGGATGCAAAAGAATTATGACCATAGAAAATAAGGCTAACTATGAAAGTATGCAATATGATGAGAATACCTTGTATATTTTTTGTCATGGTTATTTTACTCCTAAGGAAGTGTATTTTCTAAAGAAATTAAGCCTTATTGTATCTAAGGAATGTGAGTTCCTCCATTGGGGAGATATGGATTTTGGAGGGATAAGCATATTCTTGTTTATTAAGGATAGAATTTTTGAAAAACTAATGCCTTATAGAATGGGGGTAGCGGATTTTGAGGAAGCATTAAAAAAAGACGCTGGAATACCACTTAAGGCTTCAACTAGGGAAAAACTTCAAAAAAAGGATGCAGGATTGCTTGCTGAATTAAAAGAAGCAATTCTTGAATCGGATAAAACAATAGAGCAGGAAAGGCTCTTATGAGGCTGATTCGGAAAACTCTAAATACACATATATATTTGACAAATTATTAGAATGTGATTCATTCGCACAGCATACCTCCTTCGTGCATACAATAGCATGAAGGAGGTATGTTTGTATTATGAATCCATTTAAAATGAGGCCGGAGAGAACCGGCGATTTATTTGTTGACTGGGAGAAAATCTGGGTAAAACCATATAACAAAAATGAGGTAAATCCGTATACAAGGACGAGAATCATATTGATGAATGGTACAGAATTTGAAAACGTGTGGTTTTCACATCAGTTTTCAAGAAGCGTAGGTGATGATGAGCTTAGACGAAAGCTTGCATACATCAGGAAAAGTGAGCAACAGCAGCAGAAAATACTCACACATTTAAAGCCGGCAGATGAGTCGGCATTGGAGCACACCATAGGCTACGAGCAGCTTGCGGTTGACCTGACTGCTCATCTTGCAAAACGAGTAAATGACAAAAATATTAAGTCTGCGCTCGATTTTGCCTTGCTCGAGGACTTTGATCATTTGTACCGCTATGCAGATTATCTTGATTTTACCACAGGTGAGCACGCAGAGAAGCTTGTCGGAGGCTATACAGAAATCACACCGGGCAGACCGACTATTTCACACCACAGGCATCCATATGATTCAATACGATATCCGATGACGGATAAATGCCCTGCGACAATGGATGTGCTGGCTGCAAACGTAATCACAGCAGCAGAACAGCAGACTATGAACTACTATATGAACACAGCGGCACTTTGGCCTGATGAGATGGGACGCAGGCTATATCAGGAAATCGGAATGGTCGAGGAACAGCATGTCACACAGTATGGCAGTCTGTTGAAGCCATGCATGAGCCGCCTTGAAAATCTCCTTGTGCATCAGTATGTCGAGTGCTGGCTGTATTGGAGCTGTTATGAAACTGAGACGGATACAAGAATACGTGGCATATGGCAGTTTATGTTTGAACAGGAGCTTAAGCATCTGCATATTGCACTTGAGCTGCTAAGACAGTACGAGAAAAAGGATTGGCAGGAGGTCATCCCGGACGCTGAGTTCCCGGCTCCTCTTGTGATGGAGAGCAATATTGAGTATGTCAGGTGTGTGCTTGGCAGTACGGTAAACGACACAGCATGCCGTGAAAGGTATGTGGATGTAAGAACCAATGCTCCTGAAACATTTATCAGATATCAGCGCATGGTCAATGACCCGGTAAGAAATGTGATGAGCCATACCTTTATTGAGGATTATATCCGCAAAAACGGGGAGGACTATCGCTTTGAGGTGGCACCAAATCCGGTGCCGGAGCTTCGTGACCGTACAAAGGATAATATATGTGTGGGAAGACAGCCTCTTTGCAGGAATCGGTATTAGAAGCCATTTTATATGCCATCTGTGGCATGTGATACCCGGCCCTGACGTTTTGTCAGGGCATTGCTGTGCAAAGAAGTATAATTCGACTGTATCTAAGCTATGGAGTAGCTTGTAATCGTTGCTGGTCACACTGTTAGGTGTGAACAGTAACGAGTAAGGCTCACAGAAGCCGGTTGACGAAATTATATAGGTGTATTAAACTGTAATCGGGTTAGAGAAGACTAATTACTTGCGGCTGTTTTACATTAAGTGGTTTTCGAGGTGGAGTCAGATTACGGGAATGCGTAGCATATAGTAATCTGATTAATCATAAATGAGAGGCAAAATACCTTTTGACCCTCATATCATGATATACGAAACGATATAAGAAATAATATGTTGAATAATAAAATATTCAAACTTCCCATATTTTATTTTGTGATACCGGCCTAGCATACAGTGTATTCCTCATATTTTTTTCTTCGGAACAACTGTATACTCTCCGGTAAATATAGTTTTATATATGGGAAGTTTGTGTAAAATAGAAAAACAGCAGAATAGGAGGCAACCATGATTACATCAACCATATTAGGTTTATTAATACCATTTATAGGCACGTCGCTCGGTGCGGCATGTGTACTTTTTATGAAAAATGAGCTTTCCGTAAAGACCACAAAAATGCTCAGTGGCTTTGCAGCAGGCGTAATGATTGCGGCATCAGTCTGGAGTCTTCTGATTCCGGCACTTGAGCAGTCACAGAGCCTTGGAAAAATGCAGTTCGTCCCGGCAGTAACAGGCTTTATGCTCGGAATGTTTTTCCTATTGATACTGGATACAATCACACCACATATGCATCTCGATAATTCAGTCGAGGGCCCAAAGAGCAATTTTAGCAGACAGACAATGATGGTGCTTGCAGTTACATTACATAATATACCGGAGGGCATGGCAGTAGGAGTGCTCTACGCAAGCTGGATATCAGGAACCACCACCATCACGAGGGCAGCAGCCCTTTCACTGGCAATCGGAATAGCCATACAGAATTTCCCGGAGGGCGCAATCATATCCATGCCATTACATAGCACAGGAAGCTCAAAGCTTAGAGCCTTTGTATACGGAGTATTGTCGGGAATAGTCGAGCCGATAGCGGGAATACTTACGATACTTGCCATCGGAATAATAGAGCCGGTGATGCCGTACCTGTTAAGCTTCGCCGCCGGAGCCATGATATATGTAGTCATAGAAGAACTCGTGCCGGAAATGTCAGAGGGAGGACACTCAAACCGCGCCACCATAGCATTTATGGTGGGCTTCTGCCTCATGATGACACTCGATGTGATGCTGGGCTAGGCCTGAGCAAACCCTCACAAAGAGCGAGCAAATCCAAGCGAGCCCGGCGGAGACCGGGCAAAGCATACACAAATAATCAGCACGCACAGAGCGAGCCCACGGCAATAGCCGTGGGCAAAGCGACAAGAAGGTAAATAGAGCCACAGCGTGAGGAACCCGGGCGGCAGGCACACACAGGCTCGGGAGGGCGAATAGCGAAGCTGCCTAGATACTGTAGAAATTATGCCCACGAAGCACAGAAATGCCCAGCCAAGGACGGCTGGGCAAGGCGTTATGCGCCATGGACGGCGCATAAAAGCCGCTTTCGTCAAGCAAAGAAACCCTGCAAGCATAATTTCGTACAGAATCTTGGCAGCGTAGCGTAGCCCACCAGAGCCTGTGTGTGCCTGCCGCCCGGGTTCCGTACTATATCCAATCCCCCACAGCAATTCAAATGAATTGTGAAAAACTGTGAAAAAAAGGGAAATTCCTCCCGAATTATTTGGAAATTTTTAATAAAACGCAAATAAAAATAAAATAAAACTAAACATCCCCAAAACGCAATAGAAAAACTGCACAAAAATAAAAACATAAATTGTTGAAAATGTATAAAAAGCTAACTAAAAAATGTGAAACTTTGCCAGCCAAACAATATAAAAACGAAACGTTGACTTTATAAAACGATGTGACTAAAATCAAGTACAACGATAGTTGCTTCTTATTAAATCAAGATCAAACAAACATCAAAGGTCAGACAAAACACATCTTGAGTTATTAAGAAACAATTTGCGTATCAAATTTCATATAGCAAAAAAGAAAGGAGGTAACGCAGATGGATGCTCTGGTAGATGGACTGTTAGAGGAACTCAATTGTGACGTGGTATTCAAGATACCGATATTCGGAGGCATACCCATATACGAGTCGGTAGTAGTCACATGGATAATAATGGCAGCGGTATTTTTACTGTGCTTTTTTCTCGGCAGAAATCTTTCAGTTGAAAATCCCGGACGCAGACAGGTAGCCGTAGAGGCAGGAGTCAAATTTCTTAATGATTTCTTCAGTGAGACACTCGGAGAAAAAGGAAAGGATTACATACCATATCTGGCAACAGTAATCATCTATATAGGAATAGCAAACCTGATAGGCTTACTTGGCTTCAAACCGCCGACAAAGGATATGAACGTCACCGCAGCACTCGCTGTAATGAGCATAGTTCTTATCGAGGTGGCAGGAATCAGGGCAAAGGGCACCAAAAGGTGGCTTAAAAGCTTTGCAGAGCCAATGCCGGTAATACTACCTATCAATATCCTTGAGATCTTTATCAAACCATTATCGCTGTGTATGCGATTATTTGGAAACGTCCTTGGTTCATTCGTAATCATGGAGCTTTTAAAGATGGTCGTACCGGCAATCGTTCCGGCAGTATTCAGTTGTTATTTTGATATCTTTGATGGACTTATACAGGCATATGTATTTGTATTCCTGACAGGACTTTTCATCAAGGAGGCAACCGAGTAAGAAGACCTGATGAGGCATGAAACACCACATCATTTAATTTCACATCGTAAGCAAGGAAAATGTAACCTCGCTTACAAAAAGAAACAAAATAATTGCTAACCAAAAGAAAGCATATAAGCAAGAAAAGGAGAACACATTATGTCATCAACATTATTAGTAGCAATCGGAGCTGGAATCGCAGTATTAACAGGAATCGGAGCCGGACTTGGAATCGGTAAGGCAACAAGCAGCGCAGTAGACGCAATCGCAAGACAGCCGGAGGCTGAGAGCAAAATCTCTAAATCACTTCTTTTAGGATGTGCCCTTGCAGAGGCAACAGCTATTTACGGTTTCGTTATCGCATTACTTATCATCCTCTTCCTTAAATAATCAGGCAGCGTAACTGACAGTTACAACCAGATGAAACAGAAAGGAAGGTAGAGCAATGTTAAAAATTGATCCATGGAACATAATATGGACAGTAGTCAATCTGCTTTTCCTGTACTGGATATTTAAGAAATTCCTCTTTGACCGCGTGATGGGCGTGATCAATCAGAGAGACGAAATGATTCAGAAGCAGTTCTCGGAAGCAAAGAAGAGTCAGGACGATGCAGAAAGCTTAAAGAGCGACTATAAAAAGAAGCTCGAGAGTGCAAAGACTCAGGCAGACCAGATAATACTCGATGCCAGGGCAAGAGCTGAGGCTGAGCAGGAGAAGGCTCTTGAGAGAACCAGACAGGAAGCAGACAGTATGCTTGAAAAAGCAAAAGCGGACATTGCTAGCGAGCAGGATAAGGCAACAAAGGCCGCTGAGGCTGAAATTGCAAAACTTGCCATCTTAGCAGCGAGAAAGATTGTAAAGACAGGTGAAGCTAATGACACAGGCAGCAGTAAATAATGCAATAGTTTTGTACAGGCTGGCTGTAGAGCGTCGTGATGTGGAGGAAGCACAGAGAGTATACTTTGTGACAGAAAAGCTTGCACAGACGCTCGCAAATCCACTTATACCGCTGACCAAAAAGTATGACATCATAGAAAAGGTATACGGATTTGAGAGTGAGCCAAAGCTTATCACAAGCTTCATAAAGGAAATGGTAAAGCTTGGATATGCCGCTGAAATGAATGAAATCTTTGAGGCATATTACAGATACTGGGATGAGAAAAACCATATCATAAGAGCTGAGCTTATCAGTGCAGAGGCCGCAACCGACGAGGAAGCAAATGACGCCAAGGCGCTGCTACAAAGCAAATATCCGGAATATGAAATATCCCTTACACAGAAAGTGGACGAAACACTTTTAGGTGGATATGTGATTAAGACTCTTAATACAGAGTATGACAGAAGCTACGAAGGAAAACTTCGTGAGCTTGAAAGAAAATTGACCAGGAGGTGACCCCTGTGGGCGCAATCAGTGCAACAGACATAATCTCCATTATCCAGAGCGAGATAGAGAATTTCGACTTCGATACCGAGAGCCGTGAGACCGGCGAGGTAATCTACGTCGGCGATGGAATCGCTACAATATACGGCATCGACCATGCCATGTATGGTGAGATCGTAGTATTCGATAATGGAGTAAAAGGAATGGTTCAGGATATCCGTCAGAATGAAATCGGTGTAATCCTTTTCGGAAGAGACCACGGAATCCATGAAGGAACCAAAGTAGTAAGAACAAAGAAAAAAGCCGGAATCCCTGTAGGCAAAGGCTTTATCGGCCGAATCATCAATGCTTTAGGTGAGCCTATTGATGGAAAGGGCGATATCAAAGAGGAAGATTACAGACCAATCGAGAATGAGGCACCGGGTATCGTGGACAGAAAGTCAGTAGATACTCCACTTGAGACAGGAATCCTCTCAATCGATTCAATGTTCCCAATCGGACGTGGACAGCGAGAGCTTATCATCGGTGACCGTCAGACAGGAAAGACATCAATTGCCACAGATACCATCATCAACCAGAAGGGCAAGGATGTTATCTGTATATATGTAGCAATTGGCCAGAAAGCATCAACAGTAGCAAAAATTGTGTCAACTCTGACAAAACACGGCGCAATGGATTACTCAATCGTGCTTTCATCAACAGCCAGCGATCCTGCATCACTGCAGTATATCGCACCATACGCAGGAACAGCCATGGCAGAGCATTTCATGCATCAGGGCAAGGATGTACTTATCGTATATGATGACCTTTCAAAGCATGCGGTAGCATACAGAGCACTTTCACTGCTGCTCGAGAGATCACCGGGACGTGAGGCATATCCTGGAGACGTATTCTATCTCCACTCAAGACTGCTCGAGAGATCAAGCCGTCTGAGCGATGAGCTTGGCGGAGGCTCAATCACAGCACTCCCAATCATCGAGACACAGGCAGGAGACGTATCAGCATATATCCCTACCAACGTAATATCTATCACGGACGGACAGATATTCTTAGAGAGCAACCTCTTCAACGCAGGTATGAGACCGGCCGTAAACGTAGGTCTTTCAGTATCCCGAGTTGGTGGAGCAGCCCAGACAAAGGCCATGAAGAAGGCATCAGGAAGCATCCGTATCGACCTGGCACAGTACAGGGAGATGGAGGTCTTCACACAGTTTGCATCAGACCTTGACGATGCCACAAAGGCACAGCTTGCACATGGAAAAGCACTTATGGAGCTGTTAAAACAGCCGCTTTGCCATCCGCTGTCACTGCATGAGCAGGTAATGACACTTATCATGGCAAACCACGGTGTGTTTGACACAATTGAGACAAAAGATGTCAAGAAATATCAGGGCGATATCCTCTCATACATGGATCTTTCTTATCCGGAAATCGGACAGAAGATCGAAGAGAACAGAGCCATTGATGAAGAGCTCGTAAATAAAATCATGGATGCAGTAAAAGAGTATAAAGGGTAACAGGTAGTATTATGGCAAACACGAAGGAAATACAGGATCGAATAAAAAGTATCAATGATACGCTTAAAATCACAAATGCCATGTATATGATTTCTTCTTCGAAGCTGAAAAAGTCCAAAAAGATGCTGGCAGATACAGAGCCGTATTTCTTCACACTGCAATCAGAGATGAGCCGAATACTCAGGCATCTGCCTGATATGGAGGACATCTATTTCAAGACCAACGAGGATAAGCTGCCTGAGGACAGAAAGGTCGGATATATCGTAATCACAGCCGATAAAGGACTTGCGGGCTCATACAACCACAATATCCTGAAAATGGCTGAGGAGCACTTAAAGAATCATCCGAACCATTCACTTTTCGTACTCGGAGAGCTGGGACGTCATTATTTTGAACAGCGTGGAATTGAGATTGAAAAACAGTTCCACTACACAGTTCAGAATCCGACACTCAACCGTGCCAGAAATATTGCAGAAGAAATTTTGGAGCTATATCTACATAACGAGCTGGACGAAGTTTATATTATCTATACCAGCATGATAAATGCGATTCAGGAGGAAACACAGATGTCACAGCTTCTGCCACTGAAAAAGGCAGACTTCACTGTGCAGATTCCTATAGACATACCGAGGGAGGAACTGGCACTCAAGCCATCGCCTGAGGCAGTCATGGATCGTATCGTACCAAACTACGTTGTTGGATTTGTCTACGGTGCTCTTGTAGAGTCATTTTCATGTGAGCAGAACGCCAGAATGATGGCGATGCAGTCCGCATCAAACAGTGCGAGGGACATGCTTGCAGAGCTTGACATTCTTTACAACCGTGCCAGACAGGCAGCGATTACACAGGAGATTACAGAGGTAATAGCCGGTGCTAAATCGCAGAAGAAAAAGAGAAAGTAGGCTTTTTGATGAAAACAGGAAAAATTATCCAGGTTATGGGTCCTGTTGTCGATGTAGAGTTCGAGGATGAGAACCTGCCGGCAATCAGAGACGCACTAGAAGTTTTAAATGGTGACAAAAAAAGTGTGATGGAAGTCGCACAGCATATTGGAAATAATACAGTACGCTGTATCATGCTTGCTTCCAGTGAGGGACTTCACAGAGATATGGAAGTAACAGCCACAGGCGCCGGCATCAAGACACCTGTCGGAGAGCAGACTCTCGGCAGACTGTTCAACGTGCTCGGTGAAGCTATCGACGGCGGAGCACAGCCTGATACAGAAGAAAAGTGGGAAATCCACAGAGAACCACCAACATTTGAGGAGCAGAACCCTGCAGAGGAAATCCTCGAGACAGGTATCAAGGTCATCGACCTCCTTGCCCCATATGCAAAGGGTGGAAAAATCGGACTCTTCGGAGGAGCCGGAGTAGGAAAAACAGTCCTCATCCAGGAGCTCATCAGCAATATCGCAACAGAGCACGGCGGCTACTCAATCTTTACAGGAGTCGGAGAGCGTTCAAGAGAGGGAAATGATCTCTGGACAGAAATGAAGGAATCAGGAGTTCTGGAAAAAACAGCCTTAGTGTTCGGACAGATGAACGAGCCACCAGGAGCACGTATGCGTGTAGCTGAGACAGGACTTACAATGGCAGAGTATTTCAGGGATGAGAAGCACCAGAACGTGCTGCTTTTCATCGACAATATATTCCGTTTCACACAGGCAGGTTCAGAGGTTTCAGCACTTTTAGGACGTATGCCTTCAGCCGTAGGTTATCAGCCTACACTGGCTACTGAGATGGGTGAGCTGCAGGAGCGAATCGCATCTACAAAGAACGGTTCGGTAACATCGGTACAGGCCGTATACGTACCAGCCGACGACCTCACAGACCCGGCTCCGGCTACAACCTTCGCACATCTGGATGCCACAACAGTTCTTTCAAGAAAGATTGTTGAACAGGGTATTTACCCGGCAGTAGACCCGCTTGAGTCTACATCACGTATCCTCGAGCCTGATATCGTAGGCGAGGAGCATTACCAGGTAGCACGAAAGGTACAGGAGATTCTTCAGAAGTACAAGGAGCTGCAGGATATCATCGCAATCCTCGGTATGGAGGAGCTGGCAGATGAGGACAAGGTGCTCGTATACAGAGCAAGAAAAATCCAGAAGTTCCTCTCACAGCCATTCCACGTAGCCGAGAACTTCACAGGTATCCAGGGTGTCTATGTGCCTGTAGAGGATACTATCAAGGGCTTCAAGGCCATCATAGATGGTGAGATGGACGAGTATCCTGAGAACGCATTTTTCAATGTCGGAACAATCGAGGACGTCAAGGAAAAAGCAAAGACTATGCAGCAGTAAAAGCATAAGGAAGGACAAATCGTATGGCAACAAATACATTTTATCTAAAGGTAATAGCTGCTAACAGAGTGTTTTACTCAGGAAGATGTCGTTCCATAATAGTCCCTGAGTTCGATGGCCAGAAGGAAATCCTCGCCCACCATGAGGATATGGTCATAGCCGTCGATGAGGGCGAGATGAGATTTCAGCCGGAGGGCAGTGACAACTGGGAGTACGCGGTAGTGGGAATGGGCTTCGTAGAGATAGTCAACAACCGTGTGACACTGCTTGTCGAGACAGCCGAGCATCCGGAGGAAATCGATATAGCAAGGGCAAGAGAGGCAAAGGAGAGAGCTGAGGAGCAGCTTCGCCAGAAGCAGAGTATTCAGGAGTATTATCACTCAAGAGCTTCGCTGGCCCGTGCCATGACACGACTGAAAGCAACTTCAGGAAAATAATAAATGTTAATAAATTACAAAAAAGAGGTTGTGACAACCTCTTTTTTGTTTACATTACACATGAAATGAGTTACAATGGCTATATATAGGTTAGTAATATGGTCATAGAAGACAGGTGGGAATATGAGGATAGTATATGGACTGGGAGTATTGCTGGAAGCAATACTGATTGCACATTGCGCAATCTGTTCCTTTAAAAAACATGACAGACTCGGTAAAAGTGTGTGTATATATGAGACGTTGACATTTGCCTGCGCTATAGTCTTTTTTGTTTTTACATTTGTGCCGGGGCACACTGTTACAGTACTTGCGAAAGGGCTTACTATGGCTCTGTTTGACTGGATGCTCATCGCTCTTATGTTTTATACACAGTATTATACAGGTGCTGTAAAGACTTTCAAGGGAGTGCAGGCTGCTTCCATGATATTTGCGGTGCTGGACACATATATGCTTATAGAGAACACCTGGACTAATAAGATTTTTGATATAGAATCCATAAAAGCTGAGAATATTAAGGTGGTATTCAATAATGACAGCCTATGGTACAGGCTGCATTTTATATTCACATATGCGTTTGTGATTCTGATTATTTTTACATATCTGTATATGATTATCAAATCATCGCGCATGTACAGGGAGGCATATGGGGCTATAGCGGTAGTTATCTTTATCGGCTTTTCGTTTGACATTGCTACTATAGGTTCGGACTCCATATATGACCTCACCATGATTATATATGGTGCTATAGCTATTATCATATATTACCTGACATACAGATATGTGCCGAATGAGCTTATAGAAAATATGCTCTCTCTTGTGGTCCGCGATATGAACAATGGTATCATCTGCTATGACAGAAAGGGCAGGTGCATATATTACAATGACCTGATGGAGGCTATTTACAGGCATGGCGGCAATATGTCTGTTTATGAAAGTAAATATAGTCAGTGGATTGAAAAGCTGGGAGATGACAGAAGGGACAGTATGACCTTCCAGACAACAGATATTGAAATAAACGGTGAAAAGCACTACTTTGAGATTGCCTACAAGCGCATATATGATGAGAGCAATCGCGTTATATGTGATTATTTTGTATACAATGACCGTACACAGATGTATGAGTCGTGGGAGCAGGAAAAGTACAAGGCATCGCATGACAGTCTGACCGGACTTTTGAACCGTGACCAGTTCTATGAGGATGTGCACGATATGGTGAACAAGTATCATGACACAACCTTCTACCTGATTTGCAGCAATATAAAGGATTTCAAATTCATCAATGAGATATTTGGAATGGAGAAGGGCAATCAGGTGCTCATAAAGCAGGCGAAGCTCATGGCATCGAATCCATCTGAGAGGACCATTTGTGCAAGGCTTATGAATGACCGCTTTGCGCTGTGTCTGCCAAGAGAAGAGTTTGATGAAAAAAGAGTGGCAGATTCAATAAAAGAGCTGCAGCGTGAGTTTTCGGGCAATTCTTTCCATCTGCATACATACATGGGTGTGTATGAGATAAGAGACAGGGATGAGGCTGTCAGCATTATGGTAGACAAGGCTAATATAGCGGCAGACACCATAAAGAATAATTACGACTGCTGTGTGGCATACTATGATGAGCATCTGCTTGAGATATCAATAGAGCAGAGACGTCTGCTCGGTGAATTTGAGCCGGCATTGCAAAATGATGAGTTTGTCATGTACTTACAGCCACAGGTGAAACGTGATGGTGCTGCAAAGGGCGCAGAAGCGCTGGTGCGCTGGGTTCATCCATCAAGAGGCATCCTGACACCGTATGCTTTTATTGATATTTTAGAGAACGCAGGTCTCATTTACAAGCTTGACCTCTATATATGGGAGAAGGCAGCGCAAAAGCTTGCAGAGTGGAAGGAAAAAGGCTATGGAAGCTATCATATATCTGTAAATATATCTACAAAGGACTTTTACATTATAGATATATATGAGACCTTTACAGGGCTGATTAATAAATATGGCATAGCAGCGTCCAATCTGCATCTGGAGATTACAGAGACAACGCTGATGACCGATTTTGAGAAGAATATGAATATTATCCACAAGCTTCAGGGCGTAGGCTTCAGGGTGGAGATTGATGATTTCGGAAGCGGTTACTCATCACTCAACATGCTAAAGGATATCAGTGCCGATGTGCTGAAAATCGATATGGGCTTCCTTCGCAAATCTGAGAACGAGGTCAAGGGACAGGATATATTAGAGAGTATCATCACGCTTGCAGGCAAGATAGGCATGGACGTCATCACAGAGGGTGTGGAGACGAAAAAGCAGCTTGATATGCTCACAATGATGGGCTGTCATGAGTTCCAGGGATATTATTTCTCAAAACCGGTACCGGTATCTGAGTTTGAAGAAAAGTATCTGGTATAGCTATCATGTATATCTATTATGTATATCCAATATATATTTTAGGTATTGTGCAAAATTTAATACACTGTATATTTGGGGCGGGTATTGAAATATCCGCCCTTTTTTTCTATAATAATAAACCGTGTGGATTGCTGTAAATATGTAATTGCTGTGGGTCACACGAGGGTGTGGCAGATAACAGCGAATATGAGAAAAAGAGGCGAAAAAATGACTGAAAAAGAAAAAATAAGGATTCAGACATCAGAGACCTTTTTGCTGAGTGCGATTCTGGCACTTTCTGGAGGCTTTCAGGATGCCTACACCTACAACGTGAGAAACGAGGTGTTCTCGAATGCGCAGACAGGAAACGTGGTGCTGATGAGCCAGCATCTGATGATGGGTGAATGGATGAAGGGACTATCGTATCTTTTCCCAATCCTCTCATTTGCACTCGGTGTGCTTGTGGCAGAGAGAATCGGGCATAGATATAAGAAGGCAAAGCGCATCCACTGGCGTCAGATAGTGGTGATGATAGAGATAATCATACTGTTTGTGGTCGGTTTCATACCACACAGGTACGATATGATAGCGACCATGCTTGTATCATTCAGCTGTTCTATGCAGGTGCAGTCCTTCAGAAAGGTAAACGGCTACGGCTATGCCAGCACCATGTGCATCGGCAACTTAAGAAGTGGCACAGAGAGCCTGTCAATATATCTGCGTGACAGAAATATAGGGGCACTGAAAAAGACCGCGCACTACTATGGAATCATTCTGATATTTGCAATAGGAGCAGGTATAGGCGGAGTGTGCTCACTGCACATAGGAATACGCGCTATATGGGCTTCAAGCGTGCTGCTTGCCATTGTATGTGCAATGATGGTCAGGGAACACTGATAAACAGTTACAAATAGTCACGAAATATATATAACGGAGATACAATATAAAATGAAATTATTAAAGCAATTTCTCATCATACTTGCGATTTCGTTTGTAGGTGAGATACTCAAATATTTACTGCCGTTGCCTGTTCCGGCGAGCATATATGGCATGGTTATACTTTTCATAGGTTTGCTGACAGGCCTGATACCGCTTAACTCTGTAAGGAGTGCAGGCAAATTCATGATAGAGATAATGCCTGTCATGTTTATCCCTGCGGGAGTGGGGCTTATGTCATCCTGGGGCAATCTTAAGCCGGTGCTCGTACCGGTGATTGTAATCACGGTTGTGGCACTTCTTACTGTAATGATTGCTACAGGACATGTTTCACAGCTCGTAATCCGTATGCAGAAGCGCAAGAGGGCTGATGCTGGAGAAAATAAATAAGATAGAGGATAATCATAATGGATAATTTGTTTCAGACATCGATTTTTGCCGGTGTCACAGTAAGTCTGGTTGCATATCTGCTAGGTATGCTTTTAAAGAAAAAGTTTAAGCTTGCAATACTCAATCCGCTTCTCATTTCAATAGTACTGATCATCATAGTGCTTGTTGTGGCAGATGTGGATTATGACACATACAATAAGGGGGCATCGTACCTTAGCTGGTTTCTGACACCGGCCACGGTATGCCTTGCGATACCGCTCTATGAGCAGTGGACACTGCTCAAGAAAAATATAGCAGCAGTCGCGCTCGGACTCACGGCAGGCGTCATAACAAGCCTTGTGACAGTGCTTGTGCTGTCAGTGCTTATGGGGCTTTCACACGAGGACTATGTCACACTGCTTCCAAAGTCCATCACGACAGCTATCGGTATGGGCGTATCAGAGGAGCTCGGCGGATATGTGACTATCACTGTCGCAGTTATCGTCGTGACAGGTGTGCTTGGAAATATACTCGGAGAGTTTGTTTGCAAAATATTCAGAATCACTGAGCCTATATCGAAGGGACTGGCGCTTGGTGCTTCATCACATGCCATCGGAACAGCGAAGGCTATCGAGATTGGCGAGATAGAGGGCGCCATGAGCTCTCTTGCTATCGCAGTGGCAGGAATACTTACGGTGGTGTTTGCATCGGTGTTTGCAAACTTTTATTGATTTGTCTGAGCGCTTCCTGCGCGTTGGCTTTTTCTACAGAAAGGAGCTATATTTATATGATAATTACTATTGCTAGAAAGTGCGGTTGCGATGCAGATAGTATCGGTAGAGCGGTCGCTGAGAAATATCATTTACATTTCATGAACAGAGAGGCTATTGCGACCGGTGCCAAAGAGGCAGGCTGCTACGATGAGTATGAGGAGTTTTACAGTGAGAGACCGGTTAATTCCCTGCTTTACTCTATTGTGATGGAGACGGAGGAGGATAATGTGCTGCATGATACTCCGGCGAGGGCTCTTACATTTATTGACAGGCTGCCGCTTGAGGCTGGCTGTGAGGGATATGTGATTCAGGGACGATGTGCAAACTTTGCCTTTCAGGGAAGAGATGATGTTGTCTCAGTTTTCCTGACAGCGAATGATGCTTTCTGCGTTGATACTGTGGCTGATACACATGGAGTCTCAGTGAGAAAGGCAAAGACTGTTGTGCGTGAGACAAATGACAACAGAAAGACCTATCACAAATACTATACCGGACAGGAGTGGGGGCAGGCAGAAAACTATGACCTGTGCCTGAATGTGGCAAAGCTTGGTGTAGATGGTGTGATTGCGATGATTGACAGTTTCATACAAAATAGAAAATAGAAGTGTATATACAAAAGCCGAATCCATGGGAGTGTGGATTCGGCTTTTTGAGTTTGTTTTTGAAAATAAAAATTCATCGTTGGAAAAATGTACGGAATTATGTTACAAACACAGCAAAGAATATCAAGAATAATGTTACAACGGGGATATATCTTGAAAAAATAGCTAATTAACGTTATAATATAATTAGCTAAAAAAGAAAATGGATAGGAGGAAGGCATATGAATACAGCAACAGCAACTGCAACAGAAATGCAGAACAATTTTGGGAGATATTTGAATCTTGTTATGTCAGGACATGAAATCATTGTTACAAAGAATGGTCATGAAGTGGGAAGATTTATTCCTAAGGATGCCGCAGTATCATATTTGACGGATTCTCTAACAGGAATTCTTCAGGATAATGGTAATTTAGATGAGATAAAAACCGAAAGCATGAGGGAAAAATATGGTTTTGTTGATTGATACTAACATTATACTTGATGTTTTACTAAGTCGCTCAGACTTTGTGAAGGAATCATCTATAATTTGGAAACTTTGTGAAACTGAACAGGCAAAGGGATATATATCTACATTAACTTATGCAAATATGATGTATATCATGAGAAAACAAATGACTCCAGAGCAGATAGAAGATGTATTCCGCAAGTTAAAACTTATTTTTGAGATCGCTGATTTTAGTTCAGTTGTGCTTGAGATGGCTGTAAATATGAAGTGGAAAGATTTTGAAGATGCCATACAAAGTGCAACTGCTGAATATGTTCATGCAGACTATATTATTACGCGCAACATTAAAGACTTTACGCAAAGTAAGGTTATGGCACTTACACCTGCGGAACTTTTGGCAAGAATTTAATTGCAATGAATCTAATAATTAAAAGTGTAATATTATTGGTAAAACAGATAGGAGGCATATATGTTAAACGGTGTGGGAACAAATATTTCAATGGCATATACTTCAAATTATAATAAGAAGTCAACAGGCGATAAAATGGATATAGAGTTCGAAATAGGAAATAGTGAGCAAAATTCCTTAAATAAATGTGGGGAGAGGCAGAGTGAATTTACTGAAATATACATGAATATGTTGTCGGAAAATAACAGTTCTCTTTACAATAAATTGGTAAATAATAAAAATGCAGTTGAACAGGTGTCACCGGATAAGGAAATTCCAAATGATAAGCTGAAAAATATCGGAATGACAAGTTTTGGACTGTCTGATACAGAAAGTCAGGTAGTTTTAGCTTCATATGTGAAAACATCAAAGGAGGATGATCCTGTTGTTCAAGTGGCATATGGACATGGTGATAACAGAAAAGTATATCATGTGCATGTAAATGATGTTGATACGTCGAATGCTTCGGATCTGGAAATATTTGCGCTTATGTCATATGAGGGGTATAAAGGAAGAACTGCGCCTGATTCGATAAATAATTACTCTGCCTATAAAATAATGAAAGCAGATGCCGGTTATGGAATGGCTTCTGCTGATGAAAATAGCTTTGTAAACAAAAAAGTGAATGCTGATTATTTATTGGAGCAAATATATGATTCATTAAAGAAGCGGGAAACAGAACAAGAAGCAAAGAGCTTTGATGTATGTGAATATTTGCTCCAGATGATAAAAAATCGTTAAAAGCAGCAACTTTCAGTGCCGAAGCATAATAATCGTATGGAATGTCTTGGTAGGATCATCAAAGTAAAAAGTCATTTCACCATTATACTTCTTAACAATATTTTCTATACTACGCATACCGAATCCATGAAACTGTGGATTCGGTTTTTTTGTTGGTAAAAGGTTGCCATTTTTATCAATAGGATTTACGCGGCAGGAATCAATGAGCGTGATAATGGTCATGTTATTTTTCTCTTTCTGAAAAACATTGAGTTCTATAAAAGGATTAACTGTTTTTTCGGCTGACTCTACAGCATTATCCATGAGATTACCGAAAAGTACACTGAGATCATCATATGTCACGAAATCAATACACTTACTTCTTATATCAATGTGTAGCGCAATATTTTGGGTGAGACATATCTTCTGGTAACGGCAGAGCAGTGCATTTAAAAGGTCATTATCGCATACCCGCACGGAGTGCTTTAACTCAGAAGAACCGAGTACGTGGGTAAGGTATGCTGCGATTTTTTCAGAATCGTGCTGTTCGTTCAGCGAGGCTATGGCATTGAGATGCTTTTTGATGTCATGAATGAGAACTTTTTGTTTCTCATCCTGTGACACGAGGGCTTTGTAGTATTCTACAGAGTCGGCATCACGCTGGTTCTGAAGTGTGAGCTCTGCTATTTCGGAATTTTTTTGCTTAATATGTTCAAACAGACCAAAGATGAGTATGTTTATAAGCAGCATGAAAAAGCTGCTAAGGATGAGCAGATAGTTGAGTGGAGATTTTATTTCATAATTCATAAGAAAATATATCATTGTGTAGATTACAAATACGGAAATAACAGGTATTATAGCCAATGTAGTGATTTCATAGATGGAAAATCGTATATTGGATCTGGTGCTGGATAGCTTATGTGATATAAAATATATGATTACAAAGTAAAGTAATTTGCTTAAAAAACTAACTGAATAAAGCAAAACGGTATCATTCATTTTAGAATAAAAATGATATGAAAACTTTGAAAAAATCCCCATAGAAGCAAGCTCACACAAAGTCATAATTACAATCATAATTGCAGAATGGAAAAAGAGAGTTGCACTATTTTCCATGGTTGAAATTTTTAAAAAAACAAAAGTAGCAACAAAAAATAAAGCAGTATTTAATAAACCGATATGAGCGAATGAAATAAAATATATTGGGATAAATAGTACTGTAAGTAATATATATCGTTTTATCGAAGAAATTTTGTATTCAAAAACATTAGATGAATATTGCAACAGTATTAACGCCTCAGCAAAATATACTAAAAAATAACAAACAGCAGCACTCATAAGTATTACCTCTTACTTTCCATAAACATCAAATATGCTCTCTTAAATTCGGTGAATTTTCTTCTGGTTAAATATGCTGTAAACTGACCATCACAAAGATATATAAGCTCGTGATCAAAGCTTGTTACCATAGCCATATTTACGATATAGCTACGGTGTGACGGAAAAAAGGTAGCCTGCGGCAGATGCTCTATCCAAAATTGAAGTGTCTGAGTGGAATCAAAATCAGCCGTGGCAGTATGTACTATAACCTTTCTTCCCTTTGCCTCTACATATACGATATCGCAAGTCAAAACAGATGTAACTCCGGATTTTGTTTCAACAGCGATTTTTTGATTGATAGAATAGTATAATTCAAGTGCATCATCTAAATTTTGGAATAACCGTTGTTTATCTATTGGCTTAGATAAGTATCTGAATACATGAAACCTCATGGCGGCATCCAGATATTCGAGGTGAGATGTCACTATAAAAATAATAGCAGATTCATTCTGCTTTTTTAGTTCATTTCCTACATAGATGCCGTCAAAACCGGGCATTTCTATATCCAAAAAGACGATATCTTTTTGGAATTTATCAGAAAGAAGACTATCCCCATCATTAAAGGTTACAATATCGAGAACATTTACTTTCTTTTTTTTGAAATATACTTTGATTATCTGGGATAGTGACTGCGTGATAGATAGATCATCGTCACAAATAAGTATTCTCATTAAAAATCTCCTTAAACACATAATTGTTGATATCATTATAGAAGAGTATGGGAATTAAGGCAAGAAGACGGTACCCTCAATAGTTTTTTGAAATTCCCGTGTGAGGGGGAAAGTTGATTACAAACAGAA
>OAUS01000106.1_pt1 | contig 80980 bp, 58 predicted proteins | sample 1516801 | NCBI WGS metagenome assembly OAUS01 (sample SAMEA2580001, study PRJEB22360) | human gut metagenome | biome: human gut; feature: human-associated habitat; material: faeces | place: Denmark | collected 2008/2010
AAATATTCTACAAAAATCACAATATCCGTTGTAATCCACTGATTATTAGAGTTAGAACAAGACTTTCCTAAACTTTAGATCCGAGTTCGATTCTCGGCGGAGCTACAATAAAAAAGGCAATCGCTACGATTGCCTTTTTTATTACCAGTGGAATGCCTCGAAGGTCACCCGGTCTCCGTTTAGGAAACACTTTAAATATTCGTTACCTATTCGAACATCCTCGTAATAATCAGTCCCGTTTGCATATTCGACATAGAAAGAATCGAAATATTCGTCTTTCCAGTCCCAATAAAAACTTGTTTTCAATTCGTCAGTCATACCGTTGGGATAATAGATAATTGTAAAATCTTCTCCCGTATGATCGTTATAGAAGTCGAGCCGTTGTTCGCATTCGTACCCTTTGTTATTGGTATAAAAATCAACCCAGGTATTATTGCATAATGCATCGGTCGCCCAGCCGTAATCATCATAATACGGATCATCCTCACAACTGTTGAACAGACAGAGTGCGGACAGCAGAAATAATAAACCGAGTATATTCTTCTTAATCATGATTCCAAATATTAATCATTCAATGACAAAGATATGAATTAAAACGATATAGAGGAATGTTTGTGCGGCCGTATTGTTGATGGAAAGCACGTGTTTATACAAATTTTATTCGTAATCAGGCAATTCAATATCGGTTGTCTCTTCCCATTTCCCATTGTTGTAGATGCTGATCTGGAATGTGTCGTCGGATTCGGAACGGCTGTAGAGGCGGCCTTTATAACGGATGATTTTGTTTTTTTCCGGAATGATATTGTCGATTTGCCGTTCCCGGATCGGTTCGTCGTTTTTGGCGATGGCCGAAAGGCGGACGGCTATTTTATTGTCGGTGGGAGGTATGAAAGTATAAAAAGAATGTACTTTGTTTACTTCTCCGATCTCATTATTCTTGAATGTATAGGAGAGGATTTGCTTATCCGGGTTTTTTATCCCCTGACCGGTGGCGATGTCCAGCTGATTGGATATTCCGTCGATCTCCATATCGAACTGTTTCAGTATGTCGGAAACCGAATCGGTCGCCATGAACTCAATACGGCTGACGATACGTTGAAGAGAGACATCTTTGTTGGTGATTTCTGCAACATCAATGTTTAGGGATATCATTTCGTAGAATGTATCCGAGATGCTGTCGAAAGAAAAAGTTGAACCGGATAATACAGCGTTTTTTGAATTGTGGGCTAAAAAGTAGAATTTGTAGTCGCCTTGTGGCAAACTATCATATATGCAACTGAAATCCGCATCCAGATCGGTGGGATCGTAAGTGAACTGCTTGTGCTTGATTAATGCAGGAGTATCTTCGTTTTTGAATACCACATATTCGATGGTGGAACATATTTCGTTCAATTCGGCGTCGCTCTCTCCAGCTTTCGAAACCGTCGGTTCCGGAATCACGTTATTCGGTATGCTGCGGGTAGGAAAAGACACTATCTCTTTTTCCATCTGAATGCTGAATTGAATGGGGAAAAACTTTGTTTGCGGGATGACTTTTTCGAGTGAAGAACTGTCGCAACCTGTCAAGTAGAGTACGCAGCCAAGTGCAAAAAACACTTTCTTTCTCATAGTTAAGTTTTTTAGTTGTTTATAATGTTACAAAGGAAAGATAAATAATCAGAAATGAAAAATATTTGTAGATGAATTTAAAAAGATATTTTATATTTGTCGAACAGACACAATGTATTAACCTTAAAAAGAACGAAAAACATGGCACGTCCTGTAACATTATGTACATTGCAGTGGGGAGACTTACCGCTGGATGTTATTTGTGAAAAAGCAAAATCATTTGGTTTTGACGGTGTTGAATTGGGATTACCATCTCATTTGGATGTTCGGCAGACAGATCCGGAATATTATCGGAATATCAAGGTGACACTCGATAAGTACGGTTTGCAACTGTTTTGTATTTCGAATCATCTGATCGGCCAGGCGATATGTGATAATATCGATCAACGGCATAAATCCGTATTGCCTGATTATATCTGGGGCGATGGCGATCCCGATGGAGTGCACCTGCGGGCGGTCGAAAATATGATTCAGGCAGCCCATGCCGCTAGAATGCTGGGAGTCGACACCGTAGTCGGTTTTACGGGAAGTTCGATCTGGCAATGGCTCTATTCCTTTCCTCCCGTTACCGACGAGATGGTGAATGAAGGGTATGCTGATTTTGCCCGACGTTTTATTCCGATTTTAGACGAATATCAAAAGTTAGGTGTCCGCTTCGCTCTCGAAGTGCATCCGACCGAGATCGCGTTCGATACTTATTCTGCCCGTAAGGCTCTTGAAGCGATCGATTATCATCCGGCTTTCGGTTTTAATTACGATCCGAGCCATTTGGGGTATCAGGGAGTGGATTATGTAGACTTCATCAGCCAGTTCCCGGATCGTATTTTCCATGTCCACATGAAAGATGTGTATTGGAGCGATACTCCGAAACAGATCGGCGTGTTTGGCGGCCATTCAACTTTTGGCGATGCCCGCCGCTTCTGGAATTTCCGTAGCTTAGGACGTGGAAAGATCCGGTTTGAAGAAATTATCCGTGCTTTGAACGATATCGGCTATCAAGGTCCGCTCTCGGTGGAGTGGGAAGATAGCGGCATGGATCGTGAACATGGAGCACGCGAGTCTTGCGCTTTTGTCAAACAGGTGGATTTCCTGCCGTCGGCACATGCCTTCGATGCCTGTTTTGAAAGATAAGAGGATGTGGGCAAGAAGGGATAAGTGCGGCAAAGGTTTATCCCTTCTTTTTTATTTAGTCCATTTCATACATGTCCGGTTCCTCGCTCCTGCTTTTGTCTTTTTTCTTGTTCATATTGCCGAAGTTGTAGGTCAGGGTAAAACCAACTCTTCTGCCACCACGCCAGTTCTCGGAATCCTGCCAGAAACCGTCTCCGGATGTAATGGTGCGGAATCTGCGGGAGTCCAGCAAGTCGCGTGCATTGATACTTAACGTTAACTTGTCTTTTAAGAAAGATTTGCGCAATCCAAGATCGACTGAGTAGTTCGGTTCGCGGTATCCTTGTGCCATCAAGCGCTTGGAATTATAGTTGCCTGTGCCCTGTAGGGAAACACCCCAAGGAAGACTGACATTGGCAATCATGCGTACGTTCCAGTTGAAGCTTTCATCCTCCTCTCCAGTGACAGGAGCTTCCGCTCCTTCGGGCAGATAGCTGAAACCGTCTAATTTGGAGTAGTAGAGGTTTACGGTCGTTGTCAGGCTAAGGATGCTGAATAAATTGTTTTTTCCAACGATTTCCAGACCGCTGTTTTGCTGGCGGGCTACGTTTTCACTGGTCGTGTACATTACATTGTCTGCCGTGTTCAAGAAACGAATGCGCTGGATCACGTCATCTGTCGAGCGATAGTAGCCGGACAATGATAGGGTATGGCCGGATTCCCAGGTCTTGATATAATTCAATTCGAAAGAATGGGAATATTCAGGTGTCAGTTCCGGGTTACCGAAAGAAATGTTGGAGGCATCGGAAATATTGCGGAATGAATTTAATTGTCCACCCCAAGGACGACGTAGGCGACGGGTATAGTTCACTTGTATTTCATTGTTTTTAGGGAGGGCATAGGAGATAAAGGCACTTGGGAACAACTTGAAATAGTCTTTCTCGAAAGTTTCCGACGGCTTGCCGTTAAATTCCTGGTCGAAGTCCAGCGAGCGGGTATCCACACGCCAATATTCTCCACGTAGGCCGGCTTGGTAGCTCAGATTGTTCCACTTGCCTCCATACGTCATGTACAAGGCATGCACATCCTGGTTATATAGAAAGCGGTTGTAAAGTGCCTGGTCCTGTTCGATGTCGGTAGCGGTTGTTCCGGTATAGGTATCCACAGGGCTGGATTCTCTTTGGAATGTCCCTTTATAACCTGCCTCGATCCGGCTCGCGTCGGATATTTTGTTTGTGTAGTCGGCCTGAACTTCCCAGCTTTTGTTTTTGATGTTGTTTTCCTGAGTTTGATATTCCTGTTTGTCGGTTAAGTCAGTGTCCGTATATCGGGTTGATTGTTCGTAAATGCTTAGTCCGTCGTTTCTCCATTGGTTATTGCTGACGGTTAAGTCTATATTGCTGTTTTCCGAGAATTTGTGTAAGTAATTCAATTCCAGGTTGTACATTTTCATGTCCGAGTTTCCGTCTGTTGTACGGTCGCTGGTGTAAACCGTATTCTTTTGCTTGTCTGTCGAAATGTAATGGATCGATTCGTTGTTGTCACCCCCTCCAGTCATGCCGGTCATGTTGAATGCTAGGTCGTCGCTTTTGGTAATGTGCCAGGTTGCCCCGATACGTCCGAACCAGTTGTTGTGTTGTCGTTTGGAGTTGTTGGTCTGGTCGAGAAAACTATTGTCGGCTGTATTTTCACGACTTGTGATTCCACCGCCTTTCATTTCCCGGTTCCGATAGCTCAGATTGGCGTACGCGTCTACTTTGCTACTGCTGTAGTTGATGTTTCCACTTGCCTGATAACCTCCGTCCGTATCGGCTCCGGCTTTTACGCTGCCGTAGTAACCGGGTTTCCGGTCATCCTTTAAAATAATGTTGATAATCCCGGCTGTTCCCTCCGGGCTGTATTTAGCAGAGGGATTGGTAATGACTTCCACTTGTTTGATATCTTCTGCCGGCATCATTTCCAGTATGTCCGCCTGGTTGTCTGCTGTCAGTCCCGATGCTTTTCCGTTGATCCAGACTGTTACGCTGGAATTTCCACGCAATGAAACAGATCCTTCGTTATCGACTTCCACGGATGGGATATTGGCAAGCAAATCACTGGCCGATCCCCCTTCGGATGCGATATCTTGTGTTGCGTCGAAAACTTTTCTATCGAGTTCGAATCTCATTTGGGGCTTTTTTGCTACGATTTCTACTTCCCCCAATTGGTTGGCATCTTCTTCCAGGGTGAGTTCTCCAAGATTAAGAGTTTGAGAATTGTTGCTGATTGTTATATTTTTAGAAATTTCCGCGTAGCCGATATAGGAAAAAGTAACTACATATTCCCCCTTCTTCAATCCTCCGATACTGTAGTTCCCGTCACTTCCGGTAACGGCTCCCTGCAATATTTTGTCCGAACCTTTTGCTTTAACCTGGACGGTTACAAATTCGAGTGGTCCCCCTAATTCGCCGTCCATTACAATACCTTTAATCCTTCCGTCCGTTTCATTTCCTTTTATATCCGGAGCCAAACACAAAAGCATACCGGTTAAAAGTAAGCTCATCTTTTTTGTCATCATCTTCCAAATCTGTCTTTTACATTTTACAAAACGATTTATTTGACTGCGATCAAACAAAAAGGTTTATTTGAAAAAATCAAAAATTAAGCAAAATCCTCTTGTGTGGAATGATGATGGATCGGGTATGCCGTCTCTATCCTCTTTTATTGTCATTTCCCCCCAAAAAACTATTGGTACAAATTGAAACTACTACTGCATTTGATTTGATTTTCTACTCTATCTGACTCAAATTGTCCGTAATGGTAATATATTTAACAAACTGATGTTTTTGCATGTTGATAAGGATAATGTGTTTATGCGATATTCTTGTTTTTTAGTGAATTTGGCTTGGAATTTTGTGGCTGATTTTAACGTTATAAGTAAAAGAAGAATAAAATCAACAAAAGTGTTGGTGTTATCGTAGTTCTACAAGAACTCCTGTTCGAAGCGGAACAAATTTAAAAATAATCCGTAATATTTCAAAAAAATGGATGTAATAAATTTCATTATTTGAAAAAATAAATCAAACTCTTCGTGATTTCAAATAATTTGATCTGAATTCAACAACTTATATGCTCTAAATCGTACCAAATAATCGTAGTTCTTGTAGGACTGTGGAAAAAACATGGAGAATACATGATTTATGTTAGTGGAGTAATATCTTGCAATATACTTCTTTAAGTTATTTGTGTAGTATAAATTAAAAATGTTAACTTATGAATTTAATCTCAATTAGAAAAAAGCGGAGACCTGCAATTGCTTTATTGCTTTGTACTGGTTTGTTGGGTGCTTGTCCTCCGGATGCCGTTGCTGATGCGGGAGATAGATTGCCCGTCCCTGAAATCCAACAAAGTAAGTCGCCTGTTAAACGTACGTTAGTCGGTACTGTTACGGATGCCTCTACCGGTGAAACACTGATCGGTGTAAATGTCATCATTAAAGGTACTACTCAAGGTACGGTGACTGATCTTGACGGAAAGTTTTCCATTGGAGTAACTGGTAAAGATGAAATCGAAGTCTCTTATATCGGTTATAAGACACAAACGATCGAAGTGGGTGATTTAGGTGTCTTGAACATTAAGATGGAGGGGGATAATGAAGTTTTGGACGAAGTTGTTGTCGTTGGGGCCGGTACGCAGAAGAAAGTATCTATTACCGGCGCGATTACGGCAACAGAAGGCATACAGCTAAAAGCGCCGACATCTTCGTTGACCAGTTCACTGGCGGGTAAACTGGCTGGTGTTATTTCTACGAACAGTAGTGGTGAGCCAGGTTCTACTTCTTCGTTCTATATCCGTGGCATCAATACGTTTGGTGGTGTGGCAACTCCATTGATTTTGTTGGATGGTGTGGAAATATCGTCTGGGGACTTGAACCGTATTCCGGCAGAAAGTATCGAAAGTTTTTCGGTTTTGAAGGATGCTTCGGCAACGGCAATCTATGGTAACCGTGGTGCGAATGGCGTCATGCTTGTTACAACCAAACATGGGAAGGAAAATACAAAAGCAACGGTCAACGTGTCGGTCGAGGCCTCTTATTTCCAGCCGATGAATACACCGGAGTTTGCTGATGGACCGACATTCATGCGCACCTATAACGAGGCGCAGCAGGCGCGTAGTGCGACAGCAATTACACCACGTTATTCGGATGAGATCATTGCGGCGACAGAAAGTGGTATCAATCCGTATGTCTATCCGAATGTAGATTGGTATGACATGATTTTCCGTAGTGGAAATTATAATCAACGTGCTAATGTGAACGTATCGGGTGGTGCGTCGCGTGTTACTTATTATATGAGTTTGCAGGCAAACCATGATACAGGTTTGCTCAATGCTGCGGACAATTCAGCTTTCAATCCGAACATTAACCATTGGGAGTACAATTTTCAAAATAACATCAGTTATAAGTTGACGAATACGACGACTGTCAATCTTCGTATGATGGCGCAAATCGGTAGCCAAAAGGGGCCGGATAATAAGACTACTGATATCTACAAAAAGGTGATGTATGCCAATCCTGTCTCTTTCCCCGCTTATTTTCCTGGCGAAGAAGATCATATTTATTATGGTAATGCCGAAATTAAAGCTGGGGCTTACGGGGAAAACCCTTACCAATACATGATGGGATCGTTCAGGGAAGACAACTTCAATACGCTGAATACCTCTTTGGATATCTCGCAAGACTTGGGATTTGTCACAAAAGGTTTAAGCGCAAAGGTTTTAGTGAACTTTAAAAATTGGTCAAACTCTTATTATACCCGTTCGCTATCTCCTTATTACTATCAGGTACAGCCCGATAGTTACGATCCCGAAAACGATACCTATGCTTTGCAACTTTTGCAGACAGGTACGGATTATATCAGCCAGTCCGACATCACCAAAGAGGCCGATCAAACATTCTATTTGGATGCCCGTTTGGATTGGAAACGTTCGTTTGGCAAGCATAATATGACTGCCATGTTCATGTATATGATGAGAGAGTATCGTAATGGAGTCTTGCCCAACCGCAACCAGGGTTATTCAGGACGAGCCACTTATGATTATGACAACCGCTACTTGGTAGAGTTCAATTTCGGTTACAATGGTTCCGAACGGTTGGCAAAGGAGGATCGTTTTGAGTTTTTCCCAGCCGCATCTCTCGGTTGGGTATTAAGCGGAGAGCAGTTTTGGGAGCCGATTGCCGATTATGTGGATTATTTCAAAATTAGGGGTTCATACGGTTTAGTCGGTAGCGATCAGTTCAATGAAGATGCGCAACATTTTCTTTACCAGAACCAAGTAGGTATTGGTAACGGAGCTTCTTGGAATTCGGGACTTCCCGGGCAATGGTTAAGTCTTCAGGGGCATAGTTTCAATATCCTTGCCGTACAAAATGCCGGATGGGAACATGTGAAAAAGTTGGATATCGGACTTGACGCTTCGCTTTTTAACCAAGTGAACATTACATTCGATTATTTCCGCGACTATCGCGACCGTATCTTGATGAGGCGTGCCAGCTTTGGAAAGCTACTCGGTTATTGGGGCAGTACGCCTTGGAGTAATATCGGCGAAGTGTTGAATACCGGTTTCGAAGTCAGTGTCAATTGGAAAAAACAATTTGGAAAAGACTGGCAAGTCGACTTCCGTGGTAACTTCACCTATAATCGAAACGAATACAAGTTTTCTGACGAACCTAATTATCCCTATGTATGGCAAACGGAAACTAACAAGCCGCTGAACCGATTGACCGGTTATGTGGCAGAAGGGCTTTTCAGCAGTCAAGAAGAGATAAATAATTGGCCTGATCAAACACAGTTAGGTTCGAAGCCGATGCCTGGTGATATTAAATATCGTGACATTGATGGTAATGGTGTGATCACATCCGAGGATAAGGTAATGCTTTCGCCTTACGGGGATATGCCGCGTATCCAATATGGGGTAGGATTGAACGTTCGTTGGAAGAAATTCGACTTCGGAGTCTTCTTCAATGGTTCGGCCAAACGCAAAATAATGATCAATTCCGGCTTTGCTCCATTTTTGTCTTCCGGTGGTGATGATGGTCCGGCGGAATCTTTACCACGCAATTTGATGTCGTGGATTGCCGAGAGCCACTGGTCGGTCGACAATCCTAATCCGGATGCACTCTACCCGCGTTTAGGAACTTCAAATGCAGACATCGCTGGTAATATTCAACCGAGTTCTTATTGGATGCGTAACGGTAATTTTCTTCGTTTCAAAACGTTGGAATTGGGTTATACCTTCCCGATGTGCCGCGTTTATTTCAGCGGTGATAACTTGGCTGTATTCAGTCCCTTCAAGTTGTGGGATCCGGAATTGGCTTGGAACGCTTATCCGTTGCAGCGGACTTTTAATCTGGGGGTGCAATTTACTTTCTAATGTTTAATTAACTAATAGAATAACGAGATGAAACTGAAAAAAAATATCAGACAATATATAAAGATTGCCTTGTCGGCCGGTCTGTTGGCATTCCCTTCTTGCAACTATTTGGATGTCATACCACCGGCACAACCGGATTTCGATGACACAATGAAGGACGAGTCAGCAACTTTAGGTTTCCTTTTTACCGCTTACTCAGGCACCTCGCTATATACTTTCTGGCGAGAGGGGAGTGGAGATGCTTCGTTGGCCACCGATGAATATGTCGAGCCGAAAGACTGGGACTGGAATATGCAGAAAATGCTGTACGGAACCGTTTCAGCGGCCGATGATATCGGTGACTGGGAGAATTTGTATAACTACATTGGATATGTCCACTACTTTTTGGAACAGTTGGATCGTTTGAACCCGGCAGGTGTGACAGAGGAGGAGAAGGCACAATACCGTGCCGAATGCTGGTTTCTCGAAGCATATTATCATTTCAAAGTATTGCAAAACTATGGGCCTTGTCCTATCATCGAAACAAAAGTAGATCAAAACATCCTTCCGTCCGAAATTCCGGGGCGTTCGCATTTTGATTATTGTGTAGATTGGATTGTAGGAAAATTGGATGCGGCAGCCGAAGTTTTACCGGCCACACAGACCACTGAAAATTTAAGCCGTGCAGATGCCACTATCTGCAAAAGCTTGAAAGCTCGTGTGCTGCTCTATGCTGCTTCTCCTCTTTGGAACGGTTCATTTGTTTATCCGAACTGGCGGAACACCAATTATGAGACGCCGGGCTATGGAATGGAGTTGGTTAGCAATAAATATGACCCTGCCAAGTGGGAACGTGCTTTGACGGCTTGCAAAGAGGCGTTAACAGCTGCTGAAGCTGCCGGATATAAATTGTTCGATCTTGAAGCTTCTGAAGCAAAGGCAGCTATTGATAAAGTACCGCTTCCATTCATTCCGGGTAAAGAAGAGGATACGGAGGAAAACCAATCGTTCAAAAAGCGAGTTCAAATGTTTCAATATATGATTACGGCGCACGAAGGGTTCAATAACAAGGAAATCATTTGGGCTATCAATCTTGATGCGAATGGCATTGATGCCGGTGTCACGAAATCGCGGCTTCCGAACCGACTTGTCAAAAAGAGTGACGGTTCGTGGGCCGGAGGCTATCATGGGACTGCACCTACTTGGGCGGCTGTAAACCGTTTCTATACGGAAAACGGGCTTCCTCCTGCTAAAGATCCGGATTTCTATTTGCAAAGCGAGTGGCTGACACGTTACTATGAGGGAGCTTCCAGTCCGGAGTTGTCGAAAGATCAATTGGATAGCGAGGAAATTAAGAATGATATTGTCAAGTTTAATGTTGGCCGTGAACCGCGTTACTATGCGTGGATTGCCTATGACGGTTGCGAGTATATGCCGTTAATTAACAACAATAACCCATTATGGCTGAACTTGAAGAATTCCAATACAAATGGTTATTCACTTTCTAATACGCGTAATGCAACAGGTACCGGTTTCTTGAATAAAAAATTCATCGTGCCGAACGGGGTATATCTGTCTTCCGGATCCACTTCAGGTGACAAGTTCCGGATCATTCTGATTCGTATGGCGGAATTGTATTTGAATTTGGCTGAATGTTATGCAGCATTAGATCGTACAGATGAAGCGTTAGAGAACCTGAATGTTATTCGGGAACGGGCCGGTGTACGTAAGTTGACTACAGCTGATCTTTCGACCATGTCACTGATGGAATGGGTCCGTAACGAACGGGCAATCGAACTGCATGCCGAAGGTCACCGATATTATGACGTCCGTCGCTGGCGTATTGCCGACCAAGTAATGCAACCCTCCGAATTTAAAGGGCTGAATGGAATGACTGTCAATCCTTCATTTGAGGAGTTCAATCAAATCGTGCCAATCGACCAGCCGATCCAATGGAACGTCAGACAGTATTTGGTTCCGATCAAGAATAGTGAATTGTACAGTGATCCTCAGTTGGTGCAAGCTCCTGGTTATTAATCTAAAAAACGAATTGTATGAAAGTGAATTATATAGGAATTGCATGTCTGGCTGTTCTTTTGTTGACAGCTTGTGACGAGTCGAAATATGAATTGGAAAACTTAGTACCGGAAGAATATCACAAAGTGCTTTATATTAATAAATCCGGTACGCAGGAGCTCACTCTTTACAATACGGGAGAGCTTAATACTTATGCTTTCTCCGTTTATAAGGGGGGTAGTGATCCGTCATTGACGGCAAGCGGGGAAATAGCCGTTCACTCGCAAGAGGAAGTCGATGTACTTTATGGCGCGGACTATCGGATAATCCCTTCAGGTTCTTATTCGATGGACACCGATCGATTGGATTTTGTGTCGGAGGAACGTAGTAAAGTCGTTACGCTTTCGTTGTCGACAGATTTGATCGGTGCGGCGATGGAGGCGAATCCGGAAGCGACTTATGTGCTTCCGCTTTACCTGACGAGCGAGAAGGACTCGGTCAATGCCGATAAAAGTGAATTGTTTATCCGGATAACAGATGTGTTGACCCCGGCTATGGGGTTCATGGATACCGACATTCAGCCGTTGTCTTATACATATGGATTCGACACGGAGTCAGTTGAAGTCGGTTTCGGTTTGGATACGGACAACAATTGGGATGTAGAATGTCAGTTTGTCGTAGATCCCGGATATGTTACAGCTTATAACGCAGAGAACGGCACAGCTTATAAGCTGTTTCCGGAAGGGAACTATTCATTCGAAGATGTTGTCACTTTGCCTACGGGGACGAGCACGACCGATTTGGCGGTGACGCTCAACGGCAACGGATTGACTCCGGGAGAATATATGTTACCTATTCGTTTGGATAATGTTTCGCTGTTCAATATTGCTGAAAACGCCGTCTACCCGTTGGTAGTTCGGGTTGTCGGAATCAAGTTGGATCGTGCGGGCTGGAGTATACAAGCTAATACGGAAGAACGGACCGGAGAAGGTGTCGGAAACGGTGTGGCGACATGTTTGCTGGATGGGCAATTATCGACTTTCTGGCATTCACAATGGAGTGGCGGATCGATTCCACTTCCGCATGAAATCGTTGTGGATATGAAGAAGGAAACAACTTTGACCAACATCAGCTTGACTGAAAGGCAGCATGATAGCTACCGGGATGTGAAGGGTGGTGAATTTTTTGTCAGTTCAGATAAGCTCAACTGGACAGCAGTCGGTGCATTTGAAGCGCAGAAGGTACTCGAAGAGCAAATCTTCAGCATCACACCGACAAAGGGACGCTATTTTAAGATAAAAATTACTGATAGTTATCGTGCAAGTAATTCGTCGTTGGCTGAAATCCATGCTTATGGAATAGATTGATTTTGCTTTTTAGGAGTGTTGCTGTTTTATTGGATTTATTCAAAAAATGGAAGAGGAAAATTTGTTGTTGAAGAAAGGAAGCTTCTTATTCGCGGTAGTTTTTGTCTTTCAGTTATTTGGGCAATACTCTTTTTTGTGATAACTGTTACAATGTTTCTTTCATTAGCTTTCATGGGGAAATATATGTATCAACTTGTTGAACCTATGTCCCGAATGGTGTTTGGCGAATGATGAATTATATAAAAATTGTTGGCCGGGAGAGGCTGAATCGGGTTCGGTTTCTCCCGGTTGGGTTGTCCGTCAGGAATCCAATTGGTATCCAATACAGGGATGTGTACTGATATGAATGTGTTCGTCTGACCGGAATTTCTTGCGGAATTGCGAGATGACATTGTTCAGGCTTTCTTCGCTCGAATCGTTTCCAACCAAGGCTTGTGTAATCAAATTCCCTAAGATCTGATCGTCTTCGATGTATATGAGTTTGCTGTTCGTCATTTTCCTTTTTTTGTTTCAGAGAGCAAGATAGTAAAAACATCCTATATGGTATAGGATGAGGGAACCTCTTTTCATTTTAAACAAAAACAACATACCCCTCTCTTGTCAATCCCCTAATTATAACTACTTTTGTGGCTGAAGAAAAAGTAAAAACTAAAGTATGAAGAAGATTAGAGCTGCCATTGTTGGATATGGCAATATTGGAAAGTATGTATTGGAGGCCCTGGAAGCTGCTCCCGATTTTGAAGTAGCAGGTGTTGTACGTCGTAATCCGAATGATATTCCGGATGAATTGAAAGGATATGCCGTCACTGACGATATCACGAAGTTGGATAAAGTGGATGTGGCAGTTCTGGCAACCCCGACACGTAGCGTAGAGACTTACGCCAAGGAAATACTTTCTTTAGGCATCAATACGGTGGATAGTTTCGATATCCACGGTGGTATTGTCGATCTGCGCCGTTCGCTTGATGCTGTAGCGAAAGCTCATAATACCGTTGCTGTCATCTCTGCCGGATGGGATCCGGGAAGCGACTCTATCGTTCGTGCTTTGTTGCAGGCGATCGTTCCGAAAGGAATTACATATACGAATTTCGGACCGGGCATGAGCATGGGACATACCGTTGCCGTGAAAGCCATCGAAGGTGTAAAGGCGGCTTTGTCCATGACAATCCCGATGGGTACAGGCGTTCATCGTCGTATGGTTTATATCGAAGTGGAAGAAGGATATGATTTTGATAAAGTAGCTGCTGCCATCAAGGCGGACGACTATTTTGTGCACGACGAAACGCATGTGATCCAGGTTGACTGCGTGGACGACCTGAAAGATATGGGACATGGCGTGAATCTTGTTCGTAAAGGTGTTTCCGGTAAAACGCAGAACCAGTTGATCGAATTCGACATGAAGATCAACAACCCGGCTCTTACTGCCCAGATATTGGTTTGTGTTGCCCGTGCAAGTTTCAAACAGCAGCCAGGTGCCTACACGATGATCGAATTGCCGGTGATCGATATGCTTTATGGCGAAAGAGAAGACTTAATAAAAAAATTGGTTTAAATGAATTGACAGTGGATAATTGACAATTAGGGAAGGAGCCTCATTCTCTTAAATTGCCAGTTGTCCATTGTCAATTATCAATTGATGTAATAATTATGCTTGATTTTATTACCTGGACGGCTGACCCCGCCATCTTTTCCATCGGTTCGCGTGAGATACGCTGGTACGGACTGGCGTTTGCCATCGGTTTCCTGATCGGTTACAAGATCGTGGAAAAGATGTGGAAAAGAGAGAAACTCAATCCGGCATGGATCGATTCCCTGCTGATTTATACGATGTTGGGAACAGTGATCGGTGCCCGTTTGGGGCATTGTCTGTTTTATGCTCCGGATTATTATCTGGCGAATCCGCTCGAAATTCTGAAGGTTTGGGAGGGTGGACTTGCCAGTCATGGGGGAACGTTGGGTATAATCATCGCCATCTATTTTTATTCTAAGCGGGTTAGCCATCGGAGCATGCTTTGGACATTCGACAAACTGGTGGTCCCTACCGGCCTTGTGGCTGCTATGATCCGATTGGGAAACCTGATGAATCATGAAATATACGGACATCCGACAGATCTGCCCTGGGGGGTTCGTTTTATTGAAAACCTGCATGCTTGGAAAAGAGGAGCAGCTCCCGTTTTTACCGCTCCCAGTCATCCTACACAACTTTATGAAGCCGCCAGCTATTTGGTGACTTTCGTTATTTGTATGTGGCTCTACTTCAAAAAAGATGCCTGGAAGAAGGAGGGGCTTATCTTCGGTGTATTTATGATTTGCGTATTCGGTTCGCGCTTCTTCATTGAGTTTTTGAAAAACGATCAGGAAGAGTTCGAGGCTGATATGATGCTGAATATGGGGCAATGGCTCAGTATTCCGTTCGTTTTGGCCGGTATCTACTTCGTATGGCGTGCCATGCGGCTTGGAAAAGGAATGAAGAAGATTTGATTTTTGATTTTCAACTTTTAATTTTTAATTTTCAAAGTGTATAAGTTAAAAGAAATAGCAGATAAAGTTTACTATGTAGGGGTAAACGACCGGCAAAAAGCTCTTTTTGAGAATATGTGGCCTTTGCCTTATGGTGTATCTTATAATTCCTATCTGATCGTGGACGAGAAAACGGTCCTGGTCGATACGGTGGATGTGTGTTATTCCGATATTTTCCTGAAAAAAATAGCGGATGCTCTCGACGGGCGTCCTTTGGATTTTTTGATCGTGAACCATATGGAGCCGGATCATGCGGGCAGTATCCGTTTGTTGCGCCAGCAGTATCCGGATGTCCAGATTGTCGGAAACAAGCAGACTTTCGGCATGTTGAATGGGTATCACGGTATTTCGACGGGATTGTATGAAGTGAAGGAAGGAGACACCCTGAGTGTGGGTCGTCACCAACTGTCTTTCTATATGGCTCCGATGGTGCACTGGCCGGAAGTGATGGTCACTTACGATTCGACTGACAAAATCCTGTTCTCTGCCGATGCCTTCGGTACTTACGGAACGTTGGATGGCGGTGTGATCGACTCTGAAATGAATGTGGAACATTATTGGGAGGAAATGCTCCGTTATTATTCCAATATTGTCGGTAAATATGGAAATCCTGTACAGCGTGCTTTGCAGAAGTTGTCGGCTTTGGATATCCGGACGATCTGTTCGACTCACGGTCCGGTGTGGCGTGAATATGCAGCAAAAGCGATCGATATTTATGACCGTATGAGCCGTTATGAAGGTGAAGAAGGTGTGACGATCGTGTACGGCAGCATGTATGGCAATACCGAACAGATGGCAGAAGCGATTGCCGCTTCTTTGGCCGCAAACGGGGTGAAGAATATCGTCATGCACAATGTGAGCAAGAGCCCTGCATCTTATGTCTTGAAAGATATTTTCAAGTATAAAGGCTTGATTATCGGTAGCCCGACTTACAGCAACCGTCTGTTCCCTGAAATCGAATCGATTCTGGATAAGATCGAAACGCGCGAAGTGAAGCATCGTCTCTACGGCTATTTCGGCTCTTTCACTTGGGCGGGAGCTGCGGTGAAAAACTTGGCGGCATTCGGCGAGAAGATGAAATGGGAAGTTGTGGGTGTTCCGGTGGAACAGAAACAAGCTCTGAAAGCCGACAAGTATGAAGAATGCTGGGCTTTGGGAGAAGAAATGGCCAAGAAATTGAAAACTGAGAATTGAAAATGGAAAATTCTTGGTCAGAAAGAATAAAGGTATTACTTTTAGGAACGAAAGAACTAAATTAAAAAAAGCGTATGAGACTAATTATTGAACCTAATTACGAGCAACTTTCAAAGTGGGCCGCTAATTATGTGGCAGCCAAAATTAAGAAGGCGAATCCTACGGCAGAGAAACCATTTGTATTGGGCTTGCCTACAGGCTCTTCTCCCTTGGGCATGTACAAGAATCTGATCGAACTGAACAAACAGGGGGTAATCTCTTTCCAGAATATCATAACTTTCAATATGGACGAATATGTAGGTTTACCGAAAGACCATCCTGAAAGCTATCATTCTTTCATGTGGAACAACTTTTTCAGCCATATCGACATTAAGCCTGAGAATGTGAACATCCTGAATGGAAACGCAGAAGATCTGGAAGCCGAATGCACCGCTTACGAAGCAAAGATGAAAGCTGCCGGTGGTGTGGACCTGTTCCTGGGCGGTATCGGTCCTGACGGGCATATCGCTTTCAACGAGCCGGGTTCTTCTTTGTCTTCCCGTACCCGTGTCAAGTCTTTGACAACCGATACGATCATCGCCAATTCCCGTTTCTTCGATAACGATGTCAACAAAGTTCCGAAGACTTCCGTTACGGTCGGCGTTGCTACGGTATTGGATGCAAAAGAGGTGCTGATCATGGTGAACGGTCATAACAAAGCCCGTGCTTTGCAGCAGGCTGTTGAAGGTGCGGTAAACCAGATGTGGACTATCACGGCTTTGCAGATGCACCCGAAGGGTATTATCGTTGCCGACGAGGCTGCTTGTGCAGAACTGAAAGTCGGTACATACAACTATTTCAAGGATATTGAGAAAGACAATCTTTGTCCCTGCTCTTTATTGAAGTAAATTTTTTATTATTCATAATAGTTTTGATTTAACATCGAAAGGCTGTGTCTGTGATAGATGCGGCCTTTCTTATTGGTTGAACATGTCCTTGTTGTAGAAGTTCATGATTGAAATCAGTTGATCGTGGGCGATTTGTGCGGGACTGTCGGAGTTCAGCTCCATCGCCGTAAGATAGTTGTTCAGGGCCTGCCGGATATCCCCTTTTTTACGGTAGGCATTGCCACGTAAGTAATACGCTTCATCAGAAGATGTGTTTTTTTCTATGTATTCGTCCAACAAACGGATAGCTTCGTCTGTTTTACCGTCGGTAATGAGTTGTTTAATAGTTTCCATTTCGAGATTTATGATTTGTAATTTATGAATTATAGATGCCGATTTGGGCAGATAAAGTGCAAATTTAAATCATAAATCATAAATGATAAACCATAAATCATGGATTTTGTGTAAGTTTGCACCCGATTTCAAAAAGATAAGACGTTATTATGCAAAAGAATCTGGTAATAGTGGAGTCACCCGCTAAGGCAAAAACCATTGAAAAGTTCCTCGGAAAAGATTATAAGGTTATGTCGAGCTATGGTCATATCCGCGATCTGAAGACGAAAGAGTTTAGTATTGACATCGAGCACGACTATGCTCCGCAGTACGTGATACCGGCCGACAAGAAGAAGCTGGTCAGCGAACTGAAATCCGAAGCCAAGTCTGCCGAACAGGTATGGCTCGCTTCCGATGAGGACCGTGAGGGAGAGGCTATATCCTGGCACTTGTATGAAGTGCTGGGCCTGAAACCTGAAAATACCAAACGTATCGTCTTTCATGAAATTACCAAGAATGCCATTCTGCATGCTATTGAAACACCACGCGATATCAATATTAACTTGGTGAACGCCCAACAGGCACGTCGTGTGCTGGACCGTATCGTGGGATTCGAACTTTCGCCGATTTTGTGGCGTAAGGTAAAACCCGCATTATCGGCCGGACGTGTGCAGTCGGTGGCTGTGCGCCTGATTGTGGAACGGGAGCGGGAGATCAATGAATTTGTAAGCGAGGCGGCTTTCCGTGTGATTGCAAACTTCATCCTGCCTGACGGCACAACGGTGTTGAAAGCCGAGTTGAACCGCCGCCTGAAAGATAAGAAAGAGGTGGAAGCCTTTTTGGAATCCTGTAAGAATGCTTCGTTTACGATTGACGATATCACGACGAAACCGGTAAAGAAATCGCCAGCGCCTCCTTTTACGACTTCTACTTTGCAGCAGGAAGCGGCTCGTAAATTAGGATATTCCGTGTCGCAGACGATGATGATCGCACAGCGTTTATATGAATCCGGACTGATCACTTATATGCGTACCGACTCCGTGAACTTGAGCGATCTGGCATTAGGTACGGCGAAAGAGGCTATCTTCGAAACATACGGTGAGAAATATTATAAGTTCCGCCAATATCATACCAAGAGCAAAGGGGCGCAGGAAGCACACGAAGCGATTCGCCCGACTTATATCAGTAATGTGGAGGCAGGGAGTTCTTCGCAGGAAAAGAAGTTGTATGAACTGATCCGTAAACGTACGATTGCTTGCCAGATGGCGGATGCCGAATTGGAACGTACGACTATTTCTGTCGGTATCAGCGGACAGACGGAACGTTTTGTCGCTGTCGGCGAAGTGATCAGTTTCGAAGGTTTCCTTCAGGTTTATATGGAAAGCAATGACGACGATACGGAGAAAGAACAGGAAAACGGCCTGCTTCCTCCGGTAAAGCTTCATGAGACATTGTCATTGAAAGATATCGTGGCGACAGAGCGTTTCACGCAGCGTCCTCCGCGCTATACGGAAGCCAGTCTGGTTCGCCGTTTGGAAGAATTGGGCATCGGACGTCCGTCTACCTATGCACCGACTATCCAGACGATCCAGAACCGCGAATATGTGGTGAAAGGAGATAAGGAAGGCGTGGAACGTGCTTACACGGTTGTTTCGCTGTCCAAGGGAAAGATCGAGGAAGCGGAAAAGACCGAGACCGTCGGGGCCGACCGCAATAAACTGATGCCGACCGATATCGGTACGGTAGTAAACGACTTTTTGATGGAGTATTTCCCGGATGTGTTGGATTACAACTTTACGGCCAGTGTAGAAAAAGAATTCGACTCGGTTGCGGAAGGCGAACTGGTATGGACGAAGGCCATCGATAAATTCTATAAGATTTTCCATCCGATCGTAGAGGCTACGGCTGCCGTAAGCACGTACTTTCCCACCGCTCGGGGAGAGCCCCCCCCTGCCGTTAAGACCGAACATAAAGTAGGGGAACGCGAGCTCGGTATCGATCCGAAGAGCGGCAACCCGGTGTTTGTGAAGATCGGCCGCTATGGTCCTGTCGTTCAGATTGGGGCGGCACATGCTGACGACAAAGAGGCGCCGAAACCTCAGTTTGCCTCTCTGATGAAAGGCCAGTCCATTGATACGATTACATTGGAAGAGGCTCTGAAACTTTTTGATCTTCCCCGGACGGTCGGTGAATATGAAGGCAAGGTGATGGTGGCGGCTGTCGGCCGTTTCGGGCCGTTTATCCGTCACGACGGTAAATTTGTTTCTATTCCGAAAGATTTGAATCCGCTGACGATTACGGCAGAGGAAGCAATCGCTTTGATCGAAGGGAAAAGGGTGAAAGACGAACAACGTTTTATCAAGAAGTTCGAGGAGGATCCGGAGATGGAAATCCTGAAAGGTCGCTTCGGCCCTTATATTTCTTATCAGAAAGCGAACTATCGTATTCCGAAAACGGTAACCGACCCGACAATCCTGACACTTGAAGATTGTAAAAAGATCATAGCCGAAGCTGGAGAAAAACCGGCTGCAAAGAAGACAACGCGTAAAAAGAAAGCCTGACAAAAAGCTTACTTAATTGCAAAAACAACTGTCATACTATCATGCTCTGCTCTTGATCTTATGAATATCAATGTTTGTGTGAGATGATAGTAGGCATGATAGATGTTTTTTCAACTATCATGCTATCATAAAGACTGTATCTTTTTTACGCGTTTTATATAGCTTATTTTCATAAGAATAACTACATATTTTTATTGAGACCCGGATGTCGGCTACCTGCAGACCCGGGTGTCGATACCCGTCAGATGGAGGTATAAAAGGCTCTGATACGGGTATTTCAGGGAGAAGATCTAATGTCTTTTGTGTAAAAAAGTAACGTGTTCCGGCAAAAAAGCCTTATGTTTTCCGGAAAACAGTCTGTTTTTAACTCTTTTGGAGTGTTTTTGTTTCGGGTAAAACGGCTAAAATGATGGTTAAACAGCTGATTTATGATAGTAGAATGATAGTTAAAAAGGAAACTATCATATCTGCATGTTATGATATTCAATCTTCACACAAGAAACATGATGGTATGATAGTTGTTTTTCAAATCTTTTTATTGTTGGCATATGTTTGTCTGTTGATCTATATTCATGATTTCATCATTACCTGCATTGAATTTTCCGTATTTATCAGGTGTTTATACAATCGACAATTTCCGAATCAAAGGCTTCTGAAAGGCATTCCTTCTCTATGAATTCTGGAGAAAGTTGTTTAACATAGTCAATGATGTGTGCCTTCAAACCGTAACTGCCCAATATATCTGTGATATCGCGTCCGTACACACGGCAAGTAGCCTCGTCGCCATAAACATCTTTCAATTCTTGGGCAGGCAAATGGCTTAGTTCACGCGTCGTATCGCCTTCAATAGTATCCACGATCAAGGCCTTTCCACCCGGACGCAGTACCCGATGTATTTCCTGCATAGCCTTTCTGTCTTCTGGGATACAATATAGAATATGGGAACAGATAAGCAGATCGAATGAGTTGTCTTCATAAGGCATTCGGGTCATATCTGCCTGGTAAGTAGCAACGTTCGGATTGAGATCTGCATCTATATAAGTCGAGACGTATGGCGAATTTTTCAGGAAATCTTTCAGTCCTTTTACCGGTGCGAAATGGAGTACGCGCATTGGCTGTATCCCGCTTTTGAATATCTCGTTTTTGATGTACATGCAAAGAATTCGTGTCCGTTCGAGAGAAAGGCAATGCGGACATTTGATATTCTTGCGTAATCCAAGATTACCGTGAGAGAGAAAACGGCGGGACGACTTGCCGCAACAGCAACATTCATATCGGTTACCCCATAGCAGTACTGCCTCTATTTTGTAAAGGGCGTAATGAAGGGCGATCCGCTGTTTCTCGCTCACGATTTTTCTGTATATGTTTTTGATCATAACTGCTGATCCGTTTCTTACATTCTCTCCGGAACCTCGATTCCCAACAATGACATGGCCGATTTGACAATCTTGGCTACGTTGGCGGAGAGGACAAGGCGGAACTCTTTTACTTCTTCATTCTCTTCGCGGAGGATGGAGAAATCGTGATAGAACTGGTTGTATTCTTTTACCAGGTCATAAGTATAGTTGGCGATGAGGGCGGGGCTGTATTCCTTTCCTGCTTCGCGAACGACGGAAGCGTAGTCGGCTATCATCTGGATCAGGTTTTCTTCCTTCTCGGATATGGTAGTCGTTGTCGGCAGTTGTTCGGGCAAAACGATGCCCTGTTCGGCAGCTTTACGCAGAACGGAACGGATACGGGCATATGTGTATTGGATGAACGGGCCGGTATTACCGTTGAAATCGATCGATTCCTTCGGGTTGAAAGTCATGTTCTTGCGCGGGTCCACCTTCAGGATGAAGTACTTCAAGGAACCGAGGCCGACCATGTGGGCGATGTTTTCGGCCTCTTCCGGTGTCATTTCGTCCACTTTGCCCAGTTCCTGCGAGATTTCGCGGGCTGTACCCACCATCTCTTCCATCAGGTCGTCTGCATCGACAACCGTTCCTTCGCGGCTCTTCATCTTGCCTTCCGGCAGTTCGACCATGCCGTAAGAGAAATGTACAAGGCCTTTGCCGAATTCAAAACCCAATTTATCCAACAGGATGGACAATACCTGGAAATGGTAGTTCTGCTCGTTTCCTACCACATAGATCATTTTGTTGATAGGATAGTCGTCGAAACGCAATTTGGCAGTTCCGATATCTTGTGTCATGTAGACGGAAGTTCCGTCGGCACGGAGCAGCAGTTTCTCGTCCAGGCCGTCTTTGGTCAGGTCTGCCCATACGGAACCGTCTTCACGGCGGTAGAAAATGCCTTTGTCGAGCCCTTCCAGCACTTTGCCTTTACCTTCCAGGTAGGTCTGTGATTCGTAATAGATCTTATCGAAGTCTACGCCCATCATTTTGTATGTCTCGTTGAATCCGGCGTACACCCAGTTGTTCATCATTTCCCAAAGAGCGCGTACCTCCTTGTCGCCGGCTTCCCATTTGCGGAGCATCTCGCGTGCTTCGGCCATCAGGGGAGAAGCGGCTTCGGCTTCCTCTTTCGTCATGCCTTTTGCTTCGAGGGCGGCAGTCTCTTCTTTCAGTTTGTTGCTGAAAAGGACGTAGAAGTCACCGATCAGGTGGTCGCCTTTCTTGCCGGCCGTTTCGGGAGTCACGCCGTTGCCCCATTTCTGCCAGGCGAGCATGGACTTGCAGATATGGATACCGCGGTCGTTTACGATGTTCGTCTTTACCACTTTATTGCCGTTTGCTTTCATGATCTCGGACAGGCTGTAACCCAATAGGTTGTTACGTACGTGTCCAAGATGGAGCGGCTTGTTGGTGTTGGGAGAAGAATATTCGATCATGACCAGCGGAGACTGTTCCGTTACAGGGATGATCCCGTATGACGGCTGGCCGTTGATTTCGTTTAATAAATCGATCCAGCAGGCACAGGCGATGGTCAGGTTGAGGAATCCTTTGATAACATTGAATTCGGCTACAGCCGGTTCATGCCGGAGCAGGTATTCGCCAATTTCCTGGGCAGTCTGTTCCGGAGATTTCTTCGACATGCGGAGGAAGGGAAAAACAACCAGAGTCAGATGTCCTTTGAACTCTTTCTTTGTCTTTTGCAGTTGTACCTGGTTGGCTGCCACATCGGCGCCATACAGTTCTTTTATGCCGGTAATGATAGCACCGGTAATCTGTTGTTCGATAACCATATTCGTTTAGTATATGTTCGGATTTATTTTGCCTGCAAAGGTACAGGTTTATTTTGTAAAAACCATAAGATTGGTGTGGGTAGGAAAGAGATAACTATGATTTGATAAAGTAACCGGCATGCAATAAAAAAGGCATTCCGATCGCGGAGTGCCTTTTTACTTATTGAGAGTGTAAGACTAATTTACTTGATGATTTCTGTCAATTCGGCGCCAGCTTTGAATTTAACTGATTTGCGTGCCGGGATTTCGATTGGTTGTTTAGTCTTCGGGTTAACACCTTTGCGTGCAGATTTTTCAGCAACAGAGAAAGAACCAAAACCTAAAAGGGCCACTTTGCCACCTTCTTTTAATTCACTGGATACTGTTTCAACAAAAGCTTCTACAGCTTTCTTTGCATCAACTTTGCTTAAACCGGATTTTTCCGCTACAGCATTGATAAATTCTGTTTTGTTCATGATGGTTTGATAATTAATATATTAAACAATTTTTGTGATAGCCTAAAAAGTCGGTGTCAAATGTAATTCTATTTTGATATATCGCAAAGAAAAAAAGAGTTTTTTTTATTGATTTACTATGTTTTAGTGCTATTTTGTCAGAAAACTGCCGAAATATATATACCTTTGTCCTTAAATTGTAAATATATGATGAATCAAAATAGTTCGGGATTCCTGAGCAGTATCCCGATGGTTACGAAAAACCTTATCATTATCAACCTGTTGTTTTGGGTAGCGAGTCTTGTTTTACCTAAAGTCGGGATTGATTTAGTCCAGTTATTCGGACTGCACTTTCCGGGTGTGAAGGATTTCTATCCTTTCCAGTTTGTGACTTATATGTTCATGCATGATACCCATTCGTTTGCGCACGTGTTTTTCAATATGTTCGGTGTGTATATGTTCGGACGCGTGCTGGAGAATGTCTGGGGGCCGAAGCGCTTTCTGATCTTTTACATGGTGACGGGTATCGGGGCGGGTATTACGCAGGAACTGGTTTGGCTGTATTCCGTCCATTCCTTCGCAAGTGCGAACGGGGTTACTGTGGTACAGTTGGTTGCAGGAGATCCTTCATTGAACTATCTGATTACGATCGGTGCTTCTGGTTCCGTATTCGGTATTTTGCTGGCATTTGCCATGTTGTTCCCGAATGTTCCGCTGTACCTGATGTTCATCCCTATTCCTATCAAGGCAAAATATTTCGTGATCTTTTACGGATTGGCCGAATTGTTTATGGGTGTCGCTAACAACGGTGGTGATTCCGTGGCGCATTTTGCCCACCTGGGCGGTATGCTTTTCGGTTATTTCCTGGTTCGGTATTGGAAAAAGAAAGATATAGACAATGGGCGATATTTTTACTAATCTCAAACGGACTTTCAATTCCGGCAACATCCTGGCAAAACTGATTTATATCAATGTCGGGCTATTCGTCATTATACGGTTGGCAAGTGTGATCCTGATGCTGTTCAATCTGGGCGGTTTTCCGTTTTTGCAGTATTTGCAAGTGCCTTCGTCTCCCGAATTGCTTTTGTACCGGCCGTGGACGATTATTACTTATATGTTCACGCATTTCGACTTTCTGCATATTCTGTTTAATATGCTGTGGTTATACTGGTTCGGCGGTTTGTTCCTTACTTTTTTCAGTGAGCGGCAATTAGGCGGCCTGTATCTGTTAGGAGGTATTGCCGGGGCTGTCTTGTTTCTTGTGGCATACAACATATTCCCTTATTTCCGTACAGTTGCCGCTTATAGTTATTTGATGGGAGCGTCGGCTTCGGTTATGGCCATTGTGTTTGCCGTCTCTTTCTACCGGAAAGATTTGGAGATCGGCTTGTTCCTGATCGGGAGGATCAAGCTGATTTATCTGGCCCTGTTTACATTTGTGATAGACTTGCTGGCTATTACATCGACGAATGCCGGTGGTCATATCGCCCATATCGGCGGGGCGTTGTTCGGCATCTGGTTCGCCACCCGGATCAAGGAAGGCAAAGATTTGACAGCTCCTATGAACCGCCTGCTCGACTGGGTGGTGAATCAGGGAAAGCGGAAACCCAAGATGCGTGTGACTTATAAACGTCCTGAGACCGATTATGAATATAATGCCCGTAAACATCGGGAAACAGTCGATCTGGATGCAATATTGGATAAATTAAAACGTTCCGGTTACGAAAGCCTTTCGGCAGAAGAAAAGAAAAAACTATTTGATGCCAGCAAAAAATGAGCGAGCGGTTTAAAGCGATCAGGATTCTGTTTAAATCTGTAGTCGGTACTGCCAATGTGATAGTTATTCTGCTATTCATTGCTTCGGCCTTCTCGGACAGAATTTCACCGGACAGGAGTGTGTTCTTCTCTTATCTGGGGTTGGGATTTCCTGTATTTTGCGTTTTGAACCTCTGTTTTGTTGTTTATTGGCTGTTTCTTTGGGAATGGCGGTTTGTGTTGATCGGACTATGTTCGTTCCTGATCTGCCGGGGGGCTGTAACCCGTTATTTCCCTTTCCATGACAGAGTGGACGATATTCCGAAAGAGAATGTACTGAAAGTCTTGACTTATAATGTCATGGGATTCGGTTATAAAGGCCATACGGAAGATGCTCCGAATCCGATCATACGGTATATTGCGAATTCCGGTGCGGATATCGTATGTCTGCAGGAATATGCAGTAGGTACTTCCAAGAACTTTTTGACGAATCAGAAGATCGCCAATGCCTTGAAGATGTATAGGTATCGCTCCATTATCCCGATCGGAACCTCCGGTACGCTCAAATTCAATATAGCCGTATTTTCCAAATATCCGATCTCCAAATCCCGTAAGATCAAGTATGACAGCTCTTTCAACGGCTCGTCCATTCATGAACTGGATATAAGAGGAAAGAAGTTGACTTTGATCAATAACCACTTGGAGTCTTTCAAGCTGACGATGGAGGACCGGAGCCATTATTCCGCATTTATCAAGAACCTGAATTCCGAAACGCTCGATGGTTTGAGAAGTTCCATCGAACAGAAGTTGGGGCCTGCATTCCAGATACGTGCCCGTCAGGCGAGAGCGGTTGCCGAAGAAATCAAAAAGATCGATACCGATTATGTATTGGTGTGCGGTGACTTCAACGATACGCCGATTTCCTATGCCCATCGTACGATCCAGGGACCATTGAAAGATGCTTATGCTGCTTCGGGCTGTGGTGTCGGGGTCACCTATAATGAAAACTTCTTTTGGTTCAGGATCGACAACATCCTGCATTCAGCCAATATGAAACCGATCAACTGCACGGTCGACAAGGTGCGTTATTCCGACCATTATCCGCTGTGGTGTTATTTGCAATTGAAAGAGGGGGATTGAAAATGAAAAATTCCCCTATACAGGAAACCGTAGTTTCTTGTATAGGGGAATTTTTGTTCCATGCTTATGGAATTAGCTCTTCGTACTATAGTTCCGCATCGTTCACTGCATCCAGGATGTCGGCAAACAGGTTCTCGACGAAGAAGAACGTGGCATTACAAAACAGCTTCGGATCCTTGATCAAGGCAACTGTATTGCTTTTGCCATTATTGGCGATTACGCTTTCTGCCGAATACGTCTTGAACTTCTTATTGTTCTGTGGATCGTATTGATAAACGATATTGCTAACTTCTGCCGAGTAGCAGTTGTCGTGGCAATTGATTTTCATCTTGTATTTGATGATCGTTTTGTCTGTATCGTTCAACAGCATCTCGACTTTGGAAGAAACGTTGATAGTCCCTTTGGACTTCTTGGAGTTGACATTCGACAGGAATATATCTTTCGCATAGCTTTTCTTCGCCCATTGGTTGATTACTTCGAATATCTGGTCCTGGCTCATGTCTTTTACATGGACTGTGTCGCGATAGCATACTTTCCCGTTTCTCATCGGGGCACACTCGTTGACTTCGCCTTTATGCCCCTGTGCCGTTGCCAGCGCAGGGAGCATGATCAATAGAAGGAAAAACAGCTTTTTCATCATCTTATTTCATCCATACATTTACGATTTCACCGATGACGGTTATCTGCTGGCCTTCTGCCGTTTCGCCCTGCTTGCGGCAGTCGATGATCAGCCAGGCATCCCCGCTTTCACCTTTCTTGAAGAAAGACAAGCTATATGTGTCATTGTTACCTATTTCTTTATAGACAGGACTGTCTTTGCTGATGGCGATCGAGGCAACCGATTTGCCGAACATATTGCCCGTGCCTTTCCACTGGGCGGATGTCTCTTTTGTATCCGGCTTACCGGCGGATACGACCTGCATATCGCTTTCCGGTAACATCTGTAATAATGTAGACGGAACCTTGTCGGCGGCAAAAGCCACATATCCTTCTTTTGCCGGAACCGGAGTTGCCGGTTGGGTGGTCTGGGCAGGTGTCACAGTCCGGGCGGGAGTGACCGGTGTTGCCGGAACTACATTGGCGGTTGCCTGCGTGCCTAAAGCGGCGGAGGCGGAGGCGAACATTTCGTCAATGAAATCGACTGTCTTTCTACGGAATTTGCCGTTGCCTCGGTTCAATTTGGTTTGGTCTTTGTTCAGGCAATATTTATCTGTAATCCATTCTTCGGCGGTGTATTTTTCCGGTTCACGCTGGTATGATACATTATATTCGTAACGGATACCGGCCACTTTCACTATACATTTCTGGTTCTCGCATTCCATCGTGACGCGATAGTTCATTTCCGTACGGTCCAGAGAAAGGGCGGTGCTCTGGAAGACCAGGTTGGTTTGCCCTACTGCGGCGATGTCGCCTTTTGCCTTGTCGGAATAGACAACGCGGTTGCCGTCTTCACTGAAGAAACCGTCCGCCCAGTCCAGCATTTTGTCATATACTTCATCTTTCGAAAAAGAAGGTGCGTTTATCTCCTTTGCGAATACTACTTTACCATTCTCGACGGGAACGGCTCCGGCTAAATACTTGGAATCGTCCTGAGCCCAGAGTAGGGCCGGGATAAATAGCGTTAATAATAAAAGTTGCTTCATGGTTATTCTTTACTTATGTTTTTTACGGGCAAAGATATATAATTGTGGCTGAAATAAACTAAGAGTGTGACAAATAAATTAATCTAATTACTGTTGGACAAAGAAAAAAAGCCTATATTTGCACCCTGTGAAAAAACGAATAATAACATAAACATAAGATTCAAATGCAAAACAAAGGATTTGTAAAGGTCTTTGCGGTGTTACTTACGCTTGTCTGTATGTTTTATCTGTCATTCTCGTTCGTGACAAGACATTACAACAGTAAAGCCGCTGAGTATGCAGGTGGAGATCCGGTAAAAGAGAGTTCTTATTTGGACTCGTTATCTACTCAGAAGGTATGGTTGGGCTATACGCTTAAGCAGTGCCGTGAAATGGAAATTAGTTTAGGACTTGACTTGAAGGGCGGTATGAACGTCGTTCTGGAATTGAATGTGGCCGATGTGATTCGCTCGCTTTCGAACAACAACCAGGATGAGAACTTCAACAAAGCATTGGATTTGGCCTATGCGCACCAGGCTACAAGTCAGAAGGACTTTATTGATCTATTTGCAGAAGAGTATAAGAAGTTAGATAATGGCGCCCGTTTATCCGCTATTTTCAGTACTTTCGAATTGAAAGACAAAATCACTCCGCAGAGCTCGGACGCACAGGTAATCGCCGTGTTGAAGGAAGAACTGAAGAGTGCAATCGATAATTCATTTAACGTATTGCGTACCCGTATCGACCGTTTCGGCGTGGTGTCCCCGAACATCCAGCGTCTGGAAACTGCCGGCCGTATCCTGGTTGAACTTCCGGGTGTGAAAGAACCGGAACGTGTGCGTAAATTGTTACAGGGTAGTGCCAACCTCGAATTCTGGGAAACATACAACTTGCCGGAAATCTATCAGCAGTTGGTTGCCGCCGATAATATGTTGGCTACAATCCTGAAATCGGACGATACTGCTGCCGTAGGTTCGGATACTACGGCTATCGAAGCAACGGAAGAAGTAGTTGCCGACAATGCTGCTGCCGAAACAACCAACGACGCAGATTCTCTGCTGGCTAAGATCGGTGAAGACAAGCCTGAAGCACAGGCAGCCAAGAGCATGGAAGAATTCGCAAAGCAACATCCGTTGTTCGCCGTTCTGCAGATCAACCAGTATAACGGACAGTTGGCTCCCGGACCGGTTGTCGGTATTGCCGATAAGAAAGATATTGCCAAGATCAACGAATACCTGAACATGAAGCAGGTAAAAGATATCCTGCCGCGTAACCTTTCTTTGAAATGGGGCGTAAAGGCTATCGATGAAAAAGAACAATATTTCTACTTGTATGCAATCAAGATGACGAACCGCGACGGAACGCCTGCTTTGGGGGGTGACGTTGTAACGGATGCTAATGCAGACTTTGTTCAGCAGGCAGGCCGTTCAGAACAGCAGGTTAGCATGACTATGAACGCAGAAGGGGCTAAAGCATGGGCTCGCCTGACAAAAGAAAATATCGGTAAAGCGGTTGCTATCGTTCTCGACGATATGGTTTATTCAGCTCCTAACGTGCAGGTGGAAATCACAGGCGGACGTTCTCAGATCACAGGCCACTTCACTCCGGAAGAGGCAAAGGACTTGGCTAATGTGTTGAAATCCGGTAAAATGGCTGCTTCCGTACATATCGTACAGGAAGACGTTGTCGGTCCGTCTTTGGGTCAGGAAGCTATCAATTCCGGTGTTATCTCATTTGTTTTGGCTTTGATCCTGTTGATGTTCTACATGTGTGCCTTCTACGGAGTTCTTCCGGGCTTGATCGCCGACGGTGCTTTGGTATTGAACATCTTTTTCACAATGGGTATCCTTGCATCCTTCCAGGCAGTCCTTACGTTGCCGGGTATTGCCGGTATGGTGTTGACGCTGGGTATGGCTGTCGATGCCAACGTGTTGATCTACGAACGTACAAAAGAGGAACTTCGTGCCGGTAAATCATTGAACAAAGCAATTGCCGATGGTTACAGTAATGCATTCTCTGCTATTTTCGACTCGAACTTGACATCTATTATCACAGGTGTTGTATTGTTCTACTTCGGTACGGGTCCTATCCGTGGTTTTGCCACGACGATGATCATCGGTTTGTTTGCATCCTTCCTGACGGCAGTCTTCCTGACTCGTATCGTTTATGAAGCATTGCTGGCTAAAGATAAACTGAAGAACGTGACCTTTACGACTTCTATTACGAAAGATTTATTGACGAATCCGAAGATCAACTTCTTGGCAGCCCGTAAGGTTGGGTATCTGATTCCGGCCGGTATTATCGTTTTGGGTGCGATCTCCATGTCTACTATCGGTTTGAACAACGGTATCGATTTCACCGGTGGACGTAACTATGTGATCCGTTTCGCCCAGGATGTGAAGACTGACGAAGTCCGTAATCTGTTGGATGCGCAGTTGGATGGTTCCGTTAGCGTTATCCAGATCGGTACTCCCGACCAGGTTCGTGTATCTACCAACTATAAGATTGAAGACAATGATCCGGCTATCGACCAGGAAATCGAAAATAAATTGTTTGAAGGTGTCAAGTCATTGCTTCCGGAAGGAACGACTTTGGCTCAGTTCACGGATCAGTATATCCAGAGCTCACAGAAGGTAGGACCGAGTATGGCAGACGATATCAAGAACGCTGCGTTTCTCGCAGTTGTATTTGCCATGTTCTGTATGGCGGCTTATATCTTGCTTCGTTTCCGCGACATCTCATTCTCTGTCGGTGCATTCGCTTCTGTAGCTGTCACGACTTTATGTATTATTTCTTTCTATACGTTGCTTTGGAAGGTATTGCCTTTCTCTATGGAAGTCGACCAGACCTTTATCGCGGCTATCCTGACAATCATCGGTTACTCTATCAACGATACCGTGGTTGTGTTCGACCGTATCCGTGAAACAATCGGTCTGTATCCGAAGCGTGATCGTTATCAGGTGATCAACGATGCATTGAACTCGACTTTGTCCCGTACCTTCAATACATCATTAACTACATTGGTAGTTGTATTGTGTATCTTCATCCTGGGTGGTGCGACGATCCGTAGCTTTACGTTCGCTATCTTGTTAGGTATCATTATCGGTACATATTCTACTCTGTTCGTGGCAACTCCTATCGCTTACGAATTGCAGAAGAAAAAGATCAATAAGAAAGCAGCTGCTGAAGCTGGTAAATAAGAATAGATTTTAACCCGATAGAAAAGGGCTGTTCCTGGTTAAGGGAATGGCCCTTTTTGTGCTTCTAAACATAATTGTGCCGGTTGGCAAGATGAAAGAGAATGCTTATCTTGTACGCCTCTTACTTTTGCTATTTACTTACAGATTGTAAGAAAACACCTTAAAATGTCATGTTATGGAAGTACGCCTAAGTAACCAATTGCCGGTTTACCCATCTTTTGTTCCCGGTATCCGCCGCGCTCCTGATCGCGGCTATTCACTTACGCCTGCACAAACAGAAACGGCCTTGAAGAATGCGCTCCGTTACATTCCCGAAGAGTTGCATGAAGTGCTGGCTCCGGAGTTTATGGAAGAGTTGATGACCCGCGGCCGCATTTACGGATACCGTTATCGGCCGGAAGGAGACTTGAAAGCTAAGCCGGTCGACCAATATAAGGGACAATGCCTGGAGGGAAAGGCTTTCCAGGTGATGATTGACAACAATCTCAGTTTCGATATCGCCCTCTATCCGTACGAACTGGTCACCTATGGTGAAACCGGGCAGGTTTGCCAGAACTGGATGCAATACAGGCTGATCAAGCAATATCTCGAAATACTGACGAATGAGCAGACACTTGTGATTGAGTCCGGACATCCGTTAGGACTGTTCCGTTCCAAGCCGGATGCCCCCCGTGTGATTATTACCAATTCCATGATGGTCGGCTTGTTCGACAACCAGAAAGACTGGCATATAGCCGCCCAGATGGGTGTCGCTAATTACGGACAGATGACCGCCGGCGGCTGGATGTATATCGGTCCGCAGGGAATTGTGCACGGGACGTTCAATACCTTATTGAATGCCGGGCGGAAGAAATTAGGCATTCCTCAGGATCAGGATTTGCGCGGGCATCTCTTTGTCTCCTCCGGTCTCGGAGGGATGAGTGGGGCACAACCGAAAGCGGCCGTTATAGCCGGTGCTGCCAGTATTATAGCAGAAGTGGACAGTTCCCGCATCCAGACCCGCTATTCGCAAGGTTGGGTTCAGCATGTGACCGAAGATAAGGCAGAGGCATTCCGTATGGCGCAGGAGGCTATGCTGGCAAGAGAACCGATTTCGATCGCTTATCATGGCAATATAGTAGACTTGTTGGAGTATGCCGAGGAGCAGGCGATCCGGATCGATCTGCTGAGCGACCAGACCTCCTGCCATGCCGTCTATGAAGGTGGTTACTGTCCTGTCGGCATCTCCTTTGCCGAGCGTACGGAACTTCTTTCTCACGATATGGATCGGTTCTGCTCGTTGGTCGATCAATCTCTGCACCGTCATTTCGAGGTAATCAAGAAGCTTGTGGCTCGCGGCACTTACTTCTTCGACTACGGAAACTCGTTTATGAAAGCCATCTACGATGCCGGTGTAAAGGAAATTTCCCGGAACGGAGTCGATGAGAAAGACGGTTTCATCTGGCCTTCCTATGTCGAGGACATTATGGGGCCGGAACTTTTCGACTATGGTTACGGGCCTTTCCGCTGGGTATGCCTGAGTGGGAAACATGAAGATCTGGTAAAGACCGACCAGGCAGCTATGGATTGCATCGATCCGAACCGGCGCGGGCAGGACAGGGATAACTACAACTGGATTCGCGATGCCGAGACAAACCAGCTTGTTGTTGGTACCGAGGCGCGCATTCTCTACCAGGATGCGGAAGGAAGATTGAATATCGCGCTCCGCTTCAACCGCATGGTGCGAAACGGTGAAGTCGGGCCGATCATGCTTGGACGTGACCATCATGATGTGAGCGGGACGGATTCGCCTTTCCGCGAAACGTCCAATATTCATGACGGAAGTAACGTCATGGCTGATATGGCTGTCCAGTGTTTTGCCGGAAATGCGGCACGGGGTATGAGCCTTGTTGCCCTTCATAATGGCGGCGGAGTCGGTATCGGAAAAGCGATAAACGGCGGTTTCGGTATGGTGCTGGATGGAAGCGAACGGGTGGACGAAATCCTTCGTTCCGCCATGCTCTGGGATGTGATGGGAGGAGTGGCACGCCGTTCCTGGGCCAGGAATCCGAATGCCATGTCTACCAGTGCCGCCTTTAACGAAAACTATGGCAACTGGTATCATATCACGCTGCCTTTTATTCCGAAAGAAGATTTAATTCAAAATAGTATACGTACCTCTTTAAAACGCAAAGTATGAGTACATGGAATAAGATAATGGAATGTGTCCCCAATTTCAGTGAGGGAAGGGATTTAGAGAAAATAGAAAAGATAGTAGATAAATTTCGTGCCAAAGCCGGTGTAAAGCTGTTGGATTACAGTAATGACGAAGATCATAACCGACTGGTCGTAACGGTAGTCGGTGAACCGGAAGCTTTGAAGGACGCTTTGCTCGAAGCCATCGGACAGGCGGTGGAACTGATAGACCTCACGAAACACTCCGGGCAGCATCCGCGGATGGGAGCGGTCGATGTCGTTCCTTTTATCCCGATCAGAGGGTGTACGATGGATGAGGCGATTGCGCTCTCCAAAGAAGTGGGCGAGAAGGTGGCCGCTCTCTATCGAGTACCGGTTTTCCTGTATGAGAAGTCGGCTTCGGCTCCACACCGAGAGAACTTGGCGGCGATCCGCAAAGGTGAGTTTGAGGGTATGGAAGCAAAGATCAAGCAGCCGGAATGGAAACCTGACTTCGGACCTGCCGAACGGCATCCATCGGCAGGGACAGTGGCGATCGGCGCCCGTATGCCGCTGGTGGCTTATAACGTCAATTTGGGCACGGCAAACCTGGAGATCGCGAGCAGTATCGCCAAAAAGATCCGCTTCATAGGTGGCGGGCTCCGCTACTGCAAGGCGATGGGAGTGGAACTGAAAGAACGCGGCATCGTGCAGGTTTCGATCAATATGACCGATTACACCCGTACAGCCCTTTACCGCGCTTTCGAACTGATACGCATTGAGGCACGTCGCTATGGTGTCCCAGTCGTCGGAAGCGAGATTATTGGGTTGGTTCCGATGGAGGCGTTGATTGATACGGCTTCTTACTATTTGGGACTGGAAGACTTTTCAATAGATCAGGTATTGGAAACCAGGATAATGGGATAGACGATGGAAGACGAAAAGATATTGATACGGAATGCGTCGCAGGTGGTGACTTGTTCTGGTTTTGAAGCGAAGAAGGGGAAGGCTATGTCCGATGTCGGGATGATCGAGGACGGGGCGGTTGCTGTATCGGATGGTATTATCACGCATGTGGGACCGACCGAAGAGGTCCTCCGGCAAGTGGATGTCGGAGATTATCTGGAAGTAGACGCTTCCGGGCGTTCGCTTCTGCCTGGGTTTGTGGATAGCCATACACACTTCGTCTTCGGTGGTTACCGCGAGGAGGAGTTCTCTTGGCGGATGAAAGGAGACAGCTATATGTCGATCATGGAAAGGGGAGGCGGGATCGTCAATACGATGAATGCGACCCGGAACGCCAGCTATGATGACCTGTACGGCGATGCATACGACCGTCTCGACGCTATGATGGATATGGGCGTGACTACTGTCGAAGGAAAGAGTGGTTACGGTCTTGACTTGGCGACCGAGCTGATCCAGCTTCGTGTCATGAAGGAGTTGAACGACGAACACCCGTTGGATGTGGTCTCTACTTTCCTCGGTGCACATGCTGTCCCGCCGGAGTTTGCCGGGCGTACGGACGCATATGTCGATTACATAATAGAAGGAGTGTTGCCCCATGTGCGTGCAGAACATTCGGTAACCTTCTGCGATGTCTTTTGCGAACAAGGCGTTTTCTCGGTCGAACAAAGCGAACGTTTGTTGAAAGCAGCCCGCAGCCAGCGTTTCAAGCTGAAACTTCATGCCGATGAGATCGTTTCTTTCGGAGGAGCCGAATTGGCAGCCCGCCTGAAAGCCGTAAGTGCCGACCATCTATTGCATATCTCCGATACCGGCATCAAACGCCTGGCACGTTCGGGGACGATCGCGACTTTGCTTCCGCTTACCGCTTTCTCGCTAAATGAACCTTATGCTCCGGGACGCCGGATGATAGATGCCGGTTGCGCCGTGGCACTGGCTTCCGACCTGAATCCCGGCAGTTGCTTCTCTAGTTCGATCCCCTTGTTGTTCGCCCTGGCTTGCATCCAGATGAAACTTACTCCCGAAGAAGCCCTGACCGCTCTTACGATCAACGGAGCGGCAGCGTTAGGGCGGGAAAAGAAGGTCGGTAGCATCGATGTCGGAAAGAAGGCGGACTTGGTCTTATTGAAATTCCCTTCTTATAAGTTCCTTCCTTATCATATAGGAATGAATATCGTGGACACGGTTATCAAAGACGGCGTGCTTTATATCGTTTGACGGGATGAAGATAAAATGTTTAATCTTAAATAATAGACACAATGCTTGTAGATTTGACAATCAAAGGATTTCTTGCCGAAACGGCGGGTAGCGCGCCTGTTCCGGGAGGCGGAAGTATCTCGGCTCTGAACGGGGCCATTGCGACAGCGTTAACCGAGATGGTGGCAAACCTGACGATCGGTAAGAAGAAATATGCCGATGTGGAAGGCCAGATGCGGACAATCGCGACGGAGGCAGCTATCATCCGTGAACGGCTGATCCGGGATATAGACCGCGATAGCGAAGCGTACGACCGTGTGTTTGCCGCCTTTAAACTCCCGAAGGAAACGGAGGAGGAAAAAGCCGAGCGCAGCCGGGTGATCCAGGATGCGACGAAACAGGCGGCTATGGTCCCGATGGAAGTGGCCGAAGAGATTGCCTCGGTGATGGAGACTATTATATATGTGGCGCATAAAGGAAACCGGAATGCCGTGACCGATGCCTGTGTGGCGATGATGGCGGCTCGTACCTGTGTGTTGGGGGCTTTGTTGAATGTCCGTATCAATCTTATATCCATAAAGGATGAAGCGTTTGTCAAACGGATGTCGGAGAAAGCGGATTTCCTCGAATCCGAAGCGATCCGGATAGAGAAGAAGTTGCTGGATTGGACGCATGAGCAATTGAAAGTTGAAAATTGAAAGTAGAAAGTTATGGGAAATGTACATTATGTGGGAGCGGAACCGCTGACGTTCGAACGTATCGAAGAGATACTGACCGGAAATATGAAGCTGGAACTGACCCCGGAAGTGAAGGAACGCATCCAGCGTTGCCGCGATTATCTGGACCGGAAGATCGAGACACAGAGCGAGCCGCTTTACGGCATCACGACAGGCTTTGGTTCCTTGTGTAATAAGAATATCTCGCCGGATGAACTCAGCACCTTGCAGGAGAATCTGGTGAAAAGCCATGCCTGTAGCGTGGGGGATGAGGTGAGCCCGGTGATTGTCCGCCTGATGATGCTGTTGAAAGCGCATGCTTTGTCGCTGGGGCATAGTGGCGTGCAGGTGATAACGGTGCAGCGTATCCTTGATTTCTTTAATAATGACGTGCTCCCGATCGTCTATGACCGGGGTTCACTTGGGGCGTCGGGCGACCTGGCTCCGTTGGCGAATCTTTTCCTTCCGCTTATCGGAGTGGGAGATGTGTATTATAAAGGGAAGAAGAGGGAGGCAATCAGTGTACTGGACGAGTTTGCCTGGAAGCCGGTGCGCCTAATGAGTAAAGAGGGATTGGCGTTGCTGAACGGTACGCAGTTTATGAGTGCCAACGGCGTGTTTGCCCTGATGCGTGCTTTTGCCGTGTCGAAGCGGGCGGACCTGATTGCAGCCTTGTCGCTCGAAGCCTTCGACGGGCGGATCGATCCTTTTATGGATTGCATCCAGCAGATGCGTCCGCATCCCGGACAGATCGAGACGGGCGATGCTTTCCGCCGTATTCTGGAGGGCAGCGAACTGATCTTCCGGAAGAAGGAGCATGTGCAGGACCCGTATTCGTTCCGCTGCATCCCGCAGGTACACGGGGCGACGAAAGATGCGATCCGGTATGTCTCCGGCGTATTGCTTACCGAGATCAATTCCGTGACGGACAACCCGACGATCTTCCCCGACGAAGACAAGATCATCTCCGGAGGTAATTTCCATGGCCAGCCGTTGGCTATCTCATACGATTTTCTTGCGATTGCTTTGGCTGAGTTGGGTAATATTTCCGAACGCCGTGTCGCGCAGTTGATCATGGGCCTTCGGGGATTGCCTGAATTTCTGGTTGCCAATCCCGGACTGAATTCCGGTTTTATGATCCCGCAATATGCGGCAGCCAGCATGGTGAGCCAGAACAAGATGTACTGTTATGCCGCCAGCAGCGACTCGATCGTGTCCAGCAACGGGCAGGAAGACCATGTGAGTATGGGGGCCAATGCAGCGACGAAGCTCTTTAAGATAATGGACAACTTGGATCATATCCTGGCGATCGAGCTGATGAATGCGGCACAAGGTATCGAGTTCCGCCGTCCGGCGCGTACTTCCCCTATCTTGGAGAAATTCCTGAAAGCCTATCGCAAAGAGGTTCCCTTCATTGGTGAGGACATCATCATGTATCCCGAAATACATCGGACGGTCGCTTTCCTAAGACGGTATACTTTATAATAATAAGAAGATAGGATTGTGTCCAATTTCTTGGTGATGTGTCAAAATTTATCTCTCTCTTTTGCCGGGGGATTAATCCCCCGGCAAGGGATTGATTTCTCTTTCTTTTTGACACATCCTACTTACTCTCTTATTACTTCTTGGTAACAACAACCCTCTTTGTCGGATCCAAGTGTTCGTTACGGTAATCGATCTGTTTCACGACATTTTCGGCTAACTTCTGGAATGCCTGGCCAGTGATGCTGTCCGGATTGAGGGCGACTGGCTTTCCGCTGTCTCCACCTTCGCAGATGCTTTGTACGATGGGGATTTGTCCTAGCAACGGGATATTCAGTTCTTCCGCCAGACGTTTGCCTCCTTCTTTGCCGAACAGGTAGTATTTGTTTTCTGGCAGCTCGGCAGGCGTGAACCAGGACATGTTCTCGACCAGTCCCAATACTGGTACGTTGATCTTCTCACCTGTAAACATACTGATCCCTTTGCGGGCATCTGCCAACGCCACTTCTTGCGGTGTGCTGACAACGATGGCGCCGGTGATGGCCAATGTCTGTACCATCGTCAGGTGGATATCGCTTGTTCCCGGTGGCAGGTCGATCAGGAAATAGTCCAGATCTCCCCAGTTGGCGTCGCCGATCAACTGTTTCAAGGCATTGCTTGCCATTGCGCCGCGCCAAAGGACGGCGTCTTCCTTATTGACAAAGAAACCGATGGACAGTAGCTTCACGCCGTAGTTGGCAGCCGGTTCGATCAGTTCGCGACCTCCCACCTCCACCATATAGGGACGGGCTTCTTCTACATTGAACATCTTAGGCTGCGAAGGACCGAAGATATCGGCATCCAGCAAACCGACCTTGTGACCCTGCAAAGCCAGCGCTACCGCCAAGTTGGCCGCTACTGTACTTTTGCCTACGCCACCCTTGCCGGAAGATACGGCGATGATATTTTTTACCTCCGGCAGCAGCTTGTCTGGTTCAGGACGGGCCGCCTGCTTGGCGTCAACCGTGATATTACCCTTGATGTCCACTTCTTCTCCTACGTAAGTAAGGATAGCCGTCTCGGCAGCTTTTACCACCGATTTGATAAACGGATCGTTCGGTTTTTCGAAAAGGAGCGAGAAGCTTACTTTGTTACCGTCGATCCGGATATTATCTTCTACCATACCCATTGTCACAAGGTCTTTTCCTGTGCCGGGGTAACGCACCTTTGCCAGTGCGTCCATGATTAGCTTTGGATAGAGTGTCATGATGTATGATTTATAATTTATGATTTATGAATTATTTGCCGGAAGCCAACGCACTCCGTTTGCTCCGGTTGAAACTGCGATACGGATCGTATTCGATTTCCACTTCCGGTTCTACCAGTTCATCCCGTTCTTCACAGACAAACTTGATGTATTTGATGGTTAACCCGCGGTCCAACCACTGCTGTTCATAATAGGTCTTGATAGAAAGAATGTTGTCTGTCAGCCCCGAATGATACAAATCGTCGTTGCTGAACAGTACGGGATAGCGATTTGCTTTTACCATCTCGCAGGTGTAGGTGTACATGAAGTTGCTGTCTGTTTTCAGATGTATGATGCCATCTCCCGCCAGTATCTCGCGGTACATCTTCATGAAGCGAGTGGAGGTAAGGCGCTTGTTCGCTTTCTTCATCTGCGGGTCAGGGAAGGTGAGCCAGATCTCGGCCACCTCTCCGGCAGCAAAGAAATGGGCGATCAGTTCGATACTGGTCCTGAGGAAGGCAACGTTCGTCATACCTGCCTCAAGCGATTCTTTCGCCCCTGTCCACATACGGGCTCCCTTGATATCGACTCCTATAAAATTTTTGTTGGGAAATAACTTTCCCAAACCTACCGTATATTCTCCTTTTCCGCAGCCTAATTCAAGCACGATCGGATTGTCGTTCTTAAAGAACTGTTCGTGCCAGTGCCCCTTTAGCTCGAATCCTTTCTCTTGAAGGGTTGCAAACGGATATTGGAACACATGGGGATAGCTCGCCATGTCGTCAAACTTTGCTAATTTATTCTTTCCCATAATGCAAAGGTAATACAATTACACGTAAAAAGACTATAACCTGCCGGGCAATTATTCGATCAGGTTATCGTCCCAATCATGCATAAAAAAAGAGACACTCTTGTGAAGTATCTCTCTCTTTCGCTCTTCCTCTTGGACTTGAACCAAGGACCCTCTGATTAACAGTCAGATGCTCTAACCAACTGAGCTAAGGAAGAATATGTCTTTTTCAGTCTTTCCCGATGTCTTTCGCTCTTCCTCTTGGACTTGAACCAAGGACCCTCTGATTAACAGTCAGATGCTCTAACCAACTGAGCTAAGGAAGAATATGTCTTTTTCAGTCTTTCCCGATGTCTTTCGCTCTTCCTCTTGGACTTGAACCAAGGACCCTCTGATTAACAGTCAGATGCTCTAACCAACTGAGCTAAGGAAGAATTTATTTCTTTCAGTTCGGGACTTATTAATCCCTTTCTGAATTTGCACTGCAAAAGTAGAGGTTCTTTTTGAAATATGCAATATCTTTGCGAAAAAAAATAGAAAAAATGAATACGATTGGATTAGGAAACGCTTTGGTGGACGTTCTGCTGAAGCTTGAGAACGATGATGTACTGGCGGAAGTAGGCATACAGAAAGGCGCAATGGATATGATCAACCAGGAGCAGATGATTAAAATCCGTAAATCGCAGGAAGGCCTTGAACGCAGTCAGGCACCGGGAGGTTCAGTATGCAATACCATGCGTGCGATGGCTATTTTGGGAGCAAAAGCAGGATTTATAGGTAAGATCGGATCCGATTCCGTAGGTGAGTATTATGAAGAGGCTTTGAAAAAAGCGAATGTCTCTCCCTATTTTGCCAAGACAGACGGTATTTCCGGTAGCTGCACGGTTCTGATTTCCCCCGATGGCGAGCGTACGATGGGAACCTTCCTCGGACCGGCCCCGACGATCACGCCGGATGAGATAACGGAAGAGATGCTTTCCGCTTACCAATGTATTTATATCGAAGGCTACCTGTTGGTGAACGAAGAACTGGTGCGCACTACTATGCAGAAAGCGAAAAAGTTAGGATTGAAGGTTGCCCTCGATCTATCTAACTTCAATATCGTGAATGCTTTCCGGGGGCTATTAGACGATATTATCCCTGAATATGTCGATATCCTTTTCTCCAACGAAAGCGAAGCGGAAGCCTTTACCGGGCTGAAAGCACACGAAGCGGTCAAGGTCCTTTCAGAACAGGTAGAGATTTCTTTAGTCACTTTAGGAAAAGAAGGTGCTCTGGTGGGAAGCAAGGGACAGGTTATCGCTGTTCCGGCGGAAGGCGGCAAACCGGTCGACACGACGGGAGCCGGCGACCACTTTGCTGCCGGATTCCTTTACGGGCAGTCGGTCGGCGCGACTTTGGAGCAGTCGGCACGTATCGGATCGCTTTTGGCCGGTTACATAATTGATGTCATCGGGGCGCAGATACCGGATGATAAATGGGAACAAATAAAGTTAAAAGTAAATAGTATATTGTCCTGACAAGCGTTTATTATATACATTTACGTCGTTAATTAACTAAATATTCTATGTATAAACAACGAGAGAAAATAATAGTTCTTTTTAGTTTGCTGCTTCTGTTAGGAGGCGTGATTCCCGGACAGGCGCAGAAAGACAATCGTTTCGAGGTCAGTAAGAACCTGGATATCTTTAACGCTCTGGTAAAAGAGGTGGAAATGTTTTATGTGGATTCGGTCGACGTCGAGAAAACGGTGCGTCGGGGTATCGATGCCATGTTAGGCGGCTTGGACCCTTATACCGAATACTACCCGGAGCAGGAAATGGATAAACTGAAATTTATGACGACCGGCGAATATGGCGGTATCGGTTCTTATATCCGTGAACGGAAAGAAGGTGGTGTCTATATTATCGAGCCGTTTGAAGGAATGCCGGCTGCTTTGGCAGGATTGAAAGCGGGCGACCGCATTCTGGCTATCGATACAGTGGATGTGACTGACAAATCTTCGGATGAGGTGAGTGCCCTGTTGAAAGGTGTCCCCAATACGAAAATGGTATTGAAGATACAGAGCCCGTATGACAAGAAACCGCGTGAAGTGGAACTGGTGCGCAGGCAGATTTTGGAAAATCAGGTTACTTATTATGGTGTGCGTGGTGATAGCGTAGGCTATATCTATTTGAAGGGGTTTACAGATAAGAGTGCGCAGGAAGTAAAAAATGCGTTTGAAGACTTGAAAAAGAACCATCATATAAAATCACTGATTCTGGACTTGCGTAACAATGGCGGCGGTTTGTTGGAAAGCGCTACGCAAATAGTCGGTATGTTCGTCCCGAAGGGGAAAGAAGTGGTTTCGACAAAAGGAAAGATCAGCCAGTGGGACCGCACTTACCGGACACCGGGCGAACCTCTCGACACGGTGATGCCGATGGCTGTCCTTATTAATGGAGCCTCTGCTTCTGCTGCCGAGATCGTTTCGGGCTCTTTACAGGATATGGACCGTGCTGTGTTGATTGGACAGCGTTCTTTCGGAAAGGGACTTGTACAGTCTCCCCGTGAACTCCCTTATAATGGAAGTGTGAAAGTGACTATGAGCAAATATTATATCCCTAGTGGCCGTTGTATCCAGCAGATGGACTATTCGCACCGGAAAGCTGATGGTAGCGTCGGGGCTATTCCAGATAGCCTGACGTCCGTATTCTATACTTCCAAAGGACGTCCCGTTCGGGATGGAGGCGGTATTACCCCTGACTTTAAAATAGAAGAACCGGAAACACCGACTATGATGTTCTATTTGGTGACAGACTTTCTCTTGACGGACTTTGTCGCCGAATGGTCCCAGAAACATAAGAAAATCGCTCCGCCCGAAGACTTCGAGGTGACGGATGAAGATTTTGAAGCTTTCAAGCAATATGCTAAAGAAAAGAACTTCACCTATGACCGGCAGAGTGAAAAGCTGTTGAAGAACTTGAAAGAAGTGGCTAAGTTTGAAGGTTACATGGATAATGACTCTACCCTCTTCAACTCTTTGGAAGCCAAACTGACTCCGGACTTGGATCGGGATTTCGACCGCAACAAGGATCAGATCAAGAAACTGTTGACTTCCGAGATTATGAAACGTTATTATTTCCAGAAAGGCGAGTTGATAAACAGCTTGAAGGAAGATGAAGTTTTGAATAAGGCGCTGGAAGTGTTGGGTGATCCAGCATTATACCAGCAGACATTGGAAGTGCCGGGAAAGGTAGAGAAAACGGCTACATTATAATCGAGGTAAGAGACCTGTCATGAAGAGTGCTTTGAAGTTGCTTGTGACTTTTGGTGTCGGATGTTTGATCGGCATTGTTTTGGTGTGTGCCGGTATCGTGTCGTTTACGGATATGACATGGAATGAACTGGTGCAGAAGCTGGCCAAGATAGAGGCACTTGAGATGGTGGGGATATTTGCTGGGAGTATCGTTTGTACGTTGGTCGCCTTTATTTTGCAAATTGTTTTGCATGAAGGAGGCCACTTGCTTTTCGGGCTGCTCTCCGGCTATCGTTTCGTCTCTTTCCGTATTTTCAATTGGACGCTGATCCGTCAAGAAGGAAAATTCCGTTTGAAGCGTTTCGGCATCGCGGGGACAGGTGGACAATGCCTGATGCTCCCGCCTGACAAGCCTTTGGAAGAGATCCCTGTTGCGCTTTACCATTGGGGAGGCGTTATTGTCAATATGTCGGTAGCGCTTTTGGCTTTTGTGGTTTGGTATGTGGTGGAAGATCCTTCTCCTCTGCTGGCACAATTTCTGGTTATGATGTGTTTTGCCGGTGTGTTGTTGGGATTGCTCAATGGCATCCCATTCAAGAGGGGAATTACTAATGATGCAGCTAATGTACGTTTGATGAGGAAGTACCCGAAGAGTAAAAAGGCGATGATAGTCCAGCTGCGCGTCAATGCCTGTATACAAGAAGGTATCCGGATAAAGGATATGCCGGAAGAGTGGTTTACTTGGGTGGATGACATTGATTACGGGGAACCGATGCAACTGAATATCCGTTTGCTGCAAGTAGGGCGACTGCTGGATTTAGGGCAAATGGAAGAGGCCTATGTTGCATTGGAAGAGATTGCAAGACACAAGGGGGAGATGATCGGGCTTTTGGCGAAAGAGGTGGTTTGTGAACTCATCTATTTGGGTCTGGTGACTGGGCATAACCGATGGGCAGATACGTTGTACACGAAAGAAATAGAACTTTACGTCCGGCAATACCGTGTTTTGATGTCCTCAAAACAGCGTTTTCTCTGTGCTTGGGCACTTTATAAGGAGCGAGATCGGGAGAAAGCGTTGGCAATCTATGAAAATGTAGTCCTAAAGCAAACTCAATATCTGTTGCAGGGGGAGGTGAAGATGGATATCGCCATGATGGAGGCAATGTTTCACCCTGCTTAATTGACAAACCGGATGTGCAGCACGATCATTTCTGATACAGTCCCGACCCGGTAGGGAGGTCCGGCTATCCCGATGCCGGAAGATACATAGAACTGGACCGGCCCTTTCTTATGGTAGCCATACGGACATTCATAGATCAATTTCATTACGAGGGGGTAAGGCCATAGCTGTCCGTTATGGGTATGGCCGTGGAGTCCGAGATCCACACCGTTCATTGTCATTTCGGCGAACGACCAGGGTTGATGATCCAATACGATGATCGGTTTGGTTGTGTCTATGCCTGCCATAAGTACATGTAACGGCTTTCTTTTCTTGTTGATATGGTCGTCCCGTCCGATCAGATAGAATGAAGAGTCCGGACGTGCAACGGAATCGATCAGAAGCGTCGCCCCTGTTTTCTTCAGCCAACGGTATTTGGCTATGCGGTTGGCGCGATATTCATGGTTGCCATAAACCACATACACGCCTAATGGGGCTTTCAGTTGTTTCAAATCCTCTTCGATATGTGCTTTTTCGGCAAAGCGTGATTCATAATCCATGATATCGCCTACTAGGACGACCAGGTCGGGATGTTGTGCGTTGCTCATCTTCACGTATCGCTGTACCAGTTCCTTACCGATCATTTCTCCGATATGGAGGTCGCTCATCATGACAATCGTCATGCTGTCACGGTCGCTACTTCCTTTGGGTAGGGTGACATATACATCTTTGACAACCGGATAGGCGACGACATGGTAAGCATGAAACATCAGGCCGGTAACGATTGCCATGACCAAAAAGAACAGGATCAGTTTCGTTTGTTTCCAGTGGCTCGTAATCCAGCCGGGAAACCAATGGAAGAAACGGTTGCTAAGCCGGAGCACTTCCAGACTCAATAGGGATAGCGTGATATAAATAGATGCGATATACCAGGTGTTACAGATATATTGGATGGCAATCATGACAGAATCCGGCAATACATTGCGGAATGTAAAGCCGAAAAAGAAGATTGATAATTCAAGGATAAAAAACAAGATATAAGGAATCCTCCAACTCTTTTTGGGGGGAATTGCCTGATACCCTCGCCAGAAGATGTAAGGATTCAGTAATATCTGTGCTACTATCGATTGAATGAAAACTTTCATGTCTGCAAACTATTTACAGGTAATGTTGAATACGACAAGCTCGCTGTCGGTACCTATCCTGAAAGGCGGTCCCCAGAGAGACAGTCCGGAGGAAACGTATATGTGGCTGTTTCCCCACTTACGGTAACCATAACTTTGATCGAACAGATGGTCGGTAATGAGACTGACCGGCCATACCTGTCCACGATGCGTATGTCCGCTGAACTGAAGGTCGATGCCCGCATTTTCCGTATCCGACAAGTTGTACGGTTGATGATCCAAAAGGATAACAGGTTTTGCCGGATCAATGTTTTTCACCAGTTCTTGCAGGGATAATCGGGATTTATTGCTGCGATCGTCCCGTCCGATTATTTGTATACCGCCAGGCAATGTTACGACATCGTCTCTCAATAGGCGGATCGGCGTTTCATTTATGAATTGCATACTCTTCCGTATGCCGCTGATGTATTCATGATTTCCTGGAACCATATAGATTCCCAAAGGTGCTTTCAATTCAGCCAGTTCCTCCATCATCTTTTCTTCATAAAGGGGAACTACGCTGTTGTCGATCAAGTCGCCGCCTATCAGGATCAGATCCGGTTTCTGAGCGTTGATCATCTCGACATATTGTTTGAGTTCTTCTTTGTCTGTCCCGTACCCTAAATGAACGTCGCTGACGGAAACGACTTTCAACGGCTGTTCATTATGAACCGTCTGCTTGTTGATAACTATGTTGAAAACTTCTGTTTTCGGATGTTGGTAGTTATAGTATCCATAGCTTAATAGGCTAAGTGTCAGAAATAAGGATATATAGAAACCATATTTGCATGGAAAGTTGAAAAGTCGGAATAAATCGAATATGATTAGGCATAATACCATATAAAGCGTGAAAACTAACCAGCCGGTCCCTATCTCGTGGGCTGTATGAGCCAAAACAACCGGCAATTTGGTGTTTCGTGCTAAAAAACTACCGATAAACGCCAAGGCACCGCACCAGAATAGTACGGCTAATAAAACTTTAACACCGAAAGGCTGAGCTACCAAAGCCTGTGCCCCTCTCCTGAATATATAGATGTTTCCTGCAAGATAAATACTAATGAGGACAACGAAAAATGTCGGCATAGTTGTAAATTTTCGGCAAAAGTACGGAAACAAATTTAGTTATTCTCGTATTTAATCCGGAATTTATCCAACAAGGCCTTGAAATGGTCTTGAGCTGTCAGGCAGGTATCGGTCAGATATCCTTTGATGTGCGGCCAGTTGCGCAAGCCGTTGTAGTAGAATATTTTCAAATCGTCGGTAATGATGAAGGGTACATAGTTATTCCGAAGGCATTCACGAAACATAATCAATCGTCCTACACGCCCGTTTCCGTCTTGGAAGGGGTGGATGGCTTCGAAGCGTTGATGAAAATCCAGAATATCTTCAAATGTCGGTTGCTTTTTGCTATTGTATTCTTTCAACAAAGCTTTCATCTCTCTATGAATGTCTTCCGGCATGGTTGTATTGTTGCCGCCCACTTCATTGGGGAATTCTTTGTAGTCTCCGACTCGAAACCAATCTTTTCGTTCGTCAGATGTTCCGGATTTCAAAATAAGGTGGAGCTGTTTGATGTAAGTTTCGGTAAGTTTGCAGTCGCTCTCTTGGATGATGTAGTCTACGGCACGAAAATGATTGGTAGTTTCGATAATGTCGTCTACATTGATAGCTTCATCCGTCACTCCGATCGTGTTGGTTTCAAAGATATAGCGTGTTTGGTCGTGTGTCAGCCGGCTGCCTTCGATATGATTGGAGTTATAAGTGAAATCAATTTGTATGCGATGGTATATTCCCCCTTTCATCTGCCCTTCTTTCTGTTCGCGTAGAACTTTTAGCAGTGGTGATACCGATTGAGCTTTCTTACGTTCGGGCAATGCTGTGTCAATAGGGATATTCCATGTTTTTCCGATAAGAACGGCCCCTTTTATTTTGCCTTGTGCACAATAGTTTCGAGCTGTTCGTTTTGCAATTTCCTGTCTTTCGGCCCATTCTTTTACTGAAATATATTCCATCTATCGGCAAGTTTGAAGTGTCATTATATAATACAAAGATAGTATTTCTTGCCGATATCGGCAAGAAATACTATCTTATACTGCATTTACCGTTATGGTATTACAATTTGAAACTGCTCGATTGGATATTCCAACCTTTTACAACGAATGTCGGTTCGGATGGCATATCGTCTGTGGCTGTTTCTATGATGACGGTTTTACTTTCTCCCGGTAAGAGCGAGAAGAAGTTGTCTGTGTAGAAACTGGGGCGCACCGGCTTTTTGTCCTGACCAAGCAATTGAAGCTGGGTGAAGAATGCTACGGTTGAAGAAGGGTTCTTTATTTCAGCTTTAATGAAATGGCGGTCGCCTTCTTGATAAGCTTTGTAACGAGTCTTCAGTTGTACCTGTTTCAATTTCGATAGATCTTCGAAGCCGGATGAGGTCGGGCCTGTCAGGGTCTTTCGTCCTTCATATTTGTCGTTGGAACGCCAGTAGAATGTGTTGGCTACCTCTTTCCCTTTCGTGTCGAACAGGCGCAGTTTTATGAAATGGACCTGCGTGATGTTTTGGGGAAAATCAATTGTGAAGACATCGTTTACGACACCGTCTTCCGGGATATCGATCTTCTGGCTTTTGCTCCATACCTTCTTGCTGTTCAAATCGTATACTTCGGCAGCTACCTTATAGTCCTTGAATGCTTGATAGTAGTCATTATAAACAGAAACCGTATTTTTCAAGTAATCAAACTGTGCGTGAAGCGGTTCCAATGCGTTCTGGGTATGGTATAAAGAGGCGGTCGGTTCCAAAGAGTAGTCCCACATACGGGCGCAAACCTGACTTACGGGGCAGTTGTGATACCAGAACAATAACCCTGATGCATAGCGGTCACCATAACCGAATTTGTTATAGTTCCAGACTTCCCAGATTGATTTGGAGTTCATGGCACCGACAGCCTGGCCTTTGGTGGCAAACTCTTCGATGGAAGAGGAAGGACCATAATGGTTGGTAAGGTCTGTGTACATGGTCGACATCAGATGGAACCCTCCGCCATCATGATAATCCCATACCTCCTTATTGATCGGCCAGAGGTCTTTCTCGTCCATTACTTCGCGGAGCGTTTCAACGGTCGGTATAGTCGGCGAACCATATTCCGGATTGAAGCCATCGACACGGCTACCGCGTTCGGATGCTGTATTTTCGTAGTGCTGCATCGGGTTTACCTGTTTGTAGGGGCTACCGTCGTGCACGCCGTCACATTCCGACTGCATCTGGTAACCACGTGTCCCATCTAGTTTCATGATCAGGTCTTTTGCTCCCGGCATTTCCGTGCTTTCGTTGGAAGATACATAGTAGACCAATGAAGGATGGTTGCGCAGGCGTTTTACGGTTGCTTCGACGTTGCTCAGGTATAAATCTTTATCCTGTGGATGTTTGGTGTCGCCGGTCATCCAGAATTCCTGCCATACGAGGAGTCCCATTTCGTCGCAGAGCTGGAAGAAATAGTCCGATTCGGCAATTCCGCCTCCCCACATACGGATCAGGTTGATACCGGATTGTTTTGTATAGCGCAATTCTGCATAAGTACGTTCATCGGAGGTACGGAGCATCCCTTCCGGAATCCAGTTGGTTCCCCGGATGAAGAGTTTCTTGCCGTTCACATAGAATTGGCGGGATTTGTCCGGTGTATTCTGGTCGGATGTGATTTCCCGGATACCGAAACGGGTTTTTATCTCATTGGACACTTTACCGTCTATGCTTACAGTTAGTTTCAGTTCATACAGTTCCGGATTCCCTTTGAAGATAGGCCACCACAGACGTGGGTTCTTGATTGTCAGTTGTGGGAATTCTTCCGGAGTAAAACAAATTTCCTTCGTTTCTCCTCTGAATAGCTTCAGGTCTTTGCTGAACGTGATGTTTTCGCCGATGATTTCTCCTTTGACCGTGCATTTTACGCTACGCTGTGTCGGGTTTGTCACTTCTACACTGACAGTCTCTTTTGCCAAATCGTAGCTCGGTTTGGAGAGTTCGGATTTGATGAATGGATGGCGGATGACCGCTTTGTCCGTAGCATAGAGGCTGATGTTTTTCCAAATACCGGTATTACGGTCGCGGATACCGTCGTTGAAGGTAAAATCCCAACCGACACTCATCAGCATGGTTGTGTTCAGTCCGATGTTACCGTCTCCACCATTGTGAAACTCGCCGGTAGCTCCCCACTGCTTCGGTTTGATGGTTCCCGGCATATCGACCGGATAAACCTTGATTGCCAAGGCATTCTTCTGACCGATACGGGCGAAGTCGGTGATATTGATATATTCAGGTTTGAACATGCCGGACATATTGCCAAGCAGATAACCGTTTACCCATATTTCGGCACGGTAATTGATGCCGTCTACCTGAAGCCAGACGATTTTGTCTTTATAGTTTTCCGGTACGTCAAATTCCGTACGAAACCAATAGGTGTAGAACTCGCGTCCTGTTTTGGCAAGATCCGGGATGATATTCCGATCCAGCTTATTATTCATTCCATAATAAGGCTCCGGATATACCTTGTTGTGGACGAGAGAGTTCAGAACTGTACCCGGAACGATTGCCGGCATCCATTTTCCGGTCTGATAGCCTGGTTGTGAGATTTTTTCAGCCGGATCTTTCGTCTCGTCGGCCTTATGCATCTGCCAGGTAAAACTTCCGTTATGTCCTTCTTTCGAATCCAGATATATTTTATCCGGGTTTCGGTAATAATTGGGTGTCTGAGCTTGCATGAAGCAGGCAGACACAAGTAAAAATATTCCTGTAAAAATGTTTTTCATAAATTAATCTTTTAATTCGGGATCTGATCGCCAGGAGTTTTCTTTGCCGGATCGTAAATGGCTACACTGACTTGAGAATCTGCACATCCGTAATAGAGATACCATTTGTTTTTGAAAAAGACCAAACCTTCGATAAAGACGGTTCCGTCAACATACTGTCCGCTTTTTTCGAATGAAGCCATCGGGCGGAAGAAAGGGACGTCCAGGCGTTGCAACACTTTCAACGGCTCTTTTGGATCGGTCAGGATTTGTCCGGCACAGTAAGCTCCGGCTGTGAAACGCTTGTCTCGTTTGCTGTCGTTTGTCTGGTTCTTGCCGTTATAAAGCAAGACGATGCCTTTGTCTGTCAGGATAGCGGGAGGTCCGCACTCTGTCAATGCACTGTCGAAGTATTGAGGACGAGGTTTGATGACAGTCGCCAGTTCGTTTTTCTCGTCCAATATCGGAGTCCAATTGACCAAATCGTCGGAGGTGGCAGCGTAGACCGCGTGTTCTCCCCAATACATGAAGTATTTTCCATCGATTTTCGTCAGCACTTGTTTTCCATTTTTGATCTCTGTTACCATAGAACCGGATTTGCAGAAAATGTCTTTGAAACGCCCGTTGTAGGCTTTAGCAAAAGCAGGGCCATGTTTTTCCCATTTGACCAGGTCACGTGAGGTGGCGATGCAGAGACGTGCCACTTTCCGATTCCAGGAAGTGTAGGCCATGACATACAGACCGTCTTCCGTCATTGTTACACGTGGGTCTTCGCAACCGCCTTCCCATTCGTATTCCTTCATATTATCTTTGTCCGGGTACATGACGGGGGTCTTCCGGCGTTTCATGTGGATACCGTCTTCGGATTCTGCTAATCCGATACGCGAAGTACGTTTGCCGATTCCTGTTGCAGAATTGTCCTCAGCCCGGTAAAGGACATATATTTTACCGTCTTTTACGGTTGCTGCGGGATTAAACACATCGCTCTCTTCCCATCCTATTTTTTTGTCCTGCATGGGACAGTCGAATTGATTGGAAGGATTGGGGGTAATGATCGGATTGGCTTTTTCCGGTCTGACAAAGCCGCCTAAAGCCCAGTCCGGTAATACATTTTGGCTATACCCGAATAGGGGTAGAACTGCCAGACTGATGAGTAAGATACTTTTTTTCATGTTCTAAAGAATAAAAAAGGCACAGAGATCCAAACAAAAAGGATATCTGTGCCAAAGGTTATTTATTGTACAATCGTTTCTATAATGGTACTGTAGTTGACTGCGCCTTCTGTTTTAGCACCGACACGTACATATATTTTGTTGCCATTTGCTTGTATTTTGTACAGATTGTCCTGATAGGTTTTATCGTTTTCCAGATCGAAAACGATCGTCCCTTCCTGCTCCTTAACGGTCTGCTTTCCTGCTTGGTTGGCATTTCCATTATCAACACCCGGAGCAAAATTCCAGTAGCCGTACACTTCGGATACCTTGAAATTGCTGTTTGTCGGATTCACCTTGTATGTAATCGTGATTTTTTTACCCGTAACCTGGGCCGAAGCGTTGATTCTTGCATACGGAGTTGCTTTCAGATCCAATGTTGTCTGTCCTTTTACGGTTACAAATTCTTCGCAAGGAGAAACAAACGGACCGTTTACAACAATTTTATAATCACAGTTGAACAACTTTGCATTTTCGTATGAACCATCCATCTTTGCATAGAAATCGACCGATTGTGTTGCATCTGTGTTCTGTTCGAACATATTAATAATAACACCGGTAGATCCTTGGACTGGCAGTGGTATCGGTTCATTCGTTTCCGCATCTAAGATTTGTCCTTTGATGCCTCCGTTGGGAGATTCATAATTATCCATATCGCTCAAACAACTTGTGAAGCATAATGAGCAAACGGCCATCAGTAATAAACTTATCTTTTTCATATCAAATTTCTAAATTATATGATTAATTGGTATAGCCCGGGTTCTGAATGAGATTCGGATTTGAATTCATATCGTCTTGGTTGATTTTTGTATAATAATTTTTTTCCAAGAAGATTCGTAATTGTTTAGGGGTGTTACGTCCTCTTTCAAATACATATTTACCATCACGAATATCATACCAAGGATACAAAGCCGTTCCTCTGAATCCATTCAAACCGCCTTGTGCCACATCCAAGTGAGCAATTCTCCAACGCTTCATGTCCCAGAAGCGATGACCTTCGAATGCCAGTTCCACTCTGCGTTCATGACGGACCTTTTCCATATTGATGTTTGATAATAAGGCGATTCCGGCACGTTCGCGGATCTTGTTGACAGCATCCAATGCTTCGGATGATTTGTTCAACTCCATTGCAGCTTCCGCCAAATTTAGATAAATTTCTCCTAAACGGAAAACCGGCCACGGAGTTTCTGATTTACCCATATTCATATCAGTCAATGTTTCGTCCCAGAATTTCTTCTGATAGAAGCCTGTCTTGGAGGCATCTCCGGCATCGGCTCCTCCATCTTTTCCAGAAGTGTTATAAGTAATGCCGTTGATTTCTATCGTGTTACCGCCATCCGGCTGGCTTGTTGCTACATATTTTTCATTGTCGGATACGATTATACCTCTTTTCCATTCGATTTTTGAATTTTGGCAAGGAGACCCTGGTAAATAGACAGATGCAAATAAGCGTGGGTCTTTATTGGCAAATACATCGTAAGGATCGTCAAAACGAATCGACTTCCCGTTTTCTTCCAGTTTTAAAGAACCTTCCGAACCGTCTATATATTCATAAGCTTCTACCATTTCGAGAGTGGGGGCGATACCGCATCCCCAACCACCGGCACGATAAGAGAACGGTGCGTTACGTTTGTCCCAGTCGTGACCTTTGCCTCCTGCAACGTTATATTGTTTCTGGAAGATATATTCTCCGTTATCACCATTACCTTTCAGGAACATGTCACAAAAATTCTGTGCTTTGTTGTCTGGTTTATTGTTATACAAGGCATATTTGCCAGAAGTAATGATCGCTTTAGAAGCCTCGTAAGATGTTTGGAAAAAGCGATCGGCTTCGGAAGCAGGGATACCTACAAGTCCTTCTTGCTGGACCGTTCCGTAACGGGCGATAGAGCCTGCATACAAAGCAGCTCGTGAACATAAAGATAATGCAACATATCTATTTGCTCTGTATTTGGCTTCTGCCTCTCTTGTTTCGGGAAGATCTTGTGCGGCTTCTTGGCATTCTTTTACGATAAAATCATAAATTTCAACTTCTTTGTTGCGAGGAACCATCAGAGCTTCCAAATTGTTGGGATCATACTGCTGCGGTTCATCGATAAGAGGTACACCTCCGTATCGCTTAACTAATGTGAAATAGTGCATGGCACGTAAGAAACGGGATTCGGCTAACAGCAGTTTCTTTTCAGAATCCGATAAGGCCGTTGCTTCCTGTAATTGGTAGATAAAGTCGTTGCAATTTCGTATATTCTTGTATCGATCGGAGAATTTCTGTTCGAACAACGCGTCTTCGTATGTGTATGTCGCATTTCCGTTATCGAAAAGAGGATCTTTTTGGAAAGAACCTTGCGCTTCGTCAGACATGGAAGAGGCGTTTTGTAAACGCCATGCATCACGATACCAGTAATTGAAATCTTCTAAGTTCAGACCGTCATATAAATTAACCATTACACCGTTGATCAATTTAGGGTCTTGCCAAACCTGTTCAGGAGTGATGATGTCGAAAGATTCTTTATCAAGGTAGTCGGCACATGCTGTCGTACCTAACAAAAGTAATCCGCATCCGATATTTTTTATGATTGTTGTCTTCATCATTTCTTTTTTTAGAATGTTAGATTAACACCGAAATTAAATGTTTTCATTTGCGGGTAATAGCGGAACATGCTTTCGCTATTTTCCGGGTCCATATATTTCATGATACCTGTGCGGCTTGTTATTGTTGCAGTATTGAAACTGTTTACATAAACACGCAGGTTTTCAATGCCGGCCCTTTGCATCCATTTTTTAGGGAAGGTATATCCGATTTCGATAGTTTTCAGACGTAAATAATTAGCTTTTTGTCTGGTCCATGTATTTTTACTGGCATTTGCTGAAAAGCCTGTAGGACGAAGAGCGGGCATATACCCAGGAATCCATTCGCTACTCATGTCGGAAGGATCTTCTCGATGCCAACGATCCAGGTTCAGAGTAATACCATTTCCAAGACCTTGCTGGATGAATGGAGCCATAAAGTCACCAGTTGTGAAAACCTCATGTCCGGCTGCACCTTGGAAGAATACAGTCAAATCGAAGCCTTTGTACTCTCCGTAAAGATTCAAGCCATAATACATACGAGGTGTATTGCCGAATCCGATAGGTTGATCGTCTTTACCGTCTATAATACCATCATTATTCCAATCTTCGAATTTCAAGTCGCCAGGCATTAGGGATTTATTTCCATTGTTGTCCTGTACTGGTGAATTCAGTATTTCTTCGTAACTTTGAAATTGTCCGATGCAGACTTTACCCCATTGAATATCTTTATAACGGTCGTTACTGTTATTTCTCCAATTGTCATACATATTGGCTGAAGCTGCGCGTTCTACATGGCGATTATAATTACGTGTTGTAGAAAAATTCGCTTTTACATCGTATGTAAAGTCTCCAATAGTTTTACGGTGTCCCAACACAATTTCAAATCCTTGTGTTTTATCAGAATTGAGATTCTCTTGTGGTAAAGATTGACCGAAAGTGGTCGGTAATGTTAGTATACGAGTAGCTAGCAAGCCGTCTCTTTTTCGGATGAAGTAATCAAATTCCACGTTTATCAAACCGGATAAAACAGAAGCTTCAAATCCTACGTTGGCTGTTGTTGATTCATACCAAGTTAGGTTTGTATTAGGCATTCCTTTATCTTTAGCTCCGTTTGTAAGTCCTCCGGATCCAAGAACATAATTACCAGAAGGATAGGTGTAGCCAGTTAAGTATTGATAGGCGGCAAAATCACCTTCATCTCCCACTTTACCATAAGAGCCTCTGATTTTGAAGTTATCGAACATCGGTAAAGATTCTTTGAAAAAATCTTCTTCAGAGATTCTCCATCCTAAAGATCCTGCAGGGAAAAAGCCCCAACGTTTTCCTGGTGCAAATTTGTAGGAACCGTCATATCTGAAACTGAATTCTGCCAAATATTTACTGGCAAAAGCATAGTTTATTCGTCCGACTAATCCTGTATGTGCAGAAACGGAGGCTTTACCATCATTATTTATATTTGTCTTGTCTCCTGCACCGATCTGATCAATGGCTCCAACTGTAAATTGACGATAGGCTTTGACCCAGTCTGTCCGATCATTGTAAAATTCCCATAAGGCTAATACCCCAACGTCATGCTTTCCGAATGTATTTTTATAGTTTAAAGAAATCTGCCCGTTAGGTTTGAAATAATTGTCAGATTGTGTTGTCAATTCGGATATAGTGTGACTGCCTGATTTGTTATAAACATCATTAACGGCGTCATATGTATACTCATAATATTCCTTATACCATTTACGACTGTATTTATTGTTGTAGTCATAGGATAATAATGCTTTAGCAGAAAGACCTTTTACCCAAGGTACTTCCCAGTTTAGAGTGATTGATCCGTTAAATTCACGGCGATCTCTTCTGTCATAACCGACATTGTCGATATCGGATAGATGAACGGGATTACCTTTATCTCCAGGATTTGACCAATAATCTGGATTGTTGTTGGCATAAATCGGGAAAATAGGTTTAGCCATTTGAATACTACGACTTAGCGGTTCTGCTTCATAAGGTTTCATTCGTGTATCCAAGCGTCCGCTTAATTGTAGATCTACCGTGAAACCTTTGACTATTTCGGCACTGATATTGGAGCGTACGTTATATTTTTTATAATTAAATGCTTTGGATTTGTAAATTCCTTCTTGATCGGTGAAACCAAGGGAGAAGAAGTATTTCACTTTTTCTGCACCTCCCGATACGCTTAAATTGTGGTAGGTAGTGGGAGCTGTTTTTCGAATGACCTCATCATACCAATCAGTTGTTCCAATCCCTTGTTTGAAACGTTCCAAATCTTCAGCCGAATAGGGCGCGGATACTCCGATATTCTGTTGAGCTTCATTATACAAAGTCGCATACTCGTATCCATTGTAATATTCTGGATAACGGGTGATATTTTGTAAACCGACATATCCGTTATAGTTGATCTTAGGTTTCCCAATTTCCCCCTTTTTGGTTGTAACAAGGATCACACCATTTGCACCTTTAAAACCGTAAACGGCGGCGGAAGCATCTTTCAAGATACTGATCGATTCGATATCGTTTGCATCGATTTGTTTGAAATCTCGTTCCACACCATCTACGATAACTAATGCATTACCAAAACCACGAATATCAATGCTTGCATCGTCGTCACCCGGAGCACCGCTTCTTTGTACGGCACGTAAACCTGGCAACTTACCTGCTAACGCATTACTGACATTCGGAGTTTTGACAGTTGCAATATCCTTGGCTTGAAGTGAAGCGACCGATCCTGTTACGGATGCACGTTTCTGGACACCGTAACCGACAACGACTACTTCATCCAATGCTTGTGAGTCCTCGGCCAATTTAACTTGGATGTTTGTCTTGTTGTTGACCGCAATTTCCTGATCCTTGTAGCCGATATACGAAATGACCAACGTTGCGTTCGGTGCTACATTTAATGTGAAATTACCGTCCATATCGGTAATCGTACCGTTTGTTGTTCCTTTTTCTACCACATTGGCACCTGCGATAGGACCTAATGCATCTTCAACCACACCTTTCACTGTGTGTTTTGCTTGTTGTGGGCTGCCTGTTGCTCCTGCTGGTGAGAGAACGATGTAAGAACCTTCGATTTTGAAGGATACATTGTTGTCGAACAGGTTCTGCAATACTTCCTGTAAAGAAGTATTTTGGGCATTTACTGAGACTTTTCGGTTAACATTTACGTTCTTGTTATAAATGAACAGTAAATTAGTCTGGCTTTCAATGTCGTTCAAGATGTTTTCCAGCCGGACATTGTTTTTGTTAAGAGTGATGCGTATGCTCTGTGAACTTACCGTTTCTGCTTGTGCGCACATGGCACAGGAAAGGAAGAACAGAGATGTCATCTTTAAAACACGAGATACACAAATTTTTCTTTTCTTCATCTTTGTGATAGTTTAATAAATGATATTAGATTGAAACTTCATTTTTACATTGGACATGGTTTGCCCGTCATTCTGATTATCTCCTTTTCATAGGCTTATCTATTTAATTGTTTATTGAATGCGAATTTCAGTTCCGCTCTCTCGCTCGAAGGTGAAGTGAGCATCTTGTTGTAAAGCTCTCAACACTTGCTCAATCCCGTCGGATATACGGAACTTCCCACTACATGCATAATTGTCGAGCGTATGATTGTCGATAATTATTCGGATACCGAAATTTTTCTCAAGTTCCTTCATCAAATCCTTGAAATTGATATCCTTAAAAGTGATAAGTCCCTCTTTCCAACTATATGGATTGAAGTCGGTGATGGGAGTGACCGTCAGTTTTCCGTTGTTGAGACTGACTGTATTATTGGGTTCTAACACAACTGATTCGTCTGGCTGTGATTTGTCGGTAACTTTTACGCTGCCTTGTATGAGGGCTGTGGAAAATTTATTTTCGTTATAGGCTTCCACATTAAACTGTGTTCCTAAGACTTCCACTTCGCAGCGGCCTGTATTGACAATAAACTTTTTGTTTCTATCCTTGGCTACATCGAAAAATGCTTCTCCTTTTAAACGGACTTCTCTTGTATTTCCGTTAAACGAAGCCGGATAAGAAAATTCCGACCGGGCATTCAGCCAGATATGAGTCCCGTCTGAAAGCGTTACTTCAACCCGTTGTCCGGCAGGAACTTTAATTGTGTTGAGCGCTATTTCTGGCTGGATATTTTTAGTGGTGAATACCGGAATGTTATATAATAAGAATAGGGCGATAACAGCAGCGGCAGCACTTCCGATCCATTTCCAGAGTGGTACGGACTGCTTGCGGACATGATTTCCTTTTTGAAAAGCATTTAATTGGAGTGCGTCGAACAGGGCACGTTCATGATAGAAAGTTTCTCTGTTCATTTTATCGGCATTTACCCATTGGCGGATCTGAGTCAGCTCGTTATCTGTGGCCTCTCCGTTAAACATTTTATGTAGTAACTTCTGTTCCATTTTTTCCTGTTTCTATTATTAAGGGCGAACGGGAGGAAAAATACCCTAAAGGGAAAACGAACTATTTTTTATTATTTTTCATCTCTTAGCAAGAGGGTTTATTTTCACTGTTTGGTTGGTGTGAAAATATTTAGGGAGTATAAAAGAAATCCACCACAAATAGCAGGCAAGGAAGGTAGTCTTTTAACTCTTTACGTAATAAATTCAGAGCTTTACTGATATGGAACTCGATACTCTTCACTGAAAGGTTGGTTTCCTTGGCTATTGTTTGGTAGTTTTTCCCTTCATATCGGCTCATGATAAAAATATGTCTGGACTTTTCCGGTAGTTTGGCCAGTGCTTGGTTGACAAGTTCTTGTACTTCATTGCTGAACAATGTCTCCGGCTCACATGCTTCCAGGCTGGAGATGCGCATTTGTAGTTCCCATTCTTTGTTGGACAGTAAGTTTTCAGCGATGTTATTCCAGGTTCGTTCACGTTGAAGGTAATCCAGGCATTTGTTTTTTAGGGTGACTAATATATATAAGGGTATGTCTTTGACTTCTTCTAACCGATGCCGGTTCTCCCAGTAATACATCAGGCTTTCCGTCACCAGGTCTTCTGCTGTTTCTTGATTATATGTGTAAGAATAGGCGAACCGAATGTATCGGTCCCGATGGGTGACGAAAATATTATTGAATCGTTTTATGTCCGCTTTCTCATCCATGATGTGTTGTTCGAATGGATTTAGTTCTAAGGGAACTATGGATTTTGTGGGGGAGATTAGGACGGTAATGGTACTTGTTTTCACCCGGTGAATAGTTGTTTGCAGAAAAAAATGACGTTTTTTATATTTGTCCCCTCAAATTACCGACTGTGAAAAAGAATTTTACTTATTTTTGTCAGATAAACAACCATAGTTCCCTTAGTACTAAGGTCACAATCCTCTCATTATATTATCAACTTTGTACATTCTTAATTGTCGACAACGCGGAAGGCGGGCAGATATATCGTTTGTCAGGGTCGGAGGCTAACCGAGCTGTTTGGCGAGTTGTAAAGCTATGCATTAGCATTCGTAACCAATAGGGTTATTGTTGAAAAATAGTCATTGTTGATTATCAGTTGTTTATGGTGAAAGATGAAAGATAAAAACAGCTTTTGGTAAAAGTTTATGAAAAATGAATTAAAAAACGCCGCCTTTAAGGTGGCGTTTTTTAATTCGAAATCATAAGAGCCTGTTTAAATTTCTCTGAAATAAATTTTGCATAGCCCTCATCGGCCTGCTTTATTGCATTATAGGATTATTTTGAAAAACAACTGTCATACTATCACTAATTTCCTTTTATCAATTGAATATCAATAGACACAAGCAATGATAGTAGGTATGACGGATGCCTATTCCATCTATCATACTATCACTAACCGCCTGTCCAAGATTCTTCTTCACATGACTTATTTTCAATAACATAATAAGATAAACCCATTGACACCCGGGTCTCGATATCATTCACACTCGGGTGTCAAGACCGTTCACATCCGGGTGTAAAAAGCCTGTAAACGGGAATCTTCGGCACTTTTTCTGCCTGTTTGAAGCAAAATAAGTCACGTGTTTCAACAAAAAAGACGGCATCTCCTACAGAAAAACATCCTCAATACAACTCTCACAACCAACAAATGCAAAATTTAAACAGGCTCTAAGTATATTTAGAATGAGCGCTCGGCATTGTTCGTAAATATTAGACTCTCCGGAAGTTGAGGTTTATCGCATTTTCCTGTTTCCCTCAGTTTGGCTGACAAAACGGGGTCGGTAATCGGATAAGCTACCGGTCTTATTGCTCCTTATCTCGGCGATAATACTAAATAACACTCCGTAAGTGAGTGATAACATAGTTTCTCCTTTGAAGTCTTTTCCTTTGCAGTGTTGATAAAAAAACGAATGAAAATGAAACGAATACTTTATTACTCTCTGGTTTTACTTACTGCCGGTAATGGGATGTTACAAGCGCAGAACTGGATTCATGGAAAAGTGGTCGATAAAGAAGAACGACCGGTAGACGGGGTGGCTGTCGTGTTGCAAACATTGGATTCTACTTATATAGATGCAGTCGTTACGGATAGTCTTGGGGCATTCATGTTGAACAAGGAAGCCGGTCCGAACTATCGTTTGTTGTTCCAACATCTGCTGTACGAGCCGGTTTGTAAAAAAATCTCGACTGCTGATGCCGGTACGATAAGCCTGACTGAAAAAGATTATGAACTGGAAGGCGTTGTGGTAAAAGCCGAACGTCCGCAGGTCAAAGTGGAAAACGGCGCTTTGAGATACGACGTGCCCCAATTGATGAAAGATAAGGCGGTCAGTAATGCGTTCGAGGTGGTGAAACAGATACCCGGTGTGATCAGTACGGACGATGCTGTCCAACTGTTGGGAGCCGGCAGTCCGAGCATTGTGATCAATGGGCAGTTGACCACGATGTCGGTCGATCAGTTAGTCGGTTTGCTGAAGACAATTCCTGCTTCGCGGGTATGTAACGTAGAGATCATGTATAATGCACCAGCCAAGTATAATATCAAAGGAGCTATGATCAATGTCGTATTAGATAAGGAAACTGTCGAAAAGAATACTTTGCAAGGAGAAACCGGTGTCGATTATTTGCAGCGCCATTATGCGGAGGGGAAAGTCCATGGCAACTTGCTTTACTCCACATCTCGTTTCAATATAGATTTCTTAGCCAATGGGGCTAAGGGACGGAACTATATGGGAGAGGAGATCCTGGCCCTCCATACCCTGAAAGATCAGGTAACGGAGGTCAACCAATCGGGACGTGGCACCCGGAGCGGCATAGATGGAACGATGCGTTTAGGTATGGACTATACTTTCAAAAATGACGACAGGCTCTCTGCCGCCTACTATCTTACGGCCGGCAAATCCGATCTTGAGCGGACGGCCGTTACAACCTTCCAGGCATTGAAATCCGGACAGCCGGTGGAAGAACGCCTGAGCCGTACATACATAGAGGGAAACAGTGCGTTGCACAATGTCCGTATTCAATATGACGGTAACTCCGGACTGATGGCGGGTGCGGATTTTACACGTTATCATTCACCCGGCTTCCAGACATTTGTCGATCAAAGCCATGAAACGACAGTGACGGATATGCAGAATAATTCCAAGCAGGATATTTCACAAGGAGCACTATTTATTAACCATAGCCACACTTTTGAAACCGGGTGGGCACTGAATTACGGTGTCCACGGCGGTTTCACCTCTTCGAAGACTTATATCGATTATCTATATAATAAAGGTAACGGCTATGAATCGGCTCTTGATGAACTTGAAAATAACCGCCAGAAAGAGTATAGTGGAAATGCCTTCTTGGAGGTGTCCAAGGATTTCGGTTCGCATTTCTCTGCAACAGCTTCTCTGAAAGTTGAATACTTTAAATCGGATTATACCTCTAACGGGATGAAATCCACACTTTGGAATGATTGGACCTTATTCCCGAATGCGACACTCAGCTATACGGTCAATCCGATGCACATCATCCAATTGGACATAAGCAGCGACAAAACCTATCCGTCCTATTGGGATGTGACGCCGCAGGAAAGCCCGATCAACTCTTATTCCGTTATCTTGGGCAATCCTTCCCTGAAGCCTTACCGTTCTTATAGCGGGCAGTTGATTTATATCCTGAAGCAGAAATATACGATTCTGGCTTTTTGTGACTATGTGCCCGATTATTTCGCCCAGTTGCCTTATCAGAATACCTCGGAACTGAAAAACGTTTTCCGGTATGAGAACATGGACTACCAGTTGCAATTCGGTGTAGGGGTGATCGTTCCTTTCCGGGTCGGCGAGTTCTGGAACAGCCAAGTGACTTTGTCCGGTCAGCGTATGCAGGAGAAGTTGGACCATTTTCATGATCTGTCTTTCCATAATGAGAAATACACCGGGCAGTTCAAGATGGATAATACGTTTACCCTTTCCAAGTCTCGTCCGAATTTGAAGCTGGATTTGAATGGCTATTTCGTTACCGGAGCCGTGCAGGGAATCTATGATCTCGGTCATCTCTATGATGTGTCTTCTGCATTGAAATGGCAGTTTGCCGACGATCGTGCTACTCTGATTCTGAAATGTAATAACATCTTCCGTAGCAATATGCCTCATACGATGGAAATCAACCAGTCCGGCCAATACAGCCGCCTCTGGAAACTGGACGACCAACGTTGTGTAACGGTTTCTTTTGTCTGGAAGTTCGGCGGTTATAAGAAAAAGCAACATGAAGCGGTGGATGCTTCCCGATTCGGCAAATCGATGTGATCTGTTCTTTTGACATTTAGATAGGGAAAAGAGGGTTGAACATGCTTGTATATTATTGTCGTATTCTAATTTGAGTGTCTCTCAAATAGCCGATGAATCAGGCTATGGTAATGTTCCATATTTTATCAAGCAATTTGAAAGTATAACCCGGCAAACTCCAAAAGAGTATCGTATTTCTCTTTTGCAAGGTTCGGAGAACCGGATAAAAAGTAGTACATTTGATGCCCGATAACAATTAGAACAAATGGCAGAAAGAGGAAAAAATACAGGAGGAAAAGGGAGGCAGAAACAGGTTGTAGTACCCGATATGGGACGTTTGCAACCACAAGCCCGTGAGTTGGAAGAGGCGGTGTTAGGTGCTCTGATGCTTGAAAAGGATGCTTACTCCATCGTTAGTGAAATATTGAAACCGGAGAGTTTCTATGAGAAGGCACATGAGAAAATTTATGCAGCTATCGTAGATCTGGCGATCAGCCAGCGTCCGGTGGATATGCTGACCGTCACTGAGCAACTGAAGAAGCGAGGCGAATTGGAAGAGGTAGGTGGCCCGTTCTATATTTCCCAGCTGACCAGTAAGGTGGCCAGTAGTGCCCATATCGAATATCATGCCCGTATCATCGCCCAAAAATATCTGGCGCGTGAGTTGATCTCCTTCACTGCTATGATACAGGGCAAGGCTTTTGATGAGTCGATCGATGTGGAAGACCTTATGCAGGAAGCGGAAGGAAAGCTCTTTGAGATTTCTCAGCGCAACGTGAAGAAAGATGTTACCCAGATCAATCCTGTCATCAAGGAAGCGATGGTTATGCTTGAGAAGGCTGCCAATCAAAAAGAAGGGTTGAGCGGTCTGCGCACCGGTTTCGAAGGATTGGACAAAATGACGTCCGGATGGCAGAATTCCGATCTTATCATCATTGCCGCCCGTCCTGCGATGGGTAAGACGGCTTTCGTCCTTTCGATGGCTAAGAATATGGCGGTAAACCATAACACGCCGGTGGCTCTGTTCTCTCTTGAAATGAGTAACGTCCAGCTTGTCAACCGTCTGATCGTGAACGTATGTGAGATTCCGGGCGAGAAGATCAAGAGCGGGCGTTTGGAAAACTATGAATGGGAACAGTTGGACTTTAAGATAAAAGAATTGTATGATGCACCGATTTATGTAGACGATACGCCGAGTCTTTCGGTATTCGAACTGCGTACGAAGGCTCGCCGTCTGGTGCGTGAACATGGTATTAAGATCATCATTATCGACTACCTTCAGTTGATGAATGCAAGCGGTATGAGCTTCGGCAGCCGTGAACAGGAAGTAAGTACTATTTCACGGTCGTTGAAAGGATTGGCGAAGGAACTGAACATTCCGATCATTGCCTTGTCTCAGTTGAACCGTGGTGTCGAGGCACGTCAAGGGGCGGAAGGAAAACGTCCGCAGTTGGCCGACTTGCGTGAGTCCGGTGCTATCGAACAGGATGCGGATATGGTTTGTTTTATCCACCGTCCTGAATATTATAAGATAACGGAAGACGAACGTGGTAATTCCTTGATCGGTTTGGCGGAGATTATTATCGCCAAGCATCGTAACGGTGCGGTCGGAGATGTACGTCTTCGTTTCAAGAGCGAGTTCGCCAAGTTCATGAATGTGGACGAAGATGTTCCGGTCCGCGAGTTCTCCTCTAATATGAATAGTTCAGGCCCGATGGAAACAATGCCGCCCATACCACCGGCCGGTACCGATTTCTTGGCTCCCGGCAATAATGAGGTTCCGTTTTAATAATTCTATCCTCTTTTCAAAACATAGGTGTTTAGTATAAATAATTATTTAGTTTAATGGAGTGATATGGCAATTTGTGTTTTCAGCAATTTAATGCCTTTTTATTCTCTTCATTAACCGGGTTCTTTCCTTCCGGAGTGTAGAGATGGTCGATGCGAGAGGCATATGCTTTTTCTATTTTCCCGCGGACGATCTTCATCGTGCTGTTGACCATGCCGTTCTGTTCGGTGAATGGCTCCGGCAGGATAGCAAAAGCTGCAGGCAGCCAGCGATCGGGGAAAAGGGCGGACAGGTCGCCTCCCTTGCGGAAACGGTCTATCTGGGATTGGATGATCCGGATTGCCTCTTCGCGTCCTTTATCGGATGAAAGATCAAGATACTGGTGCGTCAGATGCTTCTTCAGCCGATCTTTGTTAGGGACGACGAGGGCAACGGTATAGGGACTCTGGTTGTTATACAGGATCAGCTGGTCGATGCAGGAAGAATGTTCGACGAGTGCCTCCTCGATCCCTTCCGGACTGTATTTTTCCCCGTCACTACCGATCAGCAGACTTTTGAAACGTCCGAGGACGTAGAGCAGACCGTCATGCCCCATATATCCCATATCCCCAGTGTAGAGCCACCCGTCGCGTACGGTTTCGGCAGTTGATACCGGGTTCTTCCAGTAGCCGGCCATCACATTCTCGCCCCGTATGACGATCTCTCCTTTTTCGCCTGCCGGGAGTTCTTTTCCGTCGGCATCGCATATTTTCAGGTCGAGCGGACGGACCAACATGCCGCTGCTGCCGAAGGTATGTCGGTGCGGGCCGTTGGTGGAAATTACGGGAGTCGCTTCGCTTAGTCCGTACCCTTGGTACATAGGAAGTCCGATTGCGTAGTAGAACTTTTGCAAGTCTTTATCGAGCAATGCGCCACCGCCGATGAAAAACTTCAATTGTCCGCCGAAGTTTTCACGGACTTTCGTGAAAAGCACGTGGTCGAACAGACTCACGAGCGGTTTCAGCAGGAATCGGGCACCACGTCCCTTATCTTCTCCGCCGTCTCCGTTATAGATGTAAGCCACTTTGAGGGCAAAGTCGAACAAACGGGTTATATTCTTGCCCTGGGCACGGATACCTTGTTCGATATTCTTTTTGAAATTCTTGGCCAGTGCCGGGACGCTCAGGATCAAGTAGGGCTTGAACTCTTTGATGTTGACCGGAATGTTCTTTAATGTTTCCAGCCCTGTCCGTCCGACTTGTACAGTCGCTACGGATGCTCCTTTAGACATGAAGATATAGAAACCGACCACATGCGCGAAACAATGGTCGAGTGGGAGGATTATTAATGTGCGCCATGTATCGTCAATATCGACACAAGATAGGGCTTGCTCCACGTTCGCCGTATAGTTACGGTGCGTCAGTATAACGCCTTTCGGATCAGCTGTCGTGCCTGAGGTATAGGTTATTGTTGCATAGTCGCTGTTCTGTAAGGATTGTCCGACAGCGAGGAAGTCTTCCAGAGAATGAGATGCCAGATATTCTTTACCCATTCGGAGTACTTCGGACCAGGATATTTCTTTTTCTTTATATTCCGGCAGTTCGTCTATCACAATTATTTTTTCGACTAAAGGCAATTTATCCATGATAGCCCGTATCTTTTTGAGTTGGTTGCCGGAAATCAGGATATATTTCACATCGGCATGCACAAGACGGAACAGCAGGTCGTTCGCTTCTTCGAGCTTGATGGAAAGCGGGACGTTGGTCGCGCCGGCATAGAACATGGCCAGTTCGCCGATGATCCAAGCATTACGGCCTTCCGAAAGGAGCGCCATATTGTCGCCCTTCTTCACTCCGAGAGCTATCAGTCCGGCACCGGCAGCGTAGACTTGTTGCTGAACTTCCTTGTAAGTGGTCGGTTCGAAGGCATCCCTGGTTTTTTCCCACAGGAAAGGATTGTCGGGATATTGTTTTACCGAATTTTCGAAAAGGTCTATAATTGTCTTCTTCATATTATTTATTTTTGTATTTGTACTTTCCCGATTTCATCCAGGTAATTACAAGCCACCTCTACCGTTGGTACATTCTTGATCACGATACTGCGTTTTCCGTTCTGTTCGCGAAGCGTGCATTCGCGTGGATGCTTTTGGATGAAGCCGAGCAACTTGTCGAAGGCCTCGCTTTCGTAGTAAGGACTTTCGGGATTAGTGACGAGAAAAATGCTCATCTGTCCTTTTTTCAGAATGACTTTTTCCATACCTAACATCTTTGCCATACGGCGAAGGCGAACGACACGGATCAGTTCTTTCCCTTCTTTCGGTACTTTCCCAAAACGGTCTTTCAGACGCTCGGTAAAAGCAAGTATATCACGCTCTTCCTCCATCTTGTCCAGTTCACGATAGAGGGAGACACGTTCGGAGTCATTCGGAATGTAGGTCGGAGGGAACATCAGTTCCAAATCGCTTTCGATATAGGTTTCACGGACATATTCGCTACCGGTGTCGGGGCGATTTTCGGTAGCGTTGGAATACAGGTCGGCAAATTCTTCCGCTTTCAGTTCGTCAACGGCTTCTTCCAGGATTTTCTGGTACGTTTCGTAGCCCAAGTCGGCGATGAAACCACTTTGTTCGGCACCTAACATATTACCGGCACCCCGGATGTCAAGGTCCTGCATGGCGATATGGATGCCGCTTCCCAACTCTGAAAAATTCTCGATCGCCTGCAGACGACGGCGTGCTTCCTGCGTAAGACTTGACAAGGGTGGAGAGAGGAGATAACAGAAGGCTTTCCGGTTACTTCGCCCGACACGACCGCGTAGTTGATGCAGATCGGACAATCCGAACTGTTGTGCATTATTGATGATGATCGTATTTGCATTCGGTACGTCGATGCCACTCTCCACAATGCTCGTGGCGATCAGTACATCGTATTCGTAATTGACGAAATCCAGAATGATCTTTTCCAGCTTCTCCGGTTCCATCTGCCCGTGACCGACAGCGATACGGGCATCCGGCACCTCACGTTTGACAAGTGCTTCCATTTCATAAATATTTTGGATGCGATTGTTGATGAAAAAAACCTGTCCGTTACGGCTCATCTCGAAATTGATGGCTTCTCGGATGATGTCCGGGTTAAAACGTTCTACCTCTGTTTGAACCGGATAGCGGTTGGGTGGGGGAGTCGTGATGCTCGACAAGTCACGGGCTCCCATCAACGAGAATTGCAGGGTACGAGGAATCGGAGTGGCGGTCATGGTGAGCGTGTCGACGTTGGCTTTCAGCTGGCGTAGCTTCTCTTTGACGGATACGCCGAATTTCTGCTCCTCGTCGATAATCAGCAGACCGAGATCTTTGAATGTGACATCTTTTCCGACGATTCGATGGGTACCGATGATAATGTTGATATTTCCTTCTTTCAAGTCTTTCAAAGTTTCCCTTATCTCTTTCGCCGTACGTGCCCGGCTGATATATTCGATTCGGCAGGGAAAATCTTTCAACCGTTCGGAAAATGTTTGATAGTGCTGGAATGCTAATACTGTAGTCGGGACCAGCACGGCAACTTGCTTGTTGTCCGAAACGGCTTTGAAAGCGGCACGAATGGCTACCTCCGTTTTCCCGAAGCCTACATCTCCACAAATCAGTCGGTCCATCGGACGGTCGTTCTCCATATCGGCTTTGACATCGGCTGTTGCTTTCATCTGGTCAGGGGTATCTTCGTAGATAAAGCTGGCTTCCAGTTCGTGCTGCATGAAACTGTCTGGGCTGTAAGCGAAACCTTTTTCCTGTTTTCGTTTGGAGTAGAGGAGAATCAAATCGCGGGCGATATCTTTTACTTTTGACTTGGTGCGTTCTTTCATCTTCTCCCAGGCCCCTGTTCCGAGTTTACTCAGCTTGGGCGGTTCCCCACTGTCCTTGCCTTTATACTTGGATAGCTTATGGAGAGAGTGAATGCTGACGAATATAATGTCGTTGTTCTGGTAGATCAGCCTGATGGCTTCCTGCATTTTTCCGTTTACTTCCGTACGGACTAGCCCGCCGAATTGTCCGACACCATGATCGATATGTACGATATAATCGCCGGTCGTGAATTGGTTCAACTCCTTCAACGACAGAGAGAGTTTTCCACTTCTTGCTTTATCGCTTTTCAAGTTGAATTTATGAAAGCGGTCGAACAACTGGTGATCCGTGAAAAGGCAGACACGCAAGGTCTCATCGGCAAAACCTTCATGAATGGTCTTGTTGACGGAGGTAAAAGGTATGTCATCTCCCCGATCCTCAAAAATGGCCCTGATACGGGTTGCTTGCTTTTCTACATCGCTCAGTATATATAATGTATAGCCGTCTTCTAAATATTTATGGAAAGACTCGCTTACCAAATCGAAATTTTTATGATAAATCGGTTGTGCTTCCATTGAGAAAGTCAGGGTGGCATCGGCTACTCCCATAGGCCGCGTACCAAAATGGAGCCGGCAGAAACCAAGTGCCGCATGTAGAAAATCCTCTCCGGTAATTAATTTGGCCCGCAGTTGCTCGATGTTGGCAAACGATTCTTCGTCCCCGATGATTGGTTCTTCATTCCAGATACTGCCGATACGTTCTTTTACCCATGCCATATCTTTGCTAGCGAGCAGTGTCTCAGATGGCAATAAATCTAGTAAGGATGAGTTGGTCCGGTTTCCTTTTGTCATTTCGGGCACGATATAGATGCTGTCCAGTTTTTCTTTGGATAGCTGTGTTTCCACATCGAACGAACGGATCGTCTCTACTTCGTTTCCAAAGAAGTCGATACGATAGGGAAATTCATACGAGAACGAGAACACATCTAAGATACTGCCGCGCATCGCATACTGCCCTGGTTCATAAACATAATCTACCTGCTCGAAGCCGTATTCGTCCAGTACGTCAGAAACAAACATATTGTCCAACCTCTCGCCGACACTGATCTTCAGCGTGTTTTCTTTCAAGACCTCCCGTGAAATTACTTTCTCCGCCAATGCTTCCGGATAGGTGACAATGATGAAGGGAGCAGTCGGATCCTGCAGCGTGCTGAGAACTTCTGTCCGCAGGATTTCGTTGGCTGGATCCACATGTCCGTACTTGATAGCACGTCGGTAAGCAGAAGGAAAGAAATAGATTCCGTCACCTCCTGTGAGTTGCACCAGATCGTGATAAAAGTAGCCGGCATCCTCTAGGTTATTCAACACACACACATAACTTCCTCTTCTTTTTGAAAAAAGAGAAGCTATTGTCATTGCGGCCCCTGAACCGTTCAGTCCTTTCAGAAATATATTGCGGGACGTTTTGTTTTTTAACAGGGTATTTAATGCCGCCACTTGCGGATGGGCGGCATATTGTTTTAGTAAATCTTGTACCTCCAACGGATGAATTGAAAATTGATAATTATATATGCGCAAAATTACGGAAAATGTTACAATAATCTTCCTAAAACCAATGAAAATATCTACCTTCGCGCTTGGGTTGTCAATTGAAATGAGCAGGATCTTCTCATTTTCAATTCTCAATTCTCATTTTTCAATTAAACAGTGGATTATGTCAGACAGTATTGTTATTATTCCCACGTATAACGAAAAGGAGAATATAGAAAATATTATTCGGGTTGTATTTGGGTTGGAGAAAGAATTTCATATTTTGATTATAGATGATGGATCGCCCGATGGTACGGCAGGTATTGTAAAACGGCTGCAAAAAGAATTCCCCGAACGCCTTTTCATGGTGGAACGTAAAGGTAAGTTAGGATTGGGTACGGCTTATATCTGCGGATTTAAATGGGCAATAGAACATAAATATGATTTTATATTCGAAATGGATGCAGACTTCAGTCATAATCCGAATGATCTTCCCAAATTATATGCGGCCTGTATGGAACAGGGTGGTGATGTCGCAGTCGGTTCCCGCTACTGTAACGGTGTGAATGTCGTGAACTGGCCGTTGGGACGTGTGTTGATGTCCTATTATGCTTCCGTATATGTTCGTTTTGTTACTGGAATGAAAGTACAGGATACGACAGCCGGTTTCAAATGCTATCGTCGTGAGGTGCTTGAGACGATCGATTTGGATCGTATCCATTTCAAAGGATATGCGTTCCAGATAGAAATGAAGTTTACGGCATATAAGTGTGGTTATAAAATCGTGGAAGTCCCCATTATTTTTATCAATCGTGTATTAGGCACTTCCAAGATGAACTCCTCTATCTTCGGGGAAGCACTGTTTGGCGTATTGAAATTGAAATGGTGGAGTCTGTTCCGTAAATATCCCCAAAAAGGGAATCGGAAATCGATTGCCGGATAATGCCATTATTGTAAACATGAAGTTCCGGAAGAAGTCTTCTGACTTCTTCTGATTCTATCTGTAAATTCATGTCATGCAGCTTTCCTCGTTCTGTTCCTGATCTTGTCAATCATCAGTATGGCATTTGCCGTATGTATTCCAAAGAAGATCCACAGGATTTCCGTCTTCCTGTTTCTGGCCTTTATTCTTGTGAGCGAGTAATGTTGCTTTTGAGTACCGAAGCTTCCTTCAAGCCGGGTGGTCCTTTCTTTTGAGAGTTCGCTTCTAAGCACCTTCCTGATGATGGAAAGACGCTTCTGGTAATCCTGTGTATATCGGAGTAAAGCACCGTACTCGCTATGGATCCCATCCCTTTGACTGAGGAGCTTTTCAAGAAGCTTGATCATACGGCGCTTAAGCATTCTTGTCCTTGAAGCTCTCCTCTTTCTTTTCTTGCAGTAGGACAGATAGGATTCCGCCACATTCCTGTATTTGTTGCGCGGACGCCTTATGCCCAGAGATCCCTGCAATGCCGGCATATATGGCTGTAGAGCCATTCGATGCTTTCCCAAAGGAGTTTCGTTTATTATTCTTGATTTGACACTTTCAAGGAAAAATAGAAGGTGGTGCCTTTCCCTTCTTCGGAATCGAACCAGAGCTTGCCACCGAGTTGTTCGACAAAGTCTTTACACAGCATTAATCCCAAGCCAGACCCCTTTTCGTTATTTGTCCCATAAGAAGTAAAATGAGTGTTTGGCCTCAGCAGCTTACCCTGGTCTTCTTTTTTGATCCCTTTACCAGAATCTTTTACACTGACAACGACAAAATCCCCGTCTGTTTTGGTTGATACCGTAATCAAACCTTTTTCGTAGCTGAACTTGACTGCGTTGGAAATCAGGTTACGGACGATAGTTTTTACCATATCAATGTCTGTCGATCCCATCAGTTCTTTATCCAGACCTTCAAGCATGATGGATATGCCTTTCTGGGTAGCCATCGGAATAAATATCTCGGCAGTGCTGTTGACTATGCTGTTGATGTCGACTTGTTGTCTATAAATGTTCTGTTTGTTCAGGCGATTCTTTGCCCACTTCAAGAGGTTGTCGAGAAGCTGGAATATCTCTTCCGATGTCTTGTTCATCATCTGAAGCATTTCGTATACCTCATCGCTAACCTGATTCTTATCGACCATCATCAGGATGGCGTTATTCATCATCTTCAAAGAACCAAGCGGAGAGCGTAAATCGTGTGCAATAACGGAATAGAGCGTGTCGCGGGATTCGATCGTATTTTCAAGTTCTTGCTTGATACGCTTGATACTGAACAGTTCGTAACGGTGGGCGACACGTTTCACCAATTCTTCCCGTTGGAAAGGTTTTGTTACATATTCTGTTGCTCCCAACTGATAACCTTTTACGATACTTTGCATATCGCTCAAAGCTGACATGATAATGACGGGGATGTTGTTGGTTTCCGGATTGCTTTTCAAATGCTGCAGTACCTCGTATCCGTCCATCTCTGGCATCATAATATCAAGCAGAATAAGATTGGGATGCCTTTCTTGGGCAATGCGTAGCGCTTTAGCTCCGCTATCTGTCGTCAGTAGCGTATAACCTTCTTTTTTTAGTATCGCTTGCACAAGCATAACGTTAGTTGGCACATCGTCCACCACTAATACAGTATATTGTGATGCTAAGTTTTCCATTTGATTCTGTACTTTTCTTGATATTCAAATACTATCAATGATACAAATGTATTTAATTCTGTCGACATAATCGTCTTTTCCCCTAAAATAAATTCCATTTCTGAAGAATAATTCTTTTATATATTAAATGTGTCCAACTAAAACGCTTGATATAGGATGAGATGGGGCTTTTTATTAAAATTATTATTTAAGTTTGCACCATGAAATCGAATTTAGTTCTTTTAGCGCTCATATTAGCCAGCTGTCAGCCGGAAATGCCTGTAACATCCTCTATTCTGGTAAAGGGAGATGGTTTGACAGTCCCTGTTAACAAGGAACTGTATGGTTTGACCATTGAGGAAATCAACCATGCGGTGGATGGCGGTATTTATGCGGAACTGATACAAAACCGGAGCTTTGAAGATGGAGTTCCTCCCTTGAATTGCCCGTACGACCCTGTCCGCCGGGTTCTGACTACCCCGAATGGATGGACTATTCCTTTCTTGCGTTCTGATTCGGTACCGGGATGGCGTTGCTTTTCTGCGACGTCATATATGTATCCCGATACTAAGGAATTGATTAATGACAAGAACCGGCGTTCTCTGCTGGTTTCGGTGTCTGCTTCAGCCGAATCAGGAAAAGGAGGTGTCATTGCCGAAGGATATGGAGGAATACCGCTTCGGAAAGGTGAGAAATATGATTTGTCTTTTTATATGAAAGGAGCCTCTATGGCTTCGAAGACCGTAAGTCTGACTTTGGCCGATTCTACCGGAGAAACGGCCCTCAGCGAAGTTTTTCGGGTGGCACCAGCTTATGAGTGGAGGAAGTACAAGCATACTTTTACCGCAACCTCGAACACGAATAAAGCCGTGCTGGCGATAACGACTGACAGTTCGGCTGTTTTCTGGCTGGATGTTGTTTCTCTGTTTCCGCAAAATACATGGAAAGGTCATCCGAACGGATTACGTCCGGAACTGATGGAACTGATTGCAGCATTGAAGCCTGCTTTCATTCGCTTCCCCGGTGGAAGTTTTGTAGAAGGGTATACGGCGGGAACCTACCCGGTCTGGCGTGAAACCGTAGGAGACATTGCCGAACGCAAACATTTTTGGAATGTGTGGGCATACGGTACGACGAACGGTATCGGTTATCATGAATATCTCCAGATGTGTGAAGATTTGGATGCTGAACCGGTCTATGTCATTAATAGCGGTGTGACCAATCAAAGTCGTCGTCCGCGTTATGAAGACATAACGGCGATGGGGAAACTGGTACAAGATGCCTTGGACGCCATCGCTTATGCCAATGAACCGGCCGATTCCATTATGGGAACTTTGCGAGCAGTTCACGGACATCCGGAACCTTTCGAATTGAAGTATGTGGAGATCGGCAGTGAAAATTACGGACCGGAATATACGAAGCGTTTCGAGTTGTTTAAAAAAGCGATCCAAGAGGCTTATCCGGAGGTTATGGTGATAAGCAGTTCCGACATAAGAGGAAAGAACAGAAATGGATGGTCAGATACTCATTTTTATTCGAGCGAATCATTTTTGATCTCTAATCACAACCGTTTTGTTGCCGGACAGTATACGCGCCGGATGCCTCCTGTCTTTATCGGAGAGTTCGGCTTGTCCGGTGGGGCAGCTCCCGGAAGTTTGCGGGCGGCCATTGGGGAGGCTTGCTTTCTTGCAGGGGTAGAAAACGGACAGGATATTGTGAGGTGTTTGGCTTATGCCCCTGTTTTGGGAAATACAAAATACAAAATAGAACGTTATCCGGTCATCTTTTTTGACGGTGAACAGATCGCTCTTTCTCCTTCTTACTATCTGTTGCAAATGTTTAGCAGCAATAGGGGAGACGAAGTGCTGAAGACTGAAGTTCGCACCTATCAGAAACCCCAGGTTACCTTCGGATACGCCAGTATCGAAATGTTCGATAACAGTTATGAGTTCAAGGAAGTGAAAATAGATAATTCGCTGGTTATGAAAGGGACTGTTATGACCGGAGGGTGGACAGTCGGACAGGGCACGTTGACACCGGTTGCAAACAGATGGAACTACATTCTTTTAGGTGATCCGTCTGCCTATGACTATACCTTCTCGGCGGATATCAGGCGGACGAAGGGGAGTGGGCAAGTCCAATTCCGTGTGCGTGACAACGGGCTGTCTGGAGAACGAAATGACTATATCGGGTTGACGATTGGTTCTGGTGTTGTAGAGTTCTATCGCCAGGCGGGAGGTGTGAGGGATACGTTACGTACACCTGTTCTTTATCCGTTCCAAAGTAATCGTTGGTATAACGTGAAGATCGCTTGCAAAGGCGAACAAATCGGTTGTTTTGTGAATGACACGCTGGTTCATGAGACGATACTTCCCGGCATACCTTCATTGGTTTCTACTGCGGCGTTGGATAAGGAGGCTCATACGATTATACTGAAGGTGATCAATACGACTCAGCACGAAGAGAAGACGGAGTTGAACCTGCAAGGCGTCAGTGTCAAAAATACGGCGGAAATTATTCAGCTCACAGGAGATCCCGAAGCGCGTAACACTTACGACCACCCCGGCGTGGTCGTACCGGAGACAAAAGAAATATCCTTCTCGTTGAGCGGTCCCAAAGTGTACAATTTCCCTCCCAACTCGATTACGATAATGAAATTGAAGATCGACTGACAGGGCGACTGGCATCGGATTCAAAACCGATGCCAGTCGCGCGTCCAACCGATGCCGATCCATTGACTGCCGGATGCCTGCCGGATGAAATAAAAAGGCTACCTCAGTAATGAAGCAGCCTTTTTCCGTTTAGTATCGCATTGATTAATGGACTAACATTTCAGGAGTGATCTTGACAAACTTGTCGGAGTCGGCTTTGCGAAGTTTCACGCTGCCATCGTTCCAGTTTGAGGGCCAGCCGCCAATGATATGTCCTAAGAATACCACCTTGATTTCATGCAAGCCTTTCGACAATGCAGCCGAACTGTCGTGGCGGGAGAAGCGTTTCACTTCACCTGCATTGTTCACTAACAATTTGCCGTCGATCCATACTTCTTCGTTGTCGGAAGAAATGTAGTAAACGCCATCTTCAGGGATGTTGACGTAACCAGTTGCTATGGCAGCATATTGTTTGACACCGCGCATAGATTCGCTTGACTTGACAACACTGGTGATTTCACGCAAATCCTTGATAACCGATTTCTTCCATTCTTTTACGTCTCCCAGTTTGGAAGAATTCAAAAACATGCCGTCGGTCACTTGCATTTCCAATCCAGGAGTAGTTTTGGCAACCTCTCTAGCGGGGGCCAAAGCTTGCTTTTCAACCGTGATCGTACGAGTCTTACTCATCTTGCCGGAAGGCAATACGGAACGGATCTTCAGAACGCCGGATTCCGTGAATTCGATCGGAGCGGAATAGGCGGTTGATTCCGGAGTCGGTTCGGTTCCGTCGATCGTATAAACCACCTTGACCGGACGGGTAGTCTTGAATTCCAGAGAAGCCTTGTCGGTGAAAGCGACAAAATCGCATGAGCCGTTCGGTTGCTCCGGTTGCGGGATATGGTAGTTGATGTTCAGTTTGTCCAAACGGACCAAAGCATTATCCAAACGACGCTCAAAGTCTTTATAGTCCTTGCGTGCCAATGGAGTCCAGCCGATTTCAGCCAATGCCAGCACACGCGGATAGGCACGGTATTCCAATAGGTCAGTGTTGTACATATATTCGGACCACAGATTTGTTTGTACCCCCTTGATCAAATTAGCTTTTCCGGTAGCGACCAAAGTATCGGGTGTCGGATTGTATGCATACACTCTTGATAACGGATCGTAACCGCCGATAGAAACCGGTTCGATCTTCGGATCACCTTGGAATTGGTCAATGTACATGCCGCCGCTTCCTGGAGTCATGATCGCTTCATGTCCCATGTTTGCAGCAGCGATACCGCCTTCTTCACCACGCCAAGACATAACGGTTGCAGAAGGAGCGAGGCCGCCTTCGAGGATTTCATCCCATCCGATGATCTTTTTGCCATGTTTATCGGACAGGTATTTCTCCATGCGCTGAACGAAATAGCTCTGCAACTTTTCTTCGGCAGAGTGATTCTTGTCGGCTTTCAGACCTTCCTCGCGGATGCGTTTCTGGCAGAGCGGGCATTCTTTCCAGCTAGATTTCGGGCATTCGTCACCACCAATGTGAATGTATTCGCTTGGGAAGAGAGGTGCGACTTCATCGAAAACATCTTGTAGGAACTCGAATGTTTTTTCTTTTCCGGCACACAATACGATGTCTTCTACCCCCCAGATGATACGCGGGGTGGTCGGTTCGCCCTTGCAAGACAATTCGGGATATGCGGAGATTGCAGCCAACTCGTGTCCCGGAAGTTCGATTTCAGGAACGATCGTGATAAAACGGTCTGCTGCATATTTTACCACTTCCTTGATTTGGTCTTGCGTATAAAAACCGCTATATTCCGTTCCTTCGCCATCTATGCGTTTGGAACCGACTTCTGTCAGTTTCGGGTATTTCTTGATTTCGATACGCCAGCCCTGGTCATCCGTCAGATGCCAATGCATGCGGTTGATCTTGAACAAAGCTAATACGTCGAGATGTTTCTTTACGTTCTCTACCGGGATGAAATGACGGCAAGGATCCAGCATGATGCCGCGATATTCGAAACGCGGTTCGTCTTTCACTGTCACGCAGGATGCAGTCCAGGCGATACCGTTTACGACTGCCGGGCTCTGGATCTCGGCTGGAAGCAACTGCATGAACGTTTGCATGCCGTAAAACAAGCCCTGCGGTGTCTTAGCCTTAACCGTCACGCCTTGCGGAGTGACATCCAGCGTGTAGCCTTCGTCGTTTACATCCAGTGCCTCGTCGATCGCCAGTGTAATGCCGTTTGAGGCGGCTTTGTCACTGACCGTTATCTGATAGCCGGTGGCAAGATTCATCTGGGTGGCAAAATATTCGGCAACAGTTTTAGCTTCCGGAGTGGAGACGGAGAAGGCTGTGTTTTTGTTTAGTTTAAAACTGCCCTCGTTCAGAACGAGGCTTACAGGTGTCGGAATTACATTGATACCCTGGTTATAAGGCATTTGTTTGGTAGGCCCTTCGCTGCATGACGCAAGAAGACAAAGTGCTGCGCCTGCACAAAGTGATAAAAAAGTTTTCATTTTGGAATTTATGTAATTTGATTGATTTAGAAAAAAGGAAGAAATTTATGATTTTTGATTTATGATTTATTTCTGTGACGTATAAATCATAAATCAAAAATCTATGATATTACCAAGCGAAGATAGGATATTCCTTCATGATGCTATTTACTTTTTCGCGAACAGCTATGATAGTTTTGTCACATTCAGGTGCGGCCAACACCGTATCGATCAATTCGACGATTTCAGCCATCAGCGGTTCTTTAGCGCCGCGAGTTGTGATGGCCGGAGTTCCGACACGAATACCGGAAGTCTGGAAAGCCGAACGACTGTCGAACGGAACCATATTCTTGTTTACGGTGATATCGGCTGCAACAAGTGCTTTTTCAGCCACCTTGCCAGTCAGTTCAGGGAACTTCTTGCGCAGGTCAATCAACATGCTATGGTTGTCCGTACCATCGGAGATGATCTTGTAACCTTTGTCCATAAATGCTTTTGCCATGGCAGCCGCATTTGCTTTTACCTGGGCTTGATAAGTCTTATATTCCGGTTCCAATGCTTCGCCGAAAGCTACGGCTTTGGCTGCGATCACATGTTCCAGCGGACCTCCTTGGATGCCCGGGAATACGGCGGAATCTAACAATTGAGACATCTTTTTGATCTCTCCCTTCGGGGTCTTCTTACCCCAGGGATTTTCGAAATCCTTACCTAACAAGATGATGCCGCCACGCGGACCGCGCAAGGTCTTGTGGGTTGTGGAAGTTACAATATGGGCATATTCCAGCGGGTTGTTCAGTAGTCCGGCTGCGATCAGTCCGGCAGGGTGAGCCATATCGATCATCAGAAGAGCACCGACCTTGTCGGCTATTTCACGCATCCGTTTGTAGTCCCACTCACGGGAATAAGCGGAACCGCCACCTACGATCAATTTCGGTTTTTCTCGTAAAGCGACTTCTTCCATCTGGTCGTAGTCTACACGACCGGTGTCTTCTTTTACATTATATTCTGTAGCGTGGTATAAAATACCAGAACTGTTTACAGGAGAACCGTGAGAAAGGTGACCACCGTGTGCCAGGTTTAGGCCTAAGAATGTATCGCCGGGATTCAGGACTGCCAGAAATACGGCTGCGTTAGCCTGTGCTCCTGAATGCGGTTGTACGTTGGCCCACTCTGCATTGAAAATCTGTTTCAACCGTTCGATGGCGATAGTTTCGCTCTGGTCTACTACTTCGCAACCTCCATAATAGCGCTTACCGGGATATCCTTCTGCGTATTTGTTGGTCAGACAGCTACCCATGGCTTGCATCACCTGGTCGCTTACAAAGTTTTCGGAAGCAATCAGTTCAATACCTTTCAGTTGGCGCTGATGTTCCTTCTCAATGATGTCGAAAATGATATTGTCTCTTTTCATTACATGTAAAATTGGTTATTGCAATGAGTCCCCTTCTTCTTTTGGGGAGGATCGTTGGCAAATTTACGATAAAAAATCTATAGCAGGGATAAATAATATCGAAATATCCTTATAACTTCACCACATTTCCTTCTTTACTGCTCTTCCAGGCTGCCTCGATCAGGCGGATGACAAGCAATACGTCGGCGGCATCCGTCAGGAGCGGTTCTCCGTGGCGGAGATGACGGTAGATGTTGTCGTAAAATCCTGCATAATTTCCGGCAAGACTGGGATATTTGTAATGGACGACGTTGCCGTCTTTCTCTGTGTGAAGAAGTCCCCAGGTACTTTCGTCTTCAACTCCCCAGTAGGGAGTACCGGGCATTTGTCCGTCATTCAGATCCGCTTCCTGACGGTCCAGGCCGTATTTGACGAATGAGCCTTCCGTACCGTGTAAGATGAAGCGGGGCTCTGGTTCGCACATCAGATAGCTGGATTTCAGGGTGACTTTGACACGTGGCGCCTTAGACGGACGAAGTAGGTGGATCACGAAATAATCATCTACCATGCCGCCTGTACGAATGGTGTCGATATCGGCGAAAACCGCATCTGGCACACCGAACAATTGAACAGCCTGGTCGATTATATGAGCCCCTAGGTTATAGGTCAAGCCGCCGCCCAACTCTCCGGTTTCCTTCCATGTTCCCGGTTTTATAAAGTTGCGATAGCGGGGGAAAGTTGACTCGAACTCAACAAGACGTCCCAACAGCCCCTTATTCAGTATTTCCCGAACTGTAAGGAAATCCGAATCCCAACGCCTGTTCTGATATACGCTTATAGCCAGCCCTTTGGACCGAGCGAGGTCGACTAATTCCTGTCCTTGCTCTGCTGTTGCCGTGAAAGGTTTCTCGACAATCACATTCTTTCCTGCCTCCAGTGCTTTCCGTGTATACTCGTAATGCGTACTGTCTGGCGTATTGATAACGACCAGTTCCAGCTCATCCAAAGCAACGAGCTCTTCAAAACTGCGCACAATACGGGCTGAAGGATAACGCTCTTTCGACAGATTCTTATTGCGCTCCGTGATTGCTGTCAGGCAGAAAGCTGGGTTCGTACTGATAAATGGGGCGTGGAATATTTGCCCAGACATGCCGAAGGCTGCCAATCCTGTTTTTATCTTTTCCATTTTTATGAAAGTTTATTTTTGCGAAGATATGAATTTATCGATTACGATGGCTTACGATTTTTACAGAAAACAAATAGCGAGTTATGCTTCTAATGCCTTCGGGACATAACACACAACCTTGGAAATTTCGCATTGCTGATAATGCTATTATGATTGAAGATATTTTATTCTACCAAATAGGGAAACGGCAGACAAATCGTAGCTACAGAATACATTTAAAGAATGTATTGACGTAGGGTGAACTCTCACGTTTTTATTGAAAGCTGCCGAGATTGGGATGTCTTATGCATTTCTGAATCAGCCATGTGAGATTACGACGTTAGCTTCTGCCTTACAAGATAGGTTGCCGATCAATAGGGAATTCCCAGTCTTGATACTCAGAATAGGTTATACAAAGCCAGTTCCTTATTCTTCCCGTAAGAAAATTGAGACATTGCTAATTTGATATTTCTACTCAGAGTGACAGCAGAATAATTGAAGTGAAAAAATATCAGCAGTTTGTGAACAATGTAAAAAACAAGACTGTTTATTTGAGGTATATGAAGAATATAAATTCAAATAATCTAAAAAACATGAAAAGTATGATGTCGTACACGGACGCTGAAAACGGGAAGGTTGCCTTAATGCAGGAAATATTGGGGGTGAAAGACATACAAGATATCGACTTGCTCTATGAATTGCATCAGGAGTTTATGGATGCGCAAAAGAATGCAGGAACAGGAAATAGTGAGGGGCAGAATGAACTTTCATGATTTTTCAAAAACAAAAAAGAGAATGTTAATTAATAACGTTCTCTTTTTTGTGACCGCGACAGGATTCAAACCTGTAACCGGCTGATCCGTAGTCAGCTACTCTATTCAGTTGAGCTACGCGGCCA
>OAUS01000112.1_pt1 | contig 80050 bp, 89 predicted proteins | sample 1516801 | NCBI WGS metagenome assembly OAUS01 (sample SAMEA2580001, study PRJEB22360) | human gut metagenome | biome: human gut; feature: human-associated habitat; material: faeces | place: Denmark | collected 2008/2010
CACGCCTGGAAAGCGTGTATTCCCCTAAAGGGAATCGGGGGTTCGAATCCCCCTCTTTCCGCTTATAATCAGTTTATTTCTCCTTTATTTATTGCGTTTTTGGTCTGCCAGCTTTGTTGCGCTTTTCTCCCTTTTGTTTCTCTTTGTTGCAAAATGCGTGCAAAATGCGTGCAGTTAAATTTCGGAAAAATGATTAGAGTGCATTATTATCTGGATGTTCGTGGTGTTCCCGACGGTGGTCTTGCTTCCTTGAAGTTCGATTTTTGCCGTCAGCGTTCCCATTCCCAGCTCCCTGTTGGTATTCGTCTGCTTCCTTCTCAGTGGGATGCCAAGGCGCAAAAGGTGCGTGGTACCATGAACGACGAATCCACAAATCTCTTCCTGCTGCAGCAGATGGCTCGTGTCTCTGAAATCATTCTGAAGCTGACCTCTGCTGGTGATCTCGTTGGCTTGTCGGCTGTCGAGGTGAAGAATCGGGTGGCTGCTGAACTTCGCCCTGATGCTGGTGTCGATAATCGGTTCTTGGCTCGTTTCCGCTCCTATGCATCGCTGTGCAGGTCTCCTCGAACTCGTGATATCTACCTGGTGACCGTTAAGAAGGTGCTTGCGTTTGACTCTCATGCCGAGTCTCTCTCCTTCGAGCGCATCACGAAAGATTGGCTGTCCAGGTTCGAGGCGTGGCTTGGTACCGAGCAGGGTGGGTGTCCTTCTGTGAATGCTCGCTCCATCCATCTGCGAAACGTTCGGGCTGTCTTCAATGATGCCATCGATAATGGTATCACCTCCTGGTACCCGTTCCGCTCCTTCAAGGTGAAATCGGAGGCGACCAAGAAACGAGCTGTGTCGGTGGAGGCTCTTCGCTCGCTGTTCTCGTTCCCTGGTTTGACCTGGCAGCAGCAGTATGTCGATGCCTTCAAGCTCTCGTTCTGCTTGGTCGGCATTAACCTGGTTGATCTGCTGGCTCTGAAAGATGGGCAGCTTGTCGATGGTCGCCTGTCCTATCGTCGCTCCAAAACGGGGCGGCTCTATGATATCAAGGTGGAGCCAGAGGCTGCTGCTCTCATCGAGAAGTATCACGGCTCCTGTGGTCGGCTTGTCTCCTGGGGGGAAAACCGAAAACGCTATACCTCCTTTACCATGCAAATGTGCCGTGGCTTGAAGGCTGTTGGTTCTGTCGTGAAGGAATGGCGCACCGATGATCTGGGCGTGTATCGTGAAGTGGAGGTGTTCCGTCCTGCCTTCCCGATGCTGTCTTCCTATGTGGCTCGCCATTCCTGGGCGACGATTGCTGCTTCCCTGGATATCCCAAAGGACGTTATCGCCCATGCGCTTGGTCATGGTGGGTCTTCCGTTACCGATATCTATATCGATTTCGACCAGCGGAAGGTGGACGAGGCGAATCGTCGTGTCCTCGATTGGGTGTTCTACGGTACGAAATAAGGGAGGATCCTGTGTAGGATTCTCCCTCTCTCCTGTCTGTCAAGGCTCGATTAGTTTAATCTCTGGCTTTCCTGCCGTTGTAATAATCACCTTGTGGCGTGTCATGTCTTGTCGTATCAGCTCGTTGATGTAGCGGTTCTTGTTTGGCTTGGTGTTCAGCCAATCCTCCAGCTCGCTGTCAATGGCGACCCCGATTCGTTTCTGGGTGCGTCCGTCGCCTCGCTTGCTTGACTTGTATTTTCTTGGTTCTGCCATGTTCTGTTCTCCTTTTTAAAAATTAAACTCCCCATTCTTTCCAAGTGCCAGCCTCCTTGCGTTGGTCTCGCTCCTTGATGTAGATGTCGATGCATTTGTGCACCTCCTTGATTGTCTCCTTCAAATCGAACTCCTTTCCAAGCTCTTCTAGCTGGTTGAGGAGCTGCTTTGCTACCTCGATTTTCTGGTCGAGCTCATGCCCTGTCATGCTGCCTGCTTGTTCTGCTCTCTGTTTCTCGTTCAGCACTACGTAGCCTTCTTTCTCTTTTACGTCGTTGTATGTAGCCTTCTTGTCTTTTCCTTCGCAGGCTCCCTCTAATGTACAGCGTCTCTCTGTCGTTCCCTGGTGTGCTGCCTTGAAAGGGCAGCCGAATGGGTTGTAGCATCTTGCCATGTAGTTCCATTCACGGATGTAATTTGCCATGTTGTCCTCCTTTCTTCTAGTTCGTTGCTTCATTAATGTATTCTGTGGCTTCGTCGATTGCGTCCATTGCGTTCGACAAATTGTCGATGGCTTCCTGCATCGTGTCGCCCTTTTCTCCTTCCTGGAAGGCTTCGGGCAGGTTCTCTAGTGCCGTCTGCTCCTCATCCATGAGCTCCTCTACCTGGTTCTTTATCTCTTCGAGCTTGGTGAGGAGCTCGTTTAATGCCGTTCTTCTTTTCTTGTTCATATTCTTGTTGTGTTTTGGCTTGGTGGTTAGCCCAGCCGTTCCCTTTTTTATCCGATGATTGCCATGTGGCTTTTGATTTCCTTGTATCTTCCTTTCTTTATTCCTTCGTCGAAGCTGTCAGCTCCAAACTCGACCTTTTGGTCGTTTGCTACAAGATCTCCGTCCTTGTCGAAGATGTTTCTTATTGTTGCGTACTTGCGTTGTCCCATGAAGTGGAACTCGTCTAAAATCGTCACGATAATCGTGTCTTCTCCTATCTTTTTCTTGAATGTTGCACCTTTTTCCATTTCCTTTTCTTTTGGTAGGGGAGTGGTTGGCTCCCCTGTTTCCTTCTTACTTCAAGTGGGCGAGGATGAACTTCTTGTCTTCGTCGGTCAGCTCGATGTTGCTCTCCAGCTTATATGTGATGTAAGCCTTTTCTCCGAGGAGTCCTTTTGCCTTGTTTAGCATTTCGCTGTCGCTGTATTGGGTTCCTTTCTCAATAAGGTATTCTGCAAGTCGCATGTTAGCGTGGGTTTGCTCTGCCAGCTTCTCATCCATCTCGATGCTTTCCTCGGTAAGTGCTTTGTTGCCTTTTTGGCAGGTGTCAGCTCTCTTCTTCTCCCAATCGTAGGCATCTTGAATGCCTCCGTTCTTCTTCCACTCCTTCACCCATTCGTCTTTGTCCAGCTTGCTTGCGTTGTATCCTGGCTCTATTAATGAATGATAGCACCCCAGGCTAACCTTGAGGTTTGCTCTTTCTTCAAATTCTTGTTTCATCATGATTCTTGTCTCCTATCTTTAAAATATTAATATTCAATGTCCTCTATGTCGTAATCAAGCCCTGCCAGGGTGTGGGTGAGGGTCTCCTTCAATTCGTAGAGGTCGTCTGCTTCGTCCTCATCCTCATCGTCGAATCTTTCGCTCTCCCATTGGTTGGTTGCTGTGCGCTGAAGGCATTCGAAGTATGGGTTATCCAGGATTCTGTCGATTCCTTCTCTTGCGTCGCCAAGGCTTATTGTGATTCTAATTGCTGTTTCCATGTCGCTGTCCTCCTTAAATATTAATCATTGCTATTTCCTCGCATTCGATAAAACTCGTACCTCCTTCTCCTTCTATGATGAGGATGCTGCTTGAATAGATGCTGTCTGGTTGCTTCATCAATCTGCAGTCATCGTCTGTTGGGTTGAACACTATCTCCTTTCCGCTCTTGAGAGTGATGGTTGCTTGTTGAGCCTTGTCTTTTTTTATCTGGCTTATGATGTTGTCTGCTAATTCTTTTTTCATTGTTTGTTCCTCCTTAAAATTTAATGTCTGTGTAGTTGAATCTGCCGAGGTAGAATTCCATTGTCTCAATTGAAAGGAAAGCCTTTACTCGGGTTGCTCTCTTCTTAAGTGTAACCTTGAATGGCTTGTCTGCTGCCTCTCCCTCGTATGTGATGGTTAAGGTTGTGCCGTCCTCGGTTGTAAGAACTACAGGGTATCCTTCCATGATGTTGTCGATGATCCCTGTCATGTGCTTGTATATAAAAGCGTCGCCTGTCTTTGTCATAAAATGCGGCTTTACCGTGCTGCCGTAGGGCTTAATTATGACCCTTGGTTAGGGGGTCGTTTCCTTTTCTTTTTCTGATGCAAAGATAATCAATTTTTCGCAAAGTTGTATAACTTTATAGTTATTATAAGTTACAGAAAATCAATCACTTAGCTAAAGAAAGTTATCAAAAAAAAGACCCCTCCACCTTGTCGGTGAAGAGGTCTCTTTCTAGTTTTTCGGTTTCTTTCGCTTGCGCCAGATCCAAATGATGGCGGTGGTTGCTCCTATACCTATTATTATACCAGCTCCCAGCCAAATGTCCCAGCTCGCCTGCGTTGTCTTGGTGGTTTGCTGGGTGTCCTTCTGGCTGTTCTTTGAATCCGACGAGGAGTTCCTCGTGTTTTTCGTGGACGAGCTCTTTTTGGAGATTTTGGTGGTGTCCGTGGCGGTAGCCTGTCCCTTCAGCTTCGCTCCTGGCTTCGCCTCCAGCGTGTGGGTCAGCACTCCGTTTGCCCAGGTTGCGGTGGATCTGTACAGGTCTGTCTCCAGCACCGACGTGGTGTCCTTGGTGGTTCGTTCCAGCTTGGCTTCTGGTACCGCAATCTCAACGGGTACCAGCTTCTGGGTAATCCTGGTTGTGTCGTGCGTCTCCGTGATGGCAGTGTCCTTCACTTGCTCCACCTTCGTTGTCTCTTGTTCTGTTGCCGTCTCTGTCATTGCCTTTTTCTTCGTTGCGCATCCTGCTGCCAAAAGGCATGAAATGCAGATGATGATCAGGGCGAGGATGCTTGTCTTTCGTTCTTTCGTCATGTTCTTAATCCTCATATTTTAAATCGTTGATTCTGTTGAGCCAGCCTTTTTTGAAGACTATCTGGCTCGGGTCTTTCTTTATCAGCTTGTTGATGTACGCCTTTCGTGCGTTCTTCAATGCCTCGAAGAGCTGGCGTTGGTTCGGGTAGTTGTTGACCGCTGCCAGGGTCTTCGCTCCGACGATGCCGTCTGCCTTCACTCCCAGGAGCTGCTGCGGTTTGATGATTCCCCATTTTCCGCTGTTCCAGACCCAATCGACAAGGCTCTCTGCTACCTTCTGGTCTTTGATTTTGTCTGCCTTCCAGGTGTCCCAGAAGTTGCGCTTGAGCACCATCTTGAAGTCCTCCTCGTCGAGGAGCTTCACGTCCTTCTCGTCTATCTTGCCGTCTCCGTTCTTGTCGTAGCCTACGGTACGCCAGGTGGCGATGGTGATTCCGTACTTGGTTGCTCCACCTCTGTCGTGCTTGTTGTTCGTGTACTTGGCACCTCCTTCCCATTTAAGGACGAAAGGTGCGAATTTCTCTACTTCTGCCATTTCTTATTCCTCCGTTTTGGATTGTTTGTTACCTGGGGAGGTTGGCTCGTTCCTCTCCCCGAATGCTTTCGTTATGCCTGCTGTTGCGAATAGTGAGCCAATCGCACCGATTACTGCAGCAATGCCCATGAGGTCGGTGTGGATGGTGTTCGTGGTGAGCACCTCGTAAAGCAGGACGAATCCTATTGTCAACAGCAGGAGGCATCCGATGATGGTCACGCTTACCAAAAAGAATGCCTTGCTGGATGCTCCGCTGTTGGTTTGGATGAGCTTCATTAAATATGTTGTAAGTCTCATACGCCTTCTTCGTCTGTTCTGTCTGTGTAGTTCTCCTTTTCCTGTTCTCTCTTGCGTGGCGGGCTTCTCCGCTCGCATCCGTTGCGGATGCATCTGTTCCAGCTTGCCTCCTGGAGTTGCAGACGGAGCTCCATGTTTTCGTCCTTCAGCTTATCCTCGCTTGCTCGGTGCTGGTTTAGGACATCGTAGAGGCTGTCTATCTTCTCGTCCTTGGCTTTCAGCTCGCTGTCCTTTCGCTCGCAGAGGTCTTTCCATCCGCTTGCGTATTGAGCCGTTGCCTTGGCTTCCTCCTGCGATGCCTTCGCAGCCTCGGTTCGCTTTTTGCTGTCGTAGAACATGAAGCAGCCCAAAATGGTAACGAGGGCGGTCGCTATTGCTTGAAGAATTTCTGCGCTCATGCCTGCTCCTCCTTCTGCTCTCTGCCCTTTGTGATGGCTGCTTGGATGCCGTCCATCACCGCTGGGGTGCAAAGCTCGGAGCATCTGCTGATGAGTTCGGCTTCCTTGTCGCTGTACTCCTCCTCCCCATCGGAGTTGTAAATCTTCATGGCTAGGGCGTGGCAGGCGATGCCCTGTCCCTGGGTGTAGATTGCGTCTGCGAATCCTTCCTTGATGTCGATGACCGCTGCCTTGGTCTTGGCGAGGTTCGTGAAAACCTCCACTCTTTCAAAATTAATTTTCATCGTTCTGTTCTCCTTTAATATTTAAGTTTCCAAATTGTTTCGTATTGCAATCCTTTTCCTATACCAAATCCTATAATTTCTCCTATGGATGGTGGTTCTAATCTGAGGGATGCTTGAACTTCATCTATATAATCTTTCCCTTCGTCTAGAAATCCTACGGTACCATCCTCTCCTTGTAAGTGCAAAATTAATCCAATTCTTGTTATCTTTATGTTTGCGATTTTCAAGACTTTGTATTCGCCTTTTGCAAGTTTTGGCAGCTTGTAAATTCCTGTACTTATTACGCATCCTCGGTATATGCCATTGCTATCTGTCTTGCCTTCTGTGTAGTATAATTCTCCGATAGTAATTCGACCTTCGATGCTGGCATCCTTGGCGTACAAATCCCCTCCGTACTTAACCTTGAACTTTGCGTCTGCTGCAGTAATCGCTCCAATCCACAAAGGGTAGCCGTTTGCCTCATCCTCGACACCTCCGAAGCAGCCTTGAACCTTGTCTTTGCTGTTGGTGATGAGGATTCGGTTTGTCTGCGAAAAGCGCAGGACGGCATTCTTCGCCACGATGAGTGGCGTGTATATTGGTCGCATCTGGTTCAGCTTTAGCCATTCTGCGCTGTTGTCGCTCGGTGCGTTCGCTGCTGTGGACGTATGTGTCACCCTGCATTGGTAAAGCTCGAATTTACCTGTCGTGTTGTCGGTGACGGTCACCAAGTCAAGGTATCGGATGCCTCCTGTCAGGTTCTCGTCGTTGTGGAATTCGACACCTGCTGCCCATTCACTCGTCCTCTCGATTAGTCCTGGTATTCCTCGCAGGTCATCGATTCCGTCCACAAAGCCTGTGGCGAACATTCCGCTCTCCAGCTTCGGCATGCAGATCCATACCTCTCGGTACGCCTCTTCGTTCGGTGTCGGCTGCAATCTGAACAGGACAGCCTGTTCGTCGCTGTTCATGAATTCCTTGGTCTTGAATGTTACCGTATGCTTCTTCCATTCGCTTGTCAATGCCCAGCTAACTCCCAGGTCTGATGGCGTTGCTGCTTTCTCGGTTCCGTCAACAATCATCTTGGTGTTCGTGTCCACCGCTGTCGGATAGATGAAGGTGGTGAGGTCGAGTCCGTCAGTTATCTCGTATTGGTACACCGTGACCGTGCCTGTTCGAGGGTAGTCTCGGTTGTACATGTAGCTATTCAGCTTGTATTCGCCTGTTGTCTTAGGCGTGAAGGTCATTCGTATGCCTGTTAAAGAGACGGAGTCTGTGTAGGCGTATGCGTTTTCGCTCCAATCGCTTTTGTAGATGTATGTTCGTAGCTCCTTGCCGTTGTTTACGGCATCCTGGCTGCATTTGCCCACGATGGTGATGTTGTAGGTTCGTCCTGCGACGAGGTACAGGTCTCTTGTTGCAAATCCGTAGCTGCTGCTTGTCTCGTTAATCGGGATAACTTTTTGCCTTCCCTTCGCCCAAAAACTGAACGTGTACCATTGCCCTGCTGCCAGCTTGTTTATGGTTCCTGGCTTATGGATGACTTGCCGCAGCACCTCCTTCATTGTAATGGTTGCTCCTGTAGCCTTGCAGGTGTCATGGTAGGAGTTGCGGTTGTCCTTCTTGTTAGTTGGATCAATGGCTCCCTTGTCGCTTGGCACCTCCTTTCCGCTTAATGCCTGGTATTGGCTCTGGAGTGTCCATGCCGTCATGTTGTCTGCGCTTGTGAAGGCTGCGTTGTCGATGATGTTGGCGTTGTCTCCGCTATGGTATGTGGTGATGAGTTCTGGCGTGGAGTAGGTTGTTCCGCTCTTGGTGTAGGTCGTCTTCACGCATTTCCATACGTATGGCTTCTGTTCTGTTGCCGTTGGAAAGGTAGTGCTCCATCCTGTAACGGAAGAGTAGGAGGCGACCTTCATCTTGTCTGTTGCGATGAAGTATGTTGTCTGTGAGCTGATGCCGTTTCCGTCCGCTCCTCCTGCACCTGGCTTACCAGGGTCTCCGTCCTTGCTAAAGTAGCTAACGCACAAAGGCGTGCTGTAGGTATAGGTTCCGCTCTTCCATTCCATCCTGTTGCGTGTCCACAACCATAGCTCCTTGGTTGGCGTGTAGGTGGTTCCCCATCCGCTCGTTGGTGCTGTGGTTGGGCTGTTGCCCACGGCATATTGCTCGGTGATTGTTACGAAGTCCTTGCTTGAACCTAGGCATTGCTTACCTGTATATGTCGTGGTTCCGTTGGTTAGTTCTATCCTGGTGCAGCTCCATACGTAGGTTTGCTCCTTCAGCTGCAATTGGGAGAAAAGGGTGACCCAGCCTGCATTGTCTGGCTGCTGCGTGTCGCTGGTGCTCAGCTTGAAGACGACGTCGGCAGTTTTGATGCCGATACCGTCTTTTCCGTTCTGTCCGTCCTTGCCGTCTGAAGGAGCCCACCTACAGGTGAATGCTGCCTTGAATGTTCGTTTTTTCTGCATGGTGGAGTCTCCGTTTTTAGAATGTACTCAATGAATTAATGATTGTTTTTGCACAAATTGCGCAAATCTTTCTATATTCTGCGAAATCCTTGTAACGTGCAATGTCTGCCTGTTCCTCTGCTGTCAGCTCCTCGCCATCTATCTTCTTCATCAGCGCATCGATGGTGTTGAATGCCAGGGCATGCTCTTCCTTCTGTGGGAACGCTGCCTCTACGAGCTGGCTCTTGATGTGGGCGTAGTCCATGATGCCATCGGTCTGAATTACAAAACCACTGAAGCCTTCGATGGTTGTCTGTTCATCCTTCGCCTTGCTGCTCTTGGATGATGTGCGTGTGCTGGTCTCTCTGTTTGTGGTTGTCTGTACCTGCGAGTCCTTCTGGAAGTCCATGTATGCGATGCGAGTCTGCTTGTCATAAACCGCTGGCTGCTCTGTCATGAATACTCGTCTGATGTTACCGTACTGCTGTTTCATTGCTTTGTCTCCTCTTTTTTATTGTTGAACTTGGTGAGATCTACGACCTCGTTTGTGTCTGTGTATATCAGCTTACCTTCATCAGTCTTGGCGACAGGTCTCCTGTCAATCTCGAGAATCTTAACCTGGCTGAACTCGAAGTGCGAGCCTCCTTTGTCGATGACCACTGCCTTGAATCTTGTCACTCGTGCCTGCTCGAACGCATCGATGAGCTGTTTCATGCTCGGGCTGTTGACGATGAGTTTGTTCTTGCCTCCGTAGAATTCAATCTCTAATGCGTATCGTCCCTTGCCGTATGATGTCTCAACGTCTCGCACCCAATCGATGACCTCTATCTCCTTGTTAAGGATGACGGCTGTCGTAATCTTCGGTGCGTCGATGATTCGCTTTCCGTTCTTGTCTTTTTTCTCTGGCATCTTGATGCCTAAGTCTGATAAATTTATTCCTGTTTCCATTTTAAATAATCTTTTGCAATGTCTGTTTCCCCATTTTATCATTCCCCATGCTGCTGCATCGATTTCGTGGAGCCTGCGCTTGTTGGTGACCTTGGCTCTTCGTTTGAGCCAGCGCTCCTTGTCGCTCTTCCTCCAGAACATGTCGCCTCCTTCGTAGTAAACGAAACCGAGGAAGTCCAAGCCTTCGCTAATCGGACGTATCTTCGGTTCATGCGCCTCGAAGCCCAGCTCCTTCAAAAATGCTGTTGCCATTTTCATCTTTCGCTTGACCTCGCCCTTCGTCTTGCCGAATATGACGAAATCGTCAAGGTATCGGATGTAAAGGTGTGCCTTGGCTACTTCCTTTAGGAACCTGTCGAATCTCGTGAGGGTAAGATTACCGCTGTCTTGGCTTGGTCTGATGCCTAGCGGTATTCCTCTGCCGTCATCGGTGAATCTCTCGAACGGCTCCATGTATGCGTCGATGAACTCCTTGTCCTTGAAGATGTGTTCCAGCTGCCGTCTCAATAATGCATGCAATATGTTAGCGTAATAATGGCAAATGTCGCCCTGGGCGAACCATCTGCATTCTTCTCTGTTTTCTCTTAGCCATCTCTTGACTTGAAGCGCAGCTGCTATCTGTCCGTAGCCGATTCTTGACGCATAAGTGTGTGAAATCAACGTGCGCTCTATTCTGTCGTGGCTTACTAAGACGAGGCTCTGATGCCATTCGTGGTTCGGGTGGAAGTGCAGCTTGCTGATGTCTCGCTCCTTCTTTCCGTTCTTCAGCTTCATGTGGTCGTATTCGTCCGTCTTGATCTTTCGGTCGATGATGAGCTGTTGAACTTCTACAAGGTCTTTCAACCATTGCTTCTTGTGCTTCTTCACTCCGTAGTTCTTCTTGCGCCTTGTCGAGACCCTGTCCGCTTCCTTCAAGGTGTCCCATTGCCAGGTGCAATCATACATGTATCCTTGTCTTTTCGGCATTTTCTTTTTATCGTTTATCAAGTCTTGCTCGTTCTTTGTCTCGTTGGGCTTGCTTCACTCTGTGCAGAGCTTTCAACTTCCGACCTTTTTGGTCGGATTTACTAACACCACGGGCAGGTCGGTTGACGTTGCCTGCGCAAGTTCGATTTGTTTCGGCTGAACACTGGCTATACTTATGCACCAGCTGCCGAGGCTCGGGAAAGGCGGACATTTTCCTATGACGCAGTACCGATGTCCTTATGGGTGTCGTTTATTTTACGTAAACGTTGAAGTAATTCGAGCCGAGATGTTCGCATTCGCATTCGACCAGGCGTTGTTCGAGTTCGCATAAGCGAGACCGCAATTCGAACCGTTGTTCGAGTTGCCGCCACCAATCCACAGCTGTCCTTTCCTTTTGCCTACCTCGCCACGAGCTGTGCGAGGGGTTTTGTCTATATTTTTTTCTTGGCTAAATTTGAAGGGTGGGGGGAATCCCCCACGCCCCCTTTTTAAAATGTCTTTCTCGCTGAGTTTCTGGCTCCTTTTTAAGATGCCAGGAGTCTCTTCAGCTCGGCAGATGTGACCTCCTTAAGGTCGCCATGGTAATCAAGCCGAGCCGAGAAGTCCGCATGCGCAGACGACCAGGCGAGGCGCGAGTTCGCACAAGCGAGACCGCAATTCGAACCGACGTACGAGTCGCCGCCACCAACCCACAGCTGCCCATTTGGGTTGTACCAATAGTGGTCTCCGTATGTGATGCCTGTGTGCTGCTTCGTCGGCACGTAGCTCATGTATTGTACTCCCTTTGTGGTGATAAGTGTGATGTCCGCATCGCTGTTTCCTTCTGCTGCAAGTCTTGTTAGCTTGTTGTGCTTGACCGCTGTGAAGCTTTCCACGGTCGGTTTGCCTGTTGGCAAGAAGTTCTCGTCCCATTGATAAACGTCGTTTCCGACCGAGCAGAGGTGTCCGTCCATCTCCCAATATTGGGCGTATGGGTTCTCCCAAACTCCTACGTTCACGCTGTGGCATGTGTAGTTTTCTACGTCCTTGACCTCGACGTTTCCGTCGCTGTATCCCAATGCCAGGCATGCGCCTGTTTTTATGTTCCTCTGTCTTGTGAATCCGTCCAATGTAGAACTTGCGCTCTTCTCTGATCCGTCAAGACCGCAGCCGAAAATCTTTGTACCATCGGCTGACGTAAGGTTCTGAATGTCTCGGTACCCGTATTTTGCCATCATGTACTGAAGGAGCAGGTTTCTGAATGGCTCGCCTGCTAGTCCGTGGTTCTTGCTTCGTGCCTGGGCGTAGTTGAAGAACTGATTAATGTTGTTGTCTCCGCTCGGAACCACAAACGGAATGCTTCGCATCTGTCCGCTCTGAATGGTGCACTTGAACATGCCGACAGGGACGTTCTTGGTGAACCAGCCACCTGGCAGCGGTGTGAGCGATATGTGGTGTCGAATGTGTTTCACTCCTCCGATGGTTACCTCCTGGAGGTAGTTCCAATAACCGCCATCGAGCATACCGAACCAATCGGCATTTTTGTATGCTGCTACCACGGCTCCGTCCTTCACGACCTGGTCTCCGTCTGCTGTGAAGCGGTGGTCGTTCGGGTTCAGACGGGTGAAGTGTCCGTCTGCTGTCATGAGGATTGCCGTAATCTTCGACAGCCAAATCTGGCGCATGAGGCTGTTGCCTCCTGTCTCGCAGTATGCGGATCCCCTGCTTGATGCTGTGTTCTCTTCAATCCAGAATGCGTTCTCGTCTAAGAACTGCTGCTGGTTCTCTTCCATCATTGTTCGCAGGTTGTCGAGCGTGATTCTCTTCGGTGTTCCTCCTGCGATTACAAACACGTAGTCGCTTCCGTTCAAAGCGGTTGTGGTACCGAATTCTGTTATTTTCTGAAATTGTACATCTGCCATATCTTTTCTCCTTTTTTATTTTATGCGATTTCTGCAGTCACTTCGTAGGCTACATCTGAATAATAATTCTTGTTCTGGTTGCTTGCGTCTGGTACGCATTTCGCCATTTCTGCGGTCAGCATTACGTTCGCACCCGATCCTGTGTAGGTCTTTACGTTGAGCGCATTGTACACTTCCCATACCCATGTTATGGTTCCTGTGTATTGCACTCCATTCTGCTTAAGCGAAAGGACAAACTTTGCGTTACTTGTCTTTGATATAGCGTCTGGGTTCGCTCCGTAAGGGTTTGATTCGATGATCCATTCGTCTGAATCGTCCGTTACTCGTTGCGCATCGACGGCTTTGGCGACCCAGGTATCGCCTTCCTTGTGCAGGAGCTTGACGCTGAATACGGAGCTGCCATCTACGTCGCTTCTCGTTACGGTGATGGTCTTTCCGTTCTGTCCGCTCATAAGGACGAAATCCTTGTACCACTCCAGCTTCCAATTCTTTGCAAATTCATCATCACTGATTGGCTTCGTTCCGTACAGGTATGTAGCTGTCAGCGTAGTGCTCTTGTCCGTTGCATTCAGCGTGCTTCGGCTTGTCGTGATGTTGATGGTGTAGCTGTCTGCTCCTGCCTGCTGAATCAGCACGTCCTCCGTTCCTGCGATGGAGTCTCGTACGTTGTTGGATATGTAGCTGATTTCGTAGCCGATGATTTGGTTCGAGATGATGGTGGTGCTTGCTGCGTTGTCAATCAGTCGCAGGTAGCAGTAGCCGTCCACCTCCTTCTTGGCAAACTTGCCATCTGTTGAAAGGTTCCAGCCTGTGTAGTTGCCTGTGGTTGCTGCGCTTGTGTTGAAGGTCAGCTCCGTGCCTCGGTACGTCCATTTGATGCCTGTAATCGTTACAGGGTTGCCGATTGCACTCTTGATGCCCACCTTCAAGGCTGGCTGGTTGTAGATGTCGGTCTTCCAATCGACGGACAATGTTCCGTTTGTCGGGTCGATTGCCTGGAAGAGCGAGCCTCCGCTTTCCGCTCCTGCCTTGTCAAACTTCACGATGGATTTGCTGACGTAGATCTGGTCGCCTGTTCTGATGAAGCGCACCGTGAACGCTCCTTTAATCTTGTTTCCCATTTGTTATTCGTCCCATTTATTAAGTTCATTCTTGAATTCCTGCAGTTCCTGTAGTTTTCCTCCGAGCTCTGCTGCTGCTGTCTCGGGGTTCTCGTTCACCTTCAGCAATTCGTTCTCGTTCACTGCCATCTTCGAACCTGTGTTGTTCGTTCGATGGAGCTTAGCTTTCAGCCCTTTGGCTTCTGCCTTGCTTGTCTCTACAATTGCGTATCTCATAAGCTAAAAAATTAAAACCTTACCTTTTTCGTCCGTGAGGACGATGTTTGCGTTCTCGCTTGTCAGAATCGCTGCTGGCTCTCGTTCCTCGATGTCCATCGAAACATCAAACCAGTTAAGGTTCTTCTCGTAGCCGATGCCCAATGAATCAACGCTGCACTCCATCTTTTCGCCTGTCTGTCTGTAGATCTTATCTGCAAACTGATACGCTTTGCTGGTGGCGTTATAAACTCTCGCCTGCGTCCACCATTGAATGTTGTAGTACAGCTCTGGGTATTGGATGAGCTGGCTTCCTGCTGCAAAGATTCCATGGTTGTTGTAGCGTTGCTGTCCTGGGACTACATCGTTGCCTCTCGCCACGTCGTGTTGTGTCAGCAGGCTCATGTCTCGAATGAGAGTGATGCCTGTGCTGGTCTTCATGTTGCCCTTGGCATCGACAAACTGAACCTCGAACTCCTTCTCCCATGTGAATCGCATATCGAATCCGATTGTCGGATATGCTATCGATTTGATTTCTGGGTGCTGGAGCGTTCCTGCTGCAAGTGCAGCCGTCTTTCCTCGCTCCACGAGGCGCATCGTGATTCCTGCTGGCAGCTTCGTCAGCGTAGCGTCTCCCTGGGTGAGCGTAATGGTTACGGTTCGCTCGTAGCTTTTTGCGTTCACGAACTTGGCTCGTTGCCCTGCTGTCTCGATGCCTTCCGCTACCAGGTATTCGTAAAGGAGGAGCTCATCCTTCAGTGGGTCGTAGATGAGCTGTTCGCAATCTACGCAGCATGCCAGCTTGTTTCCTCCCTTGTCTGTCGTGGTGAGTGCCATTCCGCTTCCGCTCACCGAATTGTTCGTTCCTGTTCGGAAATCGTAGAACATTCCTGTGTACGAAAGTGTCGCCACCTCTCCAGGTACAATATTGCGCATCACCTTCAAACTTCCGTTGTCGTCCGTGTCGTCCTTGATGATCTCGTAGTCTGTTCCCTCTTTCCAAACCTTGGCGATTGGCGTGGAATTCACAAACCATGCGTGCTGGTTGCTTGCAAGGTTCCTGTTGTTGATTCCCGACGTGAAGATTCCGTCGGGGTCATTGACCGTCGTCTGCGGTCTGATGATTGTCGGGGTAATCGAGCGGTCTGGCTCGTATTGCCCCAGCGCAGTGTTGGCTGTCTGTGCCGTCGGTGCGTCTGGCGTGATGCAGACCAGCTCGCATGTCAGATTCAATGGCGAAAAGTCGAGCCTTGTGTGCTTGCGCTCAGATTGGAATGTCCTCTTTTTGTTTGCCATTCTGTTTCTCCTCTGCTTTAAAAATTAATATTCTAATGGCTCCGTTATCGGAGTGTCTTTTCCGTCGTCTGCTATAACGTAGAATAGGGTGCTGATTCCGCTGTGGTTCGGGTTGATGTGCAAATCTGAAAACGAAATCTTAAACGATGAGCCGCAGTTTAGGTGCTCGGGCTTGGCGTTCCAGACGGCATCGGATGCCGTGTCTCCTGTATCTCGCTCCACCTTGAAGCTGTATTCGGACGTGTGGTCTTGCATGTATCCGTCCAGGATCTGAATCGTGACGGTCTCCGTTTCATCCGCTGCCATGTGTCCGTCCAGGCTCTGTTCTATGTACATCTTCCTGCCCATGTTCTCGAACTGCTCTATCGTACCGCTCATGTAGATGTTGTTAAGGTAAGCGGAGTAGCCCTTCATGTTGAAGCCGAAAATGTTCAGATTCGTCAAGTCTCCGAATTGGGCGGCTATCATGTCCTTGCTGAATTCCCAATTGTTCACGTCCGTCAGGTACCGCTCGTATGTCAGCGTGCTGTAGCGGCTCTTCTGTCTCGTGGTGTCGCTGAAGTTGCCGTATGCCACAAAGTGCATCGCCTCGTGTGGGTGGTGCTGCGTCTTCCAGGTATCGCTTGTTGGACGCAATGCGTAGCGCACCCTGCTGTTGTGGGTGGTGTCTATGATTTCCGTGATTCGGAAGTATGCGGTATAGAATCCTGCAAACTTGAAGTTTCCGATGCCATCGTCGTAGTCGTCGCTCTCGTTGTCCTCGATGTTCATCCCCTCATGCCAGATGCCCTGGCATATGTCATCAACGGCAATCTTTCCTATCTCTCCGTCCTGGAGGTGGAGGACGATGGTTCCTGTTGCCAGCTGGTTGCCGTCGCTGTCTGTGTCTGGTATCACTTCCTTGATGATGCCTCCTCCTGGAGCTCTCCATCGGTTGCCTATCTGGATTGTCACTCGGTTGCATCTGTATTCGGGGGTCTCCAAGAACTCACGGATTGTGAGGCTGTGAAGTTCTGCCCTTCCCATCTGGTCGATGTGTCCTCCCTTGCCGAATTGTCCGCTCACGAATTCACCGATCGTCATGCCCTTGTATAGGGTGATGAGCTGCTGGGCGGTGTCCTCGAAGACCTTGCTCAGCTTGGTGTCCATCCGCTTTTCCAGGAATTGCATCTTATTCTGCAGCTCCGTGATGAGCTTGTCGTATGCAGGCAGGTTGCCCTGGGCGGTGGTGTTCTGCAGCTGGTTGTTGTAGTACACGATTTCGTCCACGGTGCTTGCAAGTGTATCGCTCCTGCTTGAATGCTTGCTCTCGCCTATGGTGTATTCGCCCTGCGTCAAGTCTTCAAGGTCTAGCTCCCATCCGATGATTCGGCTTTCCCTTGCGTGGTCTTCTGCATCGAAGTACTCTGGTGCTACGAGCTTCACCTTGCTGCCGTATGTCAGTTCGATTCCCTTCTGTCCGAAAAGGACGGGATTCTTGGTTCCTGTGTAGGTACCGCTGTCCACCTTCATCTTTTTCATGTCCTTCTCGGCTTCTGCCTTCAGCTCCATTTCCGCTGCCTCCACCAATTCGTCATCAATGAAGGTAATGTCCATGTTGTACATGTATAGCGTGTCTCCTACGGCTGGCTTCATCGTCTCGTTCGGCAGCTCGAGGGTGTAGGTGTCGTTCCTGGTAATCTCGAAGAGCTGCTTGTCGTCGGTGTCTGCATCTGGGTTGAAGTGTACCTCGAAGTCCATTCCGTTCAGCTTACCGCTCTCGAAATGGATGCTCAGCGGCTTGTTTTCTTCCTGCGTCTCGTAGATGCTGTCGAAAACGAATGGTGAACCATCCTGGAGTTTCGCCTTGAATCGGTATGCTGTCCAATAGGTCACGTTGCCTGTGTCCGTGTCGGTGGTCTTGGCTGCTATCTCCGTGACCTCCGTAATGGTAAGCAGTGCCCTTGGGTAGATGTCCTCGTATGTCTTTACGATGTCCGTGATGTCGTCTGGATCCAGGTTCACGTCGCTGTCGATGTATGGGGTTCCGATTGGCAGCTGGAGGATGGTGTCGCTGACGCCTTGTATCGCTACCTCGCTCTGTCCGTCTATCGGCTCCGTGTAGAGCTTGCTGACGTATGCCATGGCAAGATGGGAGAGGGTGACCTGCTGGCTGCTTCCTGCCAGCTGCTTGGTCTTATCTGCCAATGCGTAGCAGTCCCTGCCGTCGTTCACGTTGTCTGTTCCGTCGGAGGTTATGCCGACGAACTCGATACCTGTCTCCGTCTTGTCTGCCAGCGTCACCCTGGTGTTTTTGGTGATTGCCTTCTTCTGAAGCTGCAAGTCCTTGAAACTAAAAATAGGGTAGCTGTCTCGCTCCACCTTCACCATCGTAGTCTTGCTGTCCTCTGTCTGTCCACCTGTTTCATCTCCGATGATGAACTGAACGCCTGTTCCGTTCTGAAAGCCGATTGCATCTACCATGCTGCCCACCTCAATCTCGAAGACTGGGTTATTCCAGGACACCGTCTGTCCTGCTGCTGGGTTGGTGTATGAACCGCTTACGACCTTGAATGTGAACGTCTGCCCTTCGTACTTGCTGTGGCTGGTTATCTTGATGCGGCTCTTCTCGCTGAAGAAGTTCTTCGGCTTGTTGGTCGTGAATCTTACCTTTGTGCCGTATAGTCTATGGAATCCGTCTATTGTGAATGGGTTCTTCAGCTTGCGCCTGTAGTTCTGGTTGAGGTTGCGGCTTGATCCGAATGCGTAGAGGCGAGTGCCATGCTCCTCGCTGTCCTCGCTTCTGCTCAGTCCGTTCAGCTCCTTGCCCTGTTCCAGTGTTATTGTCTGTCCCTGCTCGCATCTGCCGAAATGGATTGTATTCTCGGTTATCCACCATTCTGTCTCGAACGCTTCGGCTATCTTGTCGAGTGCCGATAGCAGGGTGGTGCTGTCGTATGCTATCAGCTTCGCCTCGTTCCTCTTCTCTACGTCATCGTGGATATAAACGAGGTATTCCTTCCCTGCGTAGGTGTAGCCTATGTTGGCTAGGTTGTCCGTCAGAATGCCTGCGTGCGCCTGTAGGGTGTCCGTAAGGCTCCATTTGGCTTCCATTCCGTTCACGCTTCCTCTTCTGAAGAAGATGATGCGGTTCTTGAACTTATACCATGGGCGGTCTAGGCGCAGCTCGTATTCGTAGCCGATGTCCTTGCTTGCCTTGGTTGGTGTAGGCAAGTCCACGACCTCAAATCGTCCGAGGCTTTCTATGTTGGTGTAGAATCCCTTCTTCAATGCCAGGACGGATTCGCTGGAGAAGTTCACGGTGATGTACTCCTCCTCCTGCTTCTTCCATGTGTAGGTGCTTCCGCTGCCTACAGGGATGGTGTATGCCTTGACTTGCGCCCTGTTATAAAGCAGTACCTTCATAATCGTCTGAATCTTTGGTTCCTCTGTTTGCTGGGTTCGGTTCGTTCAGCGTGAGGCTGAATGTCGCCATTCCCTTGAAATATGATTTGAATTGCTTGCAGCTCTTGTAATCGCACCTGTACACCACGTCCTTCTCGTACTTGGTTCTGATGTTGATGCGTCGCTTCTTCAATTCCTTCTTGAATGCGATGAGCTTCTTGAACATGTCGTCCCTGCTGGTTGCGTAAAGCTGGACGAATAGTGTGATATCACGTTCGTCCACCTTTGGCTTCGCCTCCTTGCGTATCTGCTTTCCGTCCTCTGTGGAGGATTTGTTGCTGACCGCATCCTTCAGCGGCTCTGGCTCTACCAGGGAGCAAAGGGAGGAGTCGCTTAAGCAAACGCCCCACATGCCGAATGCGTCCATGTCGTTGATGAATAGTTCGCCTTTTCTGTTCATGCCTCTGTCTCCTTATAACTTTTCGGTGTTCTTTCTTATCTTCTCCAGCTTCTGGTTCATCGATGGCAGCTCGCTGGTGTGTCGCTCTATCTTCTCCAGGTACCCGACGGCTTGGATCTGCATCTCCATCATGTCGTCCATGTTGCTGCGGATAATGGCTGCGCTGTTGGCAATGATGGCGTTGTTCTCCACTTGCTGCTGGACGGCATCTGCAACAATGGACAGGCTGTTCTGTATGCTGGTAAGTCTGCCGTTTGTCTCGTCCTGCTGGTCTTGCGTCGCACCGCTGAGAGTTGCGCTTGTGCTGCTCTGCGTGTAGTCTTCCTTTGGGTCGATTCCTGCGGCAGCGTAGGCGTTGTCTCTTGCCTGCTCTCCCTTACGGTATGCTTCCTCGTATTTTTTCTGGAGGTCAGTTTTTTCGCTTTGGTCGAGCTTGCCGTCTGCCATTGCGCTTGCAAACTGCGTGTACCAATCCTGCATATCCTTGGCGAGTGTGGTCTTGGTGATGTATGTAAGAACTGCTTCTTCCATGTATTCCTTGACCTTCTTGGTTGCATCCTTCACGCCCTTGGTGGTGTCACTCAGCAGCTCTTTCAATCCGTCCCTGGTGTTGTCGAAGGATAGGTTCGTCACTGCCTCGTTGTAGTCATTCTGCAAGTCGATGAGTTTCTTGTAATACTCGATGTACTCATCCATGTTGCTGGCGTTGCTCTTGTATCCGTCGTTGCTGGCATTCTTAATCTTAGACCACAGGTCTGTCGCTTCGTCTGCCACCTTCGCCATCTGCTCGCTGGTAAGGTTCCAGAAGTCCGAGGCTGAGCGGACGTTCTCTCCTGTGATTTGGCTGATTCGCTGCCAATCAGCGGAGCTCATGGATTCGTTTATGTGTGCGTTGGAGGAGCGTTTTCCTCCTATGCCGATGAATCCGTTCTTGTATGCGCCACCTGTATCTCGCAGGATCTGCTGCTTGTTGGCGGTGGCATCTTCGAGGTTCTTCTTAGCTCGCTGGTAGGTGTCGGTTGCTTCCTGTCCTGCCTTGTCTTTCATGACCTCAGTCAGCCTTGTTACGGCTGATTCCAGGTCTTGGTTGGATTGGGTCAGGTCGTTGATGGTGTTCTCGATGCTGGTGTCGGTACCGAATAGCTTGCTTCCTGTAAGGCTTCGGAAAACTCCACCGACCGCTCCGAATGCTGATTGAAAAACGTTACCTACGAACTTGAAGAGTCCCTGCTTCTGTATTGCATCAAGCAATGAAAGGATGGCACCGATGATGCCTCCTATCTTCGAGCCTGCCTCTCCGAATACGTTTGCGACGTTGCTTGCGACGTTTCCAAGTTCTGAAAGGCTCATCTCGCTGGTGCTGCCCAGCTGGGTTATTGCCTGCGATAGCTGGATGAGGTTGTCCGTCGTGGTGTCGAAGCTCTTGTCTCGGTTCACCTTGCTGGTGTCCTTGTCTTTCTTCGCTTCGTCAGCCTTCTTCTGGGCAGCCTCGACCTTCTTTTTCGCAGCCTCCTTCGCCTCTTCTGGTGCGTCGCTGTCCTCGATGTCATCAAACTCCGATAGGGCGATGTTCAGCTCTTGCAGGGCGGTGGTGTATCGCTCGCTGGCTTTCTCGTATGCCTTGCAGTTCTCTGCCAGGTTGCCGAATATTCCGCTCCCCTTGATGATGGCATCGTTGAGCTGGTCTATTGCCGTGGAGACCACCTTCTTGTTTTCTGGTGTCGCCTGCTGGTATTCCTTGCTGTTCTTGTATGAGGTGAGCTTGTCTCTCGTTACCTTCAGCTGTTCGGTGGTCTGTCGGTCGAGGTTGTTGAATACTGCATCCCAATCAATGGATTTTTTCAGCTCCTCGAGGTAAACGCTTTGTATGTTCTCCTCCAGGGCTTGCGCTGCCTGCTGTCTCTTATGCTCGTAGTTCTTGGCGATGTCGTTTAGTCCCAGCTTCTCTGCTTCGTCTCTCAGCTTGGTGAGCTGGACGATGTCGTCCGTGATAGCCTTGCGTGTCTTCTCAGCCTTCTCGTTCTCGTCATCGTATTTATCGAGCAATGCCTTGATGAGCTCGCTCCTCTGCTGGGTCGTTGTAGCGTCCAGCGATTGTTTCTTGGCGGTGATGCCAGCCTTTTCCTCATCGGTTAGCTTGATAGCCTTCTGCTGTCCTGTTGCATAGAAGCCCTGCTTCTCATGCTTTGAATCTGCATCCCATAGGTTCTTCGCATGGTCTATCTTTGCCTGGAGGAGCGATTGTTCCTCCTTGTTGATGGCTTCTTTCTCTTTCTTGTAGTTGAGGTCGAGCTGGGCGAGCTTCTTCGCCTCTCCCTCCTGCATGGCATCCACTATGGCTTGTGCCTGGAGCAGCTGGTTGGCTTTCTGCTGCTGTTCCTGCTGCTGGCTGTATCTGTAGGTTTCCTCTGCCGTCTTCTCGTTAGCCTTGGCTTGCTCCTTGGCTGCTTTCTCGGCTTGTGTCTGCTGCTTATGCGCTGCCGTGGTTCTCGATTGGTGCGTGGAGACGGTTCTGCTAGCGATGTGGTCTTTCGCTTCTTTAACGAGCGAGACCTGCTGGTTCCACTCCTTGCTTCCCTTCTGGCTGTCTGCCATCTGGTCTAACTTGGCTTGCGCCTCCTTCTGCTGTTTCTCCCAATCTGATTTATTGTATGTGGTCTTTGACCTGGTTCTTGCAGCTGCGATTCCCTGTGCCTTGGTAAGCATGGACAGGATATCGCTTTGGCTGTATGCGTAATTGCCGAGACTCTTCAAGTTGAAGCGGACGTTCTTGCCTGTCCTCTTGCCTTTGGTGAGCGTGTTAATGACCTGCTGCAGCTGGTGCTTCGTCATGTCCTTGAATGTCTCAGCGAATTTGTCCGCATTCTGCGTTGTCAGTTCCCTGGCGACGTTCTTGTTGGCTCCGACCGCAGAATCTTGTGCATATTTAATTCGTTCCTCGATGGTTCCTTTGTGTGGGCTATACCATTTGATCCCTCGTCTGTTTTCGTACCATTTATTCGCCCAGTCCACCTCGGCTTGCTGCGAGCCTGTTAAGAACTGCCTGTATTGGCTGGATCCCATTCCTGCACTGATAGCCTTGTTTCTTGCCTGCTGTTGCAGCTTGAAGGCTCGTGTGGCTCTGTCTGAGTCGTTCTTTTCTGTTCGGAGGCTCCGTACTCTGTTAAGTCCATCCTGTGCTGCAATCTCTCTCTTTAGTTTTAATATGTCACGGAGGTGTCCTTCTTCGTCTATGTATTTTTTTATGATGGCTGGATATCGCTGAATAAGCAGATTCATTGCCTTCCTGCGTCCGTGGGTTGCATCCTCGTCCTGCTGCGCTCTCTCGATGGCTCGGTCGGTCTCTTCGTTGTATTCCTGCTGCTTTTGTCTTGCGGTCTCCATGGTTGCATTGAGGTCTGCTTGCGCCTTTTCTTCTGCCGTGGTGCTGTCGTGGCAGGCTACCAATACACCGACCAATACACCGAGGGCGGTGGCTGCTGCTACGTATGGGTTGGCGAGCATCGTTGCGTTGAGGGCGGCTTGTACCTTCTCTACGACGGCAATTCGCACCTTGGCGATGGTCAGCGTCTCGATGTGGAGCTTCTCGGCTGCAATGGCAGTAACCACCGCTGCCTTGTAGATTCCGTATGTGGTAATCAATCCCATTATAATCTGTCCTACCTGCTGGTAGTTGGCGATTATCTTCTGTGCCATGTCGATGCTGCCTACGATGAGTCCTTCCTGTGCTTCGCCTATGTCGTTGAGCATGTACTGCCAGGCTCCTTCAAGGTTGGATATCGCTCCCTTCAAGGTCTTGCTCTGTGCTTCAAGCATGCCATTGAACTGACCTCCCTCGCTGGCTGCTGCGTGGAACGCATCCTGCACCATCTTGGTGGAGATTGCGCCTTTCTCCATTTCCTCCTTCAGCTGTCCGATGCTCTTGCCTGTCTGCTCGCTAATCACCTGCAATGGGTTGAAGCCTGCATTAATCATCTGCAATAAGTCCTGTCCCATGAGCTTGCCTGTTGCGCTCATCTGGGAGAAGGCAAGGGTGAGGCTCTTGAACTTCTCGCTGTCGCCCATGGAAATGTCGCCAATGGCTTTCAAGTGCTGCATAACGTCCTGGGCAGGAATGTTGAAGGCGAGCATGGTCTGCGCTCCTGATGCGAGGTCTTGCATAATCATTGGGGTGCGGAGTTCGTATTCCTTTATCTGCTCGAAAAGCTCGCCACCGACCTGTTCTCCTGCGAGGGTCTTGAAGGAGGTCTGCAGGCTTTCCATCTCGCTTCGTATGCTGATGACCTTGCTCTCGAATTGGGTTAGCTGCTGGATTGAAAAGTACGCACCGATTCCTGCAGCAATCTTTTTGAGGCTTGCGTCCATCTTCTCGGTCTCGCTCTTGGTAGCGTTGCCGAGGTCGTGGATTTTATCTTCCGCTGCCTTCGTCTCTTGCTGCAGGGCTTCTGTGCTGACCCCATTGAATGCTGAGTCTATCTTCTGTCCAGCTTGTGTGGCTCGCCTTCCTATGTTGTCGAACTGCTGCACCACCTTCTCAGCGTCCGATTGGAGCTGTGAATCGTCTATGCCTATCGAGAATCCTTCTCTTCCGTTGTCGAAATCTGCCATTTTAATACTCCTTTACGAAGACTTCCTCTTCGTCTTCGTCATCTGTGAAATTATCGGGATTGTTTGCGTCGAGTTTCGCATCCCATTTTGGTGGTTGCTCATCATCAAACTGCGGTGTCGCTGCTGAATAAAGCGAAAGGTTGGCGTAGCTGTAATCGTATAGGATCTCCTCTGGTGTGGCTCCTATGTTCTTCGCCCAGCCGATGATTATTGACCAGGGGCTGTCTGTTCCACTTCCTTGGTTCTCGCCAGCGTGTTTATTTCGGATAGGGAAGTGGTAAGCCCGAAAAAATCGCCCAGCTGCATCTCCATGAGTCGCTTGGTGATGGTCTCGTTCAGCGTTGCTGACGTGATGTCCTCCATGATGCGCATGGCTACAAAGTCCAGCTCGCTCATGGTCTCCTGGTGCTTGGTGAATCGGAAACGTCGCCAGCTCCATTTCTTCGTCTCTGAAATCACGACCTGGTGGTTTTCTCTTATGCGCTTCGCTCCGAGCACCAATATGGCGGCAATGCGTCCGATGGCTTTGCAGTCCCTGGCGGTTCGGAGGGTTTCGAGGAAGATGCTCTTCGTCTCTTTGTTGATTAACGGCATCTTCGAAGTTTCCTCGCTCACCAGCATTATGGTCGCTGGTGTCGGTGCTGGTATCTCGTAGGTGCGTCCGTCTATCTCCAGGGAGGTTGTCTTGCGCTGGAGGATGGTATCGACCACCTGCTGTTCTAATGTTTTCTGTTCTTTCATGCGATTAAAGTGAAAGAGCAGGAGGGTGGCTCTGTCGCTTCCTCCTGCTCTTGGATGAAATTATGGGTTATTTCAAAGCCTCTTTGGTTGTGAAACGGGAGTACCAATAGTTGTTGTCAACAGCTTGGTTTTCACCCGATGCTGGTGTCTCTGGTACGCCTGTTGTTTTGAAGATTGAAGCGGTGATCTTGATGGCGTTACCGTTCTGCTCGTCCATCGCTGGTGCTACCTTGATGCGGCAGAGCGGAGCCTTGATACCTCTCGCTCCCTTGTTGTGTGGGGTAATCTTAATCGATTTGTCTCCTGGCACAATGTGGGTCTTGACCTTCTGTTCGCCATCAGCGTCTGCGCTTGCAATGCCCAGCTTCTCGTAAACCTCCGCAGTTGGCTCGATGACGGTAGTCTCCACCTCGAGTGTTCCTTCGAGGTCTTCCTGCGCCACGACTTCGCCTCCTGTTGCCTTCATCTGCAGCTGGTCGCCATCGTTGGACGTGAGGGTCGTTGTCTGGTCTTTGATGGTACCGACATTGAAGAGTGTAGTTGCGAATGCATCGTTCTCTCCTGTGTCTCCAATCTCGACCTTGCACTTGCCCCATGCCATGATGATTTTCTTTGAATCTGCCATGTGCTTGTTCTCCTTGTTTATGAAAATGTTGCTAATCTAAAATGAATCCCGATATTAACGAAGTGCTCGTTCCTCTCTGGTACCGCAATGGTAGCCGTTGCCTGGAACTTGTCGAAGATGTAGGCGGTGCAAGAATCATTAAGGGTCTGCAGCACCTGTTCGTCGATTGCCTCCAGCTCCATCAGTCTGGCTTTGTCGGGCACCAGGCTTGCTCCTCCGTTATTGATGTCGGGGACGTATATGTTGAGCCTAGCCCTGCCTTCCTGGATCTGTCCTGCTGTGGCATTTGAACATGTAAGGACTGCGTCTTCGGTCTTGGCTTCGATAGGTCGCAGCTCGCTGGGGTAGAATTTTCCTCTTATCGTACGTCCCATCAGCTCTTCAAGGGCTGCGTACATGTCCATTTCTATTGTTGTCGTTCCTTTGCTTGCCATTGTCACTTCGTTTTGAATAATCGGTTAAGCATTGCCTTGATTTTGCGTTCTGCCATCTGCTCGCTCGTATCGAGAACGTCGAGGCTCATGGCTTCGACGTATTGGGCGTATGGCATTCCTGCTACCATCAGAAAAACAATGCCTTGTGTTGTCTGCTTTACCGCAAGTTCATGAAGAAAAGCGACGCCTTGCTTCTTTCCCTCTGTTCCGTCGCCCTTGCCTCCATTCACGGCTTTCCATTCTCCCTCGTGTACTATTTCGCCATCCACGAGGACGCAGTAGCCGATAGAGCTGCAAAGGTTGCCTGTCTGGTTCAAGTACTTGTGTCCGCTCCTTGCTTGGGTCAGGCATTCCTCCCCAATGTAGAAAAGCTGGGCGATGATGGCTTGCTTCCTGTTCTCTATCATGGCGTTCATCCTTGCTCGGATGTCTGCTTGCGTGAAGTTGGGTTTTATTGGCATGGTAATCTCTTCTAGACGGTGATCTGCAATGCTTCTACTGCTTCGAGGTAGGTGATGTCCTGCACTTCAAACTCTCCGAGATCCACGCCTCGGTTGTCGGTTAGCTTCACTCTTTTGGCGGTGAAGTCCTGCGGTTCGATTAATACCTTGGCTGCAAATTGTCTGAACTTGCCGTCCTGGTACGTGCCTTGGTGGTCGCTCTTGTTTTTTACGATATTGCAAGGGATGCCCTTGTCGCTCAGTTTGGTTTCCACCTTTTGGGGGATGCCGTGAAGCATTCCCCCTCCAGTGGTATCGTAAGTAAAAAGAAAGCCGTTCTGTATAATCATCAGAAGTCCTCCCCGATGTAGCCGCATGGGATATCTGTTCCTGCTTCGTCCTCTCCCAGCTCTGCTAGCAGGCTGTTCGATTTCTTGGCAAAGCGTGAGCGTTCGTCCTCGTTGAATGTGTAGCTGATTCCTCCCTGGGTGATGTTCGGAGCTTCGGCAAGAAAGGCGTATGTGAGGGCTTTCGCCTTCTTGAACTCGTTGCTTGCTCGCACCTCCCTGGTGATGTCAGCATCTGCATCCAGCCCAGCTTCATCGATGATGTTCTCAATCGTCGCTGCTGGTATCGGGTAGCTGCTCATTGCTTTAATTGCGTTGCTTGTCTTCATGCTGCTTGTTTATAAAACGTTGTTATGCGCTCGCCTCTCCGTTCGCCCAGGTCTGGTTTGCGGTGTTGAAGAAGACGAGAGACTTGCGGTTGATGAGTCCTGGCTGAACGTATGCCTCTGCCATGGTGGTCTCGGTCTGTGGGTTGACCTCGCTGTAGCGTGTCACCTTGTAGAAACCGCCATAAACCTGCAGGGCAGCGGTGTTCTTTACCATTGGGACGTTCTTGTAATAAGTCCAGCCGAGCTGGATGGTTGGTGAAAGTGTAACCACATTCACGTTCCATGGCTTGATGGTCTCTTTGCTGCCGTCCTTGTGCTCGAGGCTCACGTAGGTATCGAGGACGATAATCTGCGGATAGCCTCTGGTTGGGCTTGCGTTGTAGGCGTTGATTTTCTCCAGCGTGATCATATCCGCTGTAATCATGGACAGGTCGTTGACCTGTGGGTACAAACGCTTGGCGGTCTTCTTCTGCGCTACCAGCTGCTGGAACTTCGCTTTCTCCATGAATGCGTAGCGTGGCTTGGTGAGTCCCTGCTTTGCTATCATGTCCTGGGCGTTGGCGAGGTCGAGGAGTCCGTCTGCGTTCTCCTCATCGCTCCACTCGTAGCCCTTCTTCTTTACGGCGGTTCCTGCCTTGACCTCCGAAATCTTCACACCGATGAAGTTGCCCTTCGGTACGTTGAAGTCGATGATGTCCTGTGATGCCATGTCGCCTTCAATCTTTTCTGGGAAGGTCTGTACACCGCTTGATGCGATGCGCATGCAGTCCAGCTCCACCTTGTAGTCCATCGCCTTGCGGACGAATGAAACGTCATCGTAAACCATGTTAACGAGTTCCTGCTTTTCCTGCTGGTTCTCGGTTGCTGAGTTTGCGAGTGTCTGTGAATCGAGGTATTCGTTAATCTCGATTTCGTCCTTGTCTCGGCTCACGGAATACTTGGAGAGCTTACCGCTCCATGTGCCGACCTTCTGGCGTGTCTTCTTTGGAGCCTTGGTGTTGAATGCGACACGATCGGCAGCTACAGGGATTCCCTCGTCACCCTCCAAGCCCTTAATATCGAACTTTCGGGTGTATTTCAATGGGAAGAGGGTAGCCCATGCAAGACCTGTACCTGGCTGGAACTTGTTGACGGTTGCCTGCATTCCAGGGATGTCAATGTCGAATAATGGTGCTTCCATTGTTTCTTTTCTCCTTTGTGTTAATTAATTAATCGAGCGTGATGCCCTTCATCAAATCCACGATTTCGGCAGCGACAGGTGCTGTCTCCTTGCGAAGGCTTGCGGCTCTAATCAGTCGAGCCTCGAAGTCACCCTCTCCAGCCTTGCCAAGGTTGCCCATGAAATTGCCGAGAATGTATTCTGGCTTGTGGATTGGTGCAGCCTCTGCTTCGCTTCCGTCCGCTGCGCTGGCTGCCTGGTAGAGGACGGTGTCCTGGGCGATTGCCACGCCCATCGTCACGGTTACAACATCGTAATCGTCGCTGGTGGTGGTGTCGACCTCTGTGCAGGCGACACCCACCTTGCCGTGGGCGATTACGTCTCTCTTCTTGATACCGCTACCCTTGGCAATCTTGATAGTGGTGTCAGATTCTTTGCACTCTGTTACGAGGCGGTATCCCTTGATTGGGACGTAGAGTCCGCTTGTGTCCTGTCCCATTGCGAGACCTGGCTTCAAATCGAACTCTGGGTTCTTGACGAGTCCACCTCCTGGCTTCTCCGATGTGATTGTCTCGAAGATGATAGGGTCGGCTGGAGCTGCGTCCTGGTGCTTGAACATTCTGTTCATGGCTTTTTCCCTTTTAAAAGTTTAACTTGGCTACTGCTGTGGTGCCTGCTGCGCTGGTTGTGCGAGTCCGATGATTACAGGCGATGCCGTCTGTGCCTCTCGGCTTGCCTCTGCATTAAGGTAAGCGGTGACCGCTGGGTCTGCCTCTTCGCCTGGCTTGCGCTTGCCACCGACAGGTGGTGTGGTCTTGGCACCCTGCGCCTTCTCCTCCTTGATGTCGCTCTCGATGAACGGCTTCTGCTGGTCGAGCCAGCCGTTGAAGTCCTCGTCGTCCTTGAAGGTGAGTCGGTCGTAGTTTCGCATGTAGCGTTCCTTCAATTTGTCGGATGCTCCTTCAAATAATGCGCTGAACTTATCCTTGCGCTGGTTGCCGAGCTCCTTGGTTTTCATGCCATTGATTTCGGTTCGCAGCTGCTGGTTGTCCTGCTGGATCTGTTTGAGCATCTTCAACACCTCGCTGTCTTCCCCTCCTGCTGGCGGTGTAGGCGGCTGTGGTGGGTCTTGCTGTGGTGGCTCGCTAGGCTTGCCATCCTTCAGTTTGTACTTCTTCTCATAGTTGCTAACGGCTGAACTCTGGGCTTCGTTCGCTCGTCTGTCGCCTTCGCTGTCTATGATGGATTGGAAGGTCACCCCATCTACGACGGTTTTCACTTCGTTCTCCGTGGTTGTCGTCTCAGCCTTTTTCTTGGCTATCCGCTCTAGAATTTTGGAATCAACCCCTGGAAATTTGGTTTTGAGTCCTGCTAAAATCTTTTCAAACATAAATTTTACGTTTTGGTTATACAAATTTGTAATGGCGCAAATTTACGGCTTTTTTCGTTAAAGTGGTTATATAGTAATCACTTTTTAACGTGAATTAACCTTAAAATCAGAAAATAACCGCTTTTTCGCTTGGGTGTTTCGTGCTTTTTTCGTAAATTTGCCGCAAAAATTGGCTTATGCAGGTTTCAAAGAAAATATTAGATTTCGTTAGCCAGAACCTTGGTTCTGCTTATTCCGTTTCTCCAATTGGGGAAAAGGACGGAGCTTCGTGTTTCTCTGCCTACATAAAAAACGAGAAGACAGGTTTCCCTGTCGCTCTCGTTCTTGATTCAAATGGTGAAATTACCAAAGTTGGCGGTTTTATTGCGCTTGATGTCATTTCATCATTTAAGAAAGATTGAAACGTATTTAATGTTCAGCAATTTGTCGCTGACCTTTATTGCTCCATCTTTCAATATTGGGTCTTTTCTCATATTTGCGCAAAGGTATTTTATGTCCTTTTCCTCGAATCCGCTTCCTTCGGAGTTGTCTTCCTGTGGCTCTATGTATTTTATGCTTCCATCGCTGAATCGTTTTACGATTGTGCAATGTCCACCTCTAGGCTCCCAGCTTAGACCGACCTCGTATGTTCCTTCTTCTTTGCAAACGTCATCGAAGTATTGGAGGTATCTTTGCTGCGTCATGTGTTTCCAGCTTGGGTGCGCTTTTAGGTAGTCCTTAAAGCTGGTTATGCTTACTGCTGATCCGTCTTTCTCCGTCCATGTCTCCAGCCAATTATTGCCCTTGCTGAGATAGTTGGATAAGTCTCCAAATGCCTTCGTGTTTCCCTTTGCATAAATATTGAATCCCCATTCTCGCAATGCGTAAGCTGGTGCGCATGTCTGGCAGTTTATGCCGTATTGCTCGTGCTTTGCCGCATCGTACAGCGGATTCTTTCTGACATGAATGTTTGTTCCTTTAATCTTTATTCTTGAACTTGCATCAGCGATGTATTCATTTACATGTCGAGGATTTGCGCTCTGCCTGTCTGCTTCCTCGTAGGTCATCGGTCTTCCCTTCTTGATTCCGAGGCTCTTTTCGATGTCCTTCATGTTGGCGATTTGCTCCTTGCTGAAGCTACCCCATACCTGGGTATCCCATTCGTTCTGTGCTTTCACGCCCTTCTCGAATTTAGCAAACAAAGCCTCGACCTCTTTCACGGATGCGTCCTTGCCTATGGCATTGCGCAGGGCTATCTGTCTCTTCGTCAATGCTGGGAGTGTCTGTCCCTGGCTATATGTGAGCGTCTTCATCAATTGGTCGCAGCGGTTGTCGTATGCATCGAGTCTTCTTTCTCTCCATGCGTCCTTGATATCATCTATCTGTTCGCTGGTTCTCGCTGCATGTCGCTTGGCAGCGATTTCCTTTGCTGTTGGCTTCTTGATGATTACAGGGCTTGTTTTCTTTGCGCCTATCTTGTATTGCCCAAGGTTAAAGCCTCGTGGCAGAACGATTTCATCCTCTGCGCCTCCAATGATCAGGCAGTGCGTACCCTTCGGTATGCGGTATGCGTACAGGTGCTTTGAACCGTACATTTCAGACGAGAAGTGCTCTGCGATGGTGATTCGTGTTGTCGTGCTGGAGTATGCTGGATTGATATCTATTGGAGCATCCTTTGTTCCTCGATATACGACAATATCTTTTTTCAGCGTTGTTCTGCTCATTATCTTGTCTATCTGTTCCTGTACCTCCTTTTGATTTGCAGTAAGTGGTTTTCCTGCTCGTAGAGCCTCATTAAGTTCCTGAAATCCCCATTGTCTGAAGCTATCGACGGCATTCTCCTCTGCTTTTGTGCGCAGTCTTGTCGGTTTGAGATTTGCCTTCTTCATTTCTGCGTCGTATGCCTTGTCGAGCAAGTCACGATAGTGGTCTTGGTTCTGTTCCGTCCAGCCTTCTGTCTGTACGAGTTCCAGGAGCTCTCTGTCGTTCTTGCTGATGCCCTTCCATTCGTCCGTAGGCTTGCTCTTCGGTGTCGCCACAATTGCATCATCCTTCTTGTTGGATTTTTCCACGCCTTCCCATCGCAGTCCCTTGGCAGGATCTCCATCCTTGAAGTTGTCCTTGATGAAGTAGGGCATGTTCTTTGCGCTGGCGATGCGCTGCTGGTTGTCCTTCATCCATTTGTCGAACTCCTTTGGCATTTTCTCCACCTGCCCTGTGAACTTCCAATGGCTTACGTCCTCTCCGTTCATGATTGCGGTGGTGTATGCGTCCATCTCCTCCTGGCTGGCGAGGACGGAAACTGCATAACATCTGCACCATGGATGCCATCCTGTGAACTTGAAGTCCTTTGGAAAGCGTTTTCCGTCGAATAGGTCGCAGATGTCCTCCGTCGGGTGGTTGTTGCTGATATGGATCTCGATGCCGATGACGAAATGGAGAGCCTGCCATCTATTGTGGTCAGCTGTGCGGTAGGCGATGTTGTTCTCGGTTGCTGCCATTCGGAGGGCGTTCTTGTAGCTGGAGCGATAAACTCCCTGCCCTGGGTGGTATGCTGCAGCAGCCTTGGAGAGGCGCAAAGCTCCGCTCTTATCTCGTACCCTTCTGAATAGCTTGTTTGGCTCGACAAGGTATTTTCGAACGTCTCGGCTCAGAGCGGCAGCACTCTTTCCTTCGCCCATGCCCAATTCCAGGGCGAGCTCCATTTCGCTCTTGAACTGCTTGGTGAGGTTCCAGACCCTGCGGCTGAGATTCATTCCTGCTTCCTTGCGTGCGATGAATGCGTTGAGTGCTTCCAGGTGTGGGTGCTTCCATGCCTGCACTACCTTTTTCGGGAGGTGCTTCTTTCCGATGATGGAGTCCACCATTGCGTCGTTCTTTGTATTGGAGAGCGTCCAGCTTTCCTGGTCTCCGTCCTCGATGTTGGCTTGGAGGCTGCTTCCGAGGTCTTGCATGAGTGCCTCCATCTCCTTCTTCAAGGCAGGGAAGTCCTCGAAGTGGAACTCTTTCTTTGGGTCGGCATCAAAGAGCGAGGGCGCAGCTGCCTGTGCGATGCGCTTGATGGCTGCATCGTATAGCTGCTGCACCTTCCTGGCTCTCTTTGCGAGGTTCTCCTTGTGCTTCTTGTCGTATGTGCCTATGGTGAACGTCTTTGGCATATTCTAATCCTTTACATGGTTGGTTCGTTGGTGAAGGCATCGTTAGCCATTGCCTCCTCCTGTTCGATTCTCTTCTCTTCCTCCTCGACCTCCTCTTCTGGTACCATTTTGAGCCTGCGGATGGCGGTTCTTCGTGACACGATTGGTTTTCCTCCTGTAGCGTCGCTCATGTCCTTGATTTCCTGGCTGCGGTCATCGATTTGGAAGGCTGTAATTTCGTTGGTGACGGTCAATGTCTCGAATGCCTGCGCCAACTCTGGGTACATGATCTTGCAGAAAGCTCGTACCACGTTGACCTCTCTGTCGAAGAACTCCAGCCAATCTCCGCTTTCGTCCGTGACCTTCATCTGGCAATCGATGAAGAGCATCTTTCGTGCCTCTCCGCTCATCGGGGTGGCTTTCATCTGCTCCATGCTCATGTCTGGCAGCTGGAGGCTGGTGTGGATGTTGCGTCTCAACTCTTCAGTGAATAGCTTCTGTGCATCGGTAGCCTGGCTCCAGGTTGCGTACCCTGCCTTGTCTCCCTTGCCGTATCGGAGGACGTTTCGTCCTGCATTGTCGTCGGTCGGCTCCTGCTTTTTGTTCTTTGGAGCTGTCACCTTCTGGCTGTCCGAATAGATGACCCATGTCGGTCGGCTGTTCTTGCGGAGGTAGTTGCCAGCTCTGCTCTCCGTCCATTCCAGCTCGTAGCCGTTGTCGCTCTGGTCTTCCCAGATCGGGAGGTCTCGGTGTATGTAGATGCCTGCTATCTTTTTGATATTGATAGGCTCTGGTACGATGTCTTCCTTCCATCCGTTGCTGTTCATGTTGATCCAGCGGAAGTGGAACTCATCGGTGTAGGTATCGAAGTAGGTCACGGTGTCGTTTCCTTTCTTCCTGGTGTATTGGACGCTGAGTGCTATCATGTCGTCGTATTCGTCGAATAGTGGGTACAAGATGTCTCCGTCCAATGGCGAGAACGTGCGGCAGCGCAGTTTCAGCTTGCTTGGGTAGCCTGCGTATGTGGTGTCCTGCAGCTGGGCGTACCAAATGGTGACCATCTCGCAGCTTGCAAAGAGTTTGTGGGAACGCTTAAGGTTCAAGGCGTTTATTCTGTTCTTCTGAAAAATCGCCTCCATGATGGCTGCTGCCTTCTTCTCGTTGTCATCCGCAGTGGTGTATTTGCGGTTGACGGGGATTGTGAACATCAGCTCCTTCATGCGCTTCACCGCCAGCTTCTGAATGTTGTATGTCACTCTTGTCATGCGCTCGGTCTTGCCTCTGCGTGTCTTGTCTCTGTAGTTCTTGTCTGTGTAAACAGGGTGCATCTTGGGGTTGTACTCCTTTTCGAGCACCTTCCATGGGATGACATCGATGTTCTTCTGGCGCAAGTCCTCGATGATCGCTCCTGGCTGTCTGTTTTCTCTATCGATAATTTCTCTAATGTCTGGCATTGCCTTGTCTCCTATGTTTTGTTAATTAATAAACTTCGTCCTCGATTTCCTCTTCTTCCTCATCCGTAATCTCTGCCGAGGTGAACAATCCGAAACGCTCCACGATGCCTGTGGTGCAGTCGGGCGCATCGTCATGCTCGTTTCCTCCTTCCTTACGGTATGACTTCATGGCGTTGGCGTAATGCGTCCAGCGGTCTTCCCATCCTTCTGGGTAGAAGACCATGTTCTGAACCTTCGAGCTGTTCGTGAAGATTCGGGTCTGCTTGTTGGCGGTCTGTGCCAGGTCAATGAAGACCATGTCCCAATTGCCAAGGGTTCGCACCAGCTTCTCCACGTTCCTTCTGAATCCTCGACCTCCATTGTTGCTCTCGACCACGACCTCCTGCGTCTGGTTCCGCACCAGCATTCTTGCTACGGCTGGTTCGGTGTACTCCATGCTCTTGTTGGTGAATACGATATCCGTCACGTAGCATCCGCTCTCGTATTCCTCGTAGCAAATGGCGCAGAGCCAGTCGGCTCCTGTGTCCGCTGTATCGATGTAGCACTTGCGCCTTGGCAGGTGTGCCTCTATCGGCATGGTGTCGTAGGTCTTGAAATGGGAATACATGAGACCTTCGATTGGTGTCGGGTTCTGCATGTATTGTGTTTCATAAACGAAGGAGTTGGCGAGGCGTATCTTCTCCAGCTCCTCCAGGGTGTGCTTGAATTCCCAGAGCGGCTGGCGGTGTCCGTCTTCGTCAATGGTGACGCATGGCAGGCTTACGACCGTCCAATCGTCTGGCTCTATCTCCTGGAGGTAGCCGCAAAGGTCGTGCTCGTGGAGTCGCTGCATGATGATGATGATTGGCGTGTTTCGGCTGTTGACTCGGTTTCGGATGGTGGTCTCGAATCGTCGGTTCACTCGCTCACGCACCACGTCGCTTAGCGCATCCTCTGGCTTGATAGGGTCATCGATAATGATGGCTCCTGCGAATCGGTAGGGCAGTGGGTTGCCATGCTCGTCCACTCTGTCCACCTCTCCAGCTCCGAAACCTGTTATCTGTCCGAGGGTGGAGGTTGCATAGACGCCTCCTCCTTGCTCCGTGTCCCATTGAGCCTTGGTGTCGCTTCCATACTTCACCCTGGTTTCAAACATCGCCTGGTATGCTTCGCTGTTTACGATGTCCTTTATGGCGATGGAGTTGTCCACTGCCAGGTCGCTGGAGTAGGAGAGGTGTATGAAATTGGAGGCTGGATTGATTGCGAGTCCCATGGCGATGAAGTTCTTAACCGCCAGCTCGGTCTTGCCGTATCGTGGTGCGATGTTGATGATGAGCTTGTTGCATTCGCCCCTCAACACCTTATCCAGCGCATCGCATACTCTCTTGTGGTGGTGTCCGACAATAAACCGCTTGCCTCCGTTCTCCTTGAAGAAGTACCGAGTGAAGTTGAGGGGGTTCTGCAGTACCCACATCTTTTGCAGTTCGGTGTCGTGCATCATGCTAGTACTCCTCCTCCAGCTTTTTCAAATACTCGATTTGCTCCTCCCTGGTGAGCGGTGTCCCCTGCTGGATCTGTTTGCCGTTGGAGGTGATATCCACCTTCTGCTGCGGCTTTCCGTATTGTCTGTCCATCAGCCTGTCCATGGTGGTTGTCTTGCCGTTCTTCATATCGATGATGGCAGCCATTGCCAGCGTCTTTGCGTAGGCTGGCGTTTCGTCTGCCTTCGCCAATACCTGCAAGTCCGACAGCTCCATGGCGAGGATGCTTCTCTCGATTGTGTTGATTTCGTCCTGGGTGAGTCCTTCGCTCTTCTTCAGCTTGCTCTTGGGGAGCACCTGCTTCAAGAGAGCCTTGACCCTGTCCTTGGGCTTGCCCTTCGGGTTACCGCTCTGTCCCTTCTGCCATTTGTGGCTCTCGATGTTGGCGAGCTGGCTTTCCGTCATTGTCTCTTTTCCTCTTGGCATTGCTTATTCCTCCTTCTTCTTCGATTTTTTGGTCTGCTTGGTGGCGGCAGGTTCCTGGGCAGGCAGCAGTGTGCTTGCCTCTCGCTGCTTATCCTCCAGAATGTTGCCGATGCGGACAGCCTTCTGCTGGGTGAGCTCCTCCCATCGCTTGATGATGACGTCCACGTATATCGGCTCGAACTCCACCATACGGCAGCACCTGCCCAGCTGTTCCGCTGCGATGAGGGTGGTTCCGCTTCCTCCGAATATGTCGAGGACGATATCCTTTACCCTGCTGCTGTTGCTGATGAGCTTGCCAATCAGCGGTACAGGTTTCATGGTTGGATGATCAGGGTTTTTCTTCGGCTTGTCGCAGTCTATTACGCTTGTCGGTATGTCGCCTCCGAATAGCTGCTGGAGCAAGTCCTTCATTTCTGCCTTGCTCATGCTCTCGATGTCCAGCTTCTGCTCGAGCACCGTGGTGAGGTTTCGTTTATTGGTGAAGTAATGGGCAGCTCCTTCCTTCCATCCGTACAGGCAGGGTTCATGCTTCCATTGGTAATCCTGGCGACCGAGGACGAGGCTGTTTTTGTTCCAGATGAGGCATTGGCGTGTCTCCCATCCGATGTTCTTCACCGCTGTTCGGAAATTGAAGCCCTGGCTGTCCGCATGCCAGATGTAGAAGGCTGCGCCTGGCTTCATGCTGTCGTTGGCATTCTGCAGGGTGTCGGTGAGAAAAGCCACGAAGTTCTCGTCTGCCATGTGGTCATTGGCGATTTTCATCTTTCCTTTTGCCTGGTAGTCCACGTTGTATGGTGGATCAGTTACCAGCAGGTCTGCCTGTTCTCCGTCCATGAGGGCATCGAGGAACTCCTGCTTCGTGCTGTCTCCGCAAATGAGGCGGTGCATGCCGAGCTGGTAGATGTCGCCTGTCCTGCTGGTCGCCTTCTTTGGCGTGTTGCCTGCCACATCGTAGCCATCGTCCTTCGCTTCCTCTTCCTCCTCTGGGTCGGGAATGTCTGGTACATCGATGGCAGCTGCATCTATCTCCTCTGGCTTCCAATCGTTGATGAGGTCTTCGAAGTTCGTCTCTCCAAAGCTGGAGTTATCCTTTAGGACGATGCGTCGCATCTTATCCATCGGGAAATCGTGGGGGAGGATCTTGCAGACGGCTGTCTTGTATTTCAGCTTGCGCAGGGCTTCGTATCTCATGTTACCGCCAATGATGACGAATCCTCGCTCATCCTGGGTGTCATAAACGATAAGCTCTCGAAGCTCCAGCATCTCGGGGTCGTCCTGGATGCTCTTCACCAGCTTCTTGAATTTCGGGTCTCGTATGAATCGTGGGTTCTTAGGCAGCCCTTCCACCTGTCCTTGGTTCGGGTGGATCTGGGTGATGTCCATGTCCCTTCTCTGAATATTTTCTGTTGTCGTGTCCATGCTTTTTGTCTTTCGTTGGTTTAAGCAGTGAAGGCGAGCCCTTCTTCAAGGCTCTCCTATCCTGTCTGGAATTGTTGTTAAAATGGTGCGGCACCACCGCTGAATGCGGAGAATGGCAGGACGCTCTTTGCTCGCCCAGATGCCTTGGTGCTGCCGTGGAGGACGCTGCCTCCGCTCTTGTGTTCTGAACCGCTACTACTCATGGCTCGTTCTCCTTTGTTTTTGAAATTTAACTTTTATCGAATGTCATGCGTGTGAACAGATCCCACGCCTTGCTGTTGCGTATCGGCTTGCGGATGGTGGCGTACTTGTCGAGGATCCTGCTGAAGTGGTCATCGTAGAAATCGTACAGCTCTGGGTTCTCCTCCATGGTGAACTGCTCGATGTTTCCCGAGCTTCGGAGGTTCGCAGATCCGTGCATGATAATCTTTCGCCCTCCCAGGGTCTCGAAGTGTACGGTCTTGGTGTGAACGCCTGCCACCGCTAATTGGAATCGGTCGCCAATGTCCAGCTGCTTGTAAATGTACGGAACCAGGCTCCTTCGCTCGTTGCCCCAAAAATAAACGCTAATGATGAGGTTCAATTCCTCGATGTAGCCCTTATCCATGAGGGTGTGCAAGCTGTCACGTTGTTCTGGCTAAGCGAAAGCGTGCTTATCGTCATTTTCTTGGCGCAGGCTCGCTGGGTTGTTAGGTACGCCTCGATGAAGTCCCCGAATATGAAGGAACCGCTCACGAATGCATCGAAGCGTTCCCCGAATCCCAGGCGCAGCTCCTTCGCCATCTTCTGGGCATTGTCGTACATCACGAAGTCCTCCTTCATCGGTACCACCTTTGGCAGGGTGTACCTTGTCTCCTCCGTCTCGTCCGATGGCAGGAAGTCCACAAGGTTGAGGTCGAGGTCTGGGAGGTCAAAGTTGCCGATATCACCCATGAAATCCGAGAGGTGCTCCTGCTCCTCTCGGACGTCCTTTGTATTGTCTTGCTTCTGTCTCATGCCGCAAATTTAAGAAAAAGTGATTATAATGTAATCACTTTCGGGAGAAAATTAACACAATTTGTGCCTATTTCCGTGAAAAAATGGGGTTTTTCGGTGAAGGCTGCCCTCGGAGGGTTGCGCTTGTGATGCGCATTGGCAGCCCAGCGTAGTCCCAGGCGAGCAGGGCGGCATCTCGCCCCTCCTGGTTGAGCCTGCCCAGCTTCTGTAAAGTTATTTCCTCCAGCTCCTCTTTGGTGATCTTGCGGTCTTTGCCGTGCCAGCACTTAGGGAGCGGTCTCTTGAACTCGTAGGGGATGCCCCAATGTTCCATCATTTGCCCGATGGTTCTGCTGACCTGTTCGTTGCGTCCTTGGTCGACGCCCAGGCTGGCGATGCCCTGCTTTCCCTGCCATCTTTGGATGTGGTAGTTGCCTCGGTTCATCCATCCAGCCTCGATGATGACCTTGAAATCCCATTTGTCAATTTCTGCGAATTGGCGGTATTTCTCCTTGATGAAGTCGAGGAGGTTCGGGAAGGTGAGCATCTGAACCTGTAGGCTGTGGGTGCTCATGTCGAGCATTGCGATGCCGTTTCTATCGACGTCTGGGTCAATTCCGATGATAATTTGTTCCTTGTGGTTCATTTTCCTGCCTCCTGCTGCGTTTTTGTTTCGTTGCTTGGTATTTCCTCGTCCGAGGTCATTTCGTGCGCTTGTGCACCCTTATTTTGGCTCTCTTCGCTATCGTATGGGTTGGGTGTTGCTTTCTTCACCTCGTCCCACATCCATGCTGCGTACATCGCCAGGAATGCGACGATGCCTAAAATCAGCAATGCGTCCATGTTCGTCATTTGTCTTTTTCTCCTTTGTTTCTGTCTGTCTGTTTCTATTCCGTTCGTTGTGTGCTGCCTGCGTCGCCCTATGCGTGTGCGCTTGTGTGCGTGTATGTGGGTGTGCGCCTGCTTGCGTGTATGTGGGTACACGCACCCCCTCCCAAACCCTCCCCCTCATTTCGGAGGAGGTGGTGGAGGTATCGGCTAATGGTAGCCGTGCTTGGTGTTCGGGCGGCTCCTTATTCGGTTCCAGCTCCATGGCTTTGCCTTTGGAGCCGTTCTTGGCAGGTGCTTCCTGCTGGCATGGAAGCGACGGAGCTTATTCTGTAGCTTCTCCTCCAGGATCTCCTGCTCGATGTCGGTTGTGCAGTAGTATCCTTTATCCTCCAGCTTCTCTGGGCAGTAGTAATCTCGGATATCTTCTTGAATGCGTCCTCTGGTATCCACGTAAATACTGCGCTCTTCCGTTAGGATTCGGCAGCTCTCCAGCTTGGCTATGCAATTTTCGATTTGTTCGGTTTCGATGCCTGTTGCTATTGCAATACGGAGGATAGCCTGTTGTTGCTGTTCCTTGTCAGCTGTCACCTCGATTATGTACTCTTTGTCTCTTCTTTCTTCCATTTCAGTTCCTGTCTTTTGTCCGTGAGGTCATCGCATGGAGGGTTGCCGTTGAATATCGGCTTCCCTGTCTTGCCGCAGACCCAAGTGTTTATACTCTCGTAAGCGTGACCGCAATGTGCGCATGGCGTGCTCTGCAGTCTATGTCCTGTTCCACTCATTGGCTTTGTTATGTTTCTGATGTCGGTTTGCATGCGCTCGTAGCTGTATTCGCTCTCTGGGTACATGCATTGCAGTTTCCATTTTCTCTCTTTCAATGGTGGGACGTCGTGTGCCACGGCAATATCGCAGACCTTGCCTGTCTTTTTGTTCGTGACTGCGAGAAGGTGTACCTCTTTCGGTCTCCATTCTCGCTTGTGTGGCTGTTCCAGCCATTTTATGAATTCGTCTATGTAGCTCATGTTACTCCTTCGGCTTCTTGCCTTTTTTCATTGGTTCTATCTTTACGTTCACCACCTCGTCTTGGTCGGCTGGCTTCTGCACTGCCTTGAATGGTGTCATGTGGCATGTCTCTTGAACCTGCATGCGCTGCTCGAAAAGGACGTACATCTTGTCGGGGTTCTTCTTGGCGAGGTTCCTGGCTTTGATTGCAGCCATTCCCTTGTTGGCGATGTCCTGCTCGATGATGGTGCTTGTCTCATCCTCGTTCATCTCTGCGATGGCGTAGAAGATTCTCGCTTTCTCCTTTGGTTCTGGCTCCATGTCCTGCTCCTTCAGCTTCAAGACTCCCTGCTTCAAGCTGCCGATGATGTCGTCCATTCTCGCTCTGCCCTCCAGCTTCTGTTCGTCGCCAGGCTTCCAGACCTTTGGGATTCCTTCCCATCGGGTGATTCTGTCGAACAATGCGTCCACGTCCTGGGTGTAGGTTTCCTTGATGCCTGTGCTCTGGTTCTTCACCAGGTCGTGCATGACGTTGAAGAACTTGTCCTCGCTGTTCAGCAGGGAATTGATGACGGGCTGCACTCCCTTGATGAGCAATCCCCAATCCTCGACGATGTTCTGCATCTCTCCGAACAGGAGGCTCTGTACGCTGTGAATGTGAAGGAATGCGGCTGTAAGATATCCGAGTCGCTGCATGACTCCTGCCTGCTGTGCCACCGCTATCGGGGTGTTGAATATCTGCTGTTCGTCTGGCGTGAGGTTGTTCGCCCAATAATCACGCACCGCTTTTGGTGCTACCATTTTCTGCTGCTGTGCCAGCGGATTCTCCTGTTTGCGTGGCTGGCTGTTCCATCTGTTGCGCTTTTTGTTCTTTCCCATAATTTCTTGCTTTGTTAAGTGTTTTAAATTTATTTTCTTCCTGGTACCTCGGACATGGATGCTGCTCCGTATTTGTTCCAGGCGTTGATCCAGGTGCTGCCCTGGGTGTCCTGCATTCCGCTTGCGGCTTGCTGGAGCTTGTATTTTCTTTCCTCCATGGCTCTGCTATTTGATAAGTTCGAACTCGTAAACAAAAACGAGTGGGTTTCTGTCCCATGTGCCTTTTCCTGCGATCTTATCAATGAGCAGGGAGTATGGCTTTTTGGCTGTCTCGTAGGTGGCAGATTCGTCTGTAATGCTGTAGAAGTGCGCCTTGTTTATTTTGCTCTCAAAATCTACGATACCTTCTGCCAGGCAGTCTTCTTCGCAGATGTTCTGCAAAAGTTCAACACGAATGTACGTGATGCGGATGCGGTGCGGCATGAGGTCTGCCTTAACAAACATTTTGTTGTCGCAGCCTTTCTCGTATTTGATGAGCTCCAGCGGCATTCCGTGAATTCCACAAAGGCGGTAGAACTCATCGTCCTCTGCCAGGTCTATATATCTCTGGGCAATCGCCACCTCTTCGCCTATCTTGAACTTGGATTTGGCTACCACTTCGTTTCCGTCATTGATGAAGAGCTTGTTTTTGTCCGCTCCTTCCAAGCAGAATCTGCAGTTGCAGTAACGCTTAAACGTTCCCTGGTAGCCGATTCTTCTTGTCTGCGTCTTGCGCCCTTCTAATACTGCCTTTGTCAGACCGTATTTGTCGTTGAACATGATTTTTTTCATTTTCTTAATCGTTTTGTTTCATTATGACTTTCGCTCCTCGTGTAACTCTGTAAATCACGGAGGCGTAGATGTGTCGGTGGATGCTTGTCTTTCCACTTGGGCATCCGTATTTGTTGCAAATCTTTCCATAGAAGGCGAGGTTTTCGCCTTCGCCTTCTATTCTCTCTACGATGATGCTCTGGTGCTTGGTAGCCACAACATCGCCCTTGCGTATCTTCTTTGGCTCAATCATGGCACCTTCTTTCCGTTGATGTATTCAACCTCCAGGGCTGTAATGCCGCAGATCTCTTTCGGCTCATCGTCGGTGGCTCCCTTGAAAATCTTCAAGCCATTCTTGGAAGTGCTAATAATTCCTACGGTTATCATCTTCGTTTTGCTCTTGATGACGTCCCCTTTCTCGATAGCGTCTGTTGCTTTGATTCGGGGATCCTGCAGGATTCTCTCTGTGACCGCATTCGCTGTTCGGACAATCATGTCTGCCAATGGCTCGTAGTCTGTGCTTGCAAACTCTGGGTTTTGGCAGTAGCCCTGGGCGATTGCATCAAGAAGTCCCCATTTGCGGTCAATCATTTTTTCTCTGTGCTCTTTTTCTTCGTTCATGCGTTACCTCCTTCCTGATGCTGGTTTGTGTCGAGCTCTTGGTCGAGCTGAACGATGTCTGCTGTCAAGTTGACCCAGTCCTGGTGCGTGCCCTTGCAGTAGTCGATGTGGTCTTTTGCGGCTCTGCAGATGAGTGCTGCCATCTGCTTGTCGTTGCGGCAGGCTGTGAAGAGGAGGTTGAGCAAGTCTTGCTTCGTTCCCTTCCATGAAAGCCCTACCTTTTCGTCCTTTGTCTTCGTCACGCATACGAAAGCCTCTCCGTCCTTGGTTGTGACGTTGGCTGCCTTGTTGCGGAGTTTCTTGGTGCTGATAATCTCTTGCGGATTTTTCATTTTTGTTTTTGCCATGTTATTCTTGTTTTATGGGTTATGCGTACCATTTCGGTACCTTTTCGTATTCTTCAATCACTTGCTTGTACTCTTCTCCGAGCTCGTTTCGGATGATGTCCAGGAGGATTCTGTCTGCATCGCAGTGAGCTTCTTCCTCATCTATGCCATTTCCTTCTAAGTCCTGGCATTCCTTCAGCTTCTGGACGTATTGCTCTGCCTTGCTCATGCTGCACCTCCTTTCGCCTGTATGGTGGTTGGCATGCTGCTTCCTGGCTTTAGCGTCATCGCCTCCCAATCCTTGCCGTTGTATGTTACGGTTCTCTTGGTGATGTTGGCGACAATGTAGCCCTGTCGGTATTGAGTCTCCATGTCGAAGCCTTCTACCAGGCTGCTTGCGATGCTTCCGTCCACGTCCTTGTACTGAACCAGGAAGATGTCCTTCTTTGCAAGGATTGCCTGCACTCTCGCTATCTCCTGGTCTATTTCGGTCTCCAACCGCTTGCTAGCTATGAGAGCGTCCCTGCGTTCCTGCGAGCTTGGTCTTGCTTGAAAGAAGGTCTTTTGATGCTGGCGCATCTGGGCGACCTTCTCGAAAAATTGTTGATTATTCACGCTCGCCTCCTTTCTATCCTGCGATTGCTCGCTTGTTGAAGTACTCCTTACGGACGCTGTCCAGCAGCAGCTCGCTCTCGACGATGTTGTCTGCTGTAATGCGTTGGATTGGGATTCCGTCAATCATCAATGCCGTGTATGTCACACCCTTGCTGTCGGTGTAGTCTCCGATGCAAATCTTGCTCTTCGCCTCGTGGCGGATCTGTTCGTTCTTGTTGTGCTGGCTTGCCTTACGGTATGCCTCCACTGGGTTCCATAATTTCATCATAGTCCTTTCAGCTCCTCCTTCTGCTTGTTAATTTCCAAATTGATGGCGTTAATGATGTTGTACTTAATCTGGCTTGGAAGAATCACCATGCTGTCGGTCTTCTCTTGGTAGACCTCGATTTGGGTGTCGTTCTCTGCCAGCATCTTTCTCGCTTCTTCCAATTTTGGGAGGTCTCTCGCAATTTCTGCGATTCTGCCTAAATTCTTGTAACTTGCCATTTCTGTTTCTTGTTAAACTTGTTTGTATTTCTGTTCTGTGAGCATGTCCTGCTCTCTTGTGTTCATTGCGTATTCGGCTTGCATCTGATTGATGATGATTGCCTCCTCGTGAGTCATATTGTTGGGATTCCATCTGTCGTCCCAATCCTTAACCTCCTGCAGCCAGCGGTCTCTCTTGGCGTATGCCTCGTTGCGCTCCCTGCAGAACACGTTCAACCCTTGCATGATTGCTATAGGGTCAACGCTACCGTAGAATTTGTCGTAGCTGCCTTTCTTGAACCTGCGGCAGAAAAGCATTATCTCTGCCATGTTCAAAAATCCGTAATCGTCGGTTATGAGCTGGATGATCTGGTCGAGCTGCCTGTCCGTGATTTTGTCCTTTGCTCCGCTGAATTCCGAAAGGTCGGTTATTTGGTATGCCAGCCATTCCTGCGCTGTTCCGAATCCGTATGCTAAGTTGACCGTCCAGAGCGTCGGTGCGTTCTGAAAAAAGCACCTCTCGGGTATGTTCGTCAGCTCTATCTGCTTGTCGATGCAGAAAGTCTGCAGGAGGTCATCCCTCGTTTCCCATCGTTGCAGCGTCGCTGTCAGCAATTTGCCTCCATTTGCTTGCGACACCTGCGTAGCCCTGGATGCGCTCACGCTGTTCTGTCGTCCTCTGTTCGTTGCGATTAATTGTCCGACCGCTTGCGGCTGGTGTTTCTGTCCCATTGTTGTAACCTCCTATTGTTGCTGTTGTCGTTGGTACCTGTGGCTGCGGATTGTCGTAGTAGCCATCGAGCACCTTCGGAAAATTGTTTGGTCTGAATATCCACTCGAAATTGGCGAGCCATCCGTTTCTTCCTCCTCCGTTGAGGAATCCGCTCTCTGCTGCCTTAATCATCACTCGGTATGCAGACGTAATGCCGTATTCTCGAACTCGTGCTTCAAAGAATGCCTTGCGCTGTCCTGCGATTTTTCCTTTGAGCTTCGGGATTGCCTTGTCTTGCATGAGTCTGTTGAACTGCTGGCGCACCTTCTCGAAGTCTATCTTGTCTTGTTTCTTGGCTTGATTTTCCTCGTTCTTCGCCTGTGCCTGCGGCTCTGCTGCAGCGTCAGAACTTGTTTCTGACGTAGAGGCTTTAGCCTCTTTAATATTATTAAACTCTTTATTGTTTATCCCTATCCCTATCTCATTCCCTATCCCTATCTCTATCCCTATAGGTGACGTTCGTTCACGTTCGTTCACGTCCGTGCATGTTCGTGTACGTTCGTGCTCTTCTTTTTTGTCCTTTTCTCGTGCCTCCTTTCTCTTCTTTTCTCGCTCCATGGCAATCTGTCGGTTGCGCTCGCATTTCTCTTCGTACCTCTCGTTGTTCCTGTCGATGTTGGCTTGTAGCGTTCTGAACAGGGTACGCATCGACCTGTCGTCGGTTTTGAACTCTTCGCCTCTGTTGGCGTAGGCGAGCAAAGCCATGAAAATCTCCCCAGCCTCTTCCTTTGTGAAGTCCTGCAGTATGTTCTCTGCGTCTTTCGTGTTGATGACGATAGAACTCTTGTCTGTATTCCTGCTCATGTTTCTGATTTTATTGTAATCACTTTCGGGAGTCGCTCTGTGGCGGCTCCCTCGGTGGTTGTTGTTGTTATTGCTCGATAATCACAATGTTCGGTGCAGCCTCTGCAATTCGTACAAGTACTCCGTCCATCTGGCTGTTTCGCTCCAACACTACGATGTCGTGTGCGTCTGGGCTGACCAAGGTGCAGGAGAGGTCGTTCGGGTTAATCTCCACCTCGACCTCGAATGTGCGCTTCTCGGTTCCCTTGAAGATTGGCATGTTTACCTTGAAGCTCTTTGGCAGGTTGCTTTCTACCGTCTGTGCTCGTAAGATCGTCTGGTTGCCTCGCTTGTCGTCGCTCAGTTCCAGCTCCTTGTCAATCTTAGCCTTGAAGCTGCGGAGCTCTGTTACCAGCTTCATGGCTTCCTGCTGTGTCTCGAAGTAGGTGCGGAGCTGCTTGATGCGGTCTGCCATGTCGAAGCAGCTCATGTACTCTCCTGTGTTGATGCCGAACTCCTGCATCTCGGTGGAGAGGGACAGCGTGCCGACAATCTGATCCATGTATGCGCTGTTCTCGTCGGTGTTCAGCGTGATGGTCATTCGGTCTCTGTCCACCAGGACGTGTGCGTCTGCCGACACGATGTCGTCCTTGCGCTTCTCTACCCAGCGTGCTGGTGCGTCGATGGTACCGTGGATGGATACGTACTTTGGCTCCTGGAGTGGGAGGGCATCTCCGAAACGGATTACCATGTCCTTGCCATCCTCAATGTTCATCTCTGTGAGCTTCTCGATTGCTCTCTGTTCTGCATTCTCTTTCTGTTTCTTTGTCATTTTGAATCTATTTAAATGTTAAACTTCTGTTACTTGTCGTCGGTTCCTGTCTTGGCAGGCTTGATCTTGAAAATGTTAGGCTGCAGCTCATCGTGGCGTGCTGCTCGCTGGTAGACCAGCGTACCCTCCTTGGTGTAGTAGCCGACCTGTCTTGTCTGCTGGTCGATGAGCTTGTAGCATGGCTCCTTCACGTAGGTCGATTTGCTCTTGAGCTTGTCGGCTGCGTCCTTGATGGTGAGCTTGTAGCCCTTGATTTCCTCGTTGTACATCTGGACGGCTGCCTTCTTCAGCTCTTCCTGCTCCAGCTTCTTGATGCTGGCATCTGCCAGGGTTTCCTTCAATTTCTCTATCTGATCGCTTGGAATAGGCTTTGTGTAGCCCATGTTCTCGATGCTGTCTGCGTTGTCCTTGATGAATTGCTCACGCTCTGCAAGGTCTTCGTATTCAAGTCCTAAGAATTTCTCCATGATGTTACCTCCTTTCCTGTTGTGTAATTCGTCCATAATTCCGTGAATTGCTTTCCGCTGTAAATTGCCAGCTCCTCTGTCTTGTGTGCAAGCCGAGCCGAGACGTACGCAATCGCAATCGACCAGGCGTCGCTCGAGTCCGCAAAAGCGAGACCGCAAAACGAACCGAGATTCGAGCTGCCGCCACCAAGCCACAGCTGGAGGTTATGGTCGTCCTTCCATTCTTCGTCCTTGTTCTCCAGCTCTTCTTTCGTCCAGAGGCAAAGGTAAGGGTAGTATCTGTATTCGTTATCGTTGGTGAAGTCTGGCTCCCATCCCTCGTTGAGTGCTGCAGTAATGATGCCCAGCTTGAAGTATGCCGTGGCTTCCTTGTCTTCTGCTATGGCTTCCTGGATTGCCTTGAACTGCTGTACCAGCTTGTGGTCTTCGCCCAGCTCCTTGCAGGCATCCTCGAATGTCTTCACTCTCTCCGTGATAGGACGTTCGTCCTTCTTCTGTTCCTCTTCTGCATCTACGAGCTTGAGGAAACCGTCCACCCATGCGGCTTTCTTGCCTGCTGGGATCTCTACTTGAATTACTTCTTTTTCCATGTTGTTATTTCTTTATCAAGTTTAAAACTTTTTTGAATGCCTCGTGATATCCTGTGAGCTCCTTGAACTCTTTGGCTATCATCTTTTCGTCTCCGATGATGAAGGATGCGCCTCCTGTCTTGTCTGCCATGAGAACTAAGCAGTGCAGCTCGTTCTTATCGTGGTATTCGTTGACTGTCTTGTAGACTCCTTCTGCCATTTTCGTGAGTTTGTCGTTCTCTCGTCCTGGCTCTACAATTTTGATTTTCTCTTCTTTTTCTTCTGCCATGTTGTAAATTTAAATGTTAATAAAATCTTTGTCGAAGTCCAGCTCCATTCCTGGGCTGGCTGCTCTCGTTGTCTTACCTGTCGCTCTCCGCACCTTGGTGATGAACTCCTTCTCGTTGCTGTTTCCATCTGAAAGGTGGATTAGGAGGATGTCCTTCGTCTTGGTGAGGTCGTGTCGCTTCAAGATTCCGATGGTGTTGTCGATGCTCATGTGGCTGGTGATAACTCTTCTTCGGAGTGCTGCTGGTATGTAGCCTTCGAGGACGTTGTGGTCGAGAATCTCGTCGCTGTAGTTTGCTTCTGCCATGAAGTGGGTGATGTTCGGGAAATCGTAAGGCATTGCGTAGGTGTCCGTGAAGAACAGGATGCGTCCTGTCTCCTGGTGCTCGATGAGGTATCCTACGCATGGTACGTCGTGCTTCACCTTGAATGGCAGAATCCTAAAGCCTCCGTAAATGTAACCGCACCCATCCTTGATGGCGGTGGTTGTGGTTGCTTCCAGGTTCTTGGCTTCAATAACGGAGGGGAGAGCCAGCAGCGGTATTCCTGCCTTCTCGTATTCGGCTGCGTGTCCTGCGTGGTCGTTGTGCTGGTGTGAGATTATGCAAACTTTCACCTTTGCGATGTCCCATCCGAGTGCCTTTTTGACCTCTGCGAGGCTCATGCCTGCCTCGATGATCAGGGCTTCGCTGTCGTTCTGCAAGACGTAGCAGTTTCCCTTGCTGCTGCTTCCGAGGATTGTCATCTTCATCGCTCTTCCCTCCTATGGTTATGGCAATGGGCAGGCTCTGCTGGCTCCTGTCCCTGCGTTTGCGTTTGCAGCAGGAGCAGGTTCTGCTGCTGGCTGCTGTGTATTACTCATGTCGATGTAGCTTGCATTAGCTTCGAGTCCCTTCGGAGCTGGTGCGGCTACCTGTTCGTCCTTGACCTCCACCGCTTCTGCGTCGATAGCCTGTCTGCCTTGTGCAGCCTCTCGCTCTGCTGTCGCTTCGTCGTAGTGGTTTGGGTCGTCGTCATCGCCTGGGTCAGCGGTGCTGTCGAGGGCAATCTTGCAGGCTCGCTGGATGACGGTCTTCATGCACATCTGGTCGGTGAAGTTGGTATGTGCTCCGCTCTTGCCCTTCATGGCTCCCTGTTCCCATGCCTTCTGGATCTGCGTTCTTGTCATCACCTCGATGTGGCGTGTGCCGTCCTTGTTAATGACCACTGCGTAGGCTGCGAGAATCTTGGTGTTGTCGATGTTGGCAAGGTTCGGCACATGCTTGACCAGCTGCTTCTCTCCGTTCTCGTCGATGGTGTAGACGAACTCGTCTCCTTCGTAGATGACCTGGGCGTTGACCTTCCCGATTTCTGTGTCTCGCTTTGCTCGCATGAGCTTACCCAGGTATCGCTCCTGCCATTCGAGGCGGTTGCCGTACATGATGAAGTAGCAATGCTTCTGTGGGTATTCTCCGTTGATGACCATGTTCAAGAGGGCGTTGCAAATGCTGTCCTTTGTGCAGTAGTCGATTGCCTTCTGGTGCTGCAGGTTCTCTACCGTCTGAAGGTAAAGCCAGGCTAGTTTGATGGCGTTGCCTACGTGGTAGCCCTTTGGCAGGACGACCTCGCCTGTCTCTTGCCAGCCTGTTACTCTTTCCATAATCTGTTGCGTTGTCTCTTCCTGCATGCGCTTTAAAGCGGTTGCGTTCTGTGAGGTGAGCTGCGTCTGCGGCTGCTGTCCTCCCTGTTGAGATGTTTGTGTCATAATCACTTTCTTTTTAAAATTGTTACTGAATTATCGTTAGCTCCTTGTCTCGTGAAACGATGAGGAGAATCTGCTGGCTTCTTGTCGGCAAGATGTCCGTGATGCTCTCTGCGTTGTCAATGAGCAAAGGTGCGTAGATGTCGTTGAATCGGCAGGCTGCGTTGATGATGTCGATTCCTGCATTTATCTTCTCGCTGGTCGAGAGGTCTCTGTAAGGCGTGCCGTGCATGGTGCATTCGCATGTCGTCTTGATTCCCTCTGTTGTAATGAATGGCTCGAACATTCGGAACTGAACGTTTGTGAAGAGCTTGTTGACCTTTGTCTGCAGGTCTGTAATCTTGGCGATGGTGAACTGCTCGGCTGTGTAGTCCTGCTTCTCCAGGTCTGTTAGCTGCTGGTTCAAGTTCTTCTGTCTGTCCTCCAGCTCCTTGATGCGGTTCTGCTTGTCGGTGATGCGCTGTTCCTTCGCCAGCTCATCTCGGAGCTCGTCTCGGAGTCGGTTCTGCTCAGCCTTGCGTTGTTTAAGGTTGGCTTCCTGCTGCACTCTGGTATCGCTTGTCTCTTCAGCGGTTCTTGCTTCAAGGGCTGCTGTTCTTGTCTTCACGTCCATCTGCAGCTGCTGGTATTCCTCATCGTCCGTGTGATAGACGAGGTTCGGCTGAGCTTCCTGCGCCTTCTTCAAGGCTTCTTCCTGCTCCGTGCGCTGCTGATCCAGCTTTACCTGGTTGTCCTTGGCGGTCTTGATGGTTGCCTCTGCGTCAGCTTTGCGCTTTTTAATTCGGGCTGCCTCTTCGTACATTGCGTCGAACTGCTTGCTCTTGTTGTCGTTGAAGTTACCCTCCATCTCTGCCTTCATGCGGTCTATGTCTTCCTGTGGGAGGCGTTGGTGGCAGGTAGGGCAGACCTCCTGGTTGTCGTCCCATGCAAATGTGGTTTGGTCGAGCTTATTCCAGCGCTTCTTGAAGTCTTCGCTTGCGATGGCTATCTTGTTGAGCTGCGCTTCCGCATCCTCGACCGCAGCCTTGGCGTTGCGGATGGATCTGTCTGTTACCTCGATTTCGTACTTGGCATCGTCGATGGCTTTCTTGTGCTTGCGCTCTTCTGCCGTGTTTCGATCCTGGTAGCTCTGTACGATTTCCTCCATGCGCTGCTTGAGCTTGTTTATCTCGGTGCGCTCCTTTGTGCGCTCGTTGAAATCTGCGTCTACGGTGCGGCTTAAGTCCGTGAGCTCATTGTCGATGTTCTCGATGCCTTTCTCGATTTCCTTGACTCTCTTTCTTGTCAGCTCGAAGTTCGGCTTGTCTTGCTCCAGCTTCTTCAGCTCCTCGGTGTTCTCGTTGATGCGGCTTGGTATTTGCTCGATTTCCTTCTTCAGCTCGGAAATCTTGTATCGGAGCTGCTCTCGATACTTCTGAATGTCCGTTCCTGCCAGGGTCGTAAGCAATGCCTTGAAGTCCTCGTTGTCGCCTGCGATATCTTCGTCGCTGGTGCTGCCGACCATCTTAATCAGCAGTTTGCGCTGGCTCTCTGCTGGAAGGTTCGGGAAGTATGAAGGCATTGTCAGCATTTTGAAGAGCTCCTCCTTGCAGAGGCTGTCAATGAATGCCGCATAGTCCTTTGCGGTGTACTTGTCTTCGTTGACAAAGAACTTGGTGGTGTGTCCCTTCATTACTGCCTCCTCCTGCTTGCGTGGCTTCGTCCAGGTCTCTGTTCTTACCTTTTCGAGCTTGTAGTCTTTTCCGTCTGCTGTCAATTCCAGCACTACGGTATTGTCGAGGTGGTGGATAACCTGTCCGTTCTCGTCCTTCGGGTCAATGCCGAAGACCTGCATTCCTTCGCTGTTCTTGTCGAACAATACCCAGCGTACTGCATCCACGATGGTGGTCTTGCCTGCGTGGTTCGCTCCCATGATCTGGGTGAGCGTTGGGTTGAAGTTGATTGTTCTCTCGCCAAGAACTCCCTTGAAGTTCTTAATGGTGATGGTCTTGAATTCTATTCTCATGTTGCTGTATTAAATGATTTCTATCAAGTGTTTCATTAATTCTTTCGAGCCTGCTTTGGCTTGTCCTGCCCAGCCATCTTGTCGTCCTCCTCGTTGAAGGCTTTTGCTGTCTTAGCCTGTTCGTTTATCCACTCTGAAGCTCCGATGAATCCGAACTCGTTCTTCTCTTCTGTCTCTTTGTTACTAAATAATCCCATAATTTCTTCAATCTAAACGTTAAACTTATGTTATATGGCAATCTGCCAAAATCTCAAAATGTCCAGCCCCTTGTAGAATGGTCGGTTCGTACTCTTGCGGTAGTAAACCTTGATGTGACCCTTCTTGGTGTGGCGGTGCAGGGTGGTGCGGTTGATCTGCAGAATCTCGCAGGTCTTGGCGATGGTGTACCGTCCTGCTGGGTTGATGTTAGGCTGCGTCTCCGTCATCGGATGCCTCCTTTCTCTTCTTAGCGTCCAGGGCTTCCATCATCCCTTTGCTTATTGCGATGAACACCGCAAAAACAAAAGCCATGAACCATTCGCCTCGGATGATGGCGGTCGCTGTCTGCGTGATTCCTAGAACCAGGGCTGATATCGCTGCTGCCCACATGATTCCTCTTTCAATCTTTTTCATTCTCTTGCCTCCTGTCTTTTTGTTAATGTGATTTACTTATTTTCTCAGCTGTCTCGTAAACGCCTGCCTCGACCAGAATGAAACGGACACCGCTGGTGGTGATTCCGTGCTTCTCAGCCAATGCTCGCAGTATGCGGTATGGCTTCATTCCCTGCGCTGTGAGCTTTGGTGCGAGCTCCTTGAACTCTGCGATGATTGCCTCGTTGCGCTCCTTTCTCTTCCTCTCCATTGGAGTCATCAAATCAATCTCTGTCATTTTTTCTCCTTTTTATTTTGTTATTTCAACTTTTTTGTTTACTTTTGTGCGTTGTAACGTTATTGCTAACGTTTTTCGGGTGCAAAGATACGTACTTTTTACGTGTTATGCAAGTTTTTTAGGCGTTTTTTTTACGCATTAGTGTTAATATTTCAAAATTTGGCATTATGACAGGTAAAGAAGTTAAAGAAATCCGTGAGCAGATGGGTGTTACCCAGGCTCAACTCGCTGAAATGTGCGGTCTTAAGCCCCGTGCAATCCAAAAGTGGGAGGCGTCCGAATCAGTGGCTCCTTCTACTGAAATCTTGCTTAAGGCTTTGCTTCGTGAACACGTACAAAGTACGCCTTCTGTAAGTGCAGGTTCTGGTACCGCTGTCGCTGGTGTCGGGAATCGAGTAAATGCTGATGAAGCTCTCCTTCGAGCTTTTGATGAAATTGCGGCACAGCGTCGTGTGACGGAAAAGGCGCAGGAACAAATGGGTGAACTCCTGGCGTTGATGAAGTCTATGTTAAATAAGTAATGTGTATGTCTGGTGTGTATTCTCGAACTGCCCAATGTGGCATGAAGGTAATGTTCGCTGCAATGCGTTTGCTCAAAGAGCAGGGTGGTTCGTGCCGTCTTTCCGTGTTGCGCTCTCTCTTGGGTGAATGTTGCGATTTTTCGGGCTGGGAGCTGGAAAATGTGGGAGGTTCTGTCCGTTGGCACAATTTCCTGTCATGGTATTCCTCCTGCTATGTGGCTGCTGGCTTCATCCGAAAGCAGAGGGGTACTTGGTATTTAACCGAGGATGGTGTCGCTTGTCTCTCTTCCTCTTCTGAGTCTGAAGCCTTCGACCTGGCGACCGCAGCCTATAAGAAATGTTCGGGCGAGGCTTCTGCTTCTCCATCTGGCGATATCCTCCCTGCAAGTTCTGCCTCGCTCACCCTTGGCGAAATGAAGGAGCGTGCTGATGAAGGGTTGCGTGCTGCCATTGCTTCTCGCTCTCCTTATGAATTCCAGGATATGGTGGCTGCGCTTCTCCATGCGATGGGTTACTTCACTCCGTTCGTGGCTCCAAAGGGGAAAGATGGCGGTGTTGATGTCTTGGCGTTCCATGATCCTCTTGGTGCGACCATCCCTCGTGTAAAGGTGCAGGTTAAGCACACGCCTTCCTCATCCGTGTCTGTTGAAGTCGTTCGTCAGTTGGTTGGCTTGCTTAATCGTGATGGTGATGCTGGTTTGGTGGTAACTTCTGGCTTGTTTACATCGGAGGCTCATCGGGCAGCTCGTGAATCCCATAGGAGCGTTCGTCTTATTGATGGCGATGAATTCTTGGATCTGTGGATTCGGTATTACTCTAAAATGTCGGAAGATGACAGGTCTCTTCTTCGTATCACTCCTGTCTATTTCGTAAATGAATAAAAAAATGAAAAAGGTCTTATTTGTGCTGTTTGCCTTTACTTCGCTTTGGTCTTGCACCTCCAGGAACTCCGAGGAGGCTATTCGCCAGAAGTGGATTGAAAAGCAGATGGCTCGTGAATATAAGGATGCGGAGCTTGATAGCCTTGCGCTTATTGCGACAGGGCAGGATGGTGATCCGTCGTTGGTAAGCCCTCGCTATAATGCGTTGTCTGTCCTTCGTTCAGAACTTCCCGAAAAGAAGGAGGTTTGGGATAAAGTAGAAAAGGCTATCTATGCTGGTGATGTCTATGGTGACGATGAAGATGAGGGTGATGTTTTTGAATGATTAAATGTTTGGGTTATGCAAAGTGTTGAATCTGTCAAGGTTGCCTGTCGGTTCTTCCTGGCTCTTCGTCTGCTGAAGGAGCAGCGTGTGATTCGTGGGAAGAAAACCTTCACCGACCGCTATGGTATTAATCGGTGGAACATGAACAGCTGCGAGAAGGATCCGTCTCGTGATTTGTTCCAGCTGTCCTGGCTCACCTATCTGGTTCGTGATTATGGTGTTTCCGCTCGCTGGCTCCTCCTTGGTGAGGGTGCTTTCCTGGAGCGTGATTGCGTCTCTGCGAGTGTTAAAAACGGGACTTGCGTGCAAAATGCGTGCAGTTTAGAAAGGGCTGTTTTGTAAAGTGTTGAAAAATAAACGATTACGGATTGATGGTTCACGCCTGGAAAGCGTGTATTCCCCTAAAGGGAATCGGGGGTTCGAATCCCCCTCTTTCCGCTTTTATATATATAATAAAGTATATGAAGAAAAATACAGCTATTGCACGTTTTGCAATATTGGTTTTCACATGGATGTGTTCTCTGCCTATGATGGCTCAAGAAGAGAACATGGGATTTCATCAAGCTCTTAAGACAAAGTTTATAGAGGGTAATGCGGGATTTATGTCTCTCGTTGCCATCGCCCTCATCGTGGGTATGGCTTTCTGTATCGAGCGCATCATCTATCTGAGTCTCTCTGAAATCAACGCCAAGAAGTTGATGCAGGATATCGACCAGAAGGTGGCGGCGGGAGATGTGGAAGGGGCTAAGACGCTCTGCCGGAATACCCGCGGACCGGTGGCTTCTATCTGCTATCAGGGTTTGATGCATATCAGCGAGAGTCTTGATGACATCGAGCGCTCGGTAAGCGGATATGGTACCGTTCAGGCGGCTAACCTGGAGAAGGGCTGTTCCTGGATCAAACTCTTTATCGCTATGGCGCCATCGCTCGGATTCCTCGGAACCGTGATCGGTATGGTCATGTCGTTCGACCAGATTCAGCAGGCGGGCGATATCAGTCCTACTATCGTGGCTTCGGGTATGAAAGTGGCGCTCATCACTACCATCTTCGGTATCATCGTAGCCCTCATCCTTCAGGTTTTCTATAACTACATCCTTTCTAAGGTGGAGCACCTGACAAGCCAGATGGAGGAGTCGGCGGTTACTTTAATGGATATTATTGCCAAGAATAAATAAACGAAGAGCGAAATGGTTAAATTTCAATTTTCAAAGCAGAAGACGAAGTCGGCCGAAAAGATATCGCAGCAGGTGTTCTATATCATGATAGGACTGGCGGTGCTGGTTTTCGGTCTGTTCTTTTTGGTAGGCTACGATTTGCCTTTCGAAGAGAACCCCGACTTTAATGCGCCTCTCTTTACCGATGTGCTCATCCTGCTGATGTGGCTCTTCCTGATAGGAGGTACAGGTCTGGCAGTCTTTTCGATGATCAGAGATTATCGCAGCAGCAAGTCGGAGGCTGTAGTGAATGGCATTCCCGTGCGTCGCATCTTCCGCATCACATGGATCGGAACTTTGGCAGTTTTGCTGCTTACCTTCTTTTTGGGCGGTTCTGCTCCGATGCTCATCAATGGCGAGAATTATGCCGACTGGCTCTGGCTCAAGCTTTCAGATATGTTTGTCATCACATCGCTCCTGATGCTGGTGGCAGGAATCGGTGCCGTCTGTTTCGGTGCCACACGTTATATTCGGAAGAAAAACTAAAGTGAGTGCTTTGGGCTCTCTATTCTATAAATAAGGATTAAATATGCTGATTAGAAGGAAGCAACACGAAACCCCGGGACTGAATACCACATCTACAGCCGACATCTCGTTCATGCTGTTGATATTCTTCCTTGTCACCACATCAATGGATGTGGATAAGGGACTGTTGCGCCAACTCCCTTCACCTGAACCGCAGAAGAAGGAACAGCAGCAGTCGGTGGTAGACAAGGCTAACCTCATGGCGCTGCGCCTGACGGCTGGCGATACGCTTTTGGTCAACGGTAAGCCGATGCAGGTGAGCCAGCTCAAGGAAGAAACCATCCGCTTTGTACACCGCCTGGGCAAGAAACATCTCATCTCTATCGAGAGTGACCGCGATGCCGACTATAATCTCTATTTCCAGATGCAGAATCAGCTGATGGAAGCATATAGCCAGCTGCGCAACGAAACAGCCCAGAAGAAATATCACAGGGATTATGCCCTCTTGAACAATGACCAGAAAGAACTGGTGCGCAACATCTGTCCGCAGCGCATCACAGAGTCGTATGCCAACGCAATGACTCAAACCGACCAGCGTGTTGATGCCAATGCTGAAGAAAAGCAAGGGGAAGAAAATTCGGCAGAAACAGCTACTGAACAGCAGAAAGGAGGTAAACAATGATGAATTTTCATAAGAAATCGCATGAAGTGCCAGGGTTGAATACATCTTCTCTGCCAGACCTCATTTTCTCCGTACTGTTCTTCTTTATGATTGTTACCCACATGCGCCAGGTTACCTTGAAGGTAGACTGCCGTTTGCCACAAGGCAAGGAACTCACCCGCCTGACCAAGAAATCGGCGGTGAGCCATATTTATATAGGTAAGCCAACCAAAGAGATGCAGGCAAAGTATGGTACCGGTACCCAGATTCAGTTGAATGATAAGTTTGCTTCGGCTCCCGAAGTGATGGATTACATTTCGGCAGAAAAGAAGCGTATGTCGCCGGAAGACCAGAAGCTGATGACCGTATCAATCAAAGCAGACCAAGAGACAAAGATGGGTGTGATAACCGACGTAAAGCAGGCTTTGCGCCAGGCAAAAGCACTAAAAATCAGTTATTCTGCCACAGAAAAAGGAAAATAATATTAATTTATCATGTTTTTCTCTTAAAAAATTGCTTTTATTAATTTTTTGTATTATCTTTGCAAGCAAATTATTAGTATTATGTCAAAACAAATTTTAGATTCATTAGATAGGCAGATTCTGAAGCTGATTTCTCAGGATGCCCGTATTCCATTTTTGGAAGTGGCACGCGCTTGCAACGTGAGCGGTGCTGCCATTCATCAGCGTGTTGCTAAACTTACAAATCTTGGTATCATTAAGGGTTCACAATTCATCATTGACCCAGAAAAGATAGGTTACGAAACTTGTGCTTATATGGGACTCTATCTGAAGGAGCCTGAGAAGTTTGACCAGGTTGTAGAGGAGTTGAAGAAGATTCCTGAGGTTGTAGAGTGCCACTATACTACAGGCGGCTTTGATATGTTTATCAAGATTTACGCGCTGAACAACCACCATCTCCTGGAAATCATCCATGATAAATTGCAGCCACTGGGATTGTCTCGCAGCGAGACCATCATCTCTTTCAATGCATCTATCAACCGCCAGCTTTCTATGCAGGATCTCAAGAGTTTCAACGATGATGAAGAGGAAACTGATGAGGAGGCTGCAGCAGAGAAATAAGATATAAAAAGAAAAAAAGCAGTAGCTCCCTGCGGGATTACTGCCTTCTATAAAGGGTGAGGAATGTGAACGGTAAGCCGTTTTCATTCCTCATTTCTTTTTCTGTCACTTCCCATTCTGCCGGATTGATTTCCGGAAAGAAGGTATCGGCATGTTCAGGTTCCTTTTCTACGATTGTGAGATAAAGCTTGTCTGCAAAAGGCAAAGCCTGTTCATATATGCTGGCTCCTCCGATGATGAAACATTCATCTGAAGCTTCTTTGCTTCCAACCTCTTCTTTTCTTGCTGCCAGCGCTTCTTCCAGAGAGGTGTATACTTCGCACCCTGTTATCTGCTCTCTTGTCTTCGAGATAACAATATTACGGCGGTTGGGCAAGGCTCCGTTAGGCAGCGACTCAAATGTCTTCCTGCCCATGATGATCGTATGTCCGGTTGTGAGCATACGAAATCGGGTCATGTCCGATGGGATGGCGTAGAGCAACCGGTTCTTGTACCCGATAGCTCTATGCACTTTTGATATACAGGCGATGATGCTAAGCATAAACTATAAACTGTTAACTGTAAACTGTTCTTCCGGAATATGGCTACTCTTGATCTTCCACTCCTGCGGATAGAGGTTGTTGGCACGGTTGCCAATGTTCTTTTCCCAGCCTATCGGAACCTGTCTGTAGGTTATCAGAACATACCCCTTAGGCGTATCGGCAGGCAGATTCACAGCCTCCTTGCGAAGGTAGCGGATGGCATCATCGTAGGATAACTCCACCTGTGGGAAGTGATCTTTGTTGAGCATCGTAGAGAGAGCGAGAGCCTGGTCGGGAATGAGACCCTTTCCCTTGTCTGTTCCCAGTTTCACACCTGCATGCAGCACCTTCAGGTTCTTTTCAGCCTGGTTGTAGATGTCTTTCCATCTGCCCGGAATGGCGTAAACCGTCTCGTTGCTTTCTGCAGGCATCCATTCCGTATCAGTCTTCAGCCAGCCGTCAGGAATCTCCGGTCCCTTTCCTTTAGCCACCTTCTTGTCTTTCTTCTTCTTATCCTTCCTGTTCTCCTTGGCTGGTGAGCCGGCTTCCCATTCGCCCTCTTTCTTCAGAATCGCCATAAACAGACCTTCGCCTCGCGAAACGCCAGGAATGAACCGGTAAACCGGGAAGTCGGTGCCCGTGAGGTTGCGGGTGATGTTCCATGTATCTTCTACACCCTCCAGTGCCATCACTTCAGCGCCAAGTTCTTCGCATATCCAGTCCACGTTCTCCTCATCTTCGTGCGCATTGAAGGTGCAGGTAGAGTAAATCAGGATACCGCCTGGCTTCAGACAGTTCCAGATATCCGATACGATTTCGCGCTGCAGCTGCCAGCAGTTGTTCACATTCTGGGTACTCCATTCGCCGATAGCCCCTTCATCTTTGCGGAACATTCCTTCGCCGGAGCAGGGAACATCGGTAAGAATCACATCAAACTGCAACTTAGATTTCTTGTAATCGCGGGGATAGTTGTTGGTAACAATCATATCCGGATGACCGAACTTCTGTACGTTTTCGGCAAGAATCTGCGAGCGGGTGCGCATCGGTTCGTTGCTGAAGAGCAGACTCCCTTCCGGCAAGGCAGCCCTTACGGCTGTCGACTTTCCGCCAGGGGCAGCACAGAGATCCAGCATCATCACCGGTTCTTTTACGTACTGTCGGATAGCCATATCTACAAACATAGATGAGGCTTCCTGTACATAATATAAGCCGGCATGCAGCAGCGGATCGAAGGTGAATCCGGGACGCGTAGAGAGATAACGTCCGGTTTCCGGACACCAGGGAACCGGTTCGCCATCAGCATCCTTGCATTTAAAAGGATTGATGCGGATACTGGTTGGTGCCTCCTCTTCAAGGATAGCATGCTCCAGACGCTGATACAGCTTTTCGCCCATCAGTGCCTGCGTATATGTTCTGAAATCTTCAGGTAATGTCTTCATTCTGTTTCTTTTTCTTTAATTTGTTTGCAAAAATAAGAAATTTTTCGTTTCTTTGCAACTAAATCGCGAAGAGATGCGTCTAAGAAGCAGAAATTTTTCAAATAACAAGGTAAAACAATAAAAAATAATGATATGAAGAAAGCAATATTGGCATTAGCGCTCGTTATGAGCATCGGAGCCACCCAAGTGTCTTTGGCGTCTTCTGCTCCAAAACATCGTTATCATCCAACTACCCAACAGGTAGATTCAAAGGCTGCTCCTGCATCTGCCGCACAGCCATCTGCTTCGAAGGATAAAGGCGACGAGGCGTTGGAGGCTTATTCTGATACAACCAGTACAGATTCGGCCAACTATGATGATTATGATGAGAATGATAATAAGTCTGTTCATTCTAGATACAGTTTAGACAACTATGATGATCCGTTCGATTTCATCGGTTCGGTATTTGGTGGCGGAGCGCTGGCTGTTATGATCATCTTCTGTATCATCTTCGGTCTGCTGTTTGTCTTTGCTCCGCTGATCATCGTATTTCTGGTTATCAGATATCTGATTCGCCGCCACAACGACCGGATGAAACTGGCGGAGATGGCGATGGAGAAGGGCATCAATGTTCCGGAAAGCGACCGGCCGATAGACAAGCAGAGCGATGAGTATCTGGTAAAGCGTGGATTGAGAAATGCCTTCCTGGGAGCCGGTTTGTGCGCCATGTTTGCCTGGTGGGATGCTGATTTCCTGGCTGGCATCGGAGCCCTGGTCTTCTTCTATGGCATCGGTCAGACTGTTATCGGATCGCTTCCTGCCATCAAGGACTGGTGGAAGAACCGTCATGGCGATCAGGGCACAGGTTATAATGGAGCTCCGGTATAAAAATCAAACAACAATTATTAGTTAATATATAGTGGAAAAGTTATCCGATATTTCTCTCGTCACGAAGGTGGTGATGCTTCATGACCGCAAGTCGTTCGACTTGCTGGTCAGGAAGTATCAGTCACCCATTCGTGGGTTCTTCCTACGGCAGACGCTGGGGGATGCGCAGCTGAGTGACGACTTGGCGCAGGATACCTTTGTGAAGGCTTATACCCATCTGTCGGGTTTCAGGGGTACAGCCAGCTTTTCCACTTGGCTTTATCGTATCGCCTATAATGTGTGGTATGATTATACCCGCAGTTATAAGGAAACGCAGGATATCGATACGCCGGCGGTTGCCCGACAGAATGCGCAGGGAGTGAATACCGGACTGAAGATGGATTTACTCAATGCCCTGCGGATATTGAGCGAGAACGAACGTACATGCATCACGCTGCAGCTGATGGATGGTCTCTCTATAGATAAGATTGCAGAGGTGACGGGAATGGCGCAAGGCACCATTAAGTCGCATCTCTCTCGTGGAAAACAGAAACTTGCAAGTTACTTAAAAAAGAATGGTTATGACCGATAAGATAAATGATAAGAAGTTGGAGAGCATGAAAGGGGAACCGTTGGACCCTCAGGATGAAGAACTCTTACAGATGTTCTTTTCCGATTGCCAGATGTCAGAGATTCCTGATGACGGATTCTCCGACAGGGTGATGCAGGCCTTGCCGGCTTTACCCGAAACTGGTACAGCGATGTCGCTGGTTAAGCGCCAGCGTCTGGAACATTTATGGACGGCAGCTTGTGTGGCAGCAGGCATCATCATAGCAGTAGTCTGTCAGGGATGGGAGCAGATTCAGGGATGGCTTTTCTCTATGAAGATAGATTTCCTCCTTTCCGGTTCGCGTGCTCTTACGCATGTGGCAGATTCCATCGCCCACTCTCAGAATCTCCTGATGGTGCTGGCTGGCATCGTTGTCCTCATCATGGTTTGGGGATATAATGAACTGGCTGATGCGCGCCAGTAGGCTTCTTCCCTGATATCAATTGTATGAATGATCAACTCTTTCTATTAGCAGAATAGTTTTTAGTGCTAATAGAAAGAGTTTTTTATTACTATAAATATCATCTTTATGCTCTTGAAATCTCCGTTCATCGACGCTGAACGGACATTCAACGTCGCTGAACGGACATTCAACGTCGCTGAACGGACATTCAGCGTCGATGAACGAAGATTTAATATTGCTGAATATAGAAAAACAAATAGGTGCTGCTACTTTTTCAGTAGAGCACCTATGCTTATGATATCGGTTTCTAAAACAATTTATAGGTAGTGCGGAGCACTTTGAACTCGGTTCGGCGGTTCAGCTGGTTGCAGATTTCCTGATGCTCCTTGCTCTGCTTCAGGATAAATTCTTCGTTGAGCACATCGCCTTCCTTGAGCCAAGGATACTTCACGGTGAGTTTCTTGCGCACATTCTTCGGCTTCTCCTTGCCGTAGCCCACAGGGGTGAGGCGCTCTTTCTCTATGCCGTGTTTTATCAGATAGTCTACTACCGATTGGGCGCGGCGCTGAGACAGATGCTTGTTATATTCGCTGTTTCCCTTGTAGTCGCAATGGGCGCTGAGTTCGATGGTAACGTGCGGGTTCTCTTTCAGCAGCGTTACCAGCTGGTCGAGGGCTGTTGTACTGGCTTCGGTAAGGGTTGCCTTGTCGAAATCGTAGAAGATGTTGTCGATGAGTACAGGGGCTGTGATGGAAGCCAGCGGGAACTGGAGCACGTATTCCTTACTCTCTTTAGCCGAATCAACCCGAAGTTCTTCCTTGTGGTTGAGGTAGCCTTTGCAGGATGCCATCACCAGGTAGTCGACATGCGGATTGATAGGGAGGACAAACGAACCGTCGCCCTTGACGGATAGTTTCCTGTTCGTTCCGTCGTTGCCTACGATTCTGACCTCGGCGGCAGGCAGTTCATAACCGTCTTTCTCGTAAACCCATCCCTTCATCGTGGTAACAATCTCCGGATTCTCGAAGGAGTAGATATGATCGTAGCCTCTTCCGTCTTTTCTGTTAGAGCAGAAGAAACCCTGATTGTGGAGACCTTCGAAAGTCATTCCGAAGTCATCGGCTTCTGTATTCAGCGGATAGCCGGGGTGGGTGAGTTCATATTTCCGGGTGATGGAATTTACTTTGGCGATATAGATGTCGAGTCCGCCCATTCCCACATGACCGTTGCTGCTGAAGTAAAAGTCGCCGTTAGGGCGGAAGGTAGGGAACATCTCATCGCCTGGTGTGTTGATAGGTTCGCCCAGGTTCTCTACGCCGCCCAGTCCGGCAGGAGTGATGCGCACTCGCCAGATGTCGAGACCGCCCTTTCCGCCCGGCATGTCTGATACGAAATAGAGCCATTCGCCATCAGGGGAGATGGCTGGATGGGCAAAACAGCTGAGTGTATCTTTGCTGATTTCCAGATTCGTAGGCTTGCTCCAGGCTGCATCCGAGCGGTTGGAAGTTACTATCTGGGCTAAGCGGGGCGAAGTGGGATCGGTGGCACACTGGGTGAGGTACATCTGCTTGCCGTCTGGGGTAAAGCAGCATGCGCCCTCTTCGTAGTCGGTGTTGAGACCGGTTCCGATGGCTTCCGGCTTGCTCCATTTGCCTTTGTCGTTCTTTTCAGAGAAGAAGATATCGGCAGATTTCGTTCCCGTCACTCCGTTCAGGTCGCTGCCCTGGGCTTCGTTGCGGGTTGAGGTGAAATAGAGCTGACTGTTGTCATCGCTGAGAAACATCGGCGAATAGTCGTCTCTTCGGGAGTTGAAAACATCCATCCGCTTTACCTTGTACCGGCTTCCTTCCTTCTTCCAGACTGGGGCTTTCTGTGCCGATTCGAGTCCGTTCTTTACCAGCACGTTGTCGGGCATGGAATCGAGGAGGAATTCGAATTCCTTGGCAGCCTGTCTGTAACTTCCGTTCTTCAGGAGAAGCCGGGCGTAAGCCAGGCGGTCGTGGAGGTCTGCCTGCTTGTATCGGATGGCATTGCTGTAGGCTGCCAGTGCCTTCGGCGTACTGTTGATTTTATCATAGCAGCGTGCCATCTTCAGAGCCACCTTGCCCCGGGCAGCCCGCTCTTTGGTAGGTGTCTTGGTGTACACCTTTTTATATTGGGTTGCCGCATCGTAGTATTCGCCTAAAGAAAGATGCTTGTCTGCTTTCTTCAGGTTCTGTTCAATGCCGCAACTTATCAGAAAGAGGCAGCTGATTGCTGTTATGATTTGATAAAATCTTATTTGTTTCATATTGATTTACATCTGCGAGAATGGCTGACGATATTGGCAGCCTGCCTTCCAGTTGCTGCAGCCATAGGCGGTCTTGCCCTTGATGATGACGCCCTTGCCGCAGAGCGGACATGGTTTGCCAACCATTGGGTCGGCAGCTGGAGCCGGCTGAGCAGGGGCATTCTGAGAATCTGTATTCTGTGCTGCTGCCTTATCGGCTTTCTTGGCTGGAGCCTTTCGGGCAGCCGGTTTCTTGGCAGCCGGTTTCTTCTTGAGGTCTTCCTCTGTCATGATGGTCACTCTCCGGTTGCTGTTGTCTGACAACACATCGATGACTATCTTGTTGATCTGTTCTTTCAGTCCGTTGATGAAGTCGGCAGGATCGTAGGTCTTGTGCTCGATGTCGCGGAGTTTCTTCTCCCAGATACCGGTCAGTTCGCAACTCTTCAGCAGTTCCTCATGGATGGTGTCAATGAGTTCGATGCCTGTCGGGGTTGCCATCAGATTCTTGCGCTGGCGACGGATGTAGTGGCGCTTGAAGAGGGTCTCGATGATGCCGGCACGGGAGGATGGTCGGCCGATTCCGTTCTCCTTCAATGCAGCACGAAGTTCTTCGTCTTCTACGAATTTACCGGCTGTCTCCATCGCACGCAGCAGGGTTGCCTCGGTATAATACTTAGGTGGCGTGGTCCATTTCTCCGTCAGGGTAGGCTGATGTTCTCCCGATTCGCCTTTTGTGAAGGATGGGAGGGTTCTTTCTTCTACCACTTCCTTCTTGGCGCCGTTTCCTGAGTCTGCGTTTCCGTTGGCGTTATCTGCATCGTCGTCATCGGCATTCTTCGTATCCTTGGCATAGACTACTCGCCAGCCCGGTTCGAGAATCTCCTTACCGCTTACCTTGAACTCTATCTTCTCCGGTTTTGGTCCGTCTTCGTTGATGACTTCGCCCAATACGGTGGTGGTAGAGAATTTACAGTCCGGATAGAACACGCAGATGAATCGCTTGGCGATGAGATCATAGACATTCGCCTCCATATCGGTGAGTCCGGTTGGCGGAACTCCGGTTGGGATGATGGCGTGGTGATCGGTTACCTTGCTGTTATCGAATACCTTCTTGCTCTTCGGCAACTTCTTGCCGGTGGCTGCGAGTTGCTGGATGAGCGGGAGGTATTTCTGCTGACTGGCTATCTTTGCCTGGCTCACACCGTTCAGAATCTGCGGACATTTCGGATAGATATCGTCGGTCAGGAACTGGGTATCTACACGAGGATAAGTGGTGTACTTCTTCTCGTAGAGACTCTGGATGAGCTTCAGCGTAATATCGGCAGAGTAGGCAAACTTCTTGTTGCAATCTACCTGCAGTGAGGTGAGGTCGTAGAGATGAGGTGGCGCCTCGTTTCCCTTCTTCTTGCTTACATCGGTAACGGTGAAGGGTTTGCCGGCGATGGTGCTGAAAGCCTTCTCGCCTTCCTCCTTGCTGGTAAACTTGCCGCTGGTAGCGGTAAACTGGGTGTCGCGGTAGATGGTGGCGAGTACCCAGTAAGGTTCGGAAACGAAGTTGTCGATTTCCTTCTGGCGGTTTACGATGAGGGCAAGGGTAGGGGTCTGCACCCGGCCGATGCTGAGCACCTGTCGGTTCTGACCGTATTTCAATGTATAAAGTCGGGTAGCGTTCATGCCGAGAATCCAGTCGCCGATGGCACGGGAAAGTCCGGCAAGATAGAGTGACTGATATTCCCCCTGATCTTTCAGTTCCTGGAAGCCCTGCTTGATGGCTTCATCGGTCATGGAAGAAATCCACAATCTCTTGACGGGGCATTTCGCCTGCGCTTTCTGCATCACCCATCTCTGGATAAGCTCTCCTTCCTGTCCGGCGTCACCGCAGTTGATGATGCTGTCGGCAGCCTGCATCAGTTTCTCGATGGTAGCAAACTGCTTCTTGATGCCTTCATCGTTGATGAGCTTGATACCGAATCGCTGTGGAATCATCGGCAACGCCGAAAGGCTCCAATGTTTCCACATCGGAGTATAATCATCCGGTTCCTTCAGCTCACAAAGGTGGCCGAAGGTCCATGTTACTTGGTAACCATTACCTTCCATATAACCGTCGCGTGCCGTGGTAGCCCCGATGATTCGGGCGATATCCTTAGCCACACTCGGTTTCTCTGCTATACAAACTATCATGTTTTATTCTTATTTCTGTTTGCAAAGGTACAATAAAATAATGAGAAAGCCATCATTTCAGCTCCTTTTTCTCATGGCAGAGAATAAAAAAGCCCCGTAAGGCTTGGACCTTACAGGGCGTATTTTATATAAATCTGCGTGCGATTACTCGTACTCCTGCCAGCTCTTGATCTGAAGCTGATCCTGGCTCAATGTGCAGAATGCCTCGATGAAGGCTGAAGCCAGACGGGCATTGGTGAACAGAGGAATGTTGTGGTCGATGGCGCCACGACGGATTCTGTAACCATTGGTCAACTCACGCTTGGTGTGATTCTTAGGGATGTTGACGATGAGGTCGAACTTGTGGTCGGCAATCATCTGCATCACGTTAGGAAGATCCTTTTGGTCCTCATCAGGCCATCCTACGGCTGTAGCCTTCACGTTGTTCTCGTTGAGGAACTTCGCTGTACCGGCTGTAGCATAGATGGTGTAACCGTTCTTCACCAGCGCCTGTGCAGCATCGAGCAGAGAAGCCTTCTCCTTGGCACCACCGCTTGAAAGCATGATGCCCTTGTCCTTAGAAGGAATCTTGTAGCCGGTAGCAATCAATGAGTTGAGCAATGCCTCTTCGAAAGTATCACCCATACAGCCTACCTCACCGGTAGAACTCATATCCACACCCAAAACTGGGTCGGCGTTCTGCAAGCGGGCGAATGAGAACTGGGATGCCTTCACACCCATACGGTCGATATCGAAAGCAGACTTATCCGGTTTCTGATATGGAGCATCGAGCATGATGCGGGTAGCCGTTTCGATGAAGTTGCGCTTCAATACCTTGCTTACGAATGGGAACGAACGGGATGCACGGAGGTTACACTCGATTACCTTTACATCACGACCCTTAGCCAGGTACTGGATATTGAAAGGACCAGAGATGTTGAGCTCCTTGGCGATGGCACGTGAAATCTTCTTGATCTGACGGGCTGTAGCGAAGGAAATCTGCTGGGCTGGGAAGGTCATGGTTGCGTCACCAGAGTGAACACCAGCATACTCTACGTGCTCTGAAATACCATACTCTACAATCTCACCGTTCTGGGCAACACCATCGAACTCAATCTCGTTGGTCTCTGTCATAAACTGAGAGATAACTACCGGGTATTCCTTAGAAACCTCAGAAGCTGCCTCCAGGAAGCGACGCAACTCATCATCATCGTGGCAAACGTTCATGGCTGCACCGGAAAGAACGTAAGATGGACGAACGAGAACAGGATAGCCTACCTCGTCGATGAACTTCTGGACATCCTCCATTGATGTGAGGGCGCTCCACTTAGGCTGGTCGATACCCAACTTATCGAGCATGGCAGAGAACTTACCGCGGTTCTCGGCACGGTCGATGTTGACAGGAGATGTACCCAGAATTGGCACAGACTGGCGATGAAGCTTCATAGCCAGGTTGTTTGGAATCTGACCACCCACAGAAACAATCACACCACGTGGTGACTCCAGGTCGATGACATCGAGTACACGCTCGAATGAAAGCTCATCGAAGTAGAGACGGTCGCACATATCGTAGTCGGTAGATACGGTCTCCGGGTTGTAGTTGATCATGATTGACTTGTAACCCAACTTGCGGGCTGTATTGATGGCGTTTACTGAACACCAGTCGAACTCTACGGAAGAACCGATGCGGTAAGCACCCGAACCGAGAACGATGACAGACTTCTCGTTCTTGTAGTAGTTGATGTCGTAACCCTCTACAGCGTATGTCATGTAGAGATAGTTGGTGAGGTCAGGATGCTCGCTTGCCACAGTAGGGATGCGCTTTACGGCAGGAAGAATGTTCAGCTTCTTGCGCAGGGCACGAACAGCCAGCACCTCCTTCTCCATGTTGGTATCTTTGGTCTTCAATACGAAGCGGCCAATCTGGAAGTCAGAGAAGCCCAATACCTTAGCCTCGCGCAATACCTCGGCAGGAATCTCCTCCAGAGTATTATATTCAGAAAGCTTGTGCTTGTAATCTACGATATTCTTCATGCGCTCGATGAACCAAGGATCAATCTTGGTCAACTCCTCGATGCGCTCGATGGTGTAACCTTCCTCCAAAGCCTGGGCGATGGCGAAGATACGGAGGTCGGTAGGGTTAGAAAGTTCCTCATCCAAGTTATTAAACTTGGTGTGGTCGTTGCCTACGAAACCGTGCATTCCCTGACCAATCATACGGAGACCCTTCTGGAGCATCTCCTCGAATGAACGGCCGATAGACATGATTTCGCCTACAGACTTCATGGAAGAACCAATCTTGCGGCTTACACCGGCAAATTTGGTAAGGTCCCAACGAGGAATCTTACAGATCATATAGTCGAGTGATGGAGCCACATAAGCTGAGTTAGGAGTACCCATCTCACCAATCTGGTCGAGCGTATAACCGAGGGCAATCTTGGCAGCAACGAAGGCGAGCGGATAACCGGTAGCCTTAGATGCGAGGGCAGAAGAACGGCTCAAGCGAGCATTGATCTCGATGATACGGTAGTCGTTGGTCTCAGCGTTGAAAGCATACTGGATGTTGCACTCACCCACGATGTTGAGGTGACGGACGCACTTCACGGCGATGTCCTGCAACATCTTCACCTGCTCGTCGGTAAGAGAACAGGTTGGGGCCACAACGATAGACTCACCTGTGTGAATACCCAGTGGGTCGAAGTTTTCCATAGAGGCAACGGTGAAGCAACGGTCGTTAGCATCACGGATGCACTCGAACTCAATCTCCTTCCATCCCTTCAGGCTCTCCTCAACAAGCACCTGAGGTGCGAAAGTGAAGGCAGATTCAGCAATCTCCTTAAACTCCTCTTCGGTCTTGCAGACACCAGAACCGAGACCACCCAGCGCGTAGGCAGAACGGATCATGATAGGGTAGCCGATGTTGCGTGCCGCAGCCACAGCCTCCTCCATGTTCTCGCAAGCGTGGCTTACTGGAACCTTGAGGTCAACCTTGTTAAGCTCCTTTACGAAGAGGTCGCGGTCTTCCGTGTTCATGATAGCCTCTACCGAAGTACCCAACACATCCACACCATACTCCTTGAGCACACCGTTGAGGTAAAGTTCTGTACCAACGTTCAAACCCGTCTGTCCACCCCAAGCCAGCATGATGCCGTCTGGGCGCTCCTTCTTGATAATTTCAGTTACAAAAAAAGGTGTCACCGGCAAGAAATAAACCTTGTCAGCAATACCTTCACTTGTCTGAATTGTAGCAACGTTTGGATTAATGAGGACGGAACTAATACCCTCCTCGCGCAAAGCCTTGAGAGCCTGCGAACCGGAATAGTCAAACTCACCTGCCTGGCCGATCTTCAAAGCACCGGAACCCAGAACGAGGACTTTCTTAAGCTGTTTCTTCATCATTAAATATAACTATAAGTTTGTTCTTTATATGTCTTGGTATTTATGTTTTTAGCAACTAAACTGCATTTGCGTTAGTTCACAAATGGTAGACACACTATTTCTAGATGCAAAGTTACGCTATTTATTTGATTATTCCAAATTTTCTGCAATTCTTTACAGTTAAATAACATCAAATCTCATAATTTCTTCCCTAAAATCTTTTATTATTACTATTTTTTTGTTACTTTTGCAGCGGCTTTTAGTCATGTATAAAAAGAATAAACAAATAGCAAACAAGATAAATATAACAACAATGAAAGTCGGATTATTCGTCCCTTGTTATGTGGATGCCCTTTACCCTGAAGCGGGTGTGGCTACATACAAGTTGCTTAAGCATTACGGACTAGACGTGGGTTATCCCGAAAAACAGACTTGCTGCGGCCAGCCAATGGCTAATGCCGGTTTTCAGGACAAGTCGGAGAAGGTCATAGAGACATTTGATGAGCTGTTCAAGGATTACGATTATATCGTAGCTCCTTCTGCCTCATGTGCTGCTTACGTAAAGGTGTATTATCCTAAAATCCTTGAGGGTAAGCACGAGTGTATTTCCTCAAAGAAAATCATGGATGTTGTGGAGTTCCTTCACGATGTGCTGAAGGTGGATCATGTGCCGGGCAAGTTCCCGCATGTGGTGAGTGTACACAACAGTTGCCACGGTGTGCGCGAACTGGGATTGTCATCTCCTTCTGAGCGCCACATCAAGCCTTTCAACAAAATCATTGACTTATTAAATATGGTGGAAGGTATTACCATCCACGAACCGGAGCGTAAGGATGAGTGCTGCGGATTCGGCGGTATGTTCTCTATTGAGGAACCTGCCGTTTCTACCCGTATGGGCGAGGACAAGATCAAGCGCCACATGGCTACAGGTGCTGAGTATGTAACGGGTCCGGATTCTTCCTGCCTGATGCACATGGCGGGAATCGCCAAGAAGGAGAAGATGCCGATCAAGTTTATTCATGTTGTTCAAATATTAGCTGCAGGACTATGAGTACAGAACATTCCAAGAGAGCTGCGAAGTTTACGCAGAATGTAGAGAAGACCACCTGGCACGATGCTACCTTCTGGTCTGTTCGTCAGAAAAGAGATAGAATGGCGCAGGGACTTCCTGAGTGGGAAGATCTCCGCGAGCATGCGTCTGAAATCAAGATGCACACGATTACCCATCTTGCCGATTATCTCGATATGTTTTCCAAGAATCTGGAGAGCCGCGGGGTAAAGGTTCACTGGGCAAAGGATGCGCAGGAATTCAATGAGATTGTGCTCGGTATTCTGAAAGACCATAACGTGAAGAAGATGGTGAAGTCGAAGTCGATGCTCACCGAGGAGTGCGAGATGAATCCTTATCTGGAGCAGCACGGCATTGACGTGGTAGAGACAGACCTGGGTGAGCGCATCATCCAGCTTCTGGGTCAGAAGCCTAGCCATATCGTGATGCCTGCCATCCACCTGAAGCGTGAGGAGGTAGGTAAGATGTTCGAGGAGAAGGGTATCTCCAAGGAAATCGGCAACTACGATCCTACTTACCTGACCCGCTGTGCCCGTCATCATCTCCGCGACCAGTTTATGGAAGCTGGAGCAGGTATGACCGGATGTAACTTCGGTGTGGCTGCTACCGGCGATTGCGTGGTTTGCACCAACGAGGGTAATGCGGATATGACTACTTCCATGCCTAAGCTCCATATCGTAGCGATGGGTATTGAGAAACTGGTTCCTGATTATAAGTCATTAGCTGTATTCCAGCGTCTGCTTTGCCGCTGCGGAACCGGTCAGCCTACCACCGCCTTCACTTCTCATTTCCGCCAGGCTCGTCCGGGTGCCGAGATGCATGTGGTGCTGGTGGATAATGGCAGAAGCGATATTCTCGCCGATAAGGACCACTGGCAGACTTTGAAATGTATGCGTTGCGGAGCCTGCATGAATACCTGTCCGGTTTATCGTCGTTCAGGCGGTTACAGTTACACCTATTTTATACCGGGTCCTATTGGTGTGAACCTGGGTATGCTGAAGAATCCTCAGAAGTACAGCGACAATGTTTCTGCCTGCACCTTGTGCTTGTCTTGCGACAATGTCTGTCCTTCCAAGGTAGGACCAGGTTCGCAGATTTACGTATGGCGCCAGAGTCTGGAGAAGTTGGGCAAGGCAGATCCTGTGAAGAAGGCGATGTCGAATGGTATGAAGTATCTCTTCGACCGTCCTGCGCTCTACACCACAGCCCTGAAGTTTGCGCCACTCGCCAATCTGATTCCTGAATGCTGCACGCACTTCAGCAATTGGAATGCCTGGGGCATCGGTCACGCCATGCCTGAGTTTGCCAAGAAGAGTTTTCATCAATTATGGAAGGAGGGAAAAGTAAAATGAAGAAAGAAGATTTCCTGAACAAGTTGCGCAAGAATACGCATGTTCAATTCGATATGCCTGCCGTAGATGTGAAGGGTATCCAGTATGAGGATACGCTGAAACAGTTTATTGAGATGACGGAATCGGTAGGTGGCCATGTGATAGAAGCGAAGGAGGGTGAGAGTCTGGATGAGCTGGTGAAGAAGGCTTATCCGGAAGCCAAGGTCTTTGCCTCTCATCTGCCAGAAATCACGATTGCCCAGAAGAATCCTGATACGGTGACTGAGGCTAATGACCTGAATGGTACTGATGTGGGTATTGTTCGTGGTGAAGTGGGGGTTGCCGAGAATGGCTGCGTCTGGATTCCTCAGACCATGAAGGAGAAAGCGGTGCTTTTCATCTCGGAATACCTTGTGATATTCCTCGAAAAAGAGAAGATTGTGAACAATATGCATGAGGCTTATGCCCGTATTGAGATGGATCCGAAGTACAATTTCGGTACTTTCATCAGTGGTCCTTCCAAGACTGCCGATATCGAGCAGGCTCTGGTTATGGGTGCGCAAGCTGCTCGTGGTGTGACAGTTATACTCTTGTAAAAGGCAGAAATCCCGAAACTCACTATCGTGTGAACTTCGGGATTTCTCTTTATACTGTCCATTCATAGGTGTCGTAAACCACGCCTCTTCCTCCGAAACCTTCTTTCTGGTAGATGAGGCTGGTGTTGAGCACCTTTCCTCCTTCTTCATTAGATGTTCCGAAATCGAAATAATCAAAATCCTTATACCTTATATTAATGAGATTCAGAAACAAAGCATCGAGTGCATGCGCCTTTTTTCCCTCTTCTGATGCGGAAATATACTGCGTGTGAACCACTTTTCTGCTGATGTACAGAACGGTTCCGCCTAGCATCTTGCCAGATTCTTCTCGGGCAACATACAGTTTGATATTGTCAGGGAAAGATGTTTTCAGTCTGCTCATCTCTTGCAAGGTATGAACAGGATGAGCCTGATAGGTGTTAATCAGGTTTTCGGTTAAAATGCTCCAGAACGTTTCGTAATCCTCACTTTCTTCAATGAAGATTCCTTTTCCCAGGGCTTTCCTTGCGCCCGATTTTCTGATATTATACCATTTCAGCGGATGCTTCAGGTCGATGACAGCCGCAATGTTTCTGGCGCAGATTTGCGCCCGGCATTCCTTGAAGAGAGCATAGAGGTCTTCTTCGGCTGGCAGTTGCTGGTAAATCCAGGGTATCGGTTTGTAGATGCACTTCCGGAAACCTGCCTGTTTCAGGTATGTGTTGATGGCAACGAAAACCTGACAGATATTTTCTGCTGAGGCGTGTCCGGTAGTGAGCAGTCCGGCATAGGTGAGTCCCTGATGAGAATAGAAAACATCTCCGTCCTCATTGGCAGGGAGTAAGGCATAGAGCTTGTTGTTGTGGAAAATCATGAGCGAATGGTCATGGAAACGGTCGCTGTGATAATCCATGTAGGAGCGGTTGAGAAGGAAGGTGGCGTTGCGTGCATGTTCTACATAGGCATTCCAGACTTCCTTGTCTGCATCGTTGTATTTTCTGATCTCAAACATGATTTTTAGCGTTATTGATTCTCGGTCTTTGAGAGATTAGGACTTTGGGATGAACTGATGAATCTGAGATATTCGTCATATTCGCGTATGTAGTCTTCTTCCTCAAACTTGTGGGAAGCCAGAACCAGACACAATGAGCCGGAAGAGAAATCATCCAGTGTTCGCCAGATATTGACATCTACGAACAGTCCCTCCCAAGGGTGGTTAAGATGATAGGTCTTCTTCTGTTCTCCATTATCCAGTGTTACCGAAAAGGAACCGCTGGCTGCTATGATGAATTCCTGGCATTTCTTGTGAGCATGGCCACCGCGACTTTCTCCGCCCGGAACATCATAGGTCCAGTAGGTACGGGCAATGGCAAAGGGAATATGCGTCTCTCCCTCTGCCACTGTCAGGTTGCCTCTAGGGTCGAATATCTTGGGTAATGTGATAATTCTTCCTAATTCTTTCATGTTTATTTCTTCATGTATGGGTCGGTTCCCAATACAGTCTTTGCCAGACGCTTTGCCTTGTCGCGGAGCTGGTTGAGGTCATCGCCCTTCTCGCCGTAGCAGAGTACGACGCCCATGCGGCGGCCTACGTGAGCCTCTGGCTTGCCGAAGATACGGATGCGGGTATGGTCTTCCTTCAGCGCATCGAGCATATTGTAGTTTAATGGCTCGGTGCTTTCCTCTGGCGAGAGGATGACGGCAGAACAGCCGATGTGCTCCAGATGGATTCCGGCGATAGGCAAGCCCATCACGGCACGGAAGTGGAGTTCAAACTCGCTCAGGTTGGTGGTGTGACCGAGGGTTACCATACCTGTATCGTGTGGACGAGGACTCAACTCTGAGAAGATGACTTCGCCCTGCTTGCTCAGGAAGAACTCTACGCCCCAAAGACCGGCACCTGTCAATGCCTTGGTTACTTCACCTGCAATGTGCTCAGCCTTCTTCAAAGCCTCTTCAGGAATCTGGAATGGCTGCCAACTCTCGCGGTAGTCGCCGCCCTTCTGTACATGGCCGATAGGTGGACAGAAGAGGGTAGGACCGTCTTTTTGGGTGACGGTGAGCAGGGTGAACTCAGAATCGAAGTCGATAAATTCCTCGATGATTACTTCCTTCACGTCGCCACGACCTTCTTCCATTGCCTCCTTGTAAGCTTCCTTCAGTTCATCATCGTTGTGAACATAGCTCTGACCATGGCCGCTTGAACTCATCAGAGGTTTCACTACGCATGGGAAACCGATTTCATCGGCAGCGTTCTTAAACTCCTCGAAGGTCTTGGCATAGAAATACTTGGCGGTGCGCAGACCCAGTTCCTTGGCGGCAAGGTCGCGGATGGCACGGCGGTTCATGGTGTAGTTTACGGCACGGGCAGAAGGCACAACCTGAATGCCCTCCTTCTCGAAGTCGAAGAGTCGCTCGGTGCGGATAGCTTCAATCTCAGGCACGATGATGTCTGGGTGATGTTTCTCTACCACTGCGGTCAATGCGTCGCCATCGAGCATCGAGAACACTTCTCGCTCGTCGGCTACCTGCATGGCTGGTGCATTGTCATACTTGTCGCAAGCGATGACGTACTGTCCTGCTCGCTTTGCGGCGATGGTAAATTCTTTGCCCAGTTCGCCTGAGCCCAAAAGCATAATCTTCTTCATTTATATGATGTTTAATATTTTATGTCCCTAAAATTAATCCCTAATCCCTAATAATTAATCCCTAAGTCCGAACTTCTTTCTGATAAATTCTGCGATAAACTTCTCTGTTTCTTCGATTCCCAGATGGCTGCTGTTGATGCAGAGGTCGTAGCTCTCGCTGTGTCCCCACTTCTTGCCTGTATAGTAATCGTAGTAAGAGGCGCGCTGCTCCTCGTGACTTTCGATGAACTTGCGGGCGGAGGCTCTGTCGATGTCCTTTCGCTTGCACACTGCCTTGATGCGGTCGTCGATATTGGCGGTGATGAAGATATTAATCACATTCTTGTAATCACGCAGCACATAGTCGGCGGTTCTGCCCACGAACACGCAGTTGCCCTCATTGGCAGCCTTTCTGATAGCGTCGCTCTGGAACTTGTACAGACCTTCCTGCGAGAAGTCGTTGTGATAGAAATTGTTATCGCTCAGGAAGGGCAGATGGGTATGGAAGAGAGACTTGAAGAATCCCTTCTGCTCATCGTTCTGCTCGAAGAATTTCTCAGAGAATCCACTCTCCTTGGCGGCAAGATTCAGCAGCTCACGGTCGTAACATTTGCAACCGAAATCCTCCGCCAGCTTCTCGGCGATGATATGCCCGCCGCTACCTATCTGGCGACCTACGTTTATGATAATCTTATTCATAATCTTTAGTTTGTAGTTTATAATTTATAGCATGAACCGCCTATGGCAATCTTGCTAAACGGCTAAGCCCTATTAACTATTAACTTTTAGCTGTTCTTGGTGTTGTCTTTTCAGCTTGTTCATGTACCACATCATTACGACTCCGGCGATGACTGCGGCAGCGAAGTCGGAGATAGGCATACTGTACCATACTCCATCAATGTCCCATATCATCGGCAGGAAAGCCAGGAGCGGCAGAAGGATGAGCAACTGTCTCGACAAGGAGAGGAAGATACTGATCTTCACCTTTCCGATGCACTGGAAGAAGTTGGTGATAACCATCTGGAACCCGATGACCGGGAAGCAGAACATCACTACTCTGATCGCCTTAATGCCCAAGTCTATCAGTTGCTTATCGGTTGTAAACAGTCGTGCGCAGTAGTAAGGCAGGAACATCGCTATCAGCCAGCCCGTTACCATGATGGCGGTGGCGGCAATGATGCTCAGGTTCAGTACGCGAATCAGTCGGTCCAGTTTCTGGGCTCCATAGTTGTATCCGGCTATAGGCTGCATTCCCTGGTTTACGCCAAACACGAACATCACGAACACCATCGCAATACCATTGGCTATTCCGTAGGCTCCCACGGAGAGGTCGCCTCCGAACCGCACCAGCTGGTTGTTGATGAAGATGACGATGATGCAGGCGCACACGTTCATCAGGAAAGGCGAAATGCCGATGGCAAGGATATTATCCACGAGTTTCCTCTTCAGTTTGTAGATGCCTTTCTTGAAGTGGAGCAGCTCATTCTTGTTGCTGAAGAGCTTGATTTGCCACATCAGCGCCATCAACTGCGAAAGGATGGTGGCGATGGCGGCTCCCTGTATTCCCCATTTGAAGACGAGGATGAAGAGCGCATCGAGTATCACGTTCATCATCACCGTAAAGATGGTGGCAAACATCGCCTGCTTGGGTTTGCTCGCTGCTCGGAGCAGAGCATTCATACCGAAATACATGTGGCTCACCACATTGCCCAGCAGGATGATGACCATATACTCATGGGCATAGATGAGCGTCTGGTCGCTGGCTCCGAAGAATCTCAGGATAGGGTCGAGGAAGAGCAGACAGATGATGCTCAATCCGATACCGATGATGAGATTCAGAGAAATTGTGTTACCCAGAATGTTTTGCGCTGTGGCATAGTCTTTTTGTCCCAGCTTCACGCTGATGGCAGTAGATGCTCCTACGCCCACACCGGCTCCGAAAGCGGCGGTGAGGTTCATGAAGGGGAAGGTGATGGCGAGACCTGAGATGGCCATGGCTCCCACACCCTGACCGATGAATACTCGGTCAACGATGTTGTAGAGTGAGGCGGCGGTCATCGCAATCATCGCTGGCAAGGCATACTGAACGAGCAGCTTGCCCACCGGCTTCGTACCTAATTCTAATGTCGCTTGTTTATTTTCCATTTATATCTGTTTTTTCCTCATAGCCGCTCGCCCTGCTTTTTTCAGAATGCAATTGCAGCGGCTACTTGTCTGCAAAAGTACAAAAAATATCTGATACCTTATTATATATATGAGAAAAACTTGCATTTCATGATAAAAACTTCCCTTTTCCTTTGGTGTTTTCGTACAATTTCTGTACTTTTGCACTTCAGAATAAACAATTCAACTCATTAACAAATGCAATACAAAAATATTGCAGCAACAACAATAACAAACTGGACTACCGATATAATGATGAAAAAATATTTGATGCTTTATGCATTTTTAATGACCGCTCTTTCTTTGTTTGCTCGCGAAGACAGGGTTAGCAATTTTGAGCAACTGATGCGGTTGCCCCGCATCGCCGAAACCGATATGGTGTCGTATCCGGGAGGCAAGTGTATGATGTATCGTCTTTATCTCAGAGACAAAGACCTCAGTCACACTCCCTTCTCGGTAAGTCGCCCTGCAGATTTTCTCTCTCCCCGTTCCATAGAGCGCAGAAAGAGACAGAATCTGCCCATCGATGTTACCGATTTGCCTGTGGCTCCTGCTTATGAGCAGGCTGTAAGCGAGGCAGGCATCGAGATTGTGGGCAAAAGCAAGTGGAACAATACCCTGCTGGTCCGCATTCATAAGGAGAAGGAACTACGGAAACTGGATGAACTCGATTTCATCACCCGGAAGATGAAGGTCTTCTCTGCTCCCGATTCTGTCAGTCAGCGCGTCAGAAGTAGCGTTCGCAGGGGATTGAACGATTGGACTGGTGGAGTAGGCGAATATGGTGCTGCCGATGCGCAGATCCAGTCGCTCAACGGCAAGCGGCTGCATAGAACCGGACATTTGGGCAAAGAAATGATGATTGCTGTCTTCGACGGCGGATTCATGAATGTGGATAAGATTCCGGCGCTGCATAATATCAGATTGGCGGGCATTAGGGACTTTGTGGTTCCTCAATCCAAGAATATTTTCGCCGAGATGGAGCATGGAACGATGGTGCTTTCTACGATGGCTGCCAACGAACCCGAAAGATTCGTGGGGGTGGCACCTGAGGCTCAATATCTGCTGGTGCGCTGTGAAGATGAGCGCACAGAGAGTCTGGCAGAAGAGGATTACTGGGCTTTTGCGGCTGAATATGCTGATAGTTGCGGCGTGGATGTCATCAACTCTTCGTTAGGCTATCATGGCTTCGATGATGCGTCTACCAACCATCATTATTATGAGCAGGACGGTAATTCTACCCTCATCTCCCGCACCGCTTCGATGTGTGCTGACAAGGGAATCATCTGTGTCAATTCTGCAGGAAACGACGGAATGGGAAGCTGGAAGAAAATCAATTTCCCTGCCGATGCACGCAATATCCTTACCGTGGGCAGCGTAAACGAAATGGGCGAGAATGCGGCTTTCAGTGCCGTGGGACCTACTGCTGACGGCAGAATCAAGCCTGATGTGATGGCTTACGGAAGTCCTACCTGTGTGATTACGGGCCGTGGAAATATCATCAATGATAACGGAACGTCTTTCTCTTCTCCGCTCATCGCCGGAATGGTAGCGTGTCTCTGGCAGGCTTTGCCTCAGAAGACGGCTAAGCAGATTATGAAACTCGTGAGATTGGCTGGTAATAATCAGCATCATCCCGATAATGTATTCGGATATGGTGTGCCTGATTTCTGGAAGGCTTATCAGACGGGAAAAGCGATCAAGTAGTTAATAGTTGATAGTTTATAGTTAATAGGGCAAACTTGCTCTGCTAGCTATAAACTTTCAACTATAAACTGTAAACTTTAAACAGTAAACAGCATGGAACGACTTCGATTATCACTTTTTGAATTAAACTCCATGGTCCGTGAGGTCATTTCGATGTCCTTGCCCGACAGCTATTGGGTGGAAGCGGAACTCTCCGAGGCTCGCGAGGGCTACGGCGGGCACTGCTATCTGGAACTCATCGAGAAGGATGAGCGGTCTAATACGCCCATTGCCAAGGCGCATGCCTCCTGCTGGCGAAACCGATGGATGTTCATCAAACCGAATTTCGAGCGCATCACCGGACAGCGCATTCATGCCGGAATGAAAGTACTGCTCAAGGTACACGCGCAGTTTCATGAGAACTATGGCTTCTCCTGGATAGTAGATGATATTGACCCTAACTATACGATGGGCGATATGGCGCGCAAGCGGCTGGAAATCATCAATACGCTGAAAGCAGAGGGCGTATTCGAACTGCAGAAGGAGTTGGTGCTCCCGATGTTCTGCCAGCGCATCGCCGTCATTTCCAGCGCTACGGCAGCAGGTTATGGTGATTTCTGCAACCAGCTTGCCGATAACGATTATGGTCTGCAGTTTCAAACCCGCCTCTTTCCGGCTACGATGCAGGGCGAGGGGGTAGAGCAGAGTGTGATAGCTGCTCTCGACAGTATCAATGCCGAATGGGAACAGTTTGACTGCGTAGTCATCATCCGAGGCGGTGGCGCTACGAGCGATCTCTCTGGTTTCGACACCCTGGCGCTTGCCGAGAATGTGGCAAACTTCCCGCTGCCTATCATCACGGGAATAGGACATGAAAGGGACGAGAGTGTGCTGGATATGATTTCTTTCCAGCGTGTAAAGACACCGACAGCCGCTGCCGCCTTCCTCGTTAATCATCTTACTGAGGTTTATGCCCGTGTGGTGAATGCGCAAGAGGCTATCGTGCAGAATGTGAAGCACCGTCTGCAGGTGGAGAAGATGAGGCTCGACAGATTGAGCAACACGATTCCTGTTCAGTTTTCGCTGGTGAAGACGAAGCAGGGAGCCTATCTCGACCGCTTGATGAGCCGTTTAAGCACAAATGTCCAGTCGAAACTATCGGAAGCCCAGCGCCATTTCGAGATTCTTTCTCAGAATATTCAGCCGATATTGGAAAGGAAGATGCTCAACGAGAGTCATCGTCTGCAGCTTCTTTCCCAGCGCATTCAGGCACAAGACCCCGAATTGTTGCTGAAACGTGGCTACAGCATCACGCTGAAAGATGGCAAAAGTATCCGTTCTGTCTCGCAACTGAAGTCTGGCGACATCATCGAAACGAGGTTTGCCGAGGGCAGCGTGAAGGCAAAAGTTGAATAATAGTTTATAATTTATAGTTAATAGTTTATAGCAATCTAGCTAAACGGCGAAGCCGCTATAAACTATTAACTCTTAACTAAAATAGGATTATGGAAAAAGAAGACATGAAATACGAACAAGCCGTAAGAGAGCTTGAAGAAATCGTAGAAAGAATGGAGAATGATGAACTCGATATTGATCAGCTCTCCGAGCAGTTGAAACGTGCCAAAACTTTGGTGAAACTCTGTAAAGACAAACTCACCAAGACTGATGAGGAAATCAAGAAACTCCTCAGCGAGGATTGATTTACGATAAGCAGAAACTTGTTGGAAATTGTAGAAGAAAGTTGAATTTTCGCACACGGATCTCACGGATTTTGGCTCCTTCGGAGTTTTGGCTGTGAGGCTTAGTGAGTACCGTCGCTTGCAACGAAGAAGATCCGTGTGCGACTTAAATACCATCCGTAAATATGATACTTAGGCATCGTAACTATCTTGTTTACGGCCGGGGGTAACTAGGGTGAGTAGGAAATCGCTTTTTCTGGGAGTCTATATATATACTATATCTTTCCTATAGTAAACGAACCTTTACATAAGGAAACTCTTAGAAAGTACTCTCCCCTTACTTACCCTACCCACCCGTAGAAGGGCAGGTCGGGGGCGGTATCCTGCTGCGAATAGTCATCCTCTGCTCTTGGCGATGAAGTCGGTGAAGGGTGAACCCCGA